>SXGU01218647.1_pt1 | contig 40213 bp, 33 predicted proteins | sample 3174531 | NCBI WGS metagenome assembly SXGU01 (sample SAMN11356863, study PRJNA531348) | freshwater metagenome | isolation source: freshwater sample F1-140 | place: China: Fuxian Lake, Yuxi | collected 2017-12-25 | reverse complement strand
TCAGAGTGCATCCAAACTTGACTCTGACAACCTTTGATTAATTTATCCTCCGTTTTATACTTCTCCTCAATCATCGGCATTGATTTCCCTAAGTCGATTAAATGTTCATAGCGTTGCATCCAATCTTCAAACATCTCAAACTCTTCTACTACTTCATTTTCTATTTCTTGAATGTTCATTTTACTTTAACATTTTAATCGCTTTTTTCAAGCCTTCAATAAAAATATCAATTTCTTCTTTTGTATTGTAGAAAGCAAAAGAAGCTCTGATTGTTCCCGGGATTTCATAAAAGTTCATCAGCGGTTGTGTGCAATGATGTCCTGTACGAACGGCTATTCCTAATTGATCTAAAATTGTTCCAACATCAAACGGGTGTAATCCATCAACTATAAATGAAAGAACACTTGCTTTTTCTTTAGCCGTTCCAATAATTTTTACGCCTTCTATTTTTAAAAGTGCTTCTGTTGCATACACCAATAATTCGTGTTCGTACGCTGCAATGTTTTTTATTCCAATTTCATTTATATAATCAAGTGCTGCTGCAAGTCCAATTCCACCTTCGATGTGTGGTGTTCCTGCTTCAAACTTTAATGGCAAATCAGCATACTCTGTTTTTTCAAACGTAACTGTTTTGATTGTTCCTCCGCCCACTTGATAAGGTGGAAGTTCATTCAACCATTTTTCTTTTCCGTAAAGAACTCCAACTCCGGTCGGACCGAAAACTTTGTGCGCGCTGAAAACATAAAAATCAGCACTCAGTAATTGAACATCTACACTTGTATGTGGAACAGCTTGTGCGCCATCCACCAGAACAGGAATGTTTTTAACATGTGCCAATGCAATTAGTTCTTCAACATTATTGATTGTTCCAAGTGTATTTGAAATATGTGTGATGGCAACAATCTTCGTTTTATCAGTCAGCAAACGTTTGTATTCCGAAATAATTAGTTCTCCGTTTTCATTGATTGGAATTACTTTCAGAATTGCTCCCTTTTCTTCACACAATTGTTGCCAAGGCAAAATATTTGAATGATGTTCCATCGCAGAAATTAAAACTTCATCTCCTTTGGAAATAAATTTTTTCCCGAATGAACTTGCAACTAAATTTATTGAATCGCTTGTGCCACGAGTGAAAATAATTTCATGTGCATGTTTTGCATTCAAATGTTTTTGAATTGTAGCACGAGCATTTTCGTATGCAACTGTAATTTCCTGACTTAAAGTATGAACGCCACGGTGAATATTTGCATTTTGATTTTTATAATAATTATCAATTGCATCAATTACCGGTTTCGGTTTTTGTGTTGTAGCTCCATTGTCAAAATAAATAAGCGATTTGCCGTTTACTTTGCGAGAAAGTATCGGAAAATCCGCCCGTATTTTGTTAATATCAATTCTCAATTTAGATATAGCTTTTAACTCTGCCATTTTTACGATTGCAAAGTTAAGAATTATTCTAAATAGCGAGTCTTTTGCCTGAAAATAAAGTGTTTTAAAGCGTGGCGGGAATTGTTCAAATTGAATACTATTCCTTACTTTTACTTTGTGAAAATGCCTATTTATTTGGATTATAACGCTACAACACCGGTCGATAAACGAGTGTTAGAAGCTATGTTGCCCTATTTTACCGAAAAATTCGGGAATGCGTCCAGTAGAACTCATTCTTTTGGCTGGATTGCCGAAGATGCCGTTAAAGTTGCCCGCCAACAAGTAGCCGACTTGATTAATTGTTTGGAGCAGGAAGTGATTTTTACATCCGGTTCAACTGAAGGAATTAATCTAGCCATAAAAGGTGTTTGGGAAAATTATCAGTCGAAAGGCAAACACATTATCACTGTTAAAACAGAACACAAAGCAGTTTTAGATACTTGCAACGCACTCGAAAAAAAAGGTGCGACAATTACTTATTTGAATGTTGATAGAGAAGGAGTGATTGATCTACAAGAATTAAAAAATGCTTTGACTCCACAAACCATACTTGTTGCGATAATGTATGCGAACAATGAAACAGGAGTTATTCAACCGATTAAAGAAATTACCGATGTCGTACACACATATAATTCCCCCTTTGAAGGGGGACAAGGGGGATGTTTTTTGTTTTGTGACGCTACTCAAGTGGTTGGAAAAATAAATATTGATGTACAAGAGGAACACATTGATATTATGTGTTTGAGTGCGCATAAATTTTACGGACCGAAAGGAATAGGTGCATTATATATAAGAAGAAAAGATCCGAGAGTAGCTTTGTTTCCACAGATAGATGGAGGCGGACACGAACGAGGTCTCCGCTCCGGAACATTAAATGTAACCGGAATTGTTGGTTTAGGAAAAGCATGCGAAATTGCAAAATCAGATATGTGGGATGACTCAGCACGGATTTCAAAATTAAGAACACGATTGGAACAACTCTTAACAGAACTTCCGAATACCTTTATTAATGGAAGTACAAAAAATCGTTTGTTTAATACAACTAACATTTGTTTTCAAAACCATCGCTCCGAAACAATCATTAAAAAAATTCCAAACATTTCAGTTGCGATTGGTTCAGCTTGTACTTCTGCGGTTGCAGAACCATCACACGTTTTAAAAGCTATGGGGCTGAGTGATGAAGACACATATTCCTCTATTCGCTTTAGTCTAGGGAAATACACAACAGAAGCCGATATCAAAGAAACAATAGAAACAGTTAAAAACGCAATTTTATAACCAATTGATTGTCAAATCATTGACGATTTAATTTATCGAATCCTTATATAATTAAACTTTACTATTTTCACTACGTCTAACCACAAATACAGGTGATGCAGCAGTATACAGATCAGGAAATAATAGAGCTATTTCAGAACGAGCAATCGCGAAATATGTCCATACATTTTATGATCAAACAATATCAAGAAAGATTATACTGGCACATCAGAAAAATTGTAATTGATCACGATGATGCGGATGATGTTTTGCAAAACACATTTATAAAAGCTTGGAAAGGATTAGAAAATTTTAAAGGAGATTCAAAAATTTATACCTGGTTATTCAGAATAGGAACAAACGAATCGATTTCCTTTTTACGACAAAAAAAAACAAATGTAACATCCATCCATCCGATTGAATATCATTTAAGCAATTCGCTTTCATCGGATGCTTATTTTGAAGGAGATGAGATTCAACTGAAATTACAAAAAGCAATTTTGACATTACCAGAAAAGCAACGCATCGTTTTTAATATGCGTTATTACGATGAGACACCTTATGAAGAAATGTCGGAAATACTGGAAACATCTGTAGGAGCGCTGAAATCATCGTATCACATTGCTGCAAAAAAAATTGAAGAAATACTATTAAGTCACTAATTAAAATGGACAATAATTACAATAACTTTCAAGAAGAAAATTTTTTATCCCAATGGGATAAGAAAAACTCTTTTGCCCTTCCGAAAGGTTATTTTGATTCCCTTTCTACCCGCATATTGAATAGAATTGAACACGAACAGGAATTAGCAGTCTATAAAACACTTTCTGAAAATCGTAAAGCTACTTTTAAAGTTCCGGACAATTATTTCGAAACTCTTGCAAATACTTTAGAATATAAATATGAGTTGTCTGCTTTTCCTGAACTGGAAAACACTAAAAAACCTGTTTTAAAATCACTTCCTGAAAACTATTTTGAAAATTTAGAGAAAAAAGTAGTAGACAAACTAGAACTGGAGTCTGAATTAAAGGCCTTTTCTGTTTTATCTTCTATTCCAAAGAAAAATGCATTCAAGGTTACACCTGCTTATTTTGAAAGTAAAACAGAGGATGTAAAAGAAAAAATTCACTCTTCTAAGCAGGACTCAGGAGTTGTAAGACAATTAATTGCAACTTTATTTAAACCACAAATGGCAATTGCAGCGAGTCTTATCTTAATTGTAGGTATTTCAGCTATTTGGTATTTCAATAAAAAAGATTCGACCATTTTAAATAGTGATTGTATGACATTGGCCTGTTTGGAAAAGAATGAAATTTTGAACGAAAAAAATATTCAGGATTTTGATGATGAAAGTTTATATGAGATGGTAGATGAAATAGCGTTGGATCAGCAATTATCAGAAGATGAAAGTTCTGAAGACTCTCTTAACACGAATAAAGAATAATGAAATTTAATTTTAAACATATCATTTATACATTTGTGCTGATGTTTGCCATCAATTCTGCTTTTGCGCAGGGTGATAAGAAAGACAAGATTGATGCATTGAGAATGGCGTTTATCAATAAAAAAGTAAACTTTATGCCTTCCGAATCACAGGCATTCTGGCCATTGTATAATGAAATGAATGATAAGTTAGAAGCGGTAAGAAAAACATTTAGTTCACAGTACAATTCAAAAACCAATTACGATTTTGCTACCGATAAAGAAGCGGAAGCCTATTTAGCAGCCGAACTAAATAAAAAGCAAAAGGAATTTGAAATCTATAAAGAGTATTACGACAAATTCAAAAAAATTCTACCCGTCAAAAAAGTCTCAGCCGTCCGGAGAGCGGAAGACGATTTTAAGAAGGAATTAATTAAAATTGTGAAAGAAAACTGACAGAATTGTGAAGCAGATAAAAAAACATATATTTTTTCTGATAAGCTTTGTGCTAATAGCTACAAAGCTTTCAGCATTTAATACAAGCGACTCTACTAAGAAGATAAAGAAAGTGCCAAAGCACTATTTTAATAAAACATTATACATTGATTATTACTCAACCGGTAAAAAAGAACTGGATACAATTAATCAGATTTCCAAATTTCTGGGAACGTATCATGTCAATCAGTTTTCATTAGGATATAATTTCCCCATTGTTACAAGAGATATTTATAACAAAGACAGTACAAAAATTTCAACACTGAATTTATTATTAACCGGGAGTTATACAAGTTTGAAATTAAATTTTGAAGGAATTGATCCACATCACCTGAATAAATTTTCTTTTGGATGCAGAGGATTTTATAGTAATGGAAAGAAAAGTATCTTCTTTGTAGAGTTGTCTCCATTTGTAACACAAGATGGTCCGTATGAATATACTAAAACATACCGCTTAGCTTCTACGGTTCTGTACAATTATTCTGCAAGTCCAAGCTTCAGTTTCAGAGTGGGCTACACGCGTTCTTTCCTGTGGGGAAACCGTTATCAACTGCCGTATGTAGGAATCAGAGTAGGACGATTGGACAAAACAAATTTCAGTGTTCAATTTCCAAGAGGGATGACATTAACTATTCCGATTGGTGAACATGTCCGCACGAGTTTGTACACAAAACCTCAAGGAGGTTTGTATACTTTTGCTAATACCGATTCATTGAAAATCGGCAATGTAAATGAAAATCAAACCTTGTATTTCGGACGGTATGAATTTTTATCCGGTATGCGATTAGATGTTCAGCCGTCTAACTTTTTTAATTTTTATCTGAGTACAGGATTTACTACAAGAAATAAAATTCAATTTTATTCTACAACACTTGTTAAGGATAATAACTCGACTTATATTAACTATTATTCCGAAAAAATAGGAGCGAGTATTTTCGCCAATTTTGGACTAGTATTACGTTTTGGCAGGACAAAATCGACATACAATAATAGCTTGATGTACGATATGAAAGACATTAACAATACGATTGATGCTACCGACAGTGGGCTTATAAAAGGTAATGGAGATATTCCTCCACCAGCGAAAAATATTCAAAAGGTGAATCCGGACGAAATTTTGGATTTAATCGAAACGCAAGATTTGTACTAATTATTTTTCTGTACTTATTTCAAATTCTAATCCTAGAATATTCTTTAAGGGATTCTTATCATAGTCATCTGCAATATTCAATGGTGTTAACATACCAGATGCTGGCAATTCTTTTACAAAAACGGTATTAGTAGTTTTATTTTTCTTTGCTTCGGTTAATTGTATAATTAATTCATCATAAGCGCTTGCATATTTACTTGTGTAGTTGTATTGTTTCGCCAATACAATCAGGAGCACACTAGCAACAAACAATGGGAAAACAATTTTTATCAATGAGCTCATCTTGGCAAATTTTGTTTGAATGGAATAACCAACACTCAAGAATATAACACAGAAGAATAAAGCAATAGAAAAACTTGTAAATGTCCACCCACGCAAAGGCATTGCAAAATCTTTTAAAATGAAGAACTGAAACAGGCAAGTGACTATAATTGAGATTATCAGCGGAATTCCTGCAAACAACATTGCTTTTTTAAAATCAACCAGCTGATTCGTTTCTTTTTTAATTTTCATCCCTAAAAGCATAAACAAGGAAGATATTCCTAAAGCAAGAACATATTTCTTTTGTAGACTTGGAGATAGACTTATTGATTCACTTTTGCTTATTTCTAAGCTAAACACATTTTTTTGTCGGTTTGTATTTCCCGGAGCCGAAAAGCAAATGCCCGCAGAGAAACAAAATGACAAGAAAGCAACAACTATAGCTTTAGTGTAAGATTTATAGTTTGCTTTAAACGAATCACTTTGTTTGTTTTTTAAATAGTAAATCCCAATCAATCCAAACAGACAGAAAAGGATAAGTGCGTAAATTTCAAAACAAGCTCCTACATAAATAAAACTCAAAGAGATTAATAAATAATGAACAATATTTTTCTTAATTCTGGTTAAAATTGCAATTCCAAATAATAAAAATACAATTCCCTGCAAATAACCAAAACTAGCTGAAAGCCACCACCATACTTCTATGTGGTCGATTGTAAAATAAAATAACGAAGCGGTGAACAGTGTTCCATAGACAAATGCTGTTTTATTATTTATTGTAACTGAAAACAGTTTTTTGATTAAAACTTTTGTAAGAATAGATGTTGAGTAACTTAAAATCAATAAAGTAAAAATATAATAAGTAAATATATAAAAGTGAATATGCTCAAATAGGTTGCTGAAAGATACAACTGCAAAAAAATAAGAACAGCTTGTCCAGCGACCACTCCAGGTATTAAATATTTCGCTCACATAAGAAAAAAGCGTATGTCCCTTTGTCATCGAAATATATGCTAAGTCATCGGATGCAGGGCGGTTAAAAAAACTCAAGCATAAATAAAAGCCTATAAATAGTAAAGCGGTTAATACAATAAGGGAATCAGATATAGAATCAATTTTTTTCAAATACTATTTTATTAGAATCACTTTGTCTTGTTTCGGAATAATTTTTCCTATTGATTGGGCAAAATTTTGCATCTCTTCTGCCCGAAGTAAATCTTCGAATTCTTTTTTGCTATTTGGGTTAATCGTTATAAGCAATCCTCCGTTTGTCTGTGGATCGCAGAGTGTCAAAAGTGAATCACCTGTTATTCCCAAGACTTTGGGGTCGTAACTACTCCAATTTCTAAAGCTATTATCAGGAACGCACATTTGTGAAGTGTAAAAGCTCAAATCGTCAATTAATGGAACTTTTGAATAATCAATTTCTGCCGCTAAATTAGCACCTTCAGCCATTTCAATCAAATGTCCTAACAATCCAAAACCGGTTACATCTGTCATTGCAGTTACATAATTTAACGCTCCCAATTTTTCTCCCAGCTTATTTAATTGCATCATTTGTTTGGCTGCAACTCCTTTGTGTTCTTCTTTTAAAATTCCTTTTTTTTCTGCTGTGGTTAAAATTCCAACTCCGATTTTTTTAGTGAGATAAATTAAATCTCCTTCTTTTGCAGTGTTATTTTGTTTTAAATTTTTTAAATCAATAATTCCAGTTACTGCTAATCCGAAAATGGGTTCCGGACTGTCAATGCTGTGTCCACCTGACAATGTAATTCCTGCTTCAGCACAGATCATTCTGGCTCCGTCAATTACTTTTTGAGCCAGTTCGGGAGAAAGTTTGTTTATGGGCCAACCCAAAATCGCAATTGCCAAAAGAGGTTTTCCGCCCATTGCATACACATCACTAATGGCATTTGCAGAGGCAATTTTTCCGAAATCAATAGCGTCATTTACGATTGGCATAAAAAAATCTGTTGTGCTAATTATGGCTTGTCCGTTTCCAATATCATAAACTGCCGCATCGTCTTTGGAACTGTTCCCGACTATTAATTTCTTATCAGTAGGAGCAACAAAATTCGATTTTAGGATTTCTTCTAAAACATGAGGTGCAATTTTACAACCACATCCCGCTCCGTGTGAGTATTGTGTAAGTTTAACTTCTTCCATAATTTTTAACCGCAAAGGACGCAAAGAAGGCGCAAAGTTCGCGAAGCTTTTATTTTTTTACTTTTTGTTTACTGTCTATTGCCTTTTGTCTACTCACGATTTCTCTGGCAATCAACTCAACATTTAATTGTTCAAAATCACAATGTATAATTTTTTCTTCTTCTCTTTTTTCTTCTCCGTAATTGTATGTTTTATCATAATAGACCAAACAAATTCCGAAAGCTGTTTCGTAATCTCTGATTGCTATTGAGTCAATCGCCCGTTTAACATGCTGACCTCCTAATTTTTTGCCAATGCGTTCTATGGCTTCAATTAATTCTTCTCTGCTGAATTTCCCATACTCTTTCACTAAAAATTTCAAGCGCTCTTCCATTGGTAATCCAATAGAAATTACAATTGCATTTTTCATTTGATTCCATAACCCGGTAGGAATAATATTTGTTCCTATCATTCTGCTTTCATTTTCAATCCAACATTTTTTTTGAGAATCAATTTTTGACAGATAGAGTGAGAGGTCGTTTTCAAATTGTTCTTGCGAAGCTTGTGGTTCTTCTCCTAATGCACCAAAAGAAGAACCTTTATGATGAGCAATTTTTTCAAGATCAATGATTTGTTCATTTTGTCTTTCAAGCTCACGAAGAATAATTGTTTTTCCGCAGCCTGTTTTTCCTCCTAAAACAACTATGTTTTTCTGTTCATCAAAACTTGCAAGGACTTGTTTGCGATAATTTTTATATCCACCTTTTAATGTTAAACATTTAAACCCATAGGTTTCTAAAAACCAAGCCATGCTGGAACTACGCATTCCACCTCGCCAACAATGAACTAAAAATGTATCTGATTTATTTAACCTAATTGCATCCTGAACATATTCATGAAGTTTCGGCCCGACAATTTCCAGAGCTTTTAAAACAGCTGGCTGCTTTCCTTCCTGCTTATAAAGTGTTCCTATAATTGCACGTTCTTCATTTGTAAAAATAGGAAGATTGAATGCTCCGGGAATATGTCCTTGAGAAAATTCGGCAGGCGTGCGAACATCCAATATCGGATGTGTTTCCGAAAGTTTTGTGAATTCTTCTATGTTGATTGGTGTAGGCAAAATTATTTTACCTCTTGCATCAATTTACGAATCAATGGTGAAATAGCGATTAATATAATTCCGGCAATCAAAGCATAAATAGCCAGTTGTTGATATCCGTCTGTATACAATTCAAGCTTAGTTGTTAGGTTGGCGTTTTCATCCGGACTCGACATTCCTGCTCCTAATAGTCCAGCAGCATATTGTCCGTAGGCACTTGCTAAAAACCAAAAACCCATCATCATCCCCGCTAATCGCTTTGGAGAAAGCTTAGTCATAATAGACAAACCAATTGGAGATAATGCCAACTCTCCAAATGTAATTACCAAGTAGGCAAGTGTAAATGCATTTAAAGAAGTTTTTCCATTTTCATCAGCAAAGAATCGTGTATAATAAAAAATATAAAAAGCGGCTGCTAAAAATAAAAACCCTATTCCAAATTTAATAACAGTATTTGGTTCAATTTTCTTTTTTGCCATAGCTAACCATATTAATCCAAGTATCGGACTGAAGATGATAACAAATAATGAGTTGGAAGTATTGTTTACAATGTTCGGGTTGATTTCAAATGAGAATAAATTGTGGTGTAAATTATCCTGTGCAAACAATGCCAATGAACCACCGCTTTGTTCGAAGAACGCCCAGAAAATAATGGAGAACAAAATAAAAATAAATGCAGCAATTAATTTCTTTTGTGCTTTTGAGTCGCCTTCTTTTATTGTTTCATAAATGAAATACAAAAATGCTAGTGGTCCGATTGAATACATGAAGTAATCTGTATAGTCGGTATTCTTAATCATAATAAAAATCAAAGGAATACTCAACAATGCGCCAACGTATACGATTATTTCCTTGGTCAATCGTTTATTCGCAGGTAAATTTAATAGAGGAGAATTTCCAATTGGACCCAATGATTTTTTTGTCATCAAAAAAGTGATTAATCCTATTGCCATTACAATGGCTGCAGAAAGGAATGCATAACTCCATCCGTAATCTTTACTAGTTCCTAAATACACACAAACAGCACCACCTAGCAATGCACCAATATTTATTCCGGAGTAAAACAATCCGAATCCAGCATCTCTTCTTGCATCACCTTCTTTATATAATTCACCAACCATGGAAGAAATATTCGGCTTAAAAAATCCTGTACCTATAATAGAGAGTGTGATTCCTAAATAGAAAAATTCCTGAGGAGAAACAGCGATAATAATATTTCCTGCAATCATTACCAGTCCACCAAACAAGAGCGATTTTTTGAATCCTAAAAATTTATCTGCAAAAATTCCACCCACAAAAGTGAAGGCATAAACAAAAGCTTGAATCGCTCCGTATTTAAGGTTGGCATCTTTATCGGGCAACGACAATCCTAAAATCTGATCGGCCATAAAAATGGTCAATACACCACGCATACCATAGAAACAAAAACGTTCCCACATTTCTATTAAAAACAAATACCATAATTGTTTTGGATATTTTCCTTTAAAATCTTGGATTTCTTCTAATGTCAATTCTTTTTCCATGTCGTGTTATTTTTATGAAAGGTAATCAAATTATTTAGACTCTACTTTTACTTCCTTCGCAATCCCCATTGCTCGCTCTTTTACTTTATTCACATCACTTCCTATTTTATCATATGTTAATGCAACCGCCATTCTTCTATACGGACGAGTCACTGGTTTTCCGAAAATGCGGATATCACTTTGTGTATGATTCATTGCTTTATCTAAACCTGTAAATGTTGGATTTGTTCCCTCTTTGTCAGCCAATATTACTGCACTTGCGCCAACTCTTTCTAAAGTGATTTCAGAAATAGGTAATCCTAAAACCGCACGTGCATGCAATTCAAATTCTGAAAAATTTTGTGTCCCTGCTAAAGTTACCATTCCGGTGTCGTGCGGACGGGGAGATAATTCTGAAAAATAAACACCATCATCAGCAAGAAAAAATTCCACGCCCCACAATCCGGCTCCGGTTAATGCTTTTGTAACTTGCTCTGCCATGCGTTGCGCTTCTTTCAAATGTTCTGCATTTATTTCTGCTGGCTGCCAGCTTTCCTGATAATCGCCCCGTTCTTGACGGTGACCGATAGGCGGACAAAATAATGTTTTTCCGTTTTTCTGTGTAACTGTCAACAATGTAATTTCAGAATTGAACTTTACAAATGCTTCAGCAATTACTTCTGAATAATCACCACGTTTTCCTGCTTGTGCATAATCCCATGCTTTTTGAATATCACTATCTGTTTTGATAACAGATTGTCCTTTTCCGGATGAACTCATCAATGGTTTTACTACGCATGGAATTCCTACAGATTTTACAGATGCAACTAATTCTTCAAAACTATTAGCATATTCATACTTGGCCGTTTTTAATTTTAATTCTTTTGAAGCCAAATCACGGATTGCTTTTCTGTTCATGGTGAAGTTGGCCGCTTTTGCACTTGGCACAACGGTTATTCCCTGTTTTTCGTAATCGTAAAAACGTTCGGTACGGATGGCTTCAATTTCCGGAACAATTAAATCAGGTTTGTGTTTTGCTACTATTCTGTCGAGCTCTGCGCCATCTAACATATTGATGACTTCTCTTTCATCTGCTACTTGCTGTGCAGGTGCATCATTGTATGAGTCAACAGCAACAGCATATTGTCCCAATCGCTTTACTGCAATTACAAATTCTTTTCCCAGTTCTCCTGAGCCCAAAAGCATTATTTTCTTCATTTTTAATCTTTTTTAATTATCGCAATTTAAAGGAAATTTTCTATATTTTTGTTTGAAATAATCAACAATTAAACACATTTTATCATGATAGCACTGTACATCATTGGAGGCATTATATTGCTGATAGTTTTATTGTCTTTTGCAGTTACAACTGCTTTTGAACATAAAGCTGAAATTGTCATTAACAAACCTAAAGGGGAAGTTTTTGAATATTTGAAATCCTTAAAAAAACAAAATGATTGGAGTGTTTGGGCTAAGATGGATCCGGAGATGAAGCAGACATTTACTGGAACAGATTGTTCAGTTGGTTTTATTTCTGCCTGGGAAGGAAAGAAATCCGGAAAAGGAGCTCAGGAAATTGAAAAAATTACGGAAGGTGAACGCATTGATATAGAATTGCGTTTTGAAAAACCATTCAAAGTAACCAACAAAGTATATTTTGCTACCACAATAATAGAAGGAAATAAAACAAAAATAGTATGGGCCATGCACGGAAAATCTCCTCGTCCATTCAATTTGTTATTCCCATTAATGAAAGGCTCAGTATTAAAAGATTTTAATCAAGGCTTAGCAAATTTAAAAGCACTTTTGGAAAAATAAATCAATAATCATTGTCACCCTGAGCCTAGTCGATGGGCAATAACGAACAACAAACAAACATATTATGTTAGGAAAATTTAAAGATCATTTACAGGCAGAATTAAAAAACATTGAAGAATCAGGTTTGTTTAAACGCGAACGTGTAATTACTTCGGAGCAAGGCGCTGTTGTAAAAGTAAATGGCAAAGATGTAATTATCTTTTGTGCGAATAATTATTTGGGATTATCGTCTCACCCGAAAGTAGTGGAAGCGGCTCATAAAACATTGGATCGCCACGGATACGGAATGAGTAGTGTGCGGTTCATTTGCGGAACCCAAGACATTCATAAAGAGCTAGAACAAAAACTTTCTAAGTTTGTCGGACAAGAAGACACGATTTTATATGCAGCGTGTTTTGATGCAAACGGTGGAGTGTTTGAACCATTGATGGGAGAAGAAGATGCAATTATTTCAGATGAATTAAATCACGCTTCTATTATTGATGGAGTGCGTTTATGTAAAGCGCAACGTTATCGCTACAAAAATTGTGATATGGCAGATTTGGAAGAGCAATTAAAAGCAGCACAAAAACAACGCTTCCGTTTAATTGTTACTGATGGAGTTTTTTCGATGGATGGCTTTGTTGCTCCATTAGATAAAATTTGTGACTTAGCAGATAAATATAATGCAATGGTGATGGTAGATGAAAGTCATGCAAGTGGCTTCATTGGAAAAACAGGAAGAGGAACCATTGAATTAAAAAATGTAATGCACCGTGTGGATATAGTAACCGGAACATTAGGAAAAGCATTGGGTGGTGCGATGGGTGGATTTACATCCGGAAAAAAAGAAGTGATTGAAATGTTGCGTCAACGTTCCCGCCCCTACTTATTCAGTAACTCATTAGCTCCGCACATTGTGGGTGCTTCCATTGCCGTATTGGATATGTTGAGTGAAACAACTTCACTTCGTGATAAATTAGAAGCAAACGTAAATTACTTCAAACAAGGAATTAAAAAAGTAGGATTAGAAATTAAAGAAGGTGATTCAGCAATTGTTCCTGTAATGTTATACGATGCAAAATTAGCTCAACAATTTGCAGCAAAATTATTGGATGAAGGAATTTATGTAATTGGATTTTTCTATCCCGTTGTTCCAAAAGATAAAGCACGTATCCGTGTTCAACTTTCTGCAGCTCATGAAAAAGAGCATTTGGATAAAGCATTGTCTGCGTTTGAAAAAGTTGGAAAAGAATTGGGAGTGATTAAGTAGGTTACTCCTCAATCCCAATATGCATCAAAGCATCACCTTGGTTTACTACAGGCTGGTTGTTGATTCCAACAATATAACCATCAGTCGGAGAAATTAGTTTTTCATCATGTTCTCCGTAAGGATCACAAATTTTTCCAATGATTTCTCCTTTTAAAATATGAGCACCGTTTGTTTTGGAAGTGTGAAACAATCCAGAAGATTTTGCTCTTACCCAAGTTGATTTGTGTAATAACACAGTTGGATTATTTGGAATGTCTGTCTTTAACATTTTTAAATGTTTCATCAAACGTATACAACCATTCATTCCTTCGTTAATGGAAAGGTAATCGAAGCGGGAAGATTCACCGCCTTCAAAAACCAAAATTGATTTTCCTTTCCGGGAGGCTTCTTTTCTTAAAGTGTTTTCGCGGAAAGGAGAATTTATAATTAAAGCCGGAGAGAATTTTTTTCCAAGATCTAAATTTACTTTGTTTGTAAATACACAACGCAACTGAGGATAGTTACTAATCTTAGCACCGCCCGTATGAAAGTCGATGCCGAAATCAATCTGAGGAATAATTTCATTCATCAAATCGTAAGCAATTCTTCCACCTAAGGAACCATTTTTTGTTCCGGGGAAACAACGGTTTAAATCTCTGCCATCAGGCAAATCACGCGAACCTGATAAAAACGAAATGATATTAATAACTGGAATTGCAATAATACTTCCACACAAAGGTTTTTTTACATCATCACGGGTAATGAGTCTACGTACAATTTCGATTCCGTTAATTTCATCTCCATGCATTCCTGCAAGAATCAATAAAACCGGACCAGGATTTTTAGAACGAAAAACATAAACGGGGATTTCAATAACTGTTTTTGTAGGTAACTGATACCAATTCAAACTCACCTGAGCATTTTGCCCTGGTTTAATATCCATTCCATTGATGTGGATGTTTTTGTTGGTGTAGGTCATTTGTCTTTGTAATGTTGCTTGGTATAGGAACGCAGATTTTTTATGATGGTTATGATAAAGTATGTTATCGCCTGTGGCGATTAAGATAAATTATGATTTGAATTCAATTAAATCATAACTATATCCAACAATTAAAATTTATCTCAACATAAAAAATTATTATAATCCTTTATACAAAAAATAAAAAATCCCTTTTAATCATAAAAATCATAAAAAATCTGCGTTCCAATTTATTTAAGGCTCATGGTTAAACTCATTTCTCTCCACATACTCAATTATCTTCCCTGCAATATCTACTCCTGTTGCACCTTCAATTCCTTCTAATCCTGGAGAAGAATTTACTTCCATCACCAATGGTCCGCGTGCGGATTGTAACATATCGACTCCCGCAATTGCCAGTCCTAATTTTTTTGCTGCTTTAATTGCTGTTTCTCTTTCTTCTTTTGAAAGCTCCAATACGTTTGCTTTTCCGCCACGGTGTAAATTGCTTCTGAATTCACCTGGCGCACCTTGACGTTTCATTGCGCCTACAATTTTCCCATCTACAATGAATGCACGGATATCTGCACCACCTGCTTCTTTAATAAATTCTTGTACAAGTATGTTTGCTTTTAAAGCAAGAAACGATTCGATAACTGATTTTGCAGATTTATGTGTCTCCGCTAAAATTACTCCGATACCTTGTGTTCCTTCTAATAACTTAATTACAACTGGAGCACCACCTACTTGTTCCAATACATTATCAATGTTACGTGGAGCAGATGCAAAAGCTGTTTTCGGCATTCCAATTCCTGCTTTTGCTAAGAGTTGTAAACTGCGTAATTTATCACGTGAACGGACAAGCGCTTGCGATTCTACAGAAGAAAAAACTTTCATTTGTTCAAACTGACGAACAACAGCAGCACCATAAAAAGTAACAGATGTTCCGATACGTGGAATGATGGCATCAATGCCAATCACTTCTTTTCCATTATAAAAAATATGAGGATTCCCTTTTTCGATTACCAACACACATTTTAAATGGTCAAGAACCACTACTTCATGTCCACGTTGTTCCGCAGCTTCCACCAATCTACGAGTAGAATAAAGTTTTGGTCCGCGTGATAAAATTGCTATTTTCATTTATAATTATTTTTTAATCTCAGTCAAATTAAACAACAAGCCAACATCTACTACAAACTTATTTTTGATTAGCTTTCTTCCAATCAAAACAGGATAACGCATCGTTCCTCTGTCGGTTAACGAAATTACAGATTTTATGCGTTTCTTCCCAATTCTAATGATTGTTTTAATGATGTATCTCTTTTCAGATTCTCCAAAAGAATTTTTGATTTCTTTTTGAGAATACGTAGTGAATTTTTGCTCCTTTTCAGTGTAATCAGGATGAGTAGGATCCAATAATTTGAAATACAAAACTCCTTTCTCTTCTCTTATATCATGGCAATGCAAGGCCGTTGTATATGCGCCAGTATCTATTTTTGCGGTTATGCCATACAATCCCAATTCAGGGAAATCAATGTGTTCTCTTCTTCCTATTGTTAATTTTGGTTTTTCCATTTTTGAATACAAAGTAAACTCGTTACTCATACCAGTTCGCCTCTCCTTTGGAGAGGGGTTAGGGGTGAGGTCGATGAGGATGCAAGATAAAAAGATTTAATTAAATATTTAGCAGTAATTTTAAGGCTGTATTCAATAAGAATGAACAAAAAAGTAGATTATATAATAGTCGGACAAGGTATAGCCGGAAGCATCCTGGCACTAACTCTTTTGAAAAAAGGAAAATCTGTTATTGTTATAGATGATGCCAAACTAAATACTGCTTCAAAAATTGCTGCCGGCTTGTATAATCCTGTCGTTTTTAAACGTCTGGTTAAAAGCTGGCTGGCAGATAATCTGCTTCCTTACATGAATGAGTTTTATCCCGAAATGGAAAAATTATTAGGAGCGGAGTTCTACTTTTCAAAACGCATCTTAAAACCATTTGCTGAAGAACAAGAAAAAGTACTTTGGCTCAAAAAAACAGAAGAGGGCATTGGAAAATATTTGAATGAAACAATTTATACCGGAGACCTGAACGGTATTGTATTCAATCCGTTGGGAATTTCGGAAGTGCTGCATGCAGGAAATCTTGACACTATTTCTTTTTTAAATTCCTGTAAAGAATATTTGAAAAAAAAGAATTTATTTATTGAAGAACAATTTGATTATTCTCAAATTTCAATGACTAAAAATTCAGTTAGCTACAAAGATATTTCAGCTGATAAAATCATTTTTTGTGAAGGCTATAAAGCAACCGAAAATCCATTTTTAAAATGGCTTCCTTTTAAACTTACTAAAGGAGAAACACTCACAATAAAATTGACACACGATTGTGCCATTCCGTTTAGAATTGTTCTCAACAAAGCAGTTTTTATTCTTCCAATCGGAAACGATTTATATAAAGTAGGGGCAACGTATGAATGGGAAGATCTTTCTGAAAAAATAACCGAAAAAGGAAAGTCTGAGCTAATCGATAAGCTTCAAAAAGTCTTAAAAGTTCCCTTTGAAATTATTAACCATCAAGCAGGAGTCCGTCCGACAGTAAATGACCGGAGACCATTAATTGGTCTGCACCCCGAGCATCCTCAACTGGCAGTTTTTAATGGTATGGGAACAAAAGGCGTAATGTTGGCTCCGTTTTTTGCAAATCAGTTCGCGAACTTCCTTGAAACTGCTACTCCGCTTGACAAAGAGGTGGATATTGCCCGCTTTTATTCGTAATTCGAGAAAATTCGTATTTCGTAGTATTTCTTTTATGGAATTTTGATTTAACTTGCATCTAATGGTGAAACCATTAAATTTTTTAAAACTACAGATATGAACTTGAGGAAGATTATTCTAATCGCTATCGCAGCTATAGCAAGTGTTGCAGGTGCTTTAACAGTTACCGCTTACCAAACAAACAATCAAAAAACCGTATTAATTTTCCCTAAAGGAAGCACTTACGCAAAAGAGTGGAAAAAAGTAGATTCTTTAGCAAATAAAGGCCTTACAAAATCAGCTTTGGACGTTGTAAATGGGATTTATGATAAGGCAAAATCGGAAAACAATGCTCCTCAATTTGTAAAAGCCATCATTCACCGGATGAAGTTTGAGCAGTATATGGAAGAATACTCCTTAATTAAAGCGCTCAACAAATTAACCGAAGAAGCCAAAGAAGCAAAATATCCTGTAAAACCAATTTTACAATCCATGATTGCCGAAAGTTACTGGCAATATTATCAGCAAAATCGTTATCGTTTTTACAATCGTACTACAACCATAAATTTTGATAATGAAGATATCACAACTTGGGATCTAAAAACCATTTTCACAAAAGTGATTGAAAATTATCAAGCATCTTTGGAAGCAACAGATAGTTTAAAACGTACACCATTAAATATTTATGATGAGATTTTAGTAAAACAAACCAACTCTCGAAAATTCCGACCAACACTTTATGATTTTCTTGCTCATCGTGCCGTTGATTATTATTCTAACGAAGAACCGGACATTACACGACCAACTTATAAGTTTGAAATTAATTCAGAAAGTTATTTCTGGAACTATGATGAATTTGCAAAAATTGGTATTGTATCAAAAGATTCACTTTCATCGAAATTTTATGCAATCAAAATATTACAAGACTTAACGGCATTTCATTCAAATGATACTGACCCAAAAGCTTTGATAGATGTAGATGTCAAACGGTTAAAATTTGTAAAAAGAAATTCCACTTCAGAAATTAAAGACAGTTTATACTTTTTAGCGTTACAAAATTTGGAAGCAAAATTTAATGCTGATCCCTCATCTGCGGATGTGAGTTATGAAATTGCACAAGTGTATTTCGAAAAAGGAAATAAATACAATGCATTACAATCAGACGAAAATAAGTGGATGAAAAAACAAGCGCTGGAACTATGTGATGCAGTTATTAAAAAATATCCTAAAAGTGATGGAGCACAAAATTGCGAAGCTTTAAAAGCTAGAATAGTTGAACATGCTGTCGATTTTATGGCAGAAAAAGTAAATATTCCAAACGCTCCTTCACGTGCATTGGTTACTTACAAAAATTTGAAAACAGTTCATGTTCGTATTGCTCAAATGGATATTGATAAATATAACAAATACATTGAACGTTATTACGGAGAACAGCTCATTAAACAATATTTGAAACTGACTTCAGTAAAAGAATTTACTGTTGAATTACCAGATGATGGAGATTATCAATCGCATTCTACAGAAATTAAAATTCCGTAATTACCTTTTGGACATTATGTAATTTTAATTGGCTCCGATAAAACATTTTCTTACAAAAATAATGGTGTTGCTTACGCAGCTACTTGGATGTCGAACATTAGTTATATCAATCGTAGAATGACAAATGGCAGCTACGATTTCTTTATGCAGCATCGTGAAACAGGTGCTCCGTTAAAAGGAGTATCCGCACAATTGTACTTCGAGAAATATAATTATACAACTCGAAAATACGAATATGTTAAATCAGAAAAATATACTTCGGATGAATTTGGATATTTTAATGTCCCTCCAACTCAAGAGTATAGAAACTTTACGATTGACTTCTCTTACAAATCTCCAACACCATTATTAAATGATCCAACTGGAACGGATCGTTTGCAAACAGAAAACGGAATTTATCAATACAGAGGATATGAAAAGGATAAGAACAAATATCCAAAAACGTTTTTCTTTTTAGACAGAGGAATTTATCGTCCGGGACAAACAGTTTACTTCAAAGGGATAATGATTAAAACCGATGGAGAAACAAATGAGCTTATGCCGAACACTGCAACAACTGTTACATTTTATGATGTGAACTATCAGAAAGTAGCAGATGTAAATTTAACAACCAACGAGTACGGAACATTCAATGGAACGTTTACAACCCCTAGTGGCGTTTTAAACGGACAAATGAGTTTGGCAAATGGAAGTGGAACAATTTATTTTTCTGTAGAAGAATACAAACGTCCGAAATTCGAAGTGAAGTTTAATCCTGTAAAAGGAAGTTATCGTTTGAATGAAACGATAAGTGTGAATGGAGTTGCAAATGCTTATTCCGGAGCTAAAATTGATGGAGCAGAAGTAAAATATCGTGTTGTAAGAAATGCCTCATTCCCATATTGGTGGTATTGGTGGAGAGGATATTATCCGCAATCACCACAAATGGAAATTACAAATGGAGTTACAACTTCAAATGATACAGGTGCATTTTTTGTCGACTTCAAAGCCATTCCTGATTTAAGTATTCCGAAATCGTATGAGCCTACTTATTCATATACAATTTATGCAGATGTAACCGACATTAATGGTGAAACACATAGTTCACAAACTTATGTGAGTGCTGCTTACACTGCTTTGAATTTGAATGTGAGTATTCCTAACTTATTAGAAAAAGGAAACCTGCCTGCCGGACAGGCAGGTAAAAAAGCATTTGCTATATACTCTACAAACATGAGCGGACAATTTGAAAAAGCTCAAGGGAAGGTGGAAATTTATAAATTGATTGAGCCAGATAAAACATATCGCACACGTGCCTGGTCGCAACCCGATAAATATGTTATTGCTCAGGCAGATTTTGAAAAAGACTTTCCAAAAGATTTATACAAGGATGAAAACAATATGTATAAATGGAAGCGAGGAGAAAAAGTGTTTGAGAAAAACTTTAGTAATACATCTGTTGAAACATATGTTGATGGAGTAAAAATCACTAATCAGAATAAAAACAGTTTAAATGCCAAGGTAACTGTTACGACTAATGATTCTGTAAAATTGACAAATCTCGCATCTTGGAAACAAGGAGTATATGTGATGGAAGCACATAGCAAAGATGCTTATGGAGAAGATGTAAAAGACATAAAATACTTTACAGTTCATTCAACAACAGGAACAGAAGTGCCAAGCAATGAAATCAACTGGTTTAATTTAATTACTACAAATGCTTTGGAGCCAGGTGAAAAAGCAAAATTCATTGTCGGTTCAAAGGAAGAAAACGTACAAGTGTTTTATGAAATTGAACACAAAGGAGAAATTGTAAAAAAAGAATTTATTACGCTTAACAAAGAACAAAAGTTAATTGAGATTCCGATAGAAGAAAAGCATAGAGGTAATTTTTCTTTCCATTATGTGTTTGTCAAAAACAATCGTGTATATTCTCAAAATGGAGTATTTACTGTTCCGTTTACAAACAAAGAATTGGACATTGAGTTTGAGACCTTCCGCAATAAATTATTGCCAGGACAAAATGAAGAGTGGAAGATTAAAATCAAAGACAGAAAAGGAGATAAAGTTGCAGCTGAAATGATGGCAGCTCTGTATGATGCTTCTTTGGATGCATTCAGGCCCAACAATTGGTATTTCAATATTTATAATAACTACTACTCTAATTTATATTGGGAAACAAATAGCGGTTTCGGAATTGTAAATGCACAATTATATAGTGTGGATTGGAATAAATATCCTTATGGTGCTTACAAGTATTATGATCAATTAAATTGGTTTGGATACAGTAATGGATATTATGGATATTATGATGATAACGATGGGGCGGAATATAATTACAGAGGAGGAAGAAATAGAATGGTTTCAAAATCAGCGCCTGCTATGACTGGGAATGCAATTATGGCAGATGAAGAAAAATCTTTGGAGAGAGAAGATAGTGGAAAAAATAAAGATAAGAAGGAAAGCGGAGGGAAAGCAAATTTGGGATTAATGGGAGGAACAATTTCTGATGTTACAACAACTACTGCAGTTTCAGAGTCTATGAATGGAGAATTTGCAAGCATGGTTCCTGGAAGTGGAAAGGGTGCTGAAGATATGTCGAAAGTTGCAGCGCGCAGCAATTTTGCTGAGACTGCATTTTTCTATCCAAGTTTGGAAACTGATAAAGATGGAAATGTAATTGTGAAATTTACTATTCCAGAATCGTTAACAAAATGGAAGATGATGGGCTTTGCTCATACCAAAGATTTAAAATTTGGGACTATTCAAAATGAATTACAAACTCAAAAAGAATTAATGGTTGTTCCAAATGCTCCGCGTTTTTTCCGCGAAAACGATAAAATGGAATTCAGTGCAAAAATTCAAAATTTGTCGGATGGAGATTTAGTTGGAAAAGCTGACATCTTTTTATACGATGCAACAACCATGAAGGAAATTACATGGAATATGCTGGAAGCATTACATGGAAAATTTGCAACCATTGGCGAAAGAGATTTTACGGCAGCAAAAGGAAAGAGTACAATTGTTACTTGGAATATTTCAATTCCGGAAGGCGTTGGTGCTATCACTTATAAAGTAGTAGCTAAAGCTTCAAACTTTACAGATGGTGAAGAAATGGCTTTGCCTGTTTTAACAAACAGAATGCTGGTGACTGAATCTATGCCATTACCGATTCGCGGTAACCAAACCAAAACGTATCGTTTTGAAAAATTGATTAACCAAAGCAATGGATCAACTACTTTAAAAAACCATAAAGTAACTTTAGAGTTCACTGCAAATCCGGCTTGGTATGCTGTGCAATCGCTTCCATACTTAATGGAATATCCATACGAATGTGCTGAACAAACCTTCTCTCGTTTTTATGCAAACAGTATTGCTTCACACATTGCTAATTCATCACCGAAGATTAAAGCAGTATTTGATTCATGGAAGAATACTCCGGATTCGAAAGCACTTTTATCTAATCTTGAAAAAAATCAAGAATTGAAATCGTTGATGTTGGAAGAAACTCCATGGGTGTTGGAAGCAAAAGATGAATCGGAACGCAAAAAACGAGTTGCTCTTTTATTCGATTTAAATAAAATGGGTAGCGAGTTGGCAAGAGCTCTAAAGAAATTAGAGAAGATGCAAACACCAAATGGAGGTTTCCCTTGGTTTGAAGGAATGCGTGATGATCGTTACATTACTCAACACATTGTAACAGGAATGGGACATCTTGATAAACTAGGGGTGAAAAATGTACGCGAGGATGCTAAAGTTTGGAAGATGGTAAAAGACGGAGCGAGATATTTGGATAACCGTATCCGTGAAGATTACGAATGGATTTTGAAACATGATAAAGCAAACATCGATAAAAATCATTTGAGTTATTCTCAGATTCAATACTTGTATGCGAGAAGTTATTTCAAAGATGTATCGATAGACAATCGCAATCAAAAAGCATTCGACTATTATAAAGGTCAAGCGAAAAAATATTGGTTGGATAACGGAAGATATATGCAAGGAATGATTGCTTTAGCATTGAACCGTTATGATGATAAAGTAACTCCGAAAGAGATTTTGAAATCTATCAAAGAAAATTCTTTGAATAGTGAAGAGATGGGAATGTATTGGAAAGAAAATTATGGAGGTTACTATTGGTACCAAGCACCTATTGAATCACAAGCTTTATTGATTGAAGCGTTTGACGAAATAAATAACGATAAAAAAGCGGTGGATGATATGAAAGTTTGGTTGTTGAAATCAAAACAAACACAAGATTGGAAAACAACCAAAGCAACAACTGAAGCAGTTTATGCATTGTTGTTAAGAGGAACAGATTGGTTGGCGACAGAAACCAATGTCGATATCACGATGGGCGATATGAAAATTGATCCTAAAAAATTGGATGGTGTAAAACAAGAAGCAGGAACGGGATATTTCAAAACATCTTGGAGTGGAAGCGACATTAAGCCGAACATGGGAGAAGTAACCGTTGTGAAAAAAGATGCAGGTGTAAGTTGGGGAGCAGTGTACTGGCAATATTTTGAACAGTTGGATAAAATCACTCCATCAAAAACACCATTGGTTTTGAAAAAACAATTGTTCTTACAAAAAAATACAGATGCTGGTCCGGTTATCGAACCAATTTCTGAAAAGACTTTGTTGAAAGTCGGAGATAAGATAAAAGTGAGAATAGAGCTGCGCGTAGACAGAGATATGGAATATGTTCAGATGAAAGATATGAGAGCATCTGGATTTGAACCGACCAATGTTATCTCAACATATAAATGGCAAGATGGATTGGGTTATTATGAAAGCACAAGAGATGCTGCGACCAACTTCTTCTTCGATAGATTACCGAAAGGAACTTACGTTTTTGAATATCCAATGGTGGTGACACATAATGGTAATTTCTCAAACGGAATAACATCTATTCAATGTATGTATGCTCCAGAATTTTCGAGCAACTCGGAAGGAATCAGAGTGAAGGTAGGAAAGTAGTTTTTTTGAAGCATTAGTTTTTAAAAGCGATTTGCCTTATTCATTTAAGGCAAGTCGCTTTTTCATTATATTTGTGTGTTACCAAATTCAAATGAAAAACCTTTTCCTTTTATTATTCCTATTTCCACTTTTGGCAACAGGGCAAAATCAATCTTTGGATACGATAAACGCTCCGTCAAATTATGACAATATATATAGTAGAACAATTGCCTCCGATTCCTTAAGCAGCAGTTTCGTTATTTTCATCAAAAAGGAAGTTAAAAAGCATAAACATGCAAAACATACTGAAAATGTATATGTATTAGAAGGTGAAGGCGAAATGTTGTTGGGAGATAAAACCTTTAAAGTAAAAAAGGGGGATATTATTTTTATTCCTATGAATACAGTTCATTCTTTAAAAGTAACCTCATTTATTCCTGTAAAAGTATTGTCGGTGCAATCGCCACGCTTTGATGGGAAGGATAGAATATTTGTAGACTAATATGATAGCAAAAACTCCAAAGGCGCCTTATTATGCCGTTATTTTTACTTCTATAGGAACAGAAGTAAGAGAAGGGTATGAAAGTACGGCTGATAGAATGTTGGAATTAGCAAAACAGCAAGACGGTTATCTAGGAATTGAATCTGCAAAGGAAGAAATTGGGATTACGGTTTCTTATTGGAGCAGTTTGGAAGCAATACGGAATTGGAAAATGAATGCTGAGCATTTAATGGCTCAGGAAAAAGGAAGAAAAGAGTGGTATCAGAATTATAAGACAAGAATTTGTTTGGTGGAGAGAGATTATGAATTTAATAAATAGTATATGCCCTTCGACTCCGCTCAGGGTGACAAAATAAAATATAATTAATGAATACAGGCATTCTTTCTCGGTTGACTACAAGTAATGGAATTAATAACATCAATATAGTGTTGATGGTTCTTAGTTTGGTTGCAGCATATATTTTACCTTTTGAGGTGTTTTTGTTCTCTTATGCCGTTTTAGGTCCTTTGCATTATCTCACCGAAATCTCCTGGTTGGAAAAGAAAAACTATTTTATTAAATCGAAAAGCGATATTTGGATTTTTGTATTGTTGGTTCTTGGAATTACTATTGGAATGTTCAATCAGCAATCAAAATTCAATTCGGTAGTGGCTAGTTTTCTGTTTTCCGGATTTGTATATGCTTTGGTGATTTTATACACTCAAAAAATAGCGATAAAGCTTTTGTTTGTTGTATTAGCATTTATGGCATCCATGATTTTCAGTTTTAACCAATATCCTAATTTTCCTTATTTGCTTTTTGCAATATGGTTGCCGACTATAATCCATGTTTATTTTTTTACCGGAGGGTTTATCTTGTTTGGAGCTTTAAAAAGTAAAAGTTTGTCGGGAATAATTTCATTTATTGTATTTGTACTTTGTGCGGTTGTTTGTTTCGTTTATATCCCCGATAATTTTGGGATGGCAGTTACCGAATATGGCAAAAAAGCCTATGCATTTTTCAAATTCTTAAATGTTACCTTATATAGTGCATTTGGATTTGGAACGATGGCTCCAAATGATAGCACAATGTTATATTATGATACAAATGCTTTGGCAATTATGCGTTTTATTGCATTTGCATATACTTACCATTATTTAAACTGGTTTTCCAAAACAACGGTTATCAAGTGGAACGAAATTTCAAAACAACGAATGATCATTATCCTCCTATTATGGATATTATCAGTTGTATTGTATGCATTCAGTTATAAAATTGGATTTTATGCTTTATTCCTTTTAAGCATGCTTCATGTCTTTTTTGAATTCCCGCTCAATCATCAAACATTTATCGGAATAGGTAAAGAGTTCAGATTAAGGATAAAAAAGAGTTGACCTTGTCAAATAATTAAAGCTCCTTTATTCTTAATATTCATATAGATTCGTTTTCTGAATCGTATATTTGCACCATGGCTAAAGAATTTTATTTAAAGCATCACTCCTTTCATATTAAGGCAATTTTTACAGCATTAAAAGACATATTTGAGAAAAACGAATATGCTGATAAGGCAATTGAAAAAGTGATGAAGGCGAACAAGTATTGGGATGTTCGTGAACGGGGATTTGTTTCTGATGTTACTTATGATATGGTTCGTAATTGGAGATTACTATATGTGTCTGCCGGTTTGGAAGAAGCATCAAAACTATCCGATAGAAATCTTTGGATGATATTTGGAACCTATTTGGTTTTTGATGGATATGATTTGCCAGATAGCAATTATTTTAAAGGATTGAGTGAAAAGAAGGTTGTTTCTCAGCTAGAGAAATTCCATAAGATTAGAAAAATCAGAGAATCAATTCCGGATTGGTTGGATGAGATAGGAGCAAAAGAGATTGGCAAAGATTGGGACAAGGTGATTCGTGCTTTGAATCAAAAACCGACTGTTGTATTGCGAGCAAATTCCTTAAAAACAAATCCCAAAGAACTACAAACTGCTTTAGAAGCAGAAAATATTATGGAGAGCACATTAATCTCCTGGTCGCCCGATGCAGTTGAATTAAAATTCCAACGTAACGTTTTCAGAACGGAAGCTTTTCATAAAGGATTGTTTGAAGTACAAGATGCATCCTCACAAATGGTGTCTGAATTTTTAAATGTACAACCTGGAATGAGAGTAGTGGATGCTTGTGCAGGAGCCGGAGGAAAAACATTGCATTTAGCTTCTTTAATGAAAAACAAAGGACGCATTATTGCATTGGATGTAAAAGGAAGAAAACTGGAAGAACTAAAAAAACGTGCAGTAAGAGCAGATGTTCGTATTGTTGAAACAAGAGAAATAGATTCTTCTAAAGTAATCAAACGATTAAAAGATACTGCTGATAGATTGTTATTGGATGTTCCATGTTCCGGTTTAGGAGTATTGAGAAGAAACCCTGATAGCAAATGGAAGCTAACATCAGAAGAGATAGAAAGAGTTAAAGCACTTCAAAAAGAGATACTCACTAATTTTTCAGATATCACAAAAGTAGGTGGAAAGATGGTGTATGCTACTTGTAGTATTTTACCTTCAGAAGGAGAAGATCAAGTGAAATGGTTTTTAAATATGGTTGGTGATAAATGGAATTTACTTGGAGAAAAGCGCTATTCACCAGAAGTATATCATGCCGATGGATTTTATATGGCTTTGTTGGAACGAGTAAAATAATTTTTTTGAGTGTAATAAATCACAATTAATTTTTCATTTCATCATACATTTTCGCTCTTTGACATTTCATTCATTTTTATTGAAAAACATAAAAAAGCATCATTTTCAGAAAATAATTCAATATTCATGAAAAATAATTTAGGCTGATTTCGATGTTATTTAGACTCAATATTCAATCAAAAAAGATGCTGTTTTTGAAAGAAATATTTTTATAAAAATAATTTCAAGAAAAAAATAAATTTTTTCAATCTTCTGTACGTATAGAAAAATCAATTACTACAGAGATGCTAAAAAAAATCAAAAAATAAATTTTGAAGAAGAGTGAAAAAAAATCAAAAATCAAAATCACAAAATCACAAAATCTTTGTATGAGGATATTAACAATATGAACAATCCAATGTTAATAAAATAAATCCCGTTTTTTTCGTTTGTGTTAAATATTTTTCTTACTTCGTATCAAATAATTTAATAACCAAAAAAACCATGGCAAAAAAAGCAAAAAAAGCTGCTCCAAAAAAAGCAGCTAAGAAAAAAGCAGCTCCAAAAAAAGCAGCTAAGAAAAAAGCAGCTCCAAAGAAAAAAGCAGCTAAAAAGAAAAAGTAAGAAAGAGCCCTTCGGGGCTTTTTTTTTGCTCTTTACTTTCCTCTAGCAACACTCCAGATATTACTTCATCGTTACACCAATTCCCGGCATATCATTTAAAGTAATCTTTCCTTCAGTAAATGTAATTCCATCAAATAAATTATTCTTGATTAATAATGCTCCGTCTAAATCGGAAAAATCGGAAAACGGACTTAATTGAGCAGCGGCAGAAATTGCGCAGGAGGTTTCGCTCATACAACCTATTAATACTTTTAAATTTAATTCACGTGCTCTTTTGATCATTTTGTGCGCCTCATGCATTCCAGTGCACTTCATTAACTTAATATTAATTCCATGAAAGCAATCTTTTACTTTATCAATACCATTATAGCGCTGAATACTTTCATCGGCATATAATGGTAAAGGACTTCTCTCAAATAACCAACGAGCATCGTCCAGATTGTTTTTAGCTAAAGCCTGTTCTACAAACAATACATTCTTATCAGCCAACCATTCAATCATCATTAATGCTTCTTCTTTTGTTTTCCAACCTTGATTTACATCAATTGCAACAGGTTTGTTTGTAATGCTTCTTATGTTGCTAATAATGGCTTTGTCGTTATCGCCATTCAACTTCACTTTTAAAATCTTAAACTCATTGCCGTCTTCGATCTTTTGTTTTACTACTTCAGGTTCGTCCATACCTAAAGTATAAGTTGTAAATGGAGTATTGTTTTTATCCGCATCAAATAATTGCCAGCAAGGTTTGTTTTGGAGTTTTCCAATCAAATCATGTAATGCAATATCAATACTTGCTTTAGCAGCAGAATTATCAGGAGCAAACGAATCAATCTCTTTTAATATAGTATCGATTTCAAATGGATCTTTGTATTTTTCTATTAGAGAAGACACATTCTTTAAAAATGCAAGAACCGATTCATGAGATTCGCCCAAATAAGGGGGCATACTTGCTTCACCATAACCAATTAGTCCTTCATGTTCCAATTCAACAATTACTATTGGAGTGGAAGTGCGAACTCCATGAGCAATTTTAAACGGACGTTTAAAGTAAAGTGTATGTGGTGTGAATGAGAGTTTCAAGGGATTATTTTCTACGAATGTAAATAGAAAAATGCTCCAATTTGAATATTTCAGCCTGTTAATTCTTTGTTAAAAGATACGTTTGTACAATTATATATATTCCTATATTTGTGTACTAAACAAACAAAATCATTAAAAATGAAAAAGATACTTTTATTGCTAGCTAGTCCGGCTATTTTATTTTTCGCAAGTTGTGGTGGTACAAAAACAGATGACACTACAGTTGCTATCCCGGGAATGATGGAAGTTCAATTAAAAATTAATGGCAATGCTCTTTCAATCATGGTTCCTGATTCTACAAAAGGGAAAATAGAAATGGTTGAGCAATCATGGGGTGCTACCGAAATTAAAGTAGGGAAGGATTTCCAAATTTCTATTGAAGAAGGAGAAGGAGATGTTGCATTAATGAAAAGCGATATTGCCGGAAATGATGTAAACAAATTCAAACGCTATGTAAAAGATGAACCAACAATCTTATTGTGGGAATCTGAAATTACAGCTCCGGAATTCCATTTTTATGCAGTAATGAAACCAGCAGCAGTTTCTTATATAGTGAAAGATATTGCAGGTGAAATGTTCGGAGAAAAATCAGCAGAAACAATGGTTGAAGCTGCAAAAACATTAAAAGCAAAAGATGCTCCGAAACCGGAAGCTTAATTTTTAAATAACTATTTAAAATGCCTTGCTTCGTTATTCAAAGCAAGGCATTTTTGTTTCCCTTCGACTCCGCTCAGGGTGACAAGGCGGAATGAAATCTATTTTTTTATGAACCGTTTACTCTCCTTATACCTTGGTTCCTTTGCAAACATTCAACGCAATGTTTGGATACTTTCTATTGCCATGTTTATTAATAGAAGTGGTTCCATGGTATTGCTATTTACTTCTCTGTATCTGACAAAAGATTTAAAGTTCACAATAGCTGAAGCAGGAATTGCATTGAGTTTTTATGGAATTGGAAGTGTACTAGGTTCGTATGCCGGTGGTTGGTTAACCGACAGGAAAAACTTTTTCGATATCATGTTTTTTTCACTTATTTCAAGTGGATTAATACTTTTATTGCTTCTTGTTGCAACATCGCCTTTTGAGATTTCATTGATTATTTTCGCTTATGCGTTTGCAGCCGATATATTTCGTCCGGCTAACTCAAAAGCAATTGCTGCATACAGTACTCCCGAAAACAGAACCCGCTCTGTTTCGTTAGTCCGCCTAGCCATTAACTTAGGATTTTCAATTGGCCCTGCTGCGGGTGGATTTATTGCATTGTATTGCGGATACAAATGGTTATTTGTGATTGATGCCTGCTCCAGTTTTTTAGCAGCCATAATGTTGTGGATGTATTTACCGAGAATAACAGACGAAGGCAAAAAAATAGAATCAACCATATTGAATGATCATTCTACATCTGCCTACCGCGATTGGCAGTATTTGGTTTTTATTGTATTGGTTGCATTTTTCGGAATTTGCTTTTTCCAGCTTTTTGCAAGTATGCCTCAGTATTTTTCGGAAGTATGTAAATATGATGAAGACCGGATAGGATTGTTAATGGCATTAAATGGCTTGTTGGTTGTAATTATCGAAATGCCATTAGTAGCAGCGCTTGAAAAAAATCAGAAAATATTCTCATTCATCATTGCAGGAGTTCTATGTTTGCCAGTTTCGTTTGCAATTTTACATTTCGGAGAAGGAATGATGATTTGGGCTGTAGTATACACTTTGTTTATTACCATGTCGGAAATTCTGGCAATGCCATTTATGATGAACTATTCTTTATCTCGTCCGGCAAAAGAACGACAAGGACAATATTCGGCATTGTATTCTATTTCGTACGGACTAGCAAACATATTTGCACCACTTTTGGGTTTAGGTATTGCCGATAAGTATGGATTTGATAAAATGTTTTACTTTTTTATAGGATTGAGCTTGTTAACGGCAATTGGATTTTGGATGTTGAAGAGATGGGAGGGAAGGGATTAAGATTTCTAATTTGTTTGTCCCGTAGGGACAAAATATCGGTTGAAACAATGGACAAAAGATTAAACCAATTCTTTAAAAATATATTTCTCATCATAATCAACATCGAATTTTTGAAGGAAGTCAAGATATTCTTCTTTAAAAGTTTTTCTTCGGTGATGCAGTTCTTGATTTTCGATGTATTCAATAACATGTTTAATTTGTGATTTACCATATGAAAAAGCACCATAACCTTCTTGCCATTCAAATTTGCCTTTTATGAATTTCTTTTCATTGATCCATTTCGAAGAGCTTCCTTTAATATCTTGCATTAAATTGGAAATAGATTGTGTTGGGCGTAATCCAATTAGAATATGAATGTGATCAGCCATTCCATTAATAGAAATCAATTTATGTTTATTCCCTTGCACTACTCCTGTGATATATTTATATAATTCGTCTTTCCAAGATGATTGAATAACACCATCTCTGTATTTAACTGCGAAAACAAATTGAATGTGTACCTGCGTGTATGTGTTTGGCATAATATATCGTCCCTACGGGACTCGGTTTTGTGTGTTTTGTGTTTCTATTCTACCAATATTTAATCCCTACGGGATTATTGATTTACTTTAATTTTAATGTTTTCTGCAAATGTATTTTTTTCTTACTATCAAGCATAGAATTTATCAAATTTGCTATGATTTGTAGCATTGCCCCAAATAGACAACTGATATTAATTTTTTGTCCCGTAGGGACATAATATCGGTAGAAAAACAGGTGTAAATATTTTTTTGAGTCCCGTAGGGACGATATATCGTAGGAAAATAGGTGTAAATAATTTTTTAGTCCCATAGGGACGACATATCGGTAGAAAAAATTATTAAACATCCATACAAAAATCCCGTAGGGATGATATATAGTAAGCGTTATTTCCAAAACACATCATACCCGTATCTCAAAATCATAATGGACACAATCACTAAAAAGATGATTCTTACAAAGCCATTCCCCTTCTTGAGCGCAACTCTGCTTCCGATAATACTTCCAACAATATTGAATACCGACATCAGAATAGCAATTTCTATAAGATAATCTCCATTTTTAATAAATACTATCAATGCAGATATGTTGGTCATGCAGTTAATAATTTTGGAATAAGCCGATGCATTCACAAATTCAAATCCCAGAATGACCACAAATCCCAAAACAAAAAAACTTCCGGTGCCCGGACCGAAAAATCCGTCATAAAATCCAACTACAATTCCTATCAAGGACCCAAATAGAATTTGTTTGTTTCTTGCCAGTTGTTTGGTTTGAACTGAGCCCAAATCTTTTTTAATAAATGTGTAGATAGCAATTAAAATCAGAATTATTAAAATGATAGGTTTTAGTGTTTCTACTTTTATAAAACTGACAGCTTTAGCGCCTAAAAAAGATGCAACAAATGAGAAAAACGAAATAATCAATAATAGCTTGTAGTCAAATTTTATTCGTTTGGAATATTGGTAGGCCGCAACAGAAGTGCCTGCAAGTGCCGCAATTTTATTTGTGCCGAAAATTGTAAGTAAAGTTTGGTTAGGCATATTAATCAATAGTGCAGGAAGTTGTATAAGTCCACCGCCACCAACAATTGCATCAATGAATCCAGCTATAAAGGACAAAATAATCAAAGAGATGATTACAACGGCAGAGTGGTCGAGAAATATGTCTGAGAGATTCATTTAGAGCTTTGGAATAATGTGTCATGTGCAAATCTGATTTTTAAAGAATCTAAAGGAATTGGTCCATAAGAGCCAAATTGCACAGTAATGTATTTTGGAATTACCTGACTTGTAAAATATAAATTAAAAGGTGACACATGCATTTTTCGTGCTATTTCATTATCCCACCGATAAGAAAATTTATCTTTTTCTTCTACTTTTAATTTTAAAGTATCTACTTTCATTATTGCTGTTCCATAATGATAAATTGGTTCATCATTACTTTGTAATGTGGTGATGTGGATTAATAATTTGTCGTTGTACATGAATTTATGATGATAAGCGGAATGTTCGATATCACAATGCTCATTATACCAAAAAGAACCAACATCGGTTTGATTTGAGTTTCCCTTCTGTGAATAATAAATTGCAATAGTTGCAATTGTTAAGATCAGAAAAGTGAACAGGATGAAAATGAGCTTTTTCATTTTTATTCAATAAAAGAATTGGTTAATCAAATATACTCAAAACCTATAAACAAAAACGCCCTTACATTTCTGTAAAGGCGTTCTATAAAATAGGTGAGGCTTATTGAGAAACCATTTTTTTCTCTTGTCTCTTACGATCGTTCTCGTCCAACAATACTTTTCGCATGCGGATAGAATTAGGAGTTACTTCTACATATTCATCAATTTGAATATATTCCATAGCTTCTTCTAATGAGAAATTAATTTTTGGAGCAATGCGCATTTTTTCATCACTTCCAGATGCACGCATATTACTTAATTTTTTCTCTTTAGTGATGTTTACAACAATATCATCCTGACGATTATTCTCTCCGATAACTTGTCCTGTATAAATTGGGTCGCCCGGATCAACAAAGAAGCTTCCTCTGTCTTGCAACTTATCAATTGAATACGCAATGGCTGTTCCTAATTCACCTGAAATTAAAACTCCGTTGTTACGACTAGGAATAACACCTTTCCATGGCTCAAACGCTTTAAAACGATGCGCCATAATTGCTTCACCTGCAGTTGCTGTTAAAATATTGTTACGCAATCCGATGATACCACGAGATGGAATTTCAAATTCCAAATGTTGCAAATCACCTTTTGGTTCCATCAACAACATATCACCTTTACGTTGACTTACATACTCAATTACTTTTCCTGCAGATTCTTCAGGAACGTCAACTGTTAAATATTCAATTGGCTCGAATTTAACGCCATCAATTTCTTTGATGATAACTTGTGGTTGTCCAACTTGCAATTCATATCCTTCACGTCTCATTGTTTCAATTAAAACCGATAAGTGAAGAATCCCTCTTCCAAAAACCAAATAAGAATCAGCAGAGTTTGTTTCTTCAACACGTAATGCCAGATTTTTTTCTAATTCTTTAAATAAACGATCACGCAAGTGGCGGGATGTTACATATTTTCCTTCTTTACCAAAAAACGGAGAGTTGTTAATGCAAAACAACATGTTCATTGTTGGTTCATCAATAGCAATTGGAGTTAATCCTTCAGGGTTTTCAAAATCAGCAATAGTATCTCCAATTTCAAATCCTTCGATTCCTGTTATCGCAACAATTTCTCCTGATTCAATCGGGTCGGTTGTTTTTGCTTTTCCTAATCCTTCGAAAATGAATAATTCTTTAATACGTGATTTAATGATAGAGCCATCTCTTTTTACCAAAGATACCGGCATGTTTTCTTTAATAGTACCACGGTGAACTCTTCCTACTGCAATACGTCCAACAAAAGAAGAATAATCCAAAGAAGTGATTTGCATTTGAAGTGTTCCTTCGTTACGAGGAGATTCAGGGAAGAAATCAATAATTGTATCTAATAAATAAGTGATATCTGTTGTTGGATTTTTCCAATCCGGACCCATCCAACCTTGTTTTGATGAACCGTAAACTGTTTTGAAATCTAATTGTTCTTCGGTAGCATCTAAGTTGAAGAACAAATCAAATACTTGATCGTGGACTTCGTCAGGGCGACAGTTTGGTTTATCCACTTTGTTGATCACTAAAACTACACGTTTGCCTTGAGCCAATGCTTTTTGTGTTACGAAACGAGTTTGAGGCATTGCACCTTCAAATGCATCAACTAATAATACAACACCATCCGCCATATTCAATACACGTTCAACTTCTCCTCCAAAATCCGCGTGGCCTGGAGTATCAATAATGTTGATCTTTGTTCCTTTATATCTTACAGAAACGTTTTTTGCCAAAATGGTAATACCACGTTCGCGCTCCAAATCGTTGTTATCTAGGATTAATTCTCCTGATTCCTGATTTTCGCGGAACAATTTTCCGGTGTGCAATATTTTGTCTACCAAGGTTGTTTTTCCGTGATCGACATGGGCAATAATGGCAATGTTTCTGATATTTCGCATTCTTCTATGTTTTGAAGGTGCAAAAGTAGTCAATTTTATTCGTATTTGTGCACTAGCCGACCTGATATAATGGTTGTTGGTCGAAAAAACAGGTGTTTATGGATGGAAATGGGCTTTCTATTTCTTAAAAAACGCTTCTGCAGAAATCACTTTCGCGTTTTGCTTGAAATCCGGACTTATTTTAATTTCATATGTTGAATAGGAATCCAGACTTCCTTTTTTCTCTTTTTTCATTACTAAAGCATCTGCTCCGTCATTTAACTTTAAAAAACTGTTTTCTTTTTCGAATCCTCCTTTTATAGTTTCATTTAAAAATGTTTTTTCCGGACTCCAATCTGTTCCATAATATATCTTTAGAAAATATTCTCCGTCCGGAATCTGGTTCATCTTTATTTCCGTTTCGCTATTCATATAAATATTGCGTATGGTTTTGTTTGGGCTATTTTTTTCAACCAAACAGACTACAGCTTCTGATTGACTTCCGTTTAAAAAAGCAATACTGTTTTTGCTTTGTTCATCATAAATTTCTTCTCCGAAATAAGCAGTATAAGGTGAATCGTAATTACTGATTGTTGGCTCGGTGATTTGTGTTATTACTTCTTCCGGAATTTTTTCTTCAGTTGCTTCTTTTGCAAAAGAATTTTGGACTTGAACAGGAGTTTTTTCTGAAGAGTAAGAAATAATAAAATATAACAGTACTAATGCAATTCCCACACTTACCAAAATTTGCCAGTTTGCTCCTTCTGTTTTTTTATCAGGAGCAGTTTTTTTTTGTGCTTGTGCGTAAGCTTGTTGCTGTCTGTATTGAGCTTGCTGTTGCGCAAATTGGTAAGCATTCCCGGTGTATTGCGGTCCGCCTGTATTTGTTTTCTGTTGAGGTGGCCGGTTTCCGTAAGCAAGTTTTAAATCGTATTTTTTTCTTTTTTCCGGATTGGAAAGAATAGCATATGCTTGTTGTATTTCTTTAAAATATTCTTCGGCTGATCTGTTTCCAATATTTTTATCCGGATGATATTTTTTCGCTAAAATGCGATATGCACTTTTTATTTCTTCAAAAGTTGCAGTGTTTTTTACTTCTAAAATAATATAGTAATTCTTCTGTGCCATTTATGTTCTCTCACAACAATTTTCTTATAAAAATCTTGCGTTCATTGCTTTCTGCGTTTTCTGAATGTTCACTTTTGAATTCTTAGGATATTTTATGGCGTATGAAAGACTTATTTTTTTCACTTCTCCCGGTTGCAAATTGTATTTCCAAACTAGTTTTCCGGTCAATGCATCCAATTCTCCCTTTGAAGTTTCCATCGCATCTACGGTGATTTCACTTTGTTTGGAAATTGGCAGTTGATCTTCTACTTCAATTTGTACAGGTGTTTTGCGATTATTTTTCACCAGTATCTCGTAAGCAAATGTTTCTTTTGTTGTGTTTCCTAAAATTTTCTTAGAACAAAATTCTTTTACCTTGCTGCGAGTCACCAACACTTTATTGTCGCGTCCCAATGAAAGATCCAAAGTGTCATCTGCACTTCTGGTAGAGATATATGACTGACCAACATAAGTTCCACCATAATAAACATTGGCTTCTCCTTCCACCAAGTCAAGATCTTCCCAACCAGTAATTCTCGCTAATAAAAAAGCATCACGATCGAGTTTTGGTGCGCTGAAATGCTGGAAGGTTGCCGGTAATTTATATTCTGTTACATCTACGATATAGGGTTTGAAATCGGAAGGAAAAGTATAAGGAATCTTAATCTCAAATTCTGCACTCAGTTCTGAGATCTCCACTTCCACAAATTCAATTCTTGGTTTTGAAGCTTCCTGTTTCTTCCGGAATTCCGCCTGATCGATGTTGGAAATTTCATTCTGAATATAACCTTCTCCAGATTGATAAGATGGAGCTTGCTCATATGCCAAAGCTTTTTTCTTACCATAAAGATTACTCTTGGTTGTAGTTGTAATATAATCCAAATTCCAGGGCTGCAAGTCAGGTTTTGAAGCACTTTTTGATGGGTCAGCAGTAGACAGTTTTAATTTCACATCGTTCCAATCAATGCCTGTATTATTAAAAACTTTTGCTCTGTATTTCAATTCGATAGGTTTATCAATGTCTTCCGCACGCAGCTCATAACTTGGTTCCCAGCCTGCATCCGTCACTAAATATTTTAAATCGATGGTGGAAGAAATTTTTGTCGAAGAAGAAATTAAAACAGAAATTTCGGCAGTTGGCTGATTGTTTTTCGCATTCAACTCATACAACTGCTGATTTACGCTTGTTAAGGATTGCTGCAAAGTGGAATTTTTTTTGTCGAGCTTAGAAATCTCCATGTTAATTTCTTTTATCCGTGCTCGGTAAAAATCAGCGGCTAACTTTAATTCTGCAATAGGAACTCCTTTATCTTGCCCGCCAATCGATTCGTTTTTTAAGAGCATGTTTTTCTCTGTAACATAGGCATCTCTGTCGTTATTATTCTGACCTATTCCATCGGATAAAATGGTAACTGAATCTTTTAATTGTTTTATTCTGTTACTTTCTTTTTGGTTTGCCATATAATTGATGGCATCCGAAATAGCAAGAATAGCAACTCCTCCGGAAGCATTTACCTGAATACTCTTTGAATCGAGTTTGGGTGAAAGTCCGGTGAAAGTTATTTTATTTCTTCCCGGAGAAAGAGTAACTGATTTAGTTTGACTCACCTCTGCACCGTATAAATAAATAATTACCGATTGAACCGGAGTGTTCACTTCCTGACTTGTTTCAGTTGTTTGTGCAAATGATACAGCATAACAAAAAATAAAAATCGCGGATAATAATGTGTTGATTTTTTTCATGTCGAATTGTTTTAAAAAACAAAACCCTGACATTGATGAAACAATTCGTCAGGGTTTTATTAAATGAGATTTAAAATTATTTTTTCTCTTCGCCTTTTGGAGCAGTAGGAGTAACGTCTTTTAAATATACTTGAGAATAATCTCTGTAACGCATAGGGTTTGAAAACAAATTGCGAACGTTTGATTTAACCAAACGGTAATTTTCATCATACCACAACATCATTACAGGAGCATCATTCATCATAATTTGTTCAGCTTTTAATAAATCAGCATACCCTTCTTCCTGAGTTTTTGCAGACTTACCAGCATCAAACAATTTGTCGAATTCTTCGTTTTTATAACGAGGAGTATTTGGGTAAGAAGGTTGATTTAAATCAGCAGGAACAGTTGCTCCGTAAAGAATCCACAAGAAGTTTTCCGGACTAGGGAAATCTGCAATCCAGGCAGCGCGGAAAATTTCAGCACGTGCATATTTTGCATCTTCCATTTTTTGTTTTTGTGGAACAACTTCAAAATCAACATTCACATTTAATACTTCCATTAATTGTTTTTGAATTTCCAAAACAACATTTGTATTTTTTGCTCCACCGCTGTTCAATTCAATTTTTACTTTCGGGAAACCTTTACCATTTGGATATACTGCTTCAGCTAATAATTTTTTAGCTTTTTCAGCATCAAAATCATAACCTGTAATTTTAGTGATATCGTATCCTTTGAAAGAAGGAGGAGAAATACCATTGATTGCAGGACCGTAAGCTTCGCCTCTTAATACATCTTCCACAATTTTATTTCTGTCAATAGCATAACAAAATGCCTGACGGACTTTAATATTATTGAATGGTTCTTTAGTCATATTAAATTCATAATACTGACTAGCCATTTCAGGTGAACGCTCTAAAACGTATTTTGGCGGTTTATTTTGAAAGTCTGCAATTTGGCTTTCAACCATATCCTTAATAGACTCAGACGGCAAACCGATTACCATATCTAAATTGCCATTTTGGAAATTATCCAATTCTTGTTTTTTAGTAGGTAAGAAGCTGATAACAACAGAATCAAGGAAAGGCATTTGGTTGCCCAAAGAATCTTTTCCGTGATAATTATCGTTGCGTTTTAATAATGCTTTATCAGTAGAACCATTGTCAACAAATACGAATGGACCGGTTCCTACTTTAATATCAGTACCATATTTGTCATATGCTTCTTTTGCAATAACACTTGCAACAGGAGAAGCTAATGCAAATAAGAAAGATGCACTCGGAGAAGTTAAAGTAATAGAAATAGTATAATCGTCTGGTGTTTTAATTCCGTCAATTGAGCCAGTTGGCTTGCCTTTGCTGGCAGCGAAGAATTTATTAGCACCTACTACTCGGTCTTGAAAAGTAGCTGCAAAGTTTGAGTTGTCTTTGCTATCTGTACACAATAATTCAAAAGAAAATTTAAAGTCAGAAGATTTTACTTCTCTTCCTTTTCCTTCAGGAAAACACTCATTATCCTGAAACATTACCCCTTTTTTAAGGTGGAAAGTGTAAGTAGTTCCTGCTGCATCAATCTCCCATTTTTCAGCTAAACTAGGGATAACTGAAAGGTCTTTTGGATTAAATTTTACTAATCCTTCATATATTTGATTTGCAATATGTGCAGAGCCAATATCGGTAATCCCAGCAGGGTAAAGTGTTTGAAATTGTTCAGTTTCATTGATTCTCAATGTTCCGCCATAAACTTTGTCGCCTTTTGCAACTCTGTCTGTCCCGCCATCACTGGTAGAATTAGAGCAAGAGCTCAATAGAACCGCTACAGAGAGGATAAAGAAGAAGGATTTTTTCATAAGATTGTTAGATATTATTGATAAAAAAGCGTGTAATTGTTGTTAAAATTAAGTGCAAGATTAATGCATCTTTCACAAACTAGCAAGTAAATATACAAAAAATCTCGATTTTTGAGCATTCTTTGAAAATATTTGATTTTGTTTACGAGAGATGTATTGTGTATGACAAATTTGTTTAAATTTGCGATGAATTCTAAAATTAATGATTTTTTATTTTGAAATTATTAAATAAGATTATAATATTGCGTTCGAAAATAAAGAACCCCAACTTATAGGTCTTATTTTTTACATAAAAAAGTACAATGAAAAAAATTCTGTTTACCGCTTTTAGTTTAATTGTTTCATCTTCGGTTTTTGCTGTAGGAGTAATAGTGCTGGAAGGAAACTACCAAGGGAAAAATCTTTATATACAAAATCCATTTGCTGGATCAGGTGTTGGTTTTTGTGTGCAGGAAGTTAGAGTTAATGGTAACGTTACAACTGACGAGATTTTGTCAAGTGCCTTTGAAATTGATTTCAGAAACTTACAATTAAAGGTTGGAGATAAAGTAGAAGTAAAAATCACTCACAAAGACGATTGCAAACCGAAAGTATTGAATCCAGAGGTTTTAAAGCCAAAAAGTAC
>SXGU01539372.1_pt1 | contig 40226 bp, 30 predicted proteins | sample 3174531 | NCBI WGS metagenome assembly SXGU01 (sample SAMN11356863, study PRJNA531348) | freshwater metagenome | isolation source: freshwater sample F1-140 | place: China: Fuxian Lake, Yuxi | collected 2017-12-25 | reverse complement strand
CTGGACATCTCGCGGCTTACGTCCTCACTCCCTCGGTCGGCGCACTTCAAGTGCGCCTCGGTCGGTCGCTCCGGGCGCGCTCGCGATCTGCCTGCAGGCTCTTCGACCTCGCCGCGGGCGTGATTTAGCCACACCCTCTAAGAGACTGAAAAACACTGACTTGAACACACTCGGCACAAGGCGGAGCCGCGAGTCGGCCTCCGAGGCCGCGAGTTGGCGACCCACGAAGCAAGCAAAAGGGCTGGAGAAATGACTGGGTAAGTCATTTCCAGGCCCTACGGTCCGTTTGCGAAGAAAATCGTGTAGTTCGAGCACAAGGCCGGCGCGCCGGCGGCCCGATAGACGCGTACGTAGAAGGTGGCAGAGTTGTCCTTGCACACGTTCATCCCCGGTGCGCCAGGGCTGTTGGTGCACTTGCACTCGCCGCCTTTTTCGGGCGAGGGCGAACCCTGGGTGTCGCCAGTCGGATTGTTGGCTCCGATTCCCGGTCCGCTGGGCTTCTTGCCGTAGTAGTTGGTGTACCAGGTGTGATCGGTTTCGGCCGCGCACAGCTGCTCGCTCGGCCCGCAGCCGCCGCGGTACACGTCGAAGACAAACTTGCCATCCGGGTTGCTGGTGAACTTGATCCGCACGTTGAACTGATCGCAGCCGCCGACTCCGTCCGCGTTGTCCTGCGCCGTGAACTTGAACCAGTCGCCGCCCTCGCCCGGCATGATGTTGCCCGATTGGGTGGTCTGGCCGCCGGCGTCGCTCAGCACGCCGACGCTCTCCGCTGCCGAACACGACCCGCCCTTGACCCCGTAGTCCGCGTCGGCCGGGCACTCGCAGCCGGTGCCAAACTGGCCGTCGACGTCGAACCACTTGGCATTGCATGAGATTCCGCACTTGCCGCCGCTGCACACCGGCGAACCGTTGAACGCGCTGCCGCACATCGTCAAGGCGTTGCCGTTGTCGATCTGGGTGTCGCAGTTGTCGTCCTTGCCGTTGCAGACTTCGGGCTTGTTCGGGTTGATGTTGCCATCGCCGTCGTTGCAGTCGCCTCCCTGGGTGGTCTTGTAGGTCGCGTCGGCCTGGCACAGTGTCTTGCCGGCGCCGGCGCCAAAGCCGTCGTTGTCGTCGTCGACGTAGTAGAGCTTGGCCTGCGGCGAGTCGTTGTCGGTGGTGCCGTTGCAGTTGTCGTCGACGCCGTTGCAGGCCTCGGCCGCCTTGGGGTTGATGTTGGTATTGCCATCGTTGCAGTCGCCGGCCTGGGTGCTGCTGTACTGACCCGTGGCGTTGCACAGACACTGCGACTGGCTGGCGAGGCCGTAGCCGTCTTTGTCGGCGTCCAGGAAGAACGCCTTGCAGCCGGTCGCGCCGGGGTCGTCGATGACGCCGTTGCAGTTGGTGTCGACGCCGTCGCACGCCTCTTTGGCGCTGGGGTGGGTCTGGTTGTCCAGGTCGTTGCAGTCGCCGCCCTGGGGTGTGGTGTAGGGCGTCTGGGCCGTGCACAGGCACTTGGGCAGCTGTTTGCTGTCGCCATAGCCGTCCTTGTCGCCGTCGACGAAGAGGGCCGTGCACCCCTGCGCTCCGGCTTCGTCCACCTGGTTGTTGCAGTTGTCGTCTACGGTGTTGCAGATCTCAAGCGCGCCGGGGTAGACGGTCGGGTTGGTGTCGTTGCAGTCGCCGCCCTTGGTGGCGCCGTACGGCACGCCGGGCTTGCAGGTGCACTTGGCCTTGCCGGTGATGCCAAAGCCGTCACCGTCTTCGTCGTACAGGTAGTCGGTGCACAGGCTGCCACCCTCTTCGTCGATGGCGCCGTCGCAGTCGTCGTCTTCGCCGTTGCACTTCTCGACTGCTTTGGGGTTGACCTCGGCCTTCTTGTCGTTGCAGTCGTCGCCCTTGATGGCGGTGTAGGGCGCCGCCTTTTGGCAGACACAGGCCTTCTGGCTGGCGTCGCCGGCACCGTCGCCGTCGATGTCCGCGAAATACACGGTGCAGCCCGCAGCATTGACCTCATCGATGACCCCGTTGCAGTTGTTGTCGAGCCCATCGCACTGCTCTTTGCCCTTGGGATTGACCTCGGCCTTGCTGTCGTTGCAGTCGCCAGCGACCACGACCGAATGCACGCCGTCTGGCTTGCACTTGCAGGCCGACTCGCCAGGGTCGCCAAAGCCGTCGTTGTCGACGTCAGCATAGAGCACCGTGCAGCCTTGGGCGCCGATCTCGTCGATCTTGCCGTTGCAGTTGTCGTCGATGCCGTTGCACTGCTCGGCGGAGGTCGGGTTGGCCTTGGGATCGAGGTCGTCGCAGTCGCCGGCCTTTTTGACCGTCAGTTGCGCGGTCGGGGCGCACAAGCACTTGCCGGCGCCGCTGCCGTAGCCATCACTGTCTTTGTCGGCGTAGAACGTCTCGCATTTCTGCGCATCGGGCTCGTCCATCGCACCCGAGCAGTTGTCGTCCTTACCGTTGCCGCACTGTTCAGCTTGCGCCGGGTTGACGTTGGGGTTGCCGTCGGCGCAGTCGCCGAACTTGGTCGCGGTGTAGCTGCCGGATGCTCCGCACAGGCACTTGGGGTCGCCGGTGCCCCAGCCGTCCTTGTCGGTGTCAAGGAAAAACGGCTGGCAGCCGATCGAGCCCTCTTCGGCGTCGGTCTGGCCGTTGCAGTTATCGTCGGCGCCGTTGCTGCACACCTCGTTGGTGCCGGGGTTGACCTCGACCTTGTTGTCGTCGCAATCCTTGCCGCCTTTGGGGCACACTTTTGGCTTGCCGATGAGGGTCTGTTCGGCGTCGCAATAGCCGTCTTTGTCGGAGTCGCAGCCAAAGTCGGTCTTGGCGTCGCAGTTGTCGTCGATGTCGTTGCACAGCTCGATGGCCATAGGTTTGATGGCCTTGTCGGTGTCGTCGCAGTCGGTGGGGCTGGCGGCAGTGTATGGTGGCGTCGCCACGCACAAGCACTGGCTTTTGCCGCCGTTGGGCGGGGTTGCACCGTAGCCGTCGCCATCGGCGTCGCTCCACAACGTCAAGCAACCGCCCGCGCCCGCCTCGTCGGTCTGGCCGTCGCAGTCGTCGTCGGCAAGGTTGCAGGTCTCTTGCGCCGGCGTCTTGGCGGTGCAAGGCGTCAGGCCGGTGTCGTTGCACTTGCGGGTGCCGCTGCACTTGCCAAAGCTGTTGCTAATGCTGCAGGTCGTGTTCATGCCTTCGGCGATGGCTTTGGCGCTACATGTGCACATGCCGCTAGTGCGTACACACTGCTTGCTGGCACCTTGCACGCCCTGCGCTGCTTTGCATGCATAGTTGGGCGGGCACTCGTTGTCGCTGGCGCACGCACTGCCGCAAAAGCGACCTTCTGGCCCGTAGTCCAGGCACAACCCTGCGTCCGCCACCGTGGCGCAGTCCTTGTCAATGGTGCACGGCTGGCACAGGCGCAGTGACTTGGGCAGGCAAGCGAACACCGGATCGACATCGCCAAACTGCGTGCACTGCCAGCCGCCTGGACAGCAGTCCGTGCACTTCATGGTGCAAAGCTTGCCGTCCGGTCCTTCGACGCACAGCCCGGAGTCGCAATCAGATGCCACCTTGCAGGTAGCGCCAGGGTCGCCGGGCTTGGGATTGGCCGAGAACGGGCAGCCGCTGGGCGCAATCAGCGAGTCTGCTGGCGTTGTCGCGGTGTCTAGGGCAGCGACGGTTGCGCCGTCCGGCAACACGACGACGCCGGTCTCGCCACCGCCATCGCCTGGCGCTGAAAATGCATCGGTCAGCGTCCCGGTGCTGTCAAACAGCGATCCGCCGCCAAAGCCACCGCCGCCAAACGGATTGCCTGCGCCGTCAGCAGTCGTCACCGGGTCGGCTGGTGGGTCCGAGCAAGCGGGCGCGCCGACCACCAGTGCGAATCCGCACACCACGCAAGCCAGCAACCTGGCAGCGGCGAATCCTGGTGCGGCGGCGGGCTGTCGAATCGTCGGACTCACGCGCAATTGCAACCGGGTCGCCGAAAGGGGGCGGCCAGCAAACCCTCTACCTTAGCAGAAAGCAGCGCGAATGCGTCACTGGCGAATGCCGGAAACCGCCCAGGTGGGGTAGCCGTGCAAGTCGCAGCGCCGCTCGCGCAGCGTCCAAGGCAAACCGGCGTGGGGATCGGCCAGGCGCTCGACGGCAAAGCCGCCGTGTGCCCTGAGCACCGCCTCGCCCAAGGCGGCGTACGGCTCGACGTCGGTCTTGAGCAGCAGCCTGCCACCCGGCCGCAGCCAGTCGTGCGCGTCCGCGACAAAATGCTCAGAGAACAAGCGCTTCTTGATGTGCCGCGGCTTCCACCACGGGTCCGGAAAGAACACCAAGATTTCTTGCAAGCGACCGCCCGCGGCCACCTCTGCCAGGATCGGGCGCGCGTCGGCCAGGCAAATCCGCGCGTTCTCGGCGCCTTTGGACCGCAAAAGCTTGGCCGTCTCTTCACAAAAATGCTTGCGCACCTCAAAGCCCAAGTAGGCCACCTCGGGCTGCGCGACGCAAAAGGCCGCAGCAAACTCGCCAAGCTGAAAGCCGATCTCGACCACAACGGGCTTGCCGTCGTCGCGCTGGCACCATTGGCGCACCACCTCGAAGTCACTGGGCCGAAACACCGGATCGAGTACGTCCGGGTCGGCCAGTTCGCTCGGGCTGCCGTTGGCGCGACGCGCTTGCAGGTCCCCGCCAATCAGCGATCGGCGCCGCTGCCGCGCTTGCTCCGCTGGCGCTCCGTCGGGCGGCACAACATGAAACGCCTTGAACGCCATCGTTTACAAGCCGTAGAGCCGGGTGTACTTGTCGGTGACATACGCGCAAAACGGTGCCGTATCCAGCGGCCGTCCCGTCGCCCGAGTGACCAGTTCGTCGGTCGGGTAGCGTGATCCTTGCTGATGCACCCGCTCGCGCAGCCAGCCAAGCAGCGGCTGCACGTCGCCAGCGGCGAGCGTGCCGTCGACGTCGAGCGCCGTGCGTGCAGTCTGCATGAACTGAGCAGCATAGACCGCACCCAACGTGTACGAAGGAAAATACCCGAACGAGCCCATCGACCAGTGCACGTCTTGCAGGCAGCCGAGCGCGGCGTTGGGAGGCTCAATGCCCAGATACTGGACCATCTTGGCGTTCCAGGCTGCGGGCAGGTCGGCGACGGCCAGGGCACCGCTGAACAGATCGCGCTCGATCTCGTAACGCAGGATCACATGCAGCGGGTAAGTCAGTTCGTCGGCATCGACCCGGATGAAGTTGTCGAGGCGGACCAGATTCAGGCCGAACACAAAGTTGTCGAACGGCACCGCGGCCAGGAACGGATACGCGGCCTGTAAGCGCACGTAATGCGGACGCCAAAACGGCGCCCCCTGCCCGACCTGTTTTTCCCACAGCAGCGACTGGCTCTCGTGGATGCCCATCGAGCGCGCGCGCGACACCGGCTGGTCGCCGAGTTGCCGATCGCGGCCCTGCTCGTACAACGCGTGCCCGGTCTCGTGGATCATGCCGGACAGCGACCCCAGAAACGCCGTCTCTTTGTAGCGGGTGGTGATGCGCACATCGTCGGTGCCGGCGCCGCCACAGAACGGGTGCACGCTAGTGTCGAGCCGACCGCGGTCGAAGTCGAAGGCCATCGCGCGCACCATCGACTCGCCGACTTCGCGCTGCCGCTCTGGCGACACCGGCGACTGCAGCCACGCGGTATCGGCAAGCCCGCCCTGCGCCAGCCGTGCGCGCACCCGTGCAATCAGCGGCACCAGCGTCGCCTTGAGTTCGGCGAACACGCCGTCGAGTCGGGCCATGGTCATGCCAACTTCGAACTCATCGATGAGCACGTCGTACACCGGGCGATGCGAGTCGATAGCGGCGGCGCGCTGCCTGGCGAGGCCAACCAGCTCGGTCAGCACGGGCTCAAACTGGCTAAACTCCTGGGCCTTGCGCGCATCCACCCACACCTCGTGGGCGTGGACGGTCAGCGCCGTCCAGCGCCGCACCAGCTCTTCGGGAATGCGCGCCGCCCGCGCATGGTCGCGGTTGGCCTCGCGCACATTGGCGCGGGCGATGTCGTCGAGGTCGCCGCTCTCGGACAGCCGCCGCAGCAGCCCGCCCAGCGCTGGGCTCGACTGGTTCTGGTGCAGGATCGCTGCCAGGGTCGACATCTGGCGCCCGCGCGCAGCAACGGCGCCCTTGGGCATCACGATCTCCTGGTCCCATTGCAAGATGCCGAGCGCCTCCTCGATGGCCGTCATATCCGAAAGGCGGCGGGTCAGATCGGCGTACAGTTCTGGGGTCGTCACGCTGCGCTCCATTTGGTTCAACGGTCAATCCACAAGTGGCCGCCGTCTTGGCGCACGGGCCAGCGGCGAATACAAATCTGCGAGGTGTCGGGCGACCGGCCGGTGCGCAGGTCAAAGCGCCAGCCGTGCAGCGGGCACGCCAAGATGCCATCCTGCACGTCGCCAAATTCCAACGGAAAGTACTGGTGGGGGCACTCGCCGTCGACGACCTGCCACTGGCCTTGGTCTTCGATGACGAGGTACGCCGCGCCTTCGACCTCAAACGCCTTGCGGCCGTCGTGGACATCGCTCAGCGCACACAACGGCGCCGGAAAACGTGGCGTGTCCGCGGCTGGCGTGTCCAGTTCGGCCATGGCTCACGCTTCGGGCGCAGTCGCCAGGTGGTCGGGACGGCTGCCAGTGGTGGGGCACAAGCTGCGAAGCAACCGCCACGAGTAGATGCCGCCGTCGTGACCGTCGCCCCAGGTAAAGCGAATCGCGTAGTTGCCAACGGGCACCACGGTTTTGACTTCCATCGACGGCGGTCGGGTCTTTTGGACAATCGGCAGGCCGCCGCGCGACTGACGGACCAGCGTGGTCGGCGGCCCATGGGTGCCGCGGCAGGAGGCGCAGGGGCAGTTTTCGCGCAAGTACGCGAGCGGATAGACGCTTTCGTGCGCGTCCTTCCAGACAATGCGCACATCGCCGGCGTCGGTCCAGCCCAAGTGGGCGGGTTCGGCGCGTTCGTACTCGCTCAATTCCATGCGCTTTATCGCGGGGCGCAGCGGTGATCGGTGCCGCGCGGGGCCGGCATGGTGGGCAATGGTGCGAACGACGTCAAGGTCGGGGTGCGAAAAAGCGTGCGGATTTCAGCGAATGTGTGGCCGACCGCCCACTTTGCACGCGTCTACTCGACCGGCGTGCCGGTCTGATGCAGGGTCGGGTAGATGTTGCTGTCGAAGATGCGACCTTCAAGGTGTGCGCCGTGCAGGATTTTCAGCTCGGGCTCCTCTGGCACAGCGTACAGGTTGCTGTCGTGCGGCAAGGTCGTGTGACGTTCGGCCAGATGGCCCAGCGTGTCTTCCTGATGGGCATAGTGCAGGCCATCTTCAACGCGGTCCGCGCCCATCTCAATGGCGACCTCGACGGCCGCGACTTCTTCGACCGCGGTGGCGACCTCGCCATCCAAGTAGACGACGTCACCCGGTTCGACATCGACATGGACGCCGTGGACGCCGCGGGCCTCCAAGCCGGCCTCGACGGCATGTTGCAAGGTTTCTTCTCGGCTTTGCATGTGAATCACGGTGTCCCCCTTTTGGCACGACCTCGGTCGTGGTGGTTGCCCGGTCCGCCCCGGACGCTCTCAGGCTAGGGGCGGCAAGCGGGCGCGGCAAGGCGGGTTTGTCATCGGGGTGTCAGGCGGCTTGCAGCAGTTGGCCGCGAACCTGTGTTTCGGCGCTCATCGGCGCGCGTAGGGCTGGCTGCTCTGCGGTGGCCGTCGCCGCGCCAAACGCCGTAAGTTTGCGCAGCTGTTGGGCGTGAGGCCGGGCTGCGGCCGTGCTATCCTCGCCGCCGTCGCCACCCGAGCGGCAGTGCGTGCGCGATGGCCCGCTCCTTCAACACCGCCCACGCCAATAACGCGGCGGAAAACTACACGCTGCCACCGCTCGCACGCTTGCCGCCAGACGTCGAGCAGTTGGCCCACGACAAGTTCTACTTCGTACTGCATGCGCCCCGCCAGTCGGGCAAGACCACGACCGTCATGGCCTTGGCCGAAAAGTTGCGGCAAGACGGGCGTTACGCCGTGGTGTTTTGCACCGTCGAGGACGCCCGCGCTGTCCACGACGTCGGCGAAGTGGTGCAGTTGGTGGTCGATTCGCTCCGGTCGGCAAGTGACAAACTGCCTGCGACCGATGCGCCACCCGCGGAACCGCCAGACGCACCGCAAGTGCCGCGCAACCGTCTGTACCGCTTTCTCAAAGCGTGGGCGCAAGCGTGCCCGCGGCCGCTGGTGTTGTTCATCGACGAGATCGACTGCTTGGAAAACGACGGCCTGATCTCGGTGCTGAGCCAGTTGCGCAAGGGTTACGCCGAGCGACCCAAGGGCTTTCCACACTCCGTTTGCATCTTCGGCATGCGCGATGTGCGCGACTACAAAGTGGCGACGGGCGGATCGACGACCTTGGGCACCTCCAGCCCGTTCAACATCAAGCGCGAGTCGATAACGCTGGCCACATTCACACGATGTGAGATCGCCGAGCTCTACGGCCAGCACACCGCCGAGACCGGTCAGGGTTTCACCGAAGACGCTATCGACCGTGCGCTGCTGTGGACCGGTGGCCAGCCGCACCTCGTCAATGCGCTGGCCAACGACATCGTGGCAAAGCAACAGTGGACCGCGACCATCGACGTGCCGCAGATCGACGCCGCCAAAGAGCGCATCGTGCTGCAATGGGGCACCCACTTTGACAGCCTGATGGCACGGTTGCGCGAGGACCGGGTGCGACGCGTGATCCAGCCGTTGCTGGCCGGCGCGGTGACGCCCTTTGATGTCGAAGACCTGCGGTTTTGCCGCGACCTTGGCCTCATCGACGGTAGCCGGCCGCCGCAAATCGCCAACGCGATCTACCGCGAAGTCATCGCCCGCAAGCTGACCGCCAACCTGCAAGCAGGTATTCCGCAGGCCCCGCACCGCTGGCGCACTGCCGATGGCCGCTTTGACATCGACAAGGTTCGCGACGGCCTCGTGGCGTTTTGGCTGGAGCATGCCGAGAGCTTTGTGCAGCAAGAGGACTACCACGAGGTTGCGGTGCACCTGATGGCGATGGCCTACCTGCAGGCGGCGGTCAATGGCGGTGGTCATGTCGAGCGTGAGTACGCGGCGGGGACCAAGCGCATGGACATCCTTATCAAGTGGCCGGTGGCGGACGAGCGAGGCGTGGTCGACCTGTACGGGACGCGGTTTGAGCGGCACTTGTTTGAGCTAAAGGTGTGGTACGCCAAAAAGGGCGACCCCAAGCCCGAAGGCCTGGCGCAGCTCGACCAGTATTTGCAGCGGATCCCGTGTGAGTCTGCGTCGCTGCTGATTTTTGACCGGCGGCCGGAGACCGAGGCGCTTGAGTGGGGTGAGCGGGTGCTGGTCGAGGCAGAGCGGCCGGAGGTGCAGGGCGTGGGGGTTTGGGTTTGGCGGGCCTAATTCTGGTAGGCACACGTCGCGGGTGCGGTTCCTCGAGTGGGGCCGACCGGCGACATGGTAAGCACGCAGTCCTCGCAAATACTGCCGGCGGCTGAAGCCGCGGCCTTGGGGTGCAAAGCCTTGCCTCCGCAAGGCTACACAATCACGGGTGAAAGCCCAGCCCGGCGTAGGCCGGGCTTGGTATAGCTAGCCTGCGGCTTCAGCCGCCGGGTCAAACCTGAACGCCATGCGTATTCACTGGTTCCGCGCGCCTCGCCGTAGACCCCAAAGCGCGATCCGCACCCACACGTCGCCACCCCAATTGCGCCTTCGCCCACACCCTGGCACCCTCGCACCGCCCGGTCCGCTGCCGGGCCAACGGCTTGCGCAATGCCTGTCCTCCCCCTGCCCTGCGATCCACACGCCGTCTTGGCCGCCCTTCGCGCGTCGGGGCAAGCCTGGTCGCACTGCCAGGCGCAAGAGCAGGTCGACTCCACGCAAGCCTGGCTACGGCAGTGGTTCGCCGACAATCCGCCGAGCGACCTGGGTTGGCGCGTCGCGGTCGCTGGCCACCAGACTGCGGGCCGCGGCCGCAACGGCGCCACCTGGCTTGCCGAGCCCGGCGATGCCCTGCTGATGTCGGTGGGCGGTCCACTGCTGCTGGCTCCTGAGCGCTGGGCGCGGTTGTCGCTTGCGGCCGGACAAGCCGTGCGCGAGACCTTGCAGCGCCGCGTCGGCGCCGCGTTGTGGCTCAAGTGGCCCAACGACATCGTGGTGCTCCACGCCGGCGCACCGCACAAGCTGGCGGGCCTACTGTGCGAACGCGTGGGCGGCCCGTGCGCGGATCCGTTGTGGTTATGCGGCGTCGGCGTCAATGTGCGTGCAGCGCCAACAAGCAACGCTTTGAATCTGCCCGCCATCAGCCTGGCCGAACTGGGCGCAACTGCCAATGGCCTGGATCTGACAACGCTTACTGGCGATTGCGCACTGGCGGTCCGTGCGGCGATCGACGCGTTCGTCCGCCGTGGCGGTGCGCTGGACGTCGTCGCGCTCGAAAGTCACCTCGCTTTCGTCGGCCGCGCGGTGCAGTTGGACCTGGGCCCGCGCGAGGGCCAGCGCTGGATGCGCCTGGACGGCCTGGACCCGAGCGGCGAACTGCGCGGTCGCTGGCTGGCGGCCGATGGTACTGCGCTAGACTACGCTTGCATCTCACCTCTTTGCATCGCCGCCGTCGCGTCCGATGCCCGACCGCTGCCTCCGGAGGAAGCCCATGGCTGAAGCGACGCACGCGACAACTCAGAATTGGCGGTGGCTGCCCGCTATCGGCACGCCCAAGTACTACCTGCTGTTGGGCTGCGTTGCGATCTTTCTGCTGGGACCCTTGGGCGGCGTCACCGCGGCCTACATGAACTTCTCGCTCGGCTTTTTCGTCGGTGGGCAGGTTCTGGCCGGCATCCTCGGCTCGGCGGTGACGTACGGCTACGGCGCCGACGGCAAGCACGGCGCCAACTACATGCAGACGATGGCGGCGTCGGTCGCGGGCATGTCGGGCATGTGCGTGCTGATCCAGGCGATGGTCTGGCTCGGCATCGCGCCACCGCCCGATTGGCAGCTGAGCCTGTTCTTTATGTGCATCGGCATGTTTGGCTGCGGCATCGGCATGCTCTACACACCGATCCTGGTCGACCAGATGCGCTTGACCTACCCGTCCGGCCTCGCGGTCGCCAATATCTTGCGCGCGCTCACCGACCTGCGGCTACTCAAGCAGTCGATCGGCAAGCTAGGCACCGGCACACTGGTCGGCTTGCTCGGCGGCGTCGCGGCAGAGAACGTCAAGGCATTTGGCGCGGTTGGCTTGTCGACCTCGACGCTGGGCGCCGGCATGATTGTAGGCGCGCGCATCGGCGTGCCGGCCATCGTGGTCGCGTGCATCGGCGACGCCATGACCCCGTATCTGGTCGAGATCGGCTGGCTCGACAAAGGCGCGCCGTTTCGCAAGATTTTCTTCATCATCGCGCTGGGCACCATCATGGGTGCGGCGGCCGTCGACATCACGCTGATCCTCTTCAAGGCGGTCAAACAGTTCAGCGCGCGCCAGCAAGCCGAACAGGCGACTACCCAAGACTGGAGCCACACCAACCGCACCCGCTTGATTGCCTGGACGGTGTTCTGGGCGGTGGCGCTGTATAGCGTCGCCACGGGCTTTCTCGGCTTGCCGGGCACCTATGTAGCGGTCGCGATGGCGCTGGCATTGGTGTTCGTGCTCATCAACGGCATCTCGACCGGCATCTCGGACAGCAACCCGATCTCTTCGGCGTTCGTCGTCACGGTGTTCGTGCTGGCGGCGTTGGGCCTCAAAGATCCGGGCGTTGCATTGCTCTGCGCGGCCATTTTGCTGGTTTCGACCTCGGCAGGCGTGGACATGCAGCAGGACCGATCGACCGGCTGGCGCCTGCAGACCAACCGCACCATCCAGTTTCGCTACCAGGTCATCGGCATCGTCATGGGCGCCATCATGACCGTGGCGTTTGCGCGGGTGTTCATGTCGGCCTATCCGGTGCTGGCCATCGACACCTTCACCAACCAGGGTGTCGCCGGCGCCGAAAAGTGGCAGTCGGCAATGACCTTCAAGTTCGTCGGCGCTATCCGCGGTATCGTGCACCCCAAGCCGTTCGTGATGACCGCGCTGCAGATCGGCCTGGCAATTGGCCTGCTGACCGAAATCCTGCGCAAGCTCATCAAGAACAACGCCCGCTACCAGGCGTGGGTCAAAAGCGGCAAGGTGGCCTACGGCGCGGATTTCCTGCTCGACGCCGTGGTGCTGCCGTCGCCCTATGCGTCTTCGTTTGGTGGCTTTGTCGACTTCAATACCAGCCTGTGGTTCGGCATGGGTGGCATCCTGAGCAGCTACGCGACGACCCTGCAGGAAGAAGCGGCCCAGGGCGCAGCGGCACAGGCGGAGGACGCGGACGTGCCCGAAGACATGAGCACCAACTCGCTGCTGGGCGGTGGTCTGATTGCCGGCGACTCGCTCGCAGCGTTGGGGCTGGGCGTATATGGGCTGTTCCGAACGCTGGCTGGCTAGGGGTCAGACCAGCATCGAGCCCACGGCCTTGCGCCCTTCGTCGGTCAAATGGAACACCTGGCCGTCGTAGAGCACCAGCGCGTCGCCAACAAGGCCTTCCATCAGCGCCGAGAACGCCTGGTGGCCGCGACCAAAGCGCAACGTGCTGAATTCATGGAGATCGCGGATATGCTGCGAGCCGTTGTTGCGGGCAAGCTGCTTCAAGATGCCTTTGCGGGCGGTGGCGTCGTCGACTTCGGGCATGGCGGGTCCTTGTTGAAGCAGGTTGAAGACGGTTGAAGTAGGACGATTTTAGTCCGAGTTTCGCTGCGCGCAAGGCCTGACGCATTGCTGTGGGGCGCTGAAATGCCTACGCTTGTGCCAGGGCCGGGGGCGGCCATCGAGGGAACCATGGCCCAACCCGCCGTTCGTGAAGCAAGCTACGCCGATTTGGTCGCGCTACCAGACAACGTCGTCGGCGAGATCATCGATGGGGTGTTGTACAGCCAGCCGCGGCCAGCGCCCAAGCACGGGGTTGCTTCGTCGCGAGCCGGAGCACGCATCAACCTGGCATTCGGAAACCGCCAGCCCAGCCGCGACGGGCCAGGCGGGTGGTGGATCGTCGATGAGCCGGAGTGCGCCATTGGCCCCAACGTCGTGGTCCCGGACATCGCGGGCTGGCGCCGCACGACCATGCCGCGGCTGCCTGAAACTGCCCAGTTCATGATCACGCCCGACTGGATCTGCGAAGTCGTCTCTACCGGCACTGCGCGCAAAGACCGCATGCTCAAGCTGCCCAAGTACGTGCAAGCGGGCGTAGGTTGGGCATGGCTCATTGACCCCAGCGCGCGCACGGTCGAGGTGTTTGAGAACGGCGGCGGGCGCTGGATCTGGGTCGGCACCTATGACGGCGACGATCCCGTCGCGATCGCGCCGTTTGCCGAAATCGAGTTCGACATCGGCGCGCTGTGGGACACAGGCGAGTAGGCGCGCGGCGTTGCGCTACTTCGGCTGACAGCTCTTGGTACTACTGCCGCTGACGCCGTTGCAGGCCTCGTTGGTTGCGCAGTCTTTTTGCTCGGTGCAAATCTTGCGACAAGCGTTCTTGCCGCCCGAACTGTTGGTGCAGATAGCGCCTGACACGCACTCGTCGGTGGTCTTGCCTGCGGTGCCGCAACTGTCGCCGATGGCGCCTTCGCTGGCGCAGCCGATCGCAAAAGCCGCTGAAAGGAAAAGTACAATGTGCTTCATGTCTATCCACGACGCCCGGACATGGGCGGGGGGCGGACGGTAGCGGTTTATTGCCCGCACCCGCAAGTGTTGCGGGCACGAAACAGGCCGGCAGCGCCGTGCTTTCGCCGGCAGCCAACCTGGCCTAGACTGCCGGGCGCGATGGCGGACCTCGCACCCCAAAACTTCGGTCGATACCTACTGCGCCAGCGCGTCGGGCGCGGTGGTATGGCTGAGGTGTTCCGCGCTTCGCTGCCCGGGTTTGGCGGCTTCGACAAGGTCGTCGCCATCAAGCGCATGTTCCGCGAGTTCGGCCACGACCCCGGCTTTGTGCAGATGCTGACCGACGAGGCCAAGATCGTCAGCCAGCTGGCGCACCCCAACATCGTGCAGATCCTCGATGTCGGCCGGCAGGGCGACGACTACTTTATGGCGTTCGAGTTCGTCGAAGGCGTCGACCTGTTTGCGGTGCTGCAGCGGCACCACGAGACGGAGTCGGACCTGCCGCTCGAGATTGCCTGTTTCGTCGTCGCTGAGTTGTGTGCGGCGCTCGATCACGCCCACAGCCGGCGCAACCTCGCCGGCGAGTCGCTGGGCATCGTCCACCGCGACGTCAGCCCACAAAACGTGCTGCTGAGCTACCTGGGCGAGGTCAAGCTGACCGACTTTGGCATCGCCAAAGCAGCAGACCGCTTTACGCAAACCCAGGCAGGCCTGGTCAAAGGCAAAGTCTACTACATGGCACCAGAGCAGGTGCTCGGGCACGCGATCGACCATCGCGCCGACCTGTTCGCCGCCGGCATCCTGCTGTACGAGACGCTGGTCACCCAGCCGCTGTACGACGAACTCGACCAGAAGAAGCTGCTTGATGTCGTCAGCCGCGTCGATTACCGCTGGCCCACCGACAAGGTCCAGCGCGTGCCTGCGGCGTTGCGCGCCGTCGTCGAGCGCGCTCTGCGGCCGCGCGCCGAAGAGCGATTCCAGAGCGGTTCAGAGATGCGCAGCGCCATCACCGCCGCGCTGCGCGAGTTGGGCCTGCGCGCCGAGCGCGATGACGTTGGCAACTACCTGCGCGCCATGTATGGGCTGCAGCCGGACCGACCACCAACGGTCGTCGCGTTGACGCAGACGCACCACCAGGACCGCGACGAGCGCTGGAACTCTCGGGTCGACGTGCGCCCGCCGCAGCTGCCCGATCCGGCGGATGGGCCGACCTACCGCGATCCGGCGCTGCCACCCAGGCTGCCCGGCGCACGGCCCCAACCGCCGACGCGATCCGAGCCGATCGCGCGACCGGCGGCCCCGGCTGCGGTGCCCGGCCGCAACCACGCCGACCCGGTCGCCACGGCCGTGCCGCGACCGCCGCCAGCCCCGGTTGCGTCCACGCCGCCGCCAGTGCCGCCGGCTGCCGTTCCGTCCGATCTGGCTGCGCTGCAAGCGCCGACCGTGCCCAAGCCAAAGCCATCCCAGCCTGCTATGCCGCAATCCGACGCGCGGCCAGCACCTCGACTGCCGCCCAAGCCCGCAGCGCAGCGGCCGTCCGGGCCAGTTGGGGCCCTGGGCTCGGGAGCTGGCGAGCCGCCACCGCTGCCGGGCGATGTGACCCTGCCGGTCATGGCTGCTTTTGACCCCAGCGACGAGCCGACCGGGCCTCCGCTGGCTCGGCCGGCCCAAGCCGATCGACCACCGCCGACTCCGGCGCTGCGCCTGGGTCCGGCTGGTCCGCTGCCGCCGCGGCCCATCGCGCCGCGGCCGGTCGCCGGCACACCGACCAAGCCGCCGTCCAGCCCGCAAGTGCCGGCTGCTCAACCGCAATTGGCCGAGACCCAGCTCACGCCGGCGCCGACAGCCCCTCGACCGCCAGCGCAAGCCAAGCCACCGACGCCGCGCCCGGCGCCGGCCGCCTCGGCTGCACCGCCGCCGCCGTCGCCGCCGGTGCCGACCCCGCACGAAGAGTCCACGCGCGAACTGGACGCCGATGAGATGGCGCGACGCCTCGGCCTCGCCAAGTCTTTCGACGCCATGGCCTCTGCCGAGCCCACCAGGGCCATGCAGGCGATGGACGACGCCGACCTGGACGACACCACCAAGCCGCAGCGCCCTGGTCGCGCGCGCGCCGCGGCACCGCAGCTGGTGGGCCCGCCGCCGCTGCCGCCAGGAGTCGACCCGGACGACCTGCCGGCCAACGGTTGGCTGCTGACCGCAACCGCAGCAGTGTGGGTGGTCGCGGTGGTGCTGGCGGTGTATGCGACGCTCATCACGGTGCGCCATGGGGGCTAATCGGGTCATTGAGGCCGTGCTATGGCTGGGCCTCTGTACGCTGCTGACGGCCTGCAGTGGCTCGCGCACGCCGGCGCAAGACGCGCTGCCCGAGCCCAGGCAAGCACGCGTCGCCGTGGGGCACGCCTACGTTCCGCAGACGCCGCGCGGTCACTTTGGCGTCGCGACTGCCCACCCGGATGCAACGCATGCAGCGGTGGCAATCTTGCGCAAGGGGGGCTCCGCCATCGACGCGATGGTGGCCGCTAGCCTGGTGTTGAGCGTCGCAACGCCGCAGTCGACCGGAATCGGCGGCGGTGGATTCGCGGTGGTGGCGCCGGCCGATGGCCCAGCGCGGGCCTTCGACTTTCGCGAGACGGCACCGGGCGCCACCCAGGTCGACGACTACCTCGACGCCAACGGGCGGCTGGTCGCGGCGCGCAGCCAGCACCACGGGCTCGCGGTCGGTGTGCCGGGGTACATCGCCGGTCTGTGGACGCTGCACCAGCGCTGGGGCCGACGGCCGTGGGCAGAACTGTGTGCGCCGGCAGCTGAACTGGCCGAGCGAGGTGTGGAAGTCACGCCACAGTTGGCTGGGGCGATTGGCGCGATGTGGCCGGCACTCGACGTCGTAGCGCGGCAGGTGTTTGGCCGCGATGGCATGCCGCTGCAGGCAGGCGAATTGCTGCGTTGGCCGACCAAGGCCGCAACGCTTAGGGCGATCGGCCGCGATGGCCCCAGCGCTTTCTATGCCGGGCCGATTGCCGAGGACATGGCCAAGGCTGTGCAGGCAGCGGGTGGTAAGCTGACGACGACTGATCTGCAACGCTATACGGTGCGCGAGTTGGATCCACTGCGCGGCGAGCTGTTTGGCCACCTGGCGCTGACCATGCCGCCGCCGAGCGCAGGTGGGGCCCAGCTGCTGGCAATGGCCGAGTGGTTCGGACCCTGGCAGGCCAAAGCCGGCTCAACCTACGCGCAAAGTCCGGCACTGGCCCACCATGCGCTAGCAGAGGCCATGCGCCGATCGTTTCTGCTGCGGCTCGCGTACTCAAGTGACAGCGATGCGCCGGCTTCGAACCTGGATGCGATCTACCCAGCCGCGGCACGCGGGGCGCTGCGTGACAGGTTTGATCCCAGCCGCGCAGGCAAGTCGCTCGAGCTGTCCGCTCCAGCTGCGGGCAAACGCTTGGAAACCCACGAGAACACTTCGCACGTCTCGATCGTCGACGGCGATGGCCTGGCGGTCTCCTCGACCCATACGGTCAACCTGCTGCTGGGCAGCGGCATCCTGGCGCCCCAAAGCGGCGTGCTGCTCAACAACGAAATGGACGACTTTAGCTTTTCGGACAAGGACAGCAACGCCTTTGGTCTAGCCGCCTCGCAAGGCAACCGGCCCAAGCCTGGTGCGCGACCGGTGTCGTCGATGACGCCGCTCATCGTGATGCGCGGTCCGGCCAACAACCCGCAAGGTCCGTGGCTGGTGGTGGGGTCGCCGGGCGGGCCACGCATCGGCACCACGGTCGCGCAAGTGGTGTTTCGCGTCGCGTATACCGGCTGGTCCCTCGCAGACGCGGTCGGCCGTGCACGCGTGCACCATCAGGCGTACCCGGATCAGGCGTGGATCGAAGAGGGTGCCGAAGGTGACGAGATGGCACGGCAGTTGACCGCCTTCGGTCACACCGTGGCGCGCAAATCGCCGTGGTGCAACGTGCAAGCCGTTCAGCTGCAGCAGGGGCCGGACGGCACCCAATTCTGGCTGGCAGTCTCCGATCCGCGGGGCGAAGGCCTGGCGGCGGCGCGCTAGCAGTCAGCGCGCAGGCAGTCAGCGCGCAGGCAGTCAGCGCGCAGGCAGTCAGCGCGCAGTGGCGGTAGCGACCGCCGACAGGTGCAAGACGCGCTGGCTCTTGGGGTCCGCGCGCGCTTCGAGCACAGCACGGTCGGTGCTCTCGCTGGCAATGCGATCATCCATGTCGTCCGGCAACACAAACACGGCCCTGCCAGCGACGTCGCTGACCGCTTCGAGTTGCTTGCCGTCGCACAGTGTCAGCCGCAGCGCCTCGTTGGGGCGCGGCGAGCGCCCGCAAGGCGTCTCACGCACACGCTTGACCAACTCTTTGACCCCAAGGTCGCGCTCTGATGTGCCAAGCGATACGGTCTGCACGATCGCTGCGGCCAGCAGGCCCAGGCCGACCACAGTGACGGCGCCGGTGGCGAGATAGCGCGAGGTCTGCGCGGCTGGTGGCTCGTCGGCGTCGGGCGAGTGCAATGCGACCGACGTCGTCAAGCCGGCGCCGCCAAGCGTCAGCACGCTGGCAAACACCCATTCGATTGCCAGCGAGTGACCGACAGCGGTCGTGGTAGTGGTCAGCCAGCCGCGGGCGTTCTGGCGCAGTTCATCGGCGCAGCGTTTTTCGGACCAGACCTCAGCGTCCAACCGCTGGCCGGCCCGCCGCCCGTCAACCGCGATGCGCTCGCCGGCCGCGACCGTGACTTTGCGTGGCTTTTCAAGCACTTCCGCGCGAAGCCTTGTATCGGTCGCCAACCGCGCGCAAGCCAATTGCGACGCCAGCATCACGGCCACCGCTGCGGCCAAACCACGGCTAGGGCGCAAGGCCCACCCACTGGGCGCTCCGCAGCCACAGCTCTTCGGCCAGCGCCGGGTCGCGGGCGAGCTTGGCGGGCTTTTTCTCGGTCTGTTTGTCGTAGTACAGGCCCGATTGCTCGGCGACGCTCGGCGACGTCGCACAGTGCAAGCTAGTCAGCGCCCCCTGGTCATTGGTGATCATAAAGCGCATTGCGATCCACCGCAGCGGCTGCGGCAAGCGCCGCCAAATGTCCGACGCCACGACACCTGGGTGCAGGCTGTAGGTGGTGACGCCGGTGCCCTGCAACCGCTGCGCCAGCGCTTTGGTAAACAGGACGTTGGCGAGCTTGCTGTCGCAATACTCGGGAAATCCGGTGACCGTGCGGGTCTTTTCGCGCAGCTTGTCGAAAGGGATGCCGTTGGACTTGTAGTGCCCCTGGCTGGCGACGTTGACGATGCGCGCCGGCGCGGACGCGATGACCCGATCGAGCAGCAGCCGTGTGAACAGGTACGGTCCCAGGTGATTGGTGCCGAACTGGATCTCGAAGCCGTCGTCGGTCGTGCCTTGAAAGCCCGCGAGGCCAGCGTTGTTGACCAGCAGGTGCAGCGAGTCGCCGCTGGCCAGGAACTGGTGAGCAGCCTTGCGGGTGGCGTCGAGACTGCCAAGGTCGAGCGGTAGGAACACCAGCTCGGCATCGGGCACCGCGGCGCGCATCTCGGCCATCGCGGCCTCAGCCTTGGCTTGCGATCGGCACGCGACCCAGACTTTGGCGCCGGCACGGGCCAATTCGCGAGCTGTCACCAAGCCGATGCCGGTGTTGGCGCCAGTAACCAGCGCGACTTTGCCGCGCAACGATGTCGTCACAGGATGCATGGAATCTTGCCCGCTTGCGCACCCGTGCGCCGAACGCGCAGGATGCCACGAATCGGCCTGTCGCGGCTACGCCTTGCTGGTCACGCCTTGCGGGTCACGCTTGCCATGTCAGCAATAGCCGATCGGCTACGACTTCGTGCTCCAAGGTCTGACCGCCCAGTTGAAAGCGCCGCAACATCGACCGGCCGACCACGACCTGGCGATCGGTCACGAAAAGTCCAGCTGGCATCGGCACATCGCAGACCTTGCGCCCCGACCGCTTGGTTCCGTCGATCGACAGCGCGACACGCGCTCCGCGCACTTTGGCGCGATCGATTGCAGCCAGCAGCCGGTCCAGCGAAAACGCCTGGGCGCCGTACAGTGCGTTCTGGCTGTCCGCGTACGGGGGATCGCAGTACACCAGGTCGCCGGGGCCAGCGGCGTCGACCATCGCCTCAAAGTCGCTGTGCTCAAAGCGCACACCCTGCAAGCGGCTGCGCCAAGCCTCGGCTCGCCGGGCGAACTCTTGCGGCTGGATCGGGCGATGCACGCCACAGGGCGTGTTCATGCTGCCGTCTTTGGCGAAGCGGACGACCCCCCCGTAGCAGGCGCGCACCAACAACAGCAGGTCAGCCGGGTCGCGGGTACGGTTGTACTCTGCGCGCATCTCCAAGTAGTTCGCGACCTTGTCACCTTGCAGCAGGCGATGCCAGCGTTCGGCGTACCAGCCGCACAGGGTCGCGGGGTCCTGGCAAAGCGTGCGCCACAGCGTCACCAATGGCCGCAGCACGTCGCTCGCTACGCCGCGTGTGGGGGCGAACGCTGCACAGACCGATGCCGAGCCGACGAATGGCTCGTAGTAGCACCGGACATCGGCGGGAAAGGTTGCGCAGATCTGGCTGGCGAACCGCTGCTTGCTGCCAATCCACTTGAGCAACTGCCCGCGCGGTGGCTCAAAATCGCGGATCGTCGGCGCTGCGAAAAGGCCTGGCAACTGCGGTGGTTGATCCGCAGACTCGCGCGGACGACGGGCCATCAACGGTCGCGGTCGCGATCGAAACCGCGCCGGCTGCTGTCGATGATGCGCTGCTCGCGCTCGCGACGGCTGGCGTCGGTTTCGCCTTGCGGACTCTTCGGGCGGTCGGTTGACTGGTCATAGTCCCGGTTGGCCCGGCGCTCGGCTTCGCTCAGCTCGCGTACCTTGACCCTGGGCCGATCATCTTGCACATGGCGCGCTGGCGGCTCGCCGCGGCTGATGCGGTAGCGCTCGGGATCCTGACTGTCGACCGCCTGACTGCGGCGAAAGCCGTCGCGCGCAGGCTCGCGGTCCATGCTCTGGCTGCGGCGAAAGTCGTCGCGCGGCGGCTGCAGGCCTTCGCGCTCGTCCATGCGCACCGGACCACTGTCGCGGTAGCCAGGGTCGTGCGCGCCTGTGCCGCGGCCAAGGCGATAGCGATCCTGTTGACCCGGCACCCGCAGCTCTTCGACTGCCGCGCGGTCGCGTTGCACCTGCCGGTGGCGTGGATCGTCGTCGCGGACTGCTTCTGGCTCGCGCCGCTGCGGATTGCCGGGCGGCCAGCCGTCCTGCGCCCGCGCATCGGGCCGGTAGGCCTCCATGACTTCTGTCGACGGCGCACCTTCTGGCCGCATCACCGAGTTGGCGAACACCCGCCGCAAGATCGGATCCTGCTGCCAGTCCGTGCCCGCGCTGTCGCGAACCGACTGGGTGTCGAGCATCTCGGTCCGCAACTCGTGAAATCCGCCGCCTGCCGGCCGACCGGCACTGCCGCTGGTCGCAACCATCGCCGACTCTGCTGCAGTCTCGCGAGGCCGCACACGCAGGTTTTCGCGCTGCGAGGACTCGTCTTGCCAGACCGGCCGTCGCTCGGGCGGGCGCGGCGCGGCGGTCGGCGGCGGCTTGTCGATCTGGATCCGCACGGCGGGTCGTTCGACCGGTGCATTGCCGGCGGCTACCTGATCTCGGGCGCTTGGCACCGATGGGGCCTGGTCCAGGGCCTCGATCTCCTCAGGCCGCAACTGCTCTGACGTGCGGCGCTGGGCTGGCGCTGCGCGCTGCATGTACTCGCCTAGTTGGCTCCGCACGGCGTCGGCCATGACGGTGTGCTGCGGCTCGCCAGGTGCGGTGGCTTTGTTTTGCTGGGCGTCGCGCAGCATCTGCTGCAGCGAACCGATCTGCGTCGCGGCAGGTCCGGCGTGATCGGGCGCGGGCAGGACCTCCGGCAATGGCTCCGGCGCTGGCGGTCGGCGGTCTGCCGGCACCGCAGCAGGCACCGCAGCATTGGGATTGCTGTCTGGCCGCACGAAGCCGCCAATCCCCTGTTTGGCATCCTGCTGGCGCGGTCGAGCAGTCGGAGCGGGCGGTTCGCCACGCTGTGGGGCTGGTCGCTCAGGGGCCTTGACCGCAGACGCTGCGGCCGCGTGGCGTTCCGGCAAGCGCGGCGCGATCAGCAGACCATGTGCCTCCGCCGGCAACACTGCGATGGCCAGCGCAACACGCCCGAACTGCAGCACATCGCCGTCGCGGAGCTGACAGCGCTCTTGAAACAGCTTGCCGTTGTGCATGGTGCCGACGCGGCTACCCGAGTCCACTGCATACAGTCCGTGGTCACTGTAACATTCGATGGTTAACTGTTCGTCGGCCACGCTGTCATCGTCGACTTTGAGGTCAGCGTCGCGGCAGCCGACCTTGAAGCGCGTGCGCCGGACGACGACCGCGTGGTGAACCTCGCCATCGAGCAACACGGTGATGCCGAGCGCGACCTGGGCCGGACTGTCGTCGCGACCGTAGAGCAATTCGCGGTCGCCGACGCCCAGGCGGTCGCCGGAGTACAGCCGGTTCAGCCCGCGCACCGCCTGGCCATTGAGCAGCACCCGGGCGCCATCAAACACCTTGAGGTGGTGCTCGCCGTCGCGGTGGTAGACAAGGCAGGTCTGCGGCCGCACCGCGGGGCTGTCGATCCAGATGTCGTTGCTCTGGTCGCGCCCAATGCGGACGTTGGCGTCGGTCAGGTCAAAGCGATAGACACGGCCGTCGTCTTCGACGAACAGATACGCGGCGGCAGGTTCCAGGGTGGCGGGCTTGAGTTCGATGGCGCACCTCGCGCAAAGGCCGGCACCAGTGTGCCCGAGCGGCGCAAGCTCGTCCATGCACGAAGGGGGGCTTCGTTCAGACGCAAGAAATCGCTGAACAATTTCGCCACAGCGCGATCGCGAAGTCTAGCGCTGCAGCAGGCGCGCGGTCGGCGACGGCTCGACCTGCTTGCCGTCGGGCAGCGTGTTCAGCAGGCGATCGCCCAGGTTGCTGCTGACGCCGAGCCAAAACCGCTCGTTCTTGAAGTGATGCAGCCGGTGGCGAGCCTGCAGCGTGCGCAACCACGGCAACGTCGGCCGGTAGGGGATGTGCGCCATGAAGTGGGTCCACTCGTACCACAGGCCGATCAGGTTCAGTGCCGCCAGCGCCGTGAGCGCCAGAGGAGTCGGCAGCACCAGCAGGAACAGGGTCGCATGAAACGCAATGCTGAACAGGATGGCGCCGATCGGAATGAACAGGTTCGACAGGTCCCACGGATCAGCGTGGTGCGCGCGGTGGCGGCGGGCCATCGGCAGGTCCCAGACAAAGCTGAATCCCATGACGCCGATACGCCGCGGCTTGAGGTGCAGCAGGTGCGCATGGATGAACCACTCGTTGACGGGCTCCCACGCAAACAAGCCGACCAGGATGGCGAGATCTAGCCAGCCCAGTGGGCCAACGGCCAGCCGTGCCGCGGTCAGGACGCACAGCCCGAGCCCCATGAGCTGCGTGCTTGGGTACCTCACCCACTTGGCAAGGGCGCGCGAGTAGCTCCAGTCGCCCGCAAATGGCTTGGCCGCTCGGGCCCGCGCATCGAGCGCGGCGGCTTCTGTTTCGCTGGCCGGAACCAGGGCGCGGTCGCCCGTGCCGGCCCAAGGGTGGACGGCAGGAGGTTGAGCGATAGGCATGGTCGCAGTAGACATGAAAACCTCTTGGAGATGAAACTACTTGGACTCGGTCCTGAGCACGGCGATCGCCGATTCGACCGCCAGCTGACCTTGCAGCACCAGCTCGCGCGCAATCCGCCCGGCTGCATCGGCATCACCGCGCGCAACGGCCTCGGCGACCCGGGCGACGCGGTCCGAGTCGCGCAATTCCGCCTCGAGCACACCGCCGACCACATCGCGAACGGGGTCGTAGACACGGCGCAGACTGTTGTACGCGAGCCGGTAGGCGACGTTGCCGCTGCCTTCGATGACCTCGTCGAAGAAGCGCATCATGCAGGTTTGCAGCGCGCCAAGGTCGGGCTCTTGGGCGACAGACTGCGCGATTTCGCGCAGCGCCGCCCCGCGCCAAGGCTGCCGTTCGGCGCACAGACGGGCGGCGTCGGGAGCAATCGCGGTGCGCATCTCCATCACGCTCTGCACCAGCTGCCAGTCTACGTCGCCGTCCGCGCGCAGCAGCAGGTGCGGCAGCAGGTCGAGCCCCGCGGTCATGCGAAAATCGCAAACGGTAAGCCCAGAGCCATGGCGAATGGCGACCAGACCGGCCTGCTCCAGCCGGCGCACCGCCTCGCGCACCAACGGCCGACTGACACCCAAGACTTCTGCGAGGTTGCGCTCGCTCGGTAGCGACTGCCCGGCGGTCCAATCGCCGCGGACAATGCCCGTGGACAGCTGCTGGAACACCTCGTCGGCCACCGACACCTTGTGGATCTGGGTCAATGGCATCGCGTCCTCGCCGCCCGCCGGAACCAAGCGTCCGTGGCGGCGCCAATCTAGCCGGGACACATCTGGTTGTCAAGTGGTCTTACCAGTTAGGTGCCGCACGGGCCGCTTGCCGCAAACCACCGACCGGCCTACCTTTGTGCGCCCCGCCGGACGATGCCATTTGCCATGTTCGAACTGCGCAAGACCTTCCGATTCGAAGCCGCTCACAGTCTGCCCAACGTGCCGGCCGGGCATAAGTGTGCGCGACTGCACGGGCACTCGTTCGCAGCGGAGATCGCGGTGCGCGGCGGACTCGATCCGACGCTGCAGTGGGTCGTCGACTACGCCGAGGTCAAATCGGCGTGCCAGCCGTTTTTCGACGAGTTGGATCACAACCACCTCAACACCATCGAAGGCTTGGACAACCCGACCTCTGAGGTGGTGTGCCTGTGGCTCTGGCAGCGCATCGCGCCGCGCCTGCCGGGCCTGCACGCGATCACCGTCCGCGAGACGTGCACCTCGGCATGCACCTACTACGGGCCGCGGCCGGTGACGGGCGAGGAGGCATGATGCGGCAGCGCTACGGCATCCGACTCGACAAGCAGTACTTCAACTTTGGCAGTGCCCACTTCCTCATCTTTGCCGACGGTACGCGCGAGGAACTGCACGGTCACAACTACCGGGCGACGCTGGAGCTAGATGCCGACCTGGACGAGGGCCACGTCGTCGCTGATTTCATCGTGGTCAAGCCGATCTTCAAGCAGTGCTGCGATGCCCTGGACCACCGAACGCTGCTTCCAAGTCTGCATCCGCGCCTGCGCCTGGACGGCGACGAGCGGCAAGTGCGTGCAACCTTTACCAATCCAGACGGCACCGTCGATGACTACGTGATTCCGCGCCGCGACGTGTGCACGCTGGCCATCGCCAATACCAGTAGTGAGCTGCTGGCCAGCTGGCTAGCGGACCAGTTCTTGGCCCGCCTGGCTGCACGCCTGCCAGCGCTGCGTCTGCATCGCATCCTGGTGTCGGTGCAAGAGTCGCCGGGCCAGTCAGCGATTCACGAGCGGTGGTTCGATGCCTGAGGTCACCTTGCGGCTGCGCGACGACACCGCGGCGTGGGTGATCGGCGCCTTGACGATGGCGGCGACCGCGTGCCTGGCTGCGCCAGCAGGCAGCTGGCTGGACTCTGGCGAACTGGTGGCGGCGGCACGGACGCTGGGCGGCATCCACCCGCCCGGCCACCCGGGATGGTTGTCGATCGCGGGGCTAGCCGAGCTGCTGCCGTTGGGCCCGCACGCGGTGCGGGTGGCGTGGCTTTCGGCGCTGTTCGCGGGCCTGTCGGCGACGTGGATGGTCCGCCTGGCGAGGTTGGCGGTGCCGTCCGGCGCAGATTCGCAGCTGGTGTGGATCGCGGCGCTGCCGCTGGCGATCTGCGCGAGCCTGTGGCAGGTGTCAGTGCGGGCAGAGGTGTATTCGCTGGCCTTGTTCACGACGCTGTGGGCGGTCGAGGCAGCGCTGCGGGCGGCGGCCGCTACGGCTGCTCAAGATCGACCCGGCGCGCGGGCAGCGACGGTTCACGCGGGCGTCGCCGTGTGCCTGGGTCTGCTGAACCACCACTACGTCGCGCTTTTTGCCGTGCCGGCAGTGCTGGTCGCCGGCTGGCCGGCGCTGCGGTCGACCTGCAAGGAGTCGCCGCGGTTCGCCGTCCGCGCGCTGGCCCTGCTGGCCTGGCTGGGCGTAGCCTATGCCGGTCTAGCGCTTAGGGCGCTGGCCGACGTCGAGTTGCGGTGGGGCGACCCGAGCACGCTCACCGGCTGGTGGGATACGGTGACGGCGCGCCAGTTCCAGGGGTCGGTGACTGGCGAGCGCGGCAGTCTGGTCGACAATGCGCTGCTGGTCCTTGGCATGGTCAGCGATGGCGCAGGCATCTGGTTGCCGTTGCTTGGGTTTGCGGGGCTTGCGCTCGGCATGTTGCGCAGACAGCGGTCGGCGTGGACAGCCGCGGTGCTCATCGCTGGCGCGGTCCTGACCAAAGCGCTGATGTGGGTCGACACCCACAACCCCGACGATCACGGCTACGTGCTGGCCGTCTTGGCCGGCGCCGGCATCGGCCTGGCGGTGCTGCTCAATGCCCTTACCGTGGCGCTGCAGTCCCAGCCGTTGCGATGGACGGTTGCCGCCGTAGCGCTGGGGGCGTCCGCTTGGCAGGTCAGCGACAACTGGCAAAACCCGGCGTGCAACCTCGCTCAACTGCGCGCAACGGATCACGTCGACAGCCTGGCGCGCCGCACGGTCGCACCGGGTGCGCTGGTGCTGACCAACTACTACGGTTCGCAGTTCAATGAGGCGATGTTCCGCTTGGGCGAGGGGCGCCGACCCGACTGGCAGGTCGCGCACCTGTCGTTTCGGACGGGCGATACCGATGGCGGCAAAGGCTTTGCGCAATGGTGGTCAAAGCGCTATCCCGATCTGGCGGTGCTGGCGCAGGCCGCACAGCATTTTGGCCGGTCGCCGACCGGCAACTTGATGACCCTGGTAGAGACACGCTCGGTGTACGCGGAGGCGGACCCGCACAACCGCATTCCTGCGCCCTATTTCAGCTTCGACGGCAGCTTGCATCGCATGCAGGTCGATCGCGAGCGCGCGCTGGACTACGATGTCGAGGCGGTCCGTCAGCGCCAGGGCGAGCTATGGACTCGCTTGTACGAGCGCTTGACCGCAGGCGATCTCGACGAACCGGCGACGCGCAGGGTGCTACTGTGGAATCATGCGCAGCAGGCCGCAAACGCGCTGCGTCGGGGCTGGCGAGAAATCGGTGCCGACGAGGTGGCCTATGCACGTAAACTTGCGCCGCACGATCGGCTGGTAGACCGCTTGGGGCTGCGCGTGGCAACGCTTGACGCGGCTTTTGCCCGCAGCGACGCCAAGGGTTTTGCGGCGACGTGGCAGCGCTATGCGACCTATGACTTCGATGCGCTTGCAGGCGATGCACCTTAGGCTGAAAGCGGTCGTCGTCGGCCTCGGCTTGATGCTAGGCGCGTGCGCCTCGGAGGCACCGAAGCCCGCCGCCGCTGCCACCGATGCCCATAGCGATGCAGCCAGTGAAGTTGCCGGCGATGTGCACACCAGCCCGCCTGATGCCCAACCCGAAGTTGCAGTCGATGTCGGCCCTCCTCCGCAGGTGCCATGGCCACAGGAGCGCGTGTGGGTCCAACCCACCGCCAACCCGTGCCCGACTCTGCCGCCTTCAGATAACCCGCTGCAGGTGCTGCTCACAGCGCTCGGCCTGAATCTGAACGTCGGCATCAGCAAGGCGCAGATCGCCAAATTTGGCGGCGCGATCGCCAGCGACCCGCAGCGCTTGCCGCACTTTCATCCGGTGCAAGAAGATCTCGAGGGCCTGGGCGGTTGCTGGGCCGACAACCTGGCGCGCGCAGCAGACACTGCGGTGGCCAGTGATCATCCGATGACGTCGCTTCTTGCGGTCGTGGCGCACAGCCTGGGCCGGGCGCCGACCGTTGGCGGTGTCTTGCCGCAGCCGGCCGAGGCAGACCCGCTGGTCGGCGCGCTAACCGACTTGCACGGGGTGTTTGGCGTGCCCTTTGATGCGCAGCCGGTGCAGGCCCAGTTGACCGAGGTACCGCCCGAAGTGCAGCGCGTGGCGGCCCGGGTGGTGCTGGCGGCGGCGCTGGCGGTCAGTTTTCGCAACGCCTGGCTCGATGGCGTCGGCAGCCCCAATCGGCGCAAGGCGTGGTTCAACCTCGGCGCGGGCATGCTGCTCGCGACGCCCGGCGGTGGCGTGGATCCAGACGCCAAATCGGACGGCCCGATGTTCCTGCTCGACGCCAACAGCGACTTGCTGTTCCGGGCGGCGCTGCTGCTGCTGCAGGCCCTAGACGAAGGCGACCTGACCCAGGCCAAGTCGACAAAGCCTTTCGCGTTTTCGACAACGACGCCGATGGGCAAGGTGGTGCTGCGCGGCGGCGGCGACGACACCTGGAACCCCAAGGATGCGCCAACCAAAGGCGACCTGCTCCTGGCGCTCGACACCGGCGGCAATGACACGTGGCTCGTGCGGGCGGGTGCCAACACCAGCATCGACAACCCGATTGCGGTCGCCATCGATCTGGGCGGCAACGATACCTACACCTACGCCCCCGCACCGGATCCGCAACCGTGGGATGGCGTGCTGCCGCCCGACGAAGACAGCAGGACGGTAGCGCAGGCCGGCCACGCGCCGTGGTCGCTGTCGACCCAGAGCCGCCAAGGTGCGGGCCGCCTGGGGGTGGGCGTGCTCATCGATCTCGGCAGCGGCAAGGACCACTACCGCGCACTGCGGATGGCCCAGGGCTACGCCAACTTCGGCGTCGGCGTGTTGTGGGACGACGGCGGCGACGACCGTTACGAAGGCGAGGCCGGCGTGCAAGGCGCAGCGGCGGTCGGGATCGCAATCGCCTACGACGGCGGCGGCAACGATACGCGCTGGGCCGTGCACAACGCCCAAGGATTTGCGTGGATGTCCTCGGGCGGCTTGTTGTACGACCGCGCCGGCAACGACGACTACGTCTGCGCCATCGACAAGCCCCTGCAGTACCCATCGCCGCAAACGCCGGGCTACGCCAACAGTTCGCTGTGTCAGGGCACCGGCTTTGGCATGCGCCGCGACAACACCAAGACCCACCGCTCGGGCGGCCTGGCGCTGCTGCGCGACCTCGCTGGCAACGACGGCTACACCGGCAGCACTTTTGTGCAGGGCACCGGCTATTGGTTTGGCACCGGCATTCTCGCTGACGGCGGGGGCGACGACCACTACGACGGCTTGTTCTACGCACAAGGTGCAGCCGCCCACTTTGCGCTGGCGATGTTTCTGGACGGCGGCGGCAGCGACGAACACGGCCTGCGCCATAAGCCTCTGCATTCGCAGATGGGGCTCGGCCACGATTTCTCCAGCGCGCTTTTCGTCAGCGAGGGCGGCGACGACATCTACCGCGGTCCCTCGCGCAGCCAGGGCGCCTCCAAGTGTCACGGTCACGGACTGTTCGTTGACAACGGCGGCGCCGACATCTACGAGGTCGACAACGACAAGGCCATCGGCTGGGCAACCGACTACGACTGGGCGCCGGGCAGCTGCGGCAAGTACGAGGTCATCCCCAGCTGGGGCTTTTTTGTCGACATTGGCGGCTTGGACCTCTACACCAAGCCAGGTAAGCAACCGCCAAAGTCGGGCGGCTACGGCGACAATCAGACTTGGATCACAGACGATCCCGATGAGCCCAAGGCCAAACAGCAATCGGGCGGCATCGACGCCAGCAAAGGTGACTCGGGCGTGCATGTCGGTAAGTAAAGAGCCTGCCCAATATGACTCGATCGCTGTGGATACACGGGAGCGGCGAGTCGGCTTGCAAAGACGCGACCTTGCGACCCAGCCAGCCAGCAAATGGGCACCGCAAAGAACGAGTAGTTCTTGGCGGGATCCTAACCGTCGACGCGGGTATGCAGCGAGGCTGGCGGCGCTGGCCATGGTCGGTTGTGGCGATCCAGCAGCGACGCTGGTGGCCGATGCCAGCGAGACAGCAATTGCACGCGCCGACGTGTCTGCCGGGGATGACCTGGCCGAGGACGCGACGGTCGTGCCACCGAGCGGGGTCGAGCGCATTTGGATTGGCGTGGAACGGCTGCCCGAGAACTTGATGGGCGCGGCGACCGATGGCTCGCCGCTGCTGTGGGCGGTGCCACGCCAGGGCTTTGAGCTGCAGATTCACGCGGTTGCGGTCGATCCGCCGTCGCGGCTGGCCGCCGTGCACGTGCAGCAAGGCAGTCAGGCAGTGTCGCTGGCGGCCGAGTCGCAGGCCTGGACCGCCAACCCGGACAAGAAGTCGTGGCACCTGACGTTTGTTGCGATGGCGGACCAGCTCACAACGGGCCAGTGGCAATTCTCCGCGCAGTTGGAATCGGCGCAGGGAACGCGCAAGGCGAGCGCCAACCTGGTGGTAGCCGACCGTACGGCGGACATCGACCCGTTTGAGGCCGTGGATCCGTGGCTGCTGAGTTTCAACCGCGATCTCGCAGGCTTGCAAGTTGTGGCGCAAGGCGAGGACGTGACGGTAATCACGACCGCGCAGCCAAATGGCAAGCCTGACTTTGACGAAACGTTGGCGGGCCTGGGGCTGCAGGGCGGCGATGCGGTCTTCAACCAGGCAATCCGCCAGATCTTTCGCCAGCGGGTGCGGCGCTGGCTGCACACGTTCTTTGTGCAGGACCCGGCGACCGGTGCGATGGGCCCTGGATCGATTCGGGTCAAAGTGCTGTTCGATGGCGATGACCTGAGCGAGTGGCCGCCGGCCCAACTGTCCAAAATGGCCATCGGCGGGCTGGCGCCGCCGCAGCCCAACGGCAAGCAACTGTTCGGCCTCGCCAAGATCGACCCGTGGAACGCCAAGGCCAACGACGACAGCCTGCCTGGCTACGGCGTGTTCACGTTCAGCTTCGTCAAGGCCGCGATTGGCCAACCCATTGGCCTGGCGCTATTGCGGGATCTGCTGCCGATTGCCGGTGGCAAACCGTTCGGGTCGCTGCCGGAAGACGCGGTGCTCCTCGACCCGAACCTGGAGAGCAAGCAACTGGACAATGAGCCGCACAAAGCGCGCATCCAGCTGTTCCTATTGGAGATGCGGCTGGTCAGCCTTGCCGTCGCCGCGGTCGCCGCGCACGAAATCGGCCACTCGCTCGGACTCATCCACCCTGGCTTGCCGCCGCAGGGGCTGCTCGGCGGCGTACCTGGACCGTGGGTCGTCAAGACGCAGGACGAGCACCACCTCGACACCGCCGGGCCCAACCTGATGCAGACCGGCGATAGCTTCGATCCGGCTGAGCTGCTGGCCAACACGCCGTTTTTCGGCCCCGTCGAGTCGGGATACTTGCGTCGGAGACTGCTGGTGCTGAAGTAGCTACAAGAACGGCGCACACGCCTGCATCGGCGCCAAGCAAGGGCCTTTTTCGTGCATCGGCACGATGGCGTGCTCTGCCCAACTGACTACCGGCTGCTCAGCGGTGCCGGCATTGACCTCGACCCGCACCCGCACCGCGCGGTTGGCCATCTCGCACGCGCAGTCGACAAACCCGGGCATCGCCAACCGGCACAGTTTGCCCGGGTGGTCCGGCAACGTGACGAGCTTGGTCTTGAGTTGCAGTGTCCCCGGCGGAACCGGCAGGCCTGTTGCGGTGTCCGTCAGCTTGACCACCACAGCAAGCGGCGACGCGGTGGCGGCTGGCACGCACACGCTGACCCAGACGTGGTAGCCGCCTTGTGGGCCAAAAATCAACGACACTGGCTGGCCGGGCGTGACCCAGGGCGTCCACTGCGTACCAGGATCGCTGGTACCGCCGATTTCTACCGCGATCGGCCCGCCTTGGGTGGCCGGCGCCGGCGCCACAGGACCCGGCTTGCTGTCCGGCTTGGCGTCGACAGGGGCCGTCACATCTGCCGTGGTCGGACTCGCGTCGAAGGCTGCAGTGTCACCTTGCGTGACGGTGGCCTCGTAGCTGTCTAGCGCGACATCGACCGTGGCAGTGGCTTCGACCGCGATCTCCAGGCTTGCCGCTTCGGTCTGCGCGTCGGCTGTTGCCGCCCGGTCGGCCAGCGCGGCAACCTCCGCTGCTTCGACCGCATCAAGAGCCTGCGCGGCACCCGACGGCGCGGGACGACTGGCTGCGCAGGAGGCAAGCGCCAGCGCCGCCAGCCAACACCAGATGGCAAGATGCAGGCCCATGGTCAATAGAAGATGCGCGGGCGCACGGATAGCGCCTTGCCGCCACAGTGGGCAACGACCGCGTCCGAGCCGCCCGGTTGGACGCCAGCCCCAGTCCAGACGCGCGCGCAGGCGTTGCCGGTACAGGTGGCCGGCCCCGACCACTGACCCTGCGAGCCGTCGGCCAACTCGATCGAGCACGCCGGCGGCGCCACCGGCTGGCCTGACGGGTCCAGGTGCCAGGCCGTCACGGTCACGGGTGCCTGGCCCTTGGGCGACCAGCGCGTCGACAATTCGACCAGCTTGGGCTCGTTTACGGTCAGCTTACCCACGGCCGGCGCAGCGACGGTCTGAACCCAACCGCTCGGCCACTTGACCGTCATGGTCTGCGGCTGCTCGCCGGCCATGAGTGCAAAATGGCTCAACGGAGCCCCAATGGCCTGAGACGGGGCCTGCACGCTGTGCTCTTGCACGAGGCTGCGCAGGTTGGTCTGCAGCTTGATGCGCGCGCCTAGCCCCCAGGGATTTGACGTGGCGCCCTGCAGGGACACGCGCAAGTCCGCCCCTTTGTGCACGAGGTCATTGCGCAGGATCCGCGGCGGCACTGCCTGCCCGCCCAGCACCAGATCGTCGTCGCCGTCGCCATCCAGGTCAGCCAGCACCAGCGAGCGCCCGTCGTGCTCGTCGGGCAGGCCCCAGGCCGCGCTCATATCGACGAACACTTGGGTCCCGTCGTTGCGCCACACCACCGGGCGCATCAGCGTGGCATTCGCAGTGGCCCAAGCGCCAAAGTCGTTGCCGTGCGACAGCAGGATGTCGACGTGGCCATCGTGATCCAGGTCAGTCAGCGCGGGCGACCACGCCACCATCAGGTGGCCGCCCTTGGCCAGCGGCGCCCACACGCCCGCCTGCCAGCCGGCCTGCTTGCGCGCGCCGTTGGGCTGGCTCAGCAGTAGATGATTGCTGACCCCGCCGTACAGCCAAGGGTCATCGGCTTTGAGGTTCTTCGGATCACCGCCCATCTTGACGACGTTGTTCAGCTCGATTTCGGCGAGAAGGTAGTCGAGGACGCCGTCGCCATTGAGGTCCGCATGCGCCGCGCCCATCGGACTGCCAGCCGGTTTGCCGGGCGCCGTGAACACCGGCGGCGCCTTCTTCATCACATAAGTCGCGTCGGGCGAGTCGAGCGGCTGGTGACGGTAGAAGATCACCCCGGGATTGGGATTGCACGACTCGGTCAGAACCAGCAAGTCTTGTAGCCCGTCGTCGTCGTAGTCGGTCTGCATCGTCGCCCACGGACTGGCGTTGGCGAGCAGGCCCAGGGTCGAGGCCGCCTCGACGTAGCCACCGGTGCCGCGCGACAGCCACACCACCAGCGCCTTCTTGCCCGACGTGCACGAAAACACCGACCCGACCAGATCCAGCGTGCCATCGTCGTTGACGTCGGCCGGCAGCGCGTGCAGCAGCGGCGGTTCGTTCTTGGCGTAGGCGAGGCCGATTTCAGACGCGACATTTTTCCATGCCCCATCCGCCTGACGCTCGAGCGCGGCCAGCGCGCCACCTGCCAGCACCAGAGTCGGTCCTAGCGGGCCCGGCAGCGCGGCGACAGCGGCAGGCTGAGCAGCCATGGTAGCCAGAGTCGTAGCCTGGAAACTCCAGGGCGTCGCCTGCACCCACAGCACGCCCTTGTTGACGCCATCACTCCACCACACGTCCAGGTCGCCGTCGCTGTCGGCGTCGATGGCAAGGCCGCTTGATCCGTACGGCACTTGCAGCGGTGTGCCCTTGTCGATTTGCAGGCTCGCGGTGGGCAGTAGTGGCGCCAGATCCGTGAACGATCCGGTCGCTTGCAAGGGCGACTTGACCGCAGCCGGAGGCGCCAAGATGACGGTCGGGTCGATCGCAGAGGGACAGTTCGAGCAGGTGGCGATCTGCGGCGTCTGGCAGATGACGGTACCACCCGCACAGTCGAACATGCCGCAAGGCTCGCCAACCGCAAGGGGCGCCATCGGAGGCATCGACGGCGGCGCCGGCATTTTCCACGCAAAACCCTCGTCGGTGGCGCCATCGCAGTCGTTATCGATGCCATCGCAGAGTTCGGGCTTTGCAACGCATGCCCCGGTCGCGTCAGCAGGCGGCGCGACATCGGTCTGGGTTGCTGCGTCGGGTGGCGCTGCCGCGTCGATAGGGGCGACCGTCACTTCGGCTGTTTCTGCGGCGGCATCTACGACGACGGCTGCGCTGTCCATCAAGTCGCCCGCGCTGCTGTCCACGGCGACATCGACCTCGGGGCTGCTGGCGTCAGAGGCATCGGTTGCCGTGGCGTCGCTCGCCACCGGCGCGTCCGTAGCGTCCGCGGTGTCGGTGGCGCCATCCAACCCGGAGTCTGCTTCGCCCACCAGGTCCAAGGTAGACTCGTCGAGGGACACCTCGGCGAGTTCGCCTGTGGCTGCATCGGCGTCGCCAGGTGGCGGAGGGCCCAGAGTGTCGGCAGCACTAGCGGCGTCTTGCGCGGTCACGCCACCGCCAGAGCAGGCGCACGCTAGCGCGGCCCAGGCACCAAGCCATCCACGCAAGCGCCGCAGCAAGCCGTGTCGAGGCCAGGTTGCGGCAGGATCGATTGCGGAGTCAGCCACGGCGCCTGTCCGCCATGCCGAGACTGCGGTTGGCGTTTAGGCATGGTGCGGGTCCAGCTTGCGGGCGTCAATAGCGCCGCGTGTGGCGGGGTGCGGATCGCGCTTTGGGGTCTACGGCGTGGTCCGCGAAACTGGTGAATATGCATGGCGTTCAGGTTGGACCCGGCGGCTAAAGCCGCAGGCTTACCGTACGAAGCCCGGCCTGCGCCGAGCTGGGCTTTTACCCGTGATTGCATAGCCTTGCGGAGGCAGGGCTTTGCACCCTAAGGCCGCGGCTTCAGCCGCCGGCAGAATTTACCAGGACTGTGTGGGTACCATGCCGCCGGTCGCCCCCATTTCAGGAACCGCACCCCGGGTGGCAACTGCGGGCGGGCCTGCGCCTACTGGCTGCGAGCAAACGCAAGTGCAGCCGTTGCTACCACCAGGGCGCAGGCGGCGGCAAGCCAGGCCAGTCTGCGCAAAGCGCCCGTCACCGCAAGCGAACCCCAGGCCTCGCTGAACAGCCCGAACAGGCCTACTCGGGAATTGCCATGTGCTCGCGCCTGCTTGGCGTACGTCACCACCGAGTAGGGCTCGTCAAGAACCGCCAACACTGCGCCCAAGTTGGCATTGGCGATTGGCTGCGCAAGCACACGCAACGCCACCGCCCGCCGCATGGCGCAAAAGCTGCCCGCGCCGCGCACCGTGGGCAGTGGGGCTAGCCAGCGCTGCATCGCGCCGAGCACGCCACAGGCCAACCGCATCCAGGCAGCATCGGCGCGCGCTGTCTTGACCGCAAAGGCAATATTGGTCTGGCTGTGCATGGCCAGCGCCCGCATCAGCGATCCAATCAGCTCCGGCGGATCCTGCAAGTCGCCGTCCAAGACGACCACACATTCGCCGTGGGCGGCACGCAATCCCGCGATCGTCGCCGCGTACTGCCCGGCGTTGGTGGCCAGATGCACGGGGCGCAGTGTCGGACCTAAGTTTGGATCGCTGCCCAACCAAGCCAGCAGCGCGGCCGTGCCGTCGGTACTGCCGTCGTCCACCAAGACCAGCTCAAACTGGGGCGTCAGCCTGCGCGCAGCCAAGCTGCACCGCCGCACCAGTTCGGGCAGCGCACCTGCCTCGTTGTACAGCGGGACGACGATGCTCAGGGCAATGCGTTCAGACGCGGCCATGGCTGCTCCGGGTGGTGCAGCCTCTGTACAGCTGCGTCGATGGTCTTGATGTCGTCATCCGTCAGGCCGTCGTGCAAAGGCAGGCACAGGATGCGCTTTTCGAGACTCGCGGCGACCGGCACCGCGCGGGCCCGCGAGCCATTGAGCGCAGGGTGCAGGCCGGGCCAGAAGTAGCTGCGGGCCTGCACGCCGGCGGCGCGCAATTGCTCCAGGTACGCATCGCGCACACCCTCCGAGCGATCGCGAACGACAGTGCCAAAGTTCTGACAATTGCTTTGGACGTCGATCGGCACCTCCTGCACGGCCAGCGCAGCGTCTTGTCCCAGGACCTGCCGCAACTGCGCGGCAAACCGCCGTCGCCGCTGCAACCGCGCCGCGAGCGAGCGCAGGCTGTGTCTGGCCGTCACGGCGGCGAGTTCGGGCAGCTTGAAGTTCCAGCCAGTCGCGTGCAGTCGGCCCTCGCCTCGGATGCCGTGGTTGGCCAACTCCCGCGCGGCCTCAAGGACAGCCTCGTTGTGGGCGACAAGCGCACCGCCCTCGCCGGCGACGACCATCTTGGTTGCGTGCAGGCTCAGCGCCCGGGCGTCGCACAACGCCGGGTCACGTGAAGTGCCGGCAGCCAGCGTGCCAAGGCCGTGGGCATCGTCCAGCACCAGCGCGCATGCGTGCGTGTCTGCAAGCCGGCGCAAGGCTGCAAGGTCAGGTGGTACCCCGAACACGGTAACGGGCAGAATCGCCGCCACGTCACTGCGCCCGGCTAGTTCGCGCTCGACAGCCTCTGCGTCCAAGGTCCAATCGCCGGGATCGACGTCCACGTACACCGGCCGCAGACCGGCGGCCAGCACGGCGTTGCGGGTTGCGGCAAAGGTGAAACTGGGCAACAGCACCACGTCGCGCCGGACGTCGCGCGGCCGGGTGAGGTGCAGCGCGAGGACCAAGGCAGCGTAGCCACTGGACACCGCTACGATTTGCTTGACGCCGATCGCCGCTGCCAGCTCGCGTTCGAGCGCTTCGACTTCGGAGCCGCGGTTGCTCAAGCGCCCGCTGACCAGGACCTGGGCGCAACGCGCCAGCAACGTGCCGTCGGCGACCAGGTCAGGCGCAACGAAAGCCACCGATCGGGGCGCGGCCGGCGGTGCGCCAGGGCTCAGCAACCCCCAATGGCCGAGCGTGTTGCGCAAGCCGCATTCCAGGGTTGTCGCGGCGACGAAACCGGTTAGCCGCTCGAGCTTCTCGAGCACCGGGACGCGCCGCGGAATCTCCTCAAAGCCCTGGCCAAACTGCAGGTCGCCCGCAACATCGACGGTACCCACGGCGCGGCCCGACAACCGCAGCACATGGCCCGCCAACTCGGCCATCGTCACAGGCTCCTTGCGGCCGACGTTGACGATCTCGCCCACCACTGGCGCGCCACCGCTGGCGTTTTCGCCCGCCAAACGATCGACCAGCAGCAGCGTCGCCTGCACGGCATCGTCGATGTAGCAGAGGCTGCGCACCGCAGCGCCGCCGTCGACCAAGTGCAGCGGCTTGCCAGCCAACAATTGGCCCAAAAACTGGCTCAGCACCCGACCCTGCCCGGGTGCATCCAGCTCGGGGCCGTACACGTTGAAATAGCGCACGACCGCCGCACGAAGGCCTGCGCGCGCATGCGCCAGCACGACCTGCTCGGCACTGGCCTTGGATAGAGCGTAGCTCCACCGCGGATTGTGCAAGTTGCCCAGTTGCACCGGTGCGTCTTCGCGCAGGTCCACGGCCATGGTGCCGTACACTTCACTGGTCGAAGCCAGCAGCAGCGCGCAGCCGTGGTGGCGGCAGGCGTCCGCCACCGCCCGTGTACCGTTGAGGTTGACGTCGATGACCGCGCCTGGGTCGGCGATGTAGCGCTGCACCCCGACGACGGCCGCCAGATGCAGCACTACGTCGCAACCTTGCAGGTGCAGGCGCATGGCTCCGGCATCGCGCACGTCGGCGAAGCAGCAGCGCAGCCGCGGATGGCCGGTCAGATCGGCCAGGCGGTCGAACGGCGCCACGTCGAGCGCGAGCACCCGCGATCCTTGCCGCACCAGCTCGCGCACCAGCTCGGCGGCGACGAAGCCGGCACCGCCGGTTATCGCCACGGTACGGCAGCGCCACGCCGCGGCGGATCGGCCGGACGCAGTATCGACCGGCGGCAAATGGTCCGGTTGCGCAAGCATCGTCGGCCAGCCTAACATTGTGATGAAATGTGATCAAATGCGAACAATCGTGGTGCGCAAGAACGGTCTGCTGCGGGTGCCGATGTGAGCTTGTATGGCATGATTACATCACCTTTCGATAGCCGCGGCCTAATCCAAGGCGTCAGAATGTGGGTAGCCGCGGCCTTGGTTTGTGAAGCATTTGTGACCTTGGCGCCGGCAATGGCATCCGACCTGCGATGGCCATGGGCGCCTGGCGACAACATTGCGGGATGCGCGGTCGAGGCGTGCGAGGTCCACCCCGAATTCCAGCGCTGCAGGCTTCGCTGCGGCCCGGCGGAGACCGGGGTCGAACTCGCCGCCGCTGACCCCTTGCGACCATCGACTGATTGGTCGAGCGCGCGCTTTCTACTGCAGCCGGCCCCGGGCGCCTTGCCTCCTGAACACCTGATGCTCGCCCTGCGCGACCGGCTGCGCGCTTGGGACGGCGCCGGCACCGCGGTCGCGCAACAGCCATTGGCCGCGCGGTCGTCGGCAGCAGGTCCTGCCTGGTCCGCGGCCGAAGCGGCACTGTTGGCGGCCGCTGCGCTGGCGATCTTGGGCGCGGTGGCCTTGGCAGTTGCCGCGTGGTCGCCAGCCCAGGTGACCCGGGCGTCGACGCCGGTGGCACTCGGCCTGGCCGTGGCTGCCGGCGTCTGTGTGGCGTTGCAGACGCTCGGCTTGCCCCTGGCGTGGTTGACGTCGCTGCACGAAGGCACGACCAGCGCCAACGTGGCCCTGTTGTATGGCCACAACCTGCATGCCGGGCCACTCTACGCCGCGATCGTGCATTTGTGCGCCAACGGTAACGCGGTTTCCGTGCGCGACCTGGCGACGACGAACGCCAGTGCAGCGGCCGGGTTGCTAGCGACGGCGGTGTCCGCGGCGGCCGTCGCGCGCCAGCTGCCGTGGGCAGTAGCCATCGCGGCGCTCGCGACCGTTCCGGTCGTGCAGTTGGTGGCCTGGTCCGAGGCAGAAGTGGCGACTGCCACGCTGTTTGTGGCCGCAGCGCTGCCGGCACTGTTCGTACTTGGCAGAGCAGGTCCAGTGCACGACCGCCGCACAGTGGCTGCGCTCTCGCACTTATGCCTGTGCACCGCGCTGGCGGGATTGTGCCGCACCGAGATGGCTGGCTTTGGGCTGACTGCGCTGGCCTGGCACGGCGCGCGCCTGGTCCGCGGCGACAACGACTTGCGCGGCGGATTTCGGCGTGTGAGTGCGTTGTGCCGGCGTCATAGGGTGCCAGCCACTTTCGCCGTGCTGGCCATTCTGGCCTCGGCTTGGCCCGTCAATGAGCGCGTCGACCCGGGTGCGCGCTGGACCTGGCTTTTGGCCGGCGCGCATCCGTTGAATCCGACCGTGCTTGCGGCGCCAGCCCTTGCGCTCGCTGTGCTGCCGGTGCCGCTGTGCGCGCTTGCGGCGTTGGGGCTGGTGCGGCTGTTGCGTCACCACCTGTGGGCATGGGGCTGGGTCGCCGTGGCGGCTGTGGTGCTGTTCCGCGTGTGGTTTGCTGCCTCGCACCGGGTGCTGTTCGAGATGCTGCGCTACGGCCTGGGTCTGCTGCCCGTCGCCGTCGGGTTGTGCGGGCTCGGCGCTGTCGAGCTTTGCGAGCGGGTGCAGCGCTGGCGGCCGTTGTGGCCTCGCCAGGCCGCGCTGCTGATCGTTGCGGCGGCCGCAGGGGGCCCGCTGTGGATAGCCCCAGCGCAATTGGTCTGGCCGGTTCGCCAGGGCGGGCTGGACGATCTGCCGTTCCTGGATCGCGATCAGCAGGCCGAAGTGCGGTCGCTGACCGAAAATGGCCACCGTTTCGACGGTTGCGTTTGGCTGACGGCGGTGCATCCCGCACGCGAGCGCACAGGCGCAGGTGCACAGACCGGTTGGCTCGCCTTTGGTCCGCCGTTGCGGGGCCCGCGCCAGTTGCAGCCAACCAGCAATCCGGTCACTGCGCTGCGCGGCCTGGCGCCTTCAGCTCCGTGTGGCTTGCTGTACCGCGGCTTGGACTGTCACCTCGTCCAGGGACCGGACTGTGACCGCTTGGAGCGCGGACGCCAGCCCTTGTGGATTTCGTGACGGCCGGCGCGAATCTACTCTGACCCTCGGGAATATGGACAGTTGCAGCCGGATCTCACGCTTGCCGTGTTTCGACTGTGGTAGGCAGGCCACGCAACCGGACGACAATCAGGCCACTTCCTGCTACATTGCCGCCCCTTTCGCGCCGCCCTCGCGCTCTGCCGATATCACCATGCCCGACGCCCCCGACCAGGCCGACCTGGCCGAATTGCACCGCGAGATCGCGCGCCGCCGCACGTTCGCGATCAT
>SXGU01425130.1_pt1 | contig 40297 bp, 39 predicted proteins | sample 3174531 | NCBI WGS metagenome assembly SXGU01 (sample SAMN11356863, study PRJNA531348) | freshwater metagenome | isolation source: freshwater sample F1-140 | place: China: Fuxian Lake, Yuxi | collected 2017-12-25 | reverse complement strand
TTCACCGGCGCGCATGCGTCCAAGCCGGGCCTGTTCGAGATGGCGCAGGGAGGGACGGTCTTTCTGGACGAAGTCAGCGGCATGAGCCGGAGCCTGCAATCGCGGTTGCTGCGCGTGTTGCAGGAGCGGCACGTGCGCCGGGTCGGCGGCACCCGGCTTACGGACGTGGACGTGAGGGTGATTGCCGCCTCCAATCAGGAGTTGGAGCAAGCCTGCCGGCGGGGAGAGTTCCGGGAGGATCTGTATTTCCGCCTGAACGTCATCCCGATCACCTTGCCCCCTCTCCGTGCACGCGAGGGTGACATTCAGTGGCTGGCGCAGGAATTTCTCGGGCGGTTTTCCCGGCGGTCCGGCCTGGCGTCCGACGTCACGTCGGCATTGACCCCGGAAGTGACGGATCTGCTCGTGCGCTATCACTGGCCGGGCCATGTGCGCGAGCTCCAGAACGTGATCGAGCGGGCCGTCGCCCTTGCCGAGGGGCCGGTCATCCGCGTGGAGCATCTTCCGGAACGCCTGCACGTGGCACAGATCGAGGAACTCTGCCAGGCCGATGCCGCGTCCTTCAAGCGGGCCAAGCAACAAGCCGTGCGGCTCTTCGAGCGGAATTTTCTGGTGGAGCTGCTGAAGCGGCATGGCGGCCACATGGGCCGGGCTGCCCGCGAAGCCGGCGTCGATCGCAAGACCGTCGAGCGCATGGTCAAGCGACACAGGCTTCGGCAACCGCGGTAACAGCTCTCGTTCTTGCCGGCAGAAGCCAGCCCTCGCTCCCCGTCCAGATTCCCATTCCATCTCGGCACCGAAATTGCTTTCCATTCCCGATGGACCAGTGCCTTGACTCGACCTCCGAATAATCCTCCTCCTTTCGTCCGTTGCCTAGAGGGTGGGAGAGAATCGGAAAGCCAGAACGCATGGTAGCTCCGGACAAAATTCTTATCGTGGACGACGAGCCCGACGCGCTTGAAAATTGCCGTCGAATACTGAGCGGGCATCGGTACGATTGCTTCATGGAAGCCGATCCAAACCGCGCACTGGTAGCCATCGAGCGCGAACATCCCAATGTGTTGCTGACCGATCTCCGGATGCCGGGCCTTGACGGGATCGGTCTCCTCAAAGCGGCCAAACGTATCGATCCCGACATCCAGGTCGTGCTGCTGACTGCCTATGCGTCCATTCAGACCGCCGTGGCGTCGATGCGTCATGGCGCGTTCGATTACCTCATCAAACCCTTTACTGGGGAGGAACTCCGGACGGTGATCCGGCGCGCCTTGGGCGAAGAATCGGAGGACTTGACCGCGTGCGAGGGCGAATCGGCGTCCCCGTCGGCGGGCGGGGCCGAGAGCCTGTCGACTCGGAATGGAGGCGAAGCCCTTGTCGGAAGCAGTGCCGCGATGCAGACGGTGCGGGAGATCATCGAACGGGTGGCGGCGACCGAAGCCACGGCGTTGCTCTTGGGAGAACGCGGCACGGGCAAAGAGTGCGCCGCGCGAACGATCCATGCCCACAGTGCGCGCCGCTCGAAGCGGTTCGTGCCGGTCGACTGTCTGGCTTCCGATGAGTCTGCATTGGAGGCACAGCTGTTCGGGACTCACCTGCCGGCGACCTTGGACGGTGTCGGATCAAAGCCGGGGCTTTTGGAACGGGCGCATGGCGGCACCCTGTTCCTGGACGAAGTCGGGAGCCTGAGCCTTCGACTTCAGGCGAAACTGTTGCGCGCCTTGAAAGAGCGGCGGAGTCGCCGGCTGGGCGGCAACCGCTTTGTCAAGTTGGACACGCGTGTGATCGCCGGTTCGCCCCAGGATCTTCAGCACGCGTGCAGCCGGGGCGAGTTCCGCGACGACTTCTACCAGTATCTCAACATCGTCCAGATCGTGCTCCCGCGGCTGCGCGATCGCGCCGAGGATATCGAGGCGCTGGCGCAATCGTATCTGCAGGCATTTATGCGCGAGCGGGGCCGGCTGCCGCTGCAGGCCGGCTTCACATCTGATGTGCTCGCGCTGCTTCGTCGCCATGCCTGGCCCGGCAACGTGCGCGAACTGCAGAGCATCATCGAGCGCGCGGCCGTGCTCGCCGACGGCCCCCTCATTGATCTCAGGCACCTTCCCGACCTGCTCCGCTGATTGTGACGCTGGCCCGAGTCTCCACGTATCGTTCTGCCGATCCGAAACCCCGCTGCCCGGCGTTCTTCTCTCTCCCTAGTCCCAGCGCGCCACATTCTGGCGCAAGTCGGTGTCCAAGCGGATAGACAGACCTATTCGCTTGATTTTTCGCGCGTTCGTGCTCGCATCCTCGTGGAGGATGGGACCGCGAAGTCCCATCCTCCGAAAGATCTCTTCAAACGGAGCCGCGTGGCCGAGAACCTTCGAATCCTCATGGACAGCGGCGATTCGTTGATTGTCCTGTCGCAGTACGAACGGCACCGATATTGCGTATGGCCCTGGTGCTGGTGAAGGACAAGGGGACGTTAGGACCGGCCTCTTAATGACCCTGACCTGTCTGCGCTGAAGGATCCTTCGCCAGCTTTAACAAACTTGTGGCGGTGGCCGAGATTGGATGAAATCCGTGTGTTCTTGACGGCCCCATGAGGGCGCCGGTTGTTGTTCCAGAAAGGAGGCCGTGTTATGAGGTGTGGAGATTCACAGCGCAGACGGCGCGCTTCGCGCGTGGCAACCGGTCTGCAAGCCGCGATGCTGGCCAGTAGCTTAGTGGCATCGCCGATGGTGCTGGCCGCCGACCAGCATAGCCATCATGGAAATGCAGAACAGACCTCGGCGGAGAAAGTGATTTACCGCGAAGGTGGAGCGGTCCTGCATGATCGAATGATGGAAGAGGTCAAGCGGCAGCAGGAATTCGTCAACAAGAAGGGCGGGTACGCCTCCGGGGCCGACAGCCACATGATGCAGCAGGGTGTCCTGCTGGTGGCCGAGGATCCGACCAAGGTGTCCGTGTCCAACGGGCAGCGCTGCCCGGCGAATGCGCCGGGCAAGTCGTATGACGTGTCGGCCATCAACGTCGAGATCACGCTCAACCGGTTCCTGGATTTCTTCCCGGGCTATATGTACGTCCTGACGGAAAACGTGGATGGCGTCCGGACCGAGGAAGCGACCAACAAGACGGCCAGGGGCAAAGAGAATGACCGGGGGGCTGTGTCGAACGGCCTCCAGGGCGATCTCATTCAGCCGCTGGTGCTCCGCGCCAACCAGGGTGACTGCCTGAAGCTCACCCTCAAAAACGGCATCAATGAAGAGCCCACCAACCTGATCATCAACGGTTCCTCCATGGTCGTGGCCTCCACGGGCAAACCGGCGACGCCATCCAATCCGGACGCGACTGTGCAGCCCGGCGCCAGTCAGACATTCGAGTGGTATATCAAGCCCGAGACCCAGGAAGGCGCGCACTTCTTCCGCTCGCATGCCTCACGCGATCAGTTCAATCAGGGGTTGATCGGCATGCTGGTGGTCGAGCCGCGAGGCTCCCGGTATCTGAGCCCCTTCGATGGGAAACCGATGGCGAGCGGCTGGGAGGCTATGATTGAAGATCCGAGCGGGGCGGACTTCCGGGAATTCGCCATCTTCTATCATGAGGCCGGCGACGAGGCGTTCCGGCTCTTGAACAAGAATGGAGAGATGCTGCCCCAGCGCGATCCGCACACGGACTCCTACCGGCCGGGCGCGCGGCTCCTGAACTACCGGAGCGAGCCGCACGGCACGCGCATCGAGCTTCAGGCCCACATGGGCTTTTACGGCGACGAGTCCATGGCGTACGGGTCCTATACGTTCGGCGATCCCGCGACCACGATTCCGCGGTCCTACCTGGGCGATCCGGCCAAGTTCCGCATGGCTGGCGGTTCAGAGATCGTCCACTCCCACCACCTGCACGGGGGATCCATCCGTTGGGCACGGCAGCCGGGCAACAGCCGGCTGGATTTTGCGGCTTCTGCCAATGGGCCGGTGAAGTTTCCGCTGATCAGCGACACGTCGGACCGGCTGGATGTGCAGTCCATTGGGCCTACAGAGATCTACGATCAGGTGATCGAAGGCGGGTCGGGCGGTCTCCAGGCGCTGGCCGGCGAGTTCGTCTTCCACTGCCACATTCCGCAGCATTACGTGACCGGCATGTGGGGGTTCTGGCGCGTGTACAACACCCTGCAGCAGTCTGGGTCCCAGACCGACGTGATGAAGCCGCTGGTAGAGCTGCCGGACCGGGTCGGGAAGATCAAGTCCGGTGCGGCCAGTGACAAACTGGTCGGCACGACCGTGGATTGGTACGGTGGAAAGAAGTTCGAAATCACCAAGGACAAGACCGATTGGAAGGCCGCCCCGGCCAAGGTTTCCATCAAGGATTGGGTGGAGATGCAACTCCCGCCTCAGGGGAGGCCGGGCAAGAAGAACACCGAGAAGGACCAGACCCTGGCCTATGATGCGACGGTGAACGACTGGGCCTGGGAGGGACAGAAAGCACTGACCGAGCTGGAGACGGAATATGACTGGGCGAACTACAAGTCGACGACGCCCGGCAAACGGCAGTCCGTCCTGTTCGATCCGAAGAGCGGAAAGGTGGCGTGGCCTTGGCTGCGTCCGCACCTGGGTCGACGCGTGCCGTTCTCACCGAATCACAGCGGCGCGCCGTGGTTGGAGCCGATCCATCGCCGTGATGACGGGTCCAACTCGACCGAACCGGCGAAACCGGGCGAAAACGGTCCTTGGAGTCTGTGCCCGGATGGCTCGCCGGTGAAATACTTCAACATCCATGCGATCACATTGCCGATCACGCTCAAGACGGCGACGGCCAAGACCCCGGCCATCGTGGATCCGGGAGGATTGCTGTATGTACTGCACGAAGAAGAAGAGGAAGTCCGCAAGAACCCGGCGAAGCAGATGCCGCTGGTGATCCGCGGCAACGTGCAGGACTGCGTGGACGTGGTCTATAAGAGCGAGCTGAAGGACGATGAGCGGCAGGGCTTCTCGAGCAAAACCAACCTGCACCCGCACATGTTCCAGTTCGACACACAGGCTTCCGATGGCCCGATCATCGGCTTCTCCTATGAAATGTCGCTGCGGCCGTTCACGATCTTGAAGAACGAGCATCCGGGCAAGGGCATGCCGATGCCCGCCAACACGCAGATCGAGGCGGATGTGGCGAAGGGGGCGACGAGCATCAAGGTGAAGGACGCCTCCCGATATCACGTGAAGACCGAGTTGGGTGTAGGCATGGACGAGGTGGGCGGCTTCGAAGCGGCCCGGATCAGCAAGATTGAGGGCAATACCATCACTTTCGAGCGTCCGCTGACGCACGCGCACAAGAAGGGCGAAATCGTGTCGGTGGAATGGATCCGCGAGCGCTGGTACGTCGATGCCGACTTCGGAACGACGTTCTGGCACGACCATGTGTACGGGCTCGACGGGTGGGGCCACGGGTTCTACTCCACGTTCATCGCCGAACCGCCGCGGTCGACCTATCATGACCCGGCGACCGGCAAGGAGATCCGAAGCGGTCCGGTGGCGGACATCCACACAACCGAACCGGTGTCGGCGCACATCACGGGTTCGTTCCGCGAGATCGTGACGCAGGTCATGGACTCGAACCCGCGGACGTCTGAGTTGATCACGGCGGACAATCCCCAGGCCAAGATCGGTGCGATCTCGGTGGACGGGACCCCGTCGGCGGTCTATCCGACCAAGCTGAACAAGTCGCCGATGTGGTTTTTGAACGGGGGCGAAGCCACCACGGGCGGCGGCTACAACATGCGTGTGGAGCCTCTCTCGGTCCGTCTGGCGAACAATCCGGACCCCTCGCAGTTGTTCAACAGCAAGATCCACGGGGACCCCGGAACCCCGATGCTGCGGGCGTATTTGGGAGATCCGATCGTCGTGCGCCTGATCGAAGGGTCGGCGAATGAGGTCCACTCCTGGCATATCAGCGGGCACTGGTTCCCGATGGAGCGCTATTCGAAGAATTCCATCCCCAGGAGCTCGCTGCATGTCGTGATCGGGGAGCGGTATGACGCCGCGATTCCGGCGGCCGGCGGCCCGCAACAGATGGCCGGCGATTACCTGTACTACAGCGGCCGGGCCTCCCACTTCGCGGAAGGCAGTTGGGGACTCTTCCGTGTGATGGACAAACCGGATGCCACGCTCCGGCCGCTGCCCGGCCGGTCGGAGGTTCCGCAGTCGGCGAAGTCCGTGTGCCCCGCCGATGCGCCGGTCAAGAGCTTCAACGTGACGGCCATTGACAAGGCGATCCGGTACAACAACGGGACGCCGGGGGCCATGGAAGTGGATCTTGAGCGGAAGATGGTCTTGGGCAATGAAACGGGCAAGATGTACGTTCTGGAAGGCGACAAGACCAAGGTGGCCTCGGGCAATCTAGAGCCGAGCCCGTTGACCCTGCACGTCAATGTCGGCGACTGCATCAAGATCAACCTCAAGAACGAGATGGCGAAGGAGCGGGCCGGGTTCCACGTCGACCATCTAGCGTTCGATCCGAAGGATTCGATGGGGATCAACGCGGGCAACAATCCGGGCGACCAGACCGTGGCGCCGGGACAGAGCCGGACCTACACCTACTACGCCCATCCGGAGTTCGGGGAGAATGCGGCCCTGATTCAGGACTGGGGCAATGTGGTGGAGAATCCGAGGAATGGCCTGTTCGGCGCGATCATCATCGGGCCCAAAGGCTCCCAGTACCGAGACCCGGTGACGGGTGAAGATCTCTCCAACAAGAGCGCCTGGAAGGCCGACGTGATCGTGGATCGGTCCGTGTCAGGGAACGAGAACCGGAAGAACCACCGATCCTTTACCCTGTTGTTCCAGGACGAGGACAACATCATCGGCACCAGCTTCATGCCGTACATTCAAAAGGTGGCGGGAGTCAGTGCCGTGAACTACCGGTCCGAACCGACGGATTACCGCGTGGACAAGGGCTGCGCCTACAGCGAGGTGCTCGCCTGCGTCAAGACCGGTAGCGATCCCGTGACGCCGACCATCGCGGCGCACGTGGGGGATCCGGTGGTGATCCATGTGCTGGGTGCCTTCAGCGAGCAGGTGCAGTTGTTCAGCGTGTCGGGGCACGAGTGGAAGCACGAGCCCTACATCAACGGCGCGGACCTTGTGAGCACCATGGAGTTCGGCGGGACCGAGGTGATCAACGCCTGGCTGGACGGTGGCGCCGGGGGCCCGAACGGTATCACGGGCGACTACCTCTGGCTGAACCAGCGGCCTGGGTATTTGGACGCCGGGCAGTGGGGCATGCTGCGCGTGCTCGATCGGGACAACCGGGCAATCCTGCCCCTCGCGGGACAGGCCCCGGCGACGCAGCAAGCCCAGGAGCCGTCTCCGGCTCAGGTCGTACCGGTCGCCGCGAAGGCTGAGTCGGGTCGGTAACATCGGCTCTCGGAAGCCCGGCGCGGGGGAATCCGGACGCGGGTCCGGATTCCCCCGCTCGTTTGGAATACCGCCGTGAACCTTCTTATGCGCAACCGGTCCCTTGCGGTGCGAGACGGGCTCCGGGTCTTTCCGGGAAGGAAACGTGGGGATGATGCAGCCGGGATGGATGCAGCGGGGCTTGGCGCTGGCGATTTTCGCCGTGATGGGGGGGCAGGCCTCGCTGGCCTGGGCCCTTGAGTTCTCGGCCGAGCGCATTCTGAAGGACCGCGGGAAGGTTGTCGTGTCCCACGTGAATGCCGTGGACGACCGCTGGCGGTTGGAATACCAGCAACCGCAGGCCGACGCCATGGCGGTGATCGTGCGGTTGGACCGTCAGGTTGCGTGGCTCATTCTGTCGAAGCGCCGGCTGTATCTGGAAGTGCCGATCAAGAAGGAACACCTATTGTTCGTCAACACGATGATGGAAGAAGAGGTTTCCCGCGAGCGCATTGGAACGGAAACGCTCAATGGCTATCCGACGGACTTGTTCGAGGTCAAGGTTTCGGACCAAGGGGCGGTACGGGAGTACTACCAGTGGGTGACGCAGATGCACCGGTTTCCGATCAAGACGGTCAGCAAACAGGGCGACTGGTCGTTGGAATACCGCCGTGTGATCTTCACGTCGCAATCCCCATTCTTGTTTGAACTGCCCCAACGGCTCGATCGTGGCATTCCTCCCGTCGAGTCACAACGGTAATCATAGTCGATCATGGGCTCAAGGAGGGAGAACGTGGCGAGGAAAATCAAGAGCGCGTTCATGATGCTCGTGCTATTGTGCACAGGGATTGTCGGCTTGGGCGCCAACCCCGTTGGCGCTTATGAGTCCGTATCCGTCAGCGATGGCGGGACGGTGCGGGGGAAGGTGCGATTTAAAGGCGCTCTCCCGGCCCCCAAGGAATTTGAGCTCCGCCGGTATCCGGATCGAGCCTTCTGCGGGGCCATTTTCAATCGAGACGGATGGCGGCTCCTTCAGGAGGTCAACGTCGGTCAGGCGGAAGGGCTGAAGGACGTGGTCGTCGTCGTGGAAGGCGTATCGCAGGGCAAGCCGTTCACATTTACGGAGGCCCAAGTCGAAGCGAACGTCTGCCAGTTCCTTCCGTTCGTCACCGTCGTGAGCGACAAGCGGAAACTGACCGTGACCAACCGAGACCCCGTGTCGCACGATATTCAAGGCTATACCTACGATGAGGCAGGTGTGGATATCGTGCTACATCGGCCCTCGCTCACGAAGACGGGCACGACCGACGTCGTCCATCTTGTGAAGGGACGGAAAGTCTTCACCATGCAGTGCGGAATGCATCCGTACATGCAGAACTGGGGCTATGCCATCGACAACCCCTATTATGCAGTGACCGATCTGGACGGGGCATTCACCATCGGAGAGCTTCCGCCGGGAACCTACAAAATGAAGGCCTGGCACCCGACTCTGGGCACACAGGAACGGGAGGTAACCGTGGACGCCAATGGTACCGCGACGCTGGAGTTGGTTTTTGAAGCCAACTAGCCAGACGAAACCCGTCCCGCGATACCAGAGACCCTGTCACCTGGTCGGCTGGCTGCTGGTGAGCATCAGCCTCTGCGGCATGGGACCCGGGCTGGCCGGCGAGGCCCGGCCGACAACCGGAGGACGGATTGAAGTCGTGCTGGCCAACGACTACCGGAAGGACGCGGAGGCGATCAAGCAAACGTTCGCCGAGGCCGGCCTTGCCAATGTGCACATCCAGTTCATGCGGCAGGGCCGGCCGCCGAGAAATATCGGGCTCGGGGCTCAGGTGTCGGCTGATCGGGCCAGAGCCGCCATCCGGCTCGCCAAGAGATACAACGGCGGGGTGACCATCTTGTTACCGGAGCGCCTCTTTCCGGACCACTACATCGCCATTGCCTCGTCCAGTTTCGACGACACAGTCGAATACCCGGTCAACGAGGAAGCACTGAGCCAGTTGGAGAATCCCTCGCTCACCTTGGAGCAATTTCACGAACTGTATCGACGCCTGACTCCAGCGGACCGCCCCCCAGCCAGGAAAGGCCGAACCTTCTGATGAAGCCGCCACCTCTTGTCCTTGTCTTCGTCCTGTTCTGGGCCGGACTGGCGCCGGTCGCATCGGCGGGATCAACGAAAGATCTGCAGGAACGTGCCCGGGCCATGCTCAAGGACGCGGAGGAGATGATCATGCACGGGGGGATGGGCGACGCCAAAGCCATCGTGCACCACTGTAGCGAGGTGGCGAAACATGCGGAGGCCATTCTCAAGGCCTTGCCGCCCGCCGACGAGCACGGCAAGAAGGCCGCGCCTCATCTGCGGGACGCGATCCGGCACTGCAAGCGGGTGGCCGAGATGGGGGACCAGGTGGATCCGGGCGCCAGCTTGAACCCCGCCACGAAAGCTCGCGCAGCGGTGCGGGACGCGATGCCGCACATCTCGGGAATGAAAGAAAGCGGAACCTAGCGAACGGGTCGTGATTGCGGCGCCGTTTGTGGCTGGTCGGACTTCGGCATGAGAGGACTCACCGCATTCTGATCTCTTCCCGGTTCATAGGACTCCAGCACCCGCGCGACCGTCGGCATCAGCTGGTCGTCGCCGGCGAGCGGCAGTTTGATCCGCACCCCGCGTCCTTCGTTGCGTCCCAATGAAAAAATATGGATCTCCAGCATGGCGCGGCGCCGGTCGTCCTGATAGGTGAAGGACAGGCGCTTCGCAGGGAACCCCGCGAGCATCGTGGTCTGATCCTTCTTCCACATCACTTCGGTGTGCTTTCTGCCATAGAGTTCCGTGATGATGCGCCGGTGGGCTGCGGCGAATTCGTCGAGCGTCTGCCGGCCGTCCTGGCTCGTGCCCTCGACGAGATTCATGAAGCCGGAGAGAGAGATCTGACTGTGCTTCACCGGCGGGTAGAGCGTGATGCCGGTCCCGTCCGGCATCGGATCTCCCAGACGCCAATCTCTGGGGTATCGGACCGAGAACCCGAAGCGCGCATTGGTATAACGTGTCCACGCGGCGGCGTCCGCTGCTCCAGCCGCGGCCGAGGTGCCGCCCTGCAGGCCCCAAGTGTGAGTCAGCAAGAGGGCGATGATGAACCATCGAAGCCGCGTCACGTCATCCTTCTCCTTGGTCGAACAGACAAGCGTTGTTACCGCCCCGAACGTGCGCAGCGAAAGCCGGTGGTCGCGGCCCGCCGATCCGGCGATGCTCCGCTTCTGGTCGCGCTTCGCAACAACGCCGGCGAGCTTTTCCAAGAACCTCCGCGCACGACTTTGTATCGGCCGCGCGCGGGTCCCGGAGGGTTCCGGTCCGGCATCGTGGCGTAATAATCGATCCCGAACCAGTCTTCGACCCACTCGGTCGCGTTCCCTGCCATGTGATGCAGGCCGTAGGGGCTTCGGCCGTCCTTGCCGGTGTCCACCGGCGCCACGATGGGAATGTCGTGGACATGGGACCGTCCGAACATGGCCAGCGCCGGGGTGGGAGGACTTTCTCCCCAAGGAAACAGATTGCCGCTGTCACCGCGAGCGGCTTTTTCCCACTCGGCTTCGGTCGGGAGCCGCTTGCCATGCGCGTGACAGAAGTCCGAGGCTTCCGCCCAGGTCACGTAGAGCGCCGGCCAGCGTGCCACGATGCCCGGTGACAGGGCAAGGACGGTGGTGACGTGCTCGATCAGGTTGCGCAATTCGTCCGAGGGCGCACGTGGTGGCTGCCGCAGCCACACGAGATATTCTCCCAGGCTGACTTCATCGCGATCGATTTCAAAATACTCGAGCCAGATGCGACGCTGCGGCTGTTCGGTATCGTCATATTGAAGATCCAGGCCGAACGGGTCGTCAGTGTGGCGGGCGGTGCCCATGAAGAACGCGCCCTCGCGGACCGGCAGCATCGGAGATTCGCTCGCACGTGCGGCAATCGCATCGAGACGGCTCTGCGCGTCACTTGTCGCCGCCGCCGTGTGCGACAGGGATGCGTCCATGAGCACGACGATGAGGACGCAGCTGATGGCGCTGAGATAAACCGAGACTTGGCGCTGGCACATGAACGTACGAGTACCGTTTTGAATGATGACCGAGTGCCATGAACGGGAAGATGTTCATTGTAGCGTGAAGTGAATCATCGGCACAAGGTTGAAGGCGCAAGCTCCAGCGAACGGCTCTCGCGTATCTCCGTCATCGTGCAGCGGCCCCTCGTTCAACGGAAATGGGGCGCAGGCATCCCATGCCGACGCTCCATCCTTCAAACGGACCAAGCAAACGGACCAAGCAACAAACCATGAGTCCTTCGAGCGGAATTGTCTGGCGGGGCTGTTGAAGTGGTACGACGGTCGCATGGGCCTGGTCCGCCCGCGCCCGCCCCGCCCGGTCCGTCCTGTCTCGCCGTACCAGACCCGTCGTAGCCAGAGGATGTTGCCGCACCCCGGCGTCTTCCGATGAGGGCGTGGCTGCCCCATTTGCCCGTGGCGAGCGGAGCGAGATAATTCATTCGTTATTCCAATCATTTGACAGATCTTCGCTCGATGGCAGTGGGGCGGCGACGCCCCATACCTCGGTTATCAGCGCAGAGCTAAGGCAAGCCAACCGCTCTATTTTTCACGGTTTTTCCGAAATCGATCTCTGCGCATGTCTGTGGAACGGACATTGCTAGGTCATCGCCACGTGGTCGTGCGAACGCTAGAGGTATGCCTACGGACATGTCTGGCGGGGGCAACGGGAAAGAAAGGACCGGCCTCCTGACGATCCCCGCTGCGCGAGCGGCGTCTCCGCCAGACACCTTTATACATTCAGGTGTGGTGACTCGGGCATTCATCCGGTTCGGAGAATCACGAACGATCATCGTCATCATGAGTTGCAGGAGGAACTGGGCATGAACAGAAGTCGCGGAATGGGTCGAATCGGGTTGATTGCGCTCGCCGCCATGCTGGCCGGCGCGCCGTCGTTTGCGGAAATGTCGCACCTTGCGCACGGGGTCGCGGACCAGGCGGGAGAGGCGCAGGCCACCGTCGTGCATCAGCCGGCCGGGCCGATGCTGCAGGAAAAGATGTCGCGGGCCATCGATCAGATCGAGAGGCAGATCCAGAGCAAGGGCCCGTTCCAAGGGGCGAGCGCGCATGCGATGCAGCAAGGGGTGCTGCTCGTGGCCGAAGACCCGGACAAAGTCCAGGTGACGCAAGGGGGCCGATGCCCGGCCGTGGCGCCGGTCCGGGCCTTCGACGTCACGGCGATCAACGTCGAGATCACGCTGAACCGGTTCGGCGACTTCTTCCCCGGCTACATGTATGCGTTGACCGAGAACGTCGACGGGGTCCGGGCCGAGGAGGCGAAGAACAAGGCTGCGCGCGAAAGCGAGGATGCGACTTTTTCGGGCGGAGCGGTCTCGAACGGCCTCCAGGGTGACATAATTCAACCGCTGGTGATTCGGGCCAACCAGGGCGACTGCCTGCGCGTCACGCTGCGGAACAAGATCGACGGCGAGCCGACCAACATGATCGTCAACGGCTCGCAGATGCTGGTGCGCGCCACCGGCAAGCCGGCGACGGCCAACAACCCCGAGGCGCTGGTCAAGCCGGGGGAGGCGGTCGAGTTCGAGTGGTACATCCGTCCGGACCTCCAGGAAGGCGGCCGGGCATTCCACAGCCATGCGACGCGCGACCAGTACTCGCTCGGCATGCTGGGGTCGGTCGTCGTGGAGCCGCGCGGCTCCCGCCACCTGAGCCCCTTCACCGGGGAGGAGATGGCGAGCGGCTGGGAGGCCATGATCGACCTGGCCGACGCCTCGGATTTCCGCGAGTTCGTGATTTTCTATCACGAAGCCGGCGACGAAACCTTCCGGCTGCTCAACCGCAAGGGCGACATGCTGCCCCAACGCGACTCACATACGGACACCTACCGGCCGGCGGCGCGCCTGCTCAACTATCGCAGCGAACCGCACGGGACGAGACTGGAAGTCCAGGCGCATCTCATCGGGTTCGGGGATGAGTCCCAGGGCTACGGGTCCTATACCTTCGGCGATCCGGCCACGACGATTCCCCGGTCCTATCTGGGCGATCCGGCCAAGTTCCGCATGATCGGCGGATCCGAGATCGTGCACTCGCACCATCTGCACGGCGGGTCGATCCGATGGGCCAGACAGCCGGGGACCAGCAGACTCGATCCCACGCTGTCCAAGAACGGTCCGGTGAAGTTCCCGGCGATCAGCGATCCCTCGGACCGGCTGGACGTCCAGTCCATCGGCCCGTCGGAGATTTACGATGAGGTGATCGAAGGCGGGTCCGGCGGCTTGCAGGCGCTGGCCGGCGAGTTCGTCTTCCACTGCCACATTCCGCAGCATTACGTCACCGGCATGTGGGGCTTCTGGCGCGTCTACAATACGCTCCAGACGCCCGGCTCCCAGACGGACGTGATGAAACCGTTGGTCGAGTTGCCGGATCGCAAGGGCAAGATCAAGCCGGCCGTGTCGTCGGACAAGTTGGTCGGAACGACCGTGGACTGGTATGGCGGCAAGAAGTACGAGATCACGAAGGACAAGACCGATTGGAAGGCCAACCCGGTCAAGGTGTCGGTCAAGGACTGGGTGGAATACATGCTGCCGCCGCAAGGGCTCCCCGGCAAGACGGAGGATCAGACCAAGCAGGCGCAGGCCCATGACGCGACCGTGGTGAACTGGAAGTGGGAGAACACCCTGGCGCTCAACGAACCGGAGACCCCGCACAAGTGGGCGGACTACGCGTCGCCCACGCCGCTCAAGCGGCCGCCGATCACGTTCGACCCGCAGACCGGCAAGCTGGCCTTCCCCTGGCTGCGTCCGCATCTGGGGAAGCGGCCGCCGTTCGCGCCGAACCACGGGGGCGCGCCCTGGCTGGAGCCGTTCCACGTGCGCGAAGACGGCACGAAGAGCACCGAGCAGCCCAAGCCTGGCGAGCAGGGGCCCTGGAGCCTCTGTCCGGACAACTCGCCGCGGAAGTTCTTCACCGTGCATTCCATCACGCTGCCGATTACCTTGAAGAAGGCCACGCCAAAGGCGCCGGCCATCGTGGACCCGAACGGCATGATCTTCGTCCTGCATGAGGAGGAACAGGAGGTCCGGAACAATCCGGACAAGCAGGTGCCGCTGGTGATCCGCGGGAACGTGTACGACTGCGTGGACGTGATCTTCAAGAACGAGATTCCGGACGACGAGCGGACCGGGTGGGCCAACAAAATCAACCTGCATCCGCACTTCTTCCAGTTCGATACCAGCGCGTCGGACGGGCCCACCATCGGGTTCTCCTACGACATGTCCCTGCGCGCCTTCACGATGCTGAAGGACCCGGAGCCGGAGAAGGGCATGCCGCTGCCGGCCAACACGACCTTGACGGCCGACGTGAAAGCGGGCGCCCGCAGCCTCACGCTGGCGAGCACGGCCAAGTTCCACGTGAATACGGAACTCGGCGTGGGGATGGACGATCAGAAATTCTTCGAGGTGGCGCGGATCAAGAAGATCGAGGGCAACACGGTCCACTTCGATGCGCCCTTGAAGCACGGCCATAAGAAGGGCGACATCGCCAGCGTGGAATTCATCCGCGAGCGCTGGTATGTGGACGCGGACTTCGGGACCGTGTTCTGGCACGACCACGTCTTCGGAACGGATACCTGGGGGCACGGGCTCTTCTCGGCCTTCATTACGGAGCCGCCCCGGTCCACGTATCACGATCCGGTGACGGGCAAGGAGATCCGAAGCGGTCCCGTCGCCGACATCCACACGCTGGAGCCGGTCTCGGCGCACATCCGGGGCAGTTTCCGCGAGGTGATGATGCACATCATGGACAGCAACGCCCGCTCGGCGGAGCTGATCACCGCGGACAATCCGCAAGCCAAGATGGGCGCGGCGACGGTGGACGGGCCGCCCTCGCACAAGTTCCCGGACCGTATCAACGCATCCGCGATGCGGTTCTTGAACGGCGGCGAGGCGACCACCGGCAGCGGTTACAGCATGCGGGTGGAACCGTTGAGCGTGCGGCTGGCGAACGACCCGGATCCGTCCAAGCTGTTCGCGTCGCGGATTCACGGGGACCCGGGGACGCCGCTGTTGCGGGCCTACCTGGGCGACCCGATCCTGGTCCGGGCCCTGGTCGGTTCCGCGAACGAAGTGCATACGTGGCACGTCACCGGCCACTGGTTCCCGATGGAACGCTATGGGGTGACGGCCATGCCGCGCAGCACGATCCACCTGGCGATCGGCGAGCGGTATGACCCGGCCATTCCCGCCGCGGGCGGACCGCAGAAGATGGCCGGCGACTATCTGTACTACAGCGGCCGGGCCTCGCACTTCGCCGAGGGGAGTTGGGGGCTGTTCCGGGTCTTCGATGAATTGCAGAAGGACCTGAAACCCCTGCCGAGCCGGGAGCAGATCGAAAAGTCGGCCCCGTCGGTCTGTCCGGCGGACGCGCCGGTCAAGGCCTTCAACGTGTCGGCCATCGACCAGCATCTCCGGTACAACGAGGGCGCGCCAGGCACCATGGAAGTGGACCTGGAACGCAAGATGGTGTTCGGAAACGAGCAGGGCAAGATGTACGTCCTGGACGGCGATCGCGGCCGCGTCAAGGCGGGCGAACTCAAGCCCAGCCCGCTCACGCTCCACGTCAACGTCGGGGATTGCGTCAAAGTCCACCTCAAGAACGAAATGGCCAAGGACCGGGCCGGGTTCCACGTCGACATGATGGCCTTCGATCCGAAGGACTCCTTCGGGGCCAACGTCGGGAACAATCCGGGGGACCAGACCGTCGGACCGGGCGAGAGCCGGACGTACACGTACTACGCGCATCCGCAGTACGGCGAACTCGCCGCGATGGTCCAGGATTGGGGCAACGTCGTGGAGAATCCGCGGAACGGCCTGTTCGGGTCCATCATCGTCGGGCCGAAGGGATCCACCTATCGGGACCCGGTCACCGGCGAGGATCTGACGATGAAGAGCAGCTGGCGGGCCGACGTGATCGTGGACCGGTCGCTGCCGGGGAACGAGAACCGGCAGAACTACCGGTCCTTCTCCCTCATGTTCCAGGACGAGGACAACATCATCGGGGTGAGCTTCATGCCCTACATCCAGCAGGCGGCGGGCATCACGGCGGTGAACTACCGGTCCGAGCCGACCGCCTACCGGATCGAGAAGGGCTGCGACGTGTCGGAGGTGTACAGTTGCACCAAGGCCGGGGAGGCCCCGGTGACGCCGTTGCTCCAGGCGCACGTGGGGGACCCGGTGGCGATCCACGTGCTCGGGGTCTTCAGCGAGCAAGTACAGCTGTTCACCGTGGACGGCCACGAGTGGCCCCATGAGCCCTATATGCAGGGCGCCGACCAGGTCAGCACCATGGAGTTCGGCGGGTCCGAGGTCATCAACGCCTATCTCACCGGCGGCGCCGGAGGACCGAACAGGCTGGTCGGGGATTATCTGTGGAAGAACCAGCGGCCCGCCTTCATGAGCGCGGGCCAGTGGGGCCTGTTCAAAGTCCTGCCGGCCGGTGACCAGCGGATTCTTCCGCTGACGCCTCAGGCGCCGGCCACCAAGACGGCGGACAAAGATGGGGCGCCGGTGCTCTCGCTCACGTCCTCCTCGGGACGTTGAGCGGAGCCGCCGCAGGATGAGATGAACGGGTAAAGCATCCGAAGGCCGGTGCGAGGATCCCGGACGACGGGGGAGCGGCAGCGCTCCCCCGTCATCGTTCGGCCGGCGATCGGAAAAAGGGGAGGCACATGTTCAGTGCGCATTGGCGTCTGTGTCTGACGTTCAGCTTGCTCATGGGGCTCGGCGCGGGACCTGCGCGCGCCTATGAAGAGGCGGCGGTGGCGGACGGAGGGACGATCACAGGCTCGGTCACCTTTGCCGACCCCGAACCGCCGCTGCAACGATTCGCGCTGCGCCGATCGCCGGATCGGGCCTACTGCGGAGCCCTGTCCGACGGTTCCGGTTATCGTCTGCTGCGCGAAGTGGCGGTCAACGCGGAAGGGGGGTTGCAGGACGTCGTGGTGAGGGTCGAGGGGGTGCGGCGGGGCAAACCCTTCACGCTGCAGGAAACCACACTCGAGGCCAACGTCTGCCAGTTCATCCCGTTCGTCTCGGTGGTGCGGGACCGGCATCCGCTCACCGTCACGAATCTGGACCCGGTCGCGCACGACCTGCAGGTCTATGAGCGGGACGAGGAACACGTGTTCATCATCTTTCACCGGCCCTCGCTGACGCGCACGGGGACGACCGACCAGATCAAGCTGACGGGGGCGCGGCGGGAGATGACCATGCAGTGCGGGATGCATCCGTTCATGCAGGCCCACGGGCTGGCGGTGGACAATCCCTACTATGCCGTCACCGGACGGGACGGAACCTTTGCCATCGGCGATGTGCCGCCCGGCACCTATCGCGTCACGGCCTGGCATCCGGCGCTGGGCGAACAGCAGCAGGAGATCGTCGTGCCGGCCAAGGGCACGGCGACGCACCGGTTCACATTTCACGATAAGTAAGGTGATGATTCCGACATGTCACGAAGCACGACGATAGCTGCGGCCACCCTGTGTGTGCTCAGCGTAGTGTGGGTCCTGGCGGACGCGTCCATCGCCCCGCCGGTCAGCCGGATCGAAGTGGTGTTGGCCGGCGCCTACAAAGATCAGGTCGCGTCGATCAAGCAGGAGTTTTTCCAGGCCGGATTGGCCAATGTGCACGTCCAGTTTGCGCGCCAGGGACAGCCGCCCCAGAACATCGGGCTCGGCGCGCAGGTCCCGGCGGAGCGAGCCAGGGAGGCCATCAGGCTGGCGTTGAAATATAATCACGACGTCGCGATTCTCCTGCCGGAGCGGCTCTTCCCGCCGCGCTTCATCACCATCGCCTCGTCGAACTTCGACGACACGGTGGAATATCCCATCGACAAGGTCAGCCTGACCAAGCTGCAGGACCCCACGCTCACCACGGACCAGTTCCACGAATTGTACCGGAGCCTGACACCGGCGGATCGGCCGCCGGTCAGAAAAGGCCGGGCGTATTGATGAAACGGATGCAACTGGCCGTCGTCGCGGCGCTGGCCGCCGTCGCATGGGTTCCGGTCGCGATCGCGGGCTCGGAAAATGGCCTCCAGGACCATGTCACGGCCATGCTCCGGGATTCGGAGGACATGGTCGCGCACGGGGGGATGGGGGATGCCAAGGCCATCGTCCACCATTGCGGAGAAGTGAACAAGCATGCGGAAGCGATTCTGAAAGCGCTTTCACCGTCGGATCCCCACGCCAAGGCGGCCGCCCCCCATCTGCAAGAGGCGATCAGGTATTGCAAACGGGTCGCGGAGATGGGCGACAAGGTCGATCCGGGAGCCAGTCTGAATCCGGCCACGAAGGCGCGCGCCGCGGCGAGGGATGCGGCGAAACACCTGGCCGCGATCAAAGACGGCGGCGCGTAGCCGTTCCAGCGCGACCCAAACCGTCAATCGGCGCGAGAGACACCTTGCATCGCCCGTCCGCACGCGAAAATTTACCTGCATGGAATCACGGCCTTACGACCGAGGTGCGGAATGTGCGTTGACAGCAGGGTCGGCGCCCTGTAGCGTGAAGCTATGACGTATTGAGCCACGCCGACTGTCCTATCCCTCGCGCTCCCGACTCTTTCCCGCGCGTCTGATTCCCCAGTCTTGCCGCTGATACGCCGCCGTCCCCGGCCATTCGTTGCCGTGCCCGTGCACGATGCGGAAAGGGAGGTGCGCGCCATGTATCCAGTCTCAGCCTTGCTCGCATTGATGTTGTTGACCTGGGGGGCCGCCATCTGGGCCTCCTTTGTGGAAGAAAAGCCCCCGCTGGGGGGCCGGCCCTACCAGGCGAAGCCATAAACGACCGCGACACGACCGACGGGGCTTCCCGCGCCGGAGCCGGTTGTCCGACCCGACGAAAGGAACGAGCATGAACCAGGAACAGTTCAAAAGCAGCTGGATGCAACTCAAGGGCCGGCTGCAGACGCAGTGGGTGGCGATCACCGATGAAGATCTGCTGCAGATTGCCGGCGACCAGGGCGCGTTCAAGACCGTCCTGCAGAAGCGGTACGGCGAGCAGCAGGCCGACGTCAGCCAGTGGGCCGACCGGTGGTACGCCAAGTGGACCGGCTGGTACGAAGGGTATCAGGAAGTAAAGTCGCCGAAATTCATCGGGGCCAAAGAGGAATGACCGGCCCTCGACGCGGTGTCGTCGGTCTCGTGAGCCTGCTGGTGCTGGCCGCCTGCGCGGCAAGTCCGCCGCTCGCCACGATCTCCGGCGCCGATCCGATAACCGCCGCGCACAACGAGGCGGGGATCGCGCAGTTCAACGCGGGCCGATGGGATGCCGCCAGGGAACACTTCGCGGCGGCGATCCGGGCCGATCCACGGTCGGCCGCGTCCCAGTACAACCTGGCCCTGGCCCTGGACCGACTGGGCGCCCATGCCCAGGCCCGCATCCATTTCAAACAGGCCGCCGACCTGGAGCCGGGCAACGAGGCGATCACGCAAGCCGCCGCCTACCGGCGCTATGCGGAGCCGCCGCCATCCGGTCCACACGGTGAACGACGGGTCGGCGCCGGGGTCGCGGAGGGAACATCGGTTCCCTACCCGATGAATCTCGGGCGCTGATCGTCTCGGCCCCGGCCTGCCGGGGGAACCGGCTGAAATCGGGCGCCGCCCGGTCATAAATAAATATCCCTACGTGCCTGTACAAGTCCTATTTCGTCCTGTATGATGACCACGGTAGGCAGTGGGTGCGCACCGCAGTGAAGGCCTCGTCGTTCGCGCTTCTGACTCCCTCTCCGCGCGCGTGAGTTTCTAGCGGCTTCCCGAGACGCAATTTCATCCGGCGGAGAGCCGACCAGGCCCGCCGAGGATTCATCGCCTCTCACAAATGTTACCCGTCCAACGGGAGTGGCCTCCCAGGGGATGCGTGTCATTGCGGCGTGGGGCGGATGTGTCGGGGCATTCGGTGTGGTGCGCCGGAACGAATATCGCAGCAACCTTCTTGATGAGATGACGTGAAGGGGGGTGAGGATTATGGCTTGGGGAATTATCATGACTGCGTTGACGTTGGTGGGCATGCTCGGATTGATCATTGCATCGATCGGACAGCAGGAGCAACGCCCCGCCGCGACCGATTTCGAGACAGTGGCGGCAAGGGCAATGAGGCTGCAACAGGCGGCGTAGGCCGCCCAAACGCACGGCCCGCGACGGTCGGGGGGAATCATGGGAAGGATGACCGGCTCATGGCATGAAGGCGGGGGAGATCCGTTCCTTCGCCTGTTCCTTCAGTCGCCGTGCGGGCCGTTGGGCATAAGGTTGAAAGCAAGGAGGTGCAACATGGGCGTGTTCATCATCGGAATCGTGAGTATGAGTCTGCTGGTCTGGGCGCTGGCGACGACCATGGGGACGGAAATCGGGGCGGAGAAGCGCCGGACGGCGCAAACGAACCGGATCGGCCAGCATGAAGCCGGGACCGAGACGGTCGGCGAAACGCGTCAGGCTGCCTGAGCCTGCGCGTTCCCGGCCGCCCGGGAAATCCTGGTTTTAACGGCGGGCGGATCATGCTAATATTGCGGCGTGCTGCACTGTCCCAACTGCAACAGCCCCGACCTCTCCCGGCGGCATCGCCATGGCTGGGACAAACTGCTGAGCGTCCTCTTCGGCCTGTACCCCTTCATCTGCGACCGCTGCGAGTATTGCTTTCGGGCGCGCTACCATCCTGCGTCTCCGTCGGAGCCGATTGATTAGCCGCTGCGGTGATCCCTCCCGGATTTGGAGCGAAGCGCTTGCATTCGGAATCTGCGCCGCTTAGCATGAAGCCCGACCGTCGTCTTCGAACCCCTCAACTGAAATCGTCACCCATGCGTCGTCTGATCGTGGCGAGTCTGATCCTGGGCTGGCTGGGCCTCCTGGTCGGCAGCCGGCCGCTCTGGGCCGAGCCGCTTGTCGTGATTCTCGGCAAGGACGGCGCCCCGATGGCGCTGGTGCCGGGGGGCGAGTTCATCTACGGAGAAGGGGACAACCGGCGCCGTCTGACGCTGCCCTCGTTCTATATGGACAAGTACGAAGTGACGACCAAGCGCTATCTCGCCTTTCAGAAAGCGACCGCGCGGAAAGAACGGTACAAGGTCAACGAGCTCCTCCAGCCGGCCGACGGGGATCGACCGATCATCGGCGTGGACTGGCAGGATGCGGAGGCCTATTGCCGTTACTACGGCAAACGTCTGCCGACGGAAGAGGAATGGGAGAAGGCGGCGCGGGGAACGGACGGGCGGATCTACCCGTGGGGCAATCACGAGCCGACGCGCGACTTGGCCAGCTACGATTGGGATGGGAAACAGCACTGGCACGGCTACAGCGGCCTCTCGCCCGTCGGCGCCCATGAAGCCGGCAAGAGCCCTTACGGGATCTACGATCTGGCCGGCAGCGTGACCGAGTGGACGAGTTCGGACCATGACAAGAGAACCAAGGTCGTCCGCGGCGGGTCCTGGCTTGTGGACGCCTGGACGCTCCGCGCGGCGCACCGTCACGGGGTCATCCCCACCTACCGGCTCAACGTGCTGGGTTTCCGCTGCGTGCAGGATTCGCTGGAATAACGGGTGCTGCCGGCCTGACGAGACCGGCGTTACTGCCTGACCCGGCCTTCTCCCCGAATGTGTCCGCCTTCCTGCGGCTGCAGCAGCCGATTGCTTGCCCCTGAGTGGACGCTCGGCGGGGTCTGGGGACGGGCGTGCGTCACCGGTTGATGGTGGAGCTGGCCCTGGGTTTTGTTGCTGGGACTCTGCCCGCCTCCTTGCGCTTCATCCACGCCGGCGCTCCCGTCCTTCGACGCCGTCAGGTCTTGCCCCTGCCCCGCCTGTGCGCCTCCCAGGCCGAGCCCCAGGGCCCGGGGCGCGCCGATGTCGCGCAGCGCATCCTTGGGCGCTTCGTGTTTCAGACTCTCCTTGAACTTGGTGGCCCCGATCGCGTCCTGCATCCGCGGGTGGGCGCCGGCGGCCAGCAACGCCACCGAGGCGGGCGGCGCGCCCTTCGCCGCGTGCGTGAAGGCTCCCGGCCCCAGACGGGCCGTCCGGCCGCCGGCCGTGAACTCGACCGTGCCGGTCGTCCCGATGTTCGCCGCGCCGCTCAGCCCGCCGTCCGCCCAGACCACCAGCGTGCCGCCGTGCGCCACGACGCGGGAGGTCGGCGTCTGCACCTCGAACGTCGCGCCGGCGGTCGTATGCGCGCTCCCGACCATCGCGCGCAGGCTGCCGTGCGTCAGCCGCACCGTCGTGACCGATTGGGACCGGGCCGGATCGTGCCGGTGATCGAGCAGCTCGACCCGGCTGTTCTCGCCCAGCGTGAGGAGGTTGCCGCCGTCGAGCAGGACCGTGGTGTGGCCTTGCTCGTGGGTTTGGAGCACATCGTTCTGTTGCAGGCCCTCCTTCGTCGAGGCCGGAAACGGCGCGGCCGGGTCCGGATGGTCCATCATGACCTTGCCCTGTACGGACGTGATGGCCCCGATCCCTTTGCCCGTGCTTGGGGGCGGTTCCTCGGCCCGGGCGCAGGGAGCCAGCAACGCGAACGCGGCCAGGCTCAAACCGGCCAATCCGATCATGCCGACTCCGGGATGTCCACCTGTCCTTGTCATGGGCGACCTCAAGTGTGCATGTGAACGGTGTTGCGGCCGAATGGAACTCACATCAGGATGTTCAAAAAGGTCTCCAGCAAGGCCGCAGCAAGTGAGTTCCCGAGGCGTACTTTTTGCCGTACGTCGAGGGAGCGAGCGATGCGAGAACGACGCTGGAGGCATTTTTCAACATCCTGTTAAAACGACGCGTTGAGCGTCAGCGAGTAGATGCTCCTGGTGTAGCTGAACACGTCCACGTTCGTGTCGTCCCGGCTGTACGTGTACTGGAAGACCAGCGACAGGGTGTCGCTCAGGTCCCGGCTGGCCGCCCCCGTGAAGCTATAGATGTTATCACGCCGCCTCGTCGTGGCGTCCGGCGCATAGGAATTCGGGTTCAGGTACTGTTGGTGAATCCAGTCGAAGGCCAGGGACACCGCCACGGTGTAGACGGGCGGCAGCTCCACCCCCGTCGTGACGTGGTGGCCCTGATAGGCCCAATCGGCATTGTCCAGCTGGTTGGGCGGGCCCGCGGCTTTGGGCGATCCCCCGCCCGTCACATCCGTATCGAAGATATAGCCCAGCCAGGCACGGCCCTTCTCCCCCAGGGCGACATATTGGGTCAGCCCCACCAGCCAGTTTTTGCCGTTGCGGGAGGAGTTCAGGAGGAACCGCCCGTCGCGGAAGACCTTGTCCATGTACCGGAACTGCAACAGGGTCGTCGTGGTCTCGGATTCCGCGACCGCCAGCGTGGACAGGGCGGTGTTCGCGTTCAGGTAGGGGGACCGTCCCACCAGCGTGTAGTTGTAGATGTATTGCAGGTTGAGGCTGACGGGCCCGTCCTGATATTGCACGTAGGCGCTGGGCGCATGGTCCTCCACGTCGAACCCGCTGAGCTTGGAATGGAAGCTCTGGTAGATCGCGTAGGACATGCCGCCGGCGAACCGGTCGAGCTGCAGGGCCCGATAGTCCACGGAGCCGCCGAGCACCGTCCGGTAGTCGCTCTGCCCGGAAATGCCGGTGGCGCCGGCCGGCGGGGAGGTGCCGCCGGGGAGCAGGATCACGTTCGTGTCGTATTCCATCCCGCCCACGGCGGTCACCTTCCAGGGGCTGGGCGGGGCGGCGGCCTCGGCCTTGGGCGTCTCCGCCGGCGCCTGCGCGAGCAGGTCCTTGGCCGCCGCGGCATAGTCCGCCTCCGGCGCAGCCGCGATCGCCGCCTCCAGCGTCTGCTTCGCTTCGGTGAAGGCCCCGCGGCGAAAGTGCGCGACGCCGCTGTAGTACTGGGCGGTCGGCGCCAGGTCCGGGCTCAGCGTGGCGGCCCGCTGGAACCGGTCCGGCGCCGCCTCGAACTCGCCCAATTCATGATGGACCAGGCCGAGAAAGAGATGCACCAGCGCGTCGTCGGGCGCCGCCTTCTCGGCGGCCAGCAAACTGGCTTTGGCCTCCGCATATTGCTGTTGGTTGTATTGGACGACGCCCAGGCCCAGCCAGGCCGGCCCGGAAGCAGGGTCCAGCTCCAGCATCCGCCGAAACACCGTCTCCGCCTCGGCATAGCGCTGGCGGCGCAGCAGCGTCTGGCCCAGATAGGCGTTGGCCTCGGGATCGTCCGGCTTCGCCTCGAGAGCGGCGCGGAAAAATTTTTCGGCCTGCTCGTAATGGCCCAGGCCGAAGGCCATGGCCCCGCGCGAATAGTTCAACTCGTAGACTTCCAACGCCTCCTGCGCATGAGCGGGCAGGACGGCCCACAAAAACAGGAGACACAGGCAGGCGACCTGACAGACCCGACCGGCGGGCCGGCGGGGAACGAGAGCCGGGGCCATGGTTCGAATCGTTCGGGCGGACAACGGGCGCAGCATGGGCCCAGTCTTGGCAGCCTCCCATTTTCAAGTCAAGCCTATCGGCCTATACGTGCGGCCCCTATCTGTCGGGGTTCCCGGTCTGTTACAACTGACGTGGCGACCGGCACAGGCCCAAGCCTGAGCAAGTGGGAGGCGGCCATTCCCAGCGACCCGACCATTGTCACGAAAATCGAACTCTGGCCGGCGGACCTGCCGCTGACGGACCCCTTCGTCGTGGCCACGGGCAGCCGCGTGGCGGCCGAGCTCCTGTTCCTGCGCGTCACGCTGGCTGGCGGCGCCCAGGGCTATGGCGAGATCGCTCCGTTCCCGGAAGTGGGAGGGGAGGACCGGGCCTCTGCGCTCCAGGCAGCCACGGAGCTGGCCCGCATGGTAGTCGGCCGATCGGTCACGCAGTATGAGCCGCTCGGCGGCCTGTTTTACGAGCAAGCTGCATCGCACCCGGCCGCCCGCTGCGGGCTGGAGACGGCGCTGCTCGATGCCCTCTGCCGCCACTTGCAGATCCCCCTTTGGGGATTCTGGGGCGCAGCCGACGTGCGGGCGCGCGAGACGGACATCACCATCCCCATCACCGACCTGGACAAGACCCTCGCCCTGGCGCGCGGCTGGGCGCAACGAGGATTTCGGACCTTCAAAACCAAGGTCGGCACGGACGTGGAAGGGGATATCCGCAGGCTGGAGGCCATCCATCGCGCGCTACCCGGGAGCGCCTTTATCGCGGACGCCAACCAGGGCTTCACGCTGGAAGCTTGCCGGAGGTTCCTCGCCGAGCTCAAACAGATCGGCGTCAAACTCGTCTTGTTGGAGCAGCCGGTCCCGCGTGAGGATTGGGAGGGAATGGCGGCGCTGGCGAAAGAGGCGGAGGTGCCGGTGGCGGCGGACGAGTCGGCCCGCTCGCTGGAGGACGTTCAACGGGTGGTCCGGACGCAGGCGGCGCAGGTCGTCAACATCAAGATCACCAAGACCGGCCTGCTGCAGGCCATCGAGATCGCCAAGTTTGCAACAGGCGCGGGGTTGTCCCTCATGGCCGGGGGCATGGTCGAAGCGCGGGTGGCGATGGGCTGCTCCTTCGCGCTCGTGCTGGGACTGGGCGGGTTCGAGTTTTTGGACCTGGACACGCCGCTGCTGCTGGCGACCGATCCGGTCACCGGCGGCTTCCGCTACGAAGGCCCCATCCTCCACCCCTGGTCCGGCCCGGGGCTGGACCTGACGGTAGCGCCTGCGAGTCTCCCCACCACCATCACGATGACGGCGTAAGGTCAGGCACATTGCATTTCTTCTCGTGAATGATTATCATTCATGCCGTGAATAATCTCGCATCACCCTTCCCCAGGTATTTGACGGAGAGCCTCCGACAGGCGCTCAAGACCTTCCCGGTCGTCGTCGTCACCGGCGCCCGGCAGACGGGGAAAAGTACCTTAATCCGCGAATTGCTGCCGGGCCCGGCGCGGGACTATCGAACCCTCGACGATCTCGACGTGCTGGAGCGGGCCGGGCAAGAGCCTGATGCCCTCGTCGCCTCCAAGCGGTCGATCACGATCGATGAAGTGCAGCGGAGCCCCCAACTGATACTGGCGATTAAGCGAGCCGTGGATCGCGACCGGCGGCCCGGGCGATTTCTGCTGTCCGGGTCCGCCAACCTCGCCCTCCTGGGGAGGGTCTCCGAGACGCTGGCCGGCCGGGCGGTCTACCTGACACTCCATCCCTGTACGCTGGCCGAGCGAGCTGGCCTGGGCCGAGCCGGACGGTGGGATGCGGTGCTGGACGACCCAGCCGAGCTGGAAGGCGTGCATCCGAGCTTCGCGCGTCCGAGCCAGGCCGTCATCGAAACCGGCTTTCCGGCCGCGGCCCTTCTGCCCACGGCTACGGCCAAGCGAGCCTGGCTCGACGGCTATGTACGGACCTATCTGGAGCGCGACCTGCAGACCCTCTCCGCGATCGAGAACCTGGTGGATTTTCGGCGCCTCATGCGCATCGCCGCGCTCCGGTCCGGAACGCTGCTGAATCAAAGCCACCTGGCTCGCGACGCGGGACTGGCCCAACCCACGGCCCATCGGTACTTGAACTTGCTGGAGGCCTCGTATCTCCTCCATCGGCTTCCGGCCTACGCAGTCAATCGCACCAAGCGGTTGATCAAGACGCCACGGCTCTTTTTCTCCGATACCGGCCTTGCCGCGCATCTGGCAGGTGTACAGACGGAGGAGGATGTGGTCAAAGCGGGGCTGACGGGGATGCTCCTCGAGACGCTGGTCCTGAGCGATCTCCTGGCGTGGCGGGAAGGCCAAGCCCCGAAGGCCGACGTTCTCTACTGGCGAACGGCCTCCGGCGCGGAAGTGGATGTGGTGGTTGAGCGGGCGGGGAAGGTGGTCCCGATGGAGGTGAAGGCGTCCGGTCGTCCTCGGGTGGCGGACACCCAACGTCTCCAACTCTTTCTGACGGAATATGGCAACGCGGCGCCGCATGGCATCCTGCTGCACACAGGGGAACGGACCGAACAATTGGCGGATCGCATCTGGGCCGTTCCGTTGACGGCGGCCCTCGGAATATCCGGCAAGACCACTGGCTGACCGCTACTGTCGGCAGCGGCCGGACCAGCCGTTTTGGGGAGAAGCGTCCTCCCACTGGTCGGTCGGGCAGAAGGCCCGCAGAACCGCCTGGGTCGCGAGCTGGTCGATGCCGTAGGTCGGGGAGGCCACCGGCTGGGTCCAGCGGGCTTGGCCGAGGGAGAAGACTTCCCCCGTCTCCACGCCCACCACGCGCACGGACACGCTCACGTCGAACCCGTCCTCATAGTAGCCCTTGCCCGCGGCGCTGGCCGTCTCGACGAAGGCGACCAGCTGCGCCCCCACCAGCTTCCCCACGCTCACCTGGGACCGGTCGTCGCCGTACTGGAGCTGGGTCTCCTGCTCCTTCAGTAGCGCGCCGAGCTTGTCGCGCTCGACCACGTCGAACCCCTTCATCAGCAGCGCCCCACGCGCCACGATCAGCGCCTCGTCCGACCCCGGCCCCTTGGGCCCCTTTACCCAGACCGAGCCCTTCATCGGCTGCTTCGGCCAGTGGGAGGTACCGGTCGTCTGGACGAATTGAATGGACTGCTCCGGGTGAGCCGGGGCCGCTTCCGGCTGGGGCGGCGGCGCGCCGGCACAGCCGGCCACCAGCAGAACGACGAGGCTCCATCCGATCGCGCGCATCAAAAATCCTTTGCCTACCTCAGCCGGCGATAGACTTCGCGTCGGTGACGGACCGAATGGATCACGATCCGCACCGCCGTCTGGTCAATCTCATACACGATCCGATAGTCACCGACACGCAGTCGGTAGAGGCGTTCGGCTCCCTGAAGTTTCACAGCCTGATGGGGCACAGGATCATCCGGCAATGCCTCGATGCGGGTCAGAACGCGAGCGATGAGTGGCTTGGGCAGGGCGTCGAGGTCTTTCTCGACGGATGGCTTGAATTGGAGGCTATAGGAGGCCACGCTTGCGCAGCCGCTTCTTCATATCCTCAAGGCTGATGGAGGGCTCGTGCCGTCGTTCGGCGACCACGGCGAGATCATGGAGATCTTCCAGCAGGCGATCGTAGCGGCGGCGAGACAGCACCACATGGCCGTTGCCACCTTTCTTGCCGCTCCCTCGTCGTTCCTTCACCGCCGCCATGAACACCTCCTGCGCCCGGGATTCGTTATAGCCCATGGCAAAGAGTTTGTCGAGACCGTCGCGAGCATCAAGCTGACGGGTACGAGGCCGCCTAACGTATCGGTTTCCGTGCATCAGAAAGGCAGAAGCGTTACAGCCGAATGAGGCCGGTCCCTGCCGGCATTATTTCCGGTGGCCTTCCGCCCTGAGCGTCGCCAGGTAGGCCAGAAGGTCGGCCACTTCCCGCTCCATCAGGAACTTCTTCGGGAACATGGCCGTGCCCGGATGGCCGAACTTGATCGAGCGGAGCCGGTCCTCCTCGGTCTGCGCCTTCAGGCTGGCCTGGTCCCGCAGGTCCGCAGGCGGCGGGTTGAGCCGGGCCAGCTCCTCGGCAAGCCGGGGCTGATAGTCGGGCCGGCGCGCCAGCACCCCGTCGGTCCCGTGGCAGTTGAAGCAGCCCCCGATCCCGTTGAACAGGGCCCGGCCCCGAGCCGCATCCCCGGCCGGAGTTGCCGCATCCGGCGCCGCTTCGCCGGCGGCCCAGGCCGGCAGGCCGAACAGCAGGACCAGGACCAGACCGGGGAATGAAAAAAAGGATCGCTGCAATCGCATAACCATCATGGTTGGTGCCGCAGGGCCGATTGACGGGAAACGAGACAGGCGGCCGACGTGGGGCAAGCCTAGGGGTTCGTCACTGTGGAGTCAAGGGCACCGGAGCACAAACGCGCCCCGGCTGGTGGCAGCCATGGCTCGCTTCCCGCCATCGGCTATCAGCTCTGAGCTCTCAGCCGTCAGCATTCAGCTTCCGGAACTGACCACTGAGAACCGTATACTGAAAACGCGGTTCCCGTGCCTTCAACCATCAGCTCTCAGCATTCAGCTATCAGCTTTTGGGCTCGTCCCTCGAAACCGTATCTCGTCCTGCGTATCTCGTCCGGACCGTTCATGATCGCGAGATACGAAATACGCTTCACGCGATACGCTTCACGCCCTCCGCTAACCCGCCCTTTGCAACCGGTCCCAGGCCTATGACCGCCGACGCATCCGCTTGGTATGGGTCCGGAACCAGTCGGCCATATTCTCAAGATCGGGCTTCACGACCGTGACATGGAGCGTGAACTCCTCGAGCGCTGCATTGGAAGCCGTAAGACGGCACCCGTTCAACTGGAGAAACAGCGCAGCCGTGGCAATGGCGGTTCGTTTGTTCCCGTCAAGGAAGGGATGGTTGCGGATGAGGCCGTCCATGAGAACGGCGGCTTTGGCCGGCAGGTTGGGATAGAATGCGGTCTCACCGAACCCAGCTCGCGGACGAGCCAGCGCCGACTCCAACCCGCCGAGATCCCGTAGGCCGTGCTCTCCCCCCGTTTCTTCGATCAGTCGATCGTGCAGGAATAGCACCTGCTCAGGGGTCAGATAGGTCACTGCTTGGCAAGCGCGTCGAGGGCAGGGCGGTACCGTTTGATGAAGCCTGCGACCTGGCTGGCAAACGACTGGGTCACTTTGCCTTTGAGGGCCGTCGCTCGTCGCCGCTTCGGAGCGGTCGCCGGTTTCGCAGTTCTAGCCGTAGCGGATTTCATGGTTCGCCATGATACCTGAGCATGACAAAGAAGACAATTCCAGAGAGCCGTCTTGCTATAAGCTCTCAGCCTTCAGTTTCCGGAACCGACCACTGAGAACGGTGTACCGAAAACGCGGTTTCCGCGCTTTCAGCTATCAGCTCTTCTCTTCCCGCCATTCATCACTCATCATTCAGCGTTCATCATTTCATAGAGGGTGGCGTCGCCTGGCGTTCTCACGAGAAATTCGCTAGACTGGCGGTCGGCAGGAGAGCGAGCATGGGCGTCAACGAATTGCTTAGAACCAGGCGCGAAGAGATTCTCCGGATTGCCGCGAAGCACGGCGCGCATAACGTGCGCGTGTTCGGCTCCGTGGCGCGGGGCGAAGCCGATGAAGCCAGCGACGTGGATTTCCTCGTCGAGATGGAGCCCGGACGCAGTCTGCTGGACCTGGGCGGGCTCCTTATAGACCTCGAAGGCTTGCTGGGCCGACCTGTTGACGTCGTTACCGAACGGGGATTGAAGCCTCGCATCCGGCCACGCGTGTTGAACGAAGCCGTCGCGCTATGAGACATCCTCGCGAACGGCTCTGGACATGCTGGAAGCTATCGGTCATATCGAACGATACGCGGTCCGCGGACGCCAAGCGTTTGAGCAAGACGAACTCATTCAGTCGTGGTTTGTCCGTCACCTTCAGAACATCGGCGAAGCGGCCAAGGCGCTTCCGCCGGACGTACTCGCCAAGGCCCCGGATATCCCGTGGTCCAAGATCATGGGCATGCGCCATATCCTGGTCCATGGGTACTTCAATATCGATCAAGACTTGGTGTGGGATGTGGTGGAGCATGATCTGGCCGATCTAAAAGGCAAGATCAACGCAATCCTGCAGAAACTGGACTAACAATCCGGTCGACTCTTCTCTTTTTCCCCTCCTGCCATAAGCCATATGCTATACGCTCTTATCCGTCGTGCTCTCAGCTCTTTTCCCCCTCCGCTATCAGCCATCGGCTATAAGCTCTTTGCCGCCAGCTCTCAGCTCTGTTCCGTCTCCTGCCATACGCCATACGCTATATGCTCTTTTCATCGGAGCGGCTTGAACGGCGTGTTGGGGTTGTATTCGTTGATCGGATTCAGCGGGTTCCCCTGGTCTGGTGAAAATCTCGCATCGTTCCTTGATTTTCGGTGTGATGAGGCGTAAGAGACCGGCGCACGGTCCGCCCACTCAGATGAGTCGGCGCGCAGTGGTTGCGGAGAAGCAGACCATGGCGAAGAAACAATCAGGTGTTTCCGTTGAGCGAATCGAGCGGCAGATCTATAGGCTCCGCGGTCAAAAGGTGATGCTAAGTACAGACCTGGCTGCGTTGTATGGTGTGGAGCCTCGGGTGCTCGTTCAGGCCGTGAAGCGAAACCTCGACCGATTCCCACCGGACTTTCTGTTTCAGCTGAGTAAGGAGGAGTTCACGGTCTTGAAATCACAAATTGTGACTTCAAGTTGGGGCGGTCTTCGCCGGGCGACACCCTATGCCTTTACCGAGCAGGGAGTCGCCATGCTATCCAGCGTAGTGAAGAGTAAGCGCGCCATTCGGGTGAACATCGGAATCATGCGCGCATTTGTGAGGCTTCGTGAAATGGCGGCCACGCATAAGGAATTAGCCGCGAAGCTCGCTGAATTAGAACGGAAAGTGGTCAGCCACGACGGGCATATTCAATCTCTGTTCGAAGCCATTCGTCAGTTGATGATTCCCATAGAAAAAACAAGTCGGCGCATCGGCTTCCACGCCCAGCGTGATCGATAACCGTTGTCTACCCCGGCGGTCCTGATCCATAAAGGAACTCGATTCATCCTGCCATTCCACTCTTTTCCGTCTCCTGCCATGCGCCATCAGCCATAGGCTATAAGCTCTCAGCCTTCAGCTATCAGCTCTTCTCCCTCTCTTGCCATCAGCTATCGGCCATACGCCATCAGCTCTTCTCATCGTAACGGTTTGAACGGCGTGTTGGGGTTGTATTCGTTGATCGGATTCAGCGGGTTCTTGGGATTGACCTCGTTGATCGGATTGAACGGATTGTTCGGATTGATTTTGTTGAGTGGGTTCGCCGGGTTGCCCGGATCAACGCTGTTGATCGGGTTGAAGGGGTTCTTCGGGTCCACCGAGTTGATCGGGTTCAGGGGGTTGTCGGGGCGGTACTGGTTGATCGGATTGAAGATGTTGTAATCCCGCTGGTACTTCTCATCGAAGCCCGGCTCCGATTGCGCCGCCGTGAATTGAGCCCAGGTTAACAGGAGAGCCAGCGCGAGAAGGAATCTCATATATCACCTCAGAGTGAAGGTGAGGGGAGAGCGCACTCATCATACCACCAGTCGGTCCGGCCTGATAGGGCCACGTAACCGGGGCGCCCCTTATCTGAGGGCGTGATTTCTTTGGAGGAAAGAGGTAAGCTTCGGCGGCAAGTTTTGACTTGAAAATGGATTTCCGACACCACTTGAAGTGTCCGCACTCGAGGGTGATCGCGCTGGATTGCCGGTGAACTGATGTTCGCAAAGAAGCGTGAGTCGAAAGGGATAATTTCGTGGCCACAGGGGGAACGGCCGCGAGAGCGGCTTTTATCGAAAGGTGCACAGGCGCTAACGGATGCGGAGCTTCTCGCGATACTGATTCGGGTTGGCATCAAAGGCACGAACGCAGTAGAAATGTCGCGGCAGTTGTTAAAGCAGTTCGGCTCGCTTCGGGCAATGGTGGAAGCTTCGGTCATCGCGTTGCTGGAGATCAAAGGGTTGAAAGATGCGAAAGCAGCGCAGTTGATCGCAGCTATGGAAATTGCACGGCGCGTTTCCGTGCCTGCGGAGCGCGGGCGCTTGGTGATGAAGAGTACGGCGGCGGCAGCAGGGTATTTTCGGGAGCGGTTGCGTGGGCTGGCGGAGGAGCAGTTTCGCGTACTTTACCTGAACCGGCGCAACGCGTTGCTGGAGGATGCCCTTATCGCCCAAGGCTCGGTGGACACGGTCCGGCCATCATTGCGGAACATCGTCGCGCGGGCATTGCAGGTGAACGCATCGGCACTGATCGTTGCGCACAATCATCCATCCGGCGCAGCAGAGCCGAGTGAGGCAGACCGGATGTTGACGCAGGATTTGATCGCCGCCAGCCGTCCGCTTGGGCTGAAAGTGCTCGACCATGTGATTGTCGGCGAAGACACGACATTTAGTTTCGCTGACAGTGGATTGCTGGACGAATTAGAGTTGCTTTGCCTCGCTCCGGGCGAATCGGGACGGCACTCTAAACTTTCAAAGAAGACTGACTGACATGAACGACGAACAACGCCAAGAAATCATCCGTCGACTGCAACAAGGCGAGGAGCTCTCGCCCGAGTGGGCGCGCATCCTGTTCCCCCCGGAGAAGCGCGAATACGAACTGGTTTATCACGGCAAGGAGCGCGAGGAGGACATCATCGCCAACACGCTCGCCGTGCCGCTTCAGAAGGTCCGCACCTTCGGCAAGAACGGCGACGGCTGGAGCAACATGCTCATCTTTGGCGACAACCTGCAGGTCATGAAAAGCCTGCTTGAGATGAAAAGGAGTGGTCATCTCTGCAGCGCAGACGGTACTGCCGGTGTCCGCCTCGTTTACATCGACCCTCCTTTTGCTAGCAAGCAAGAGTTTCGCGGAAACCAAGACGAAAAGGCTTACCAAGACAAGGTCGCTGGTGCCGAGTTTGTAGAGTTCGTCCGGCGCCGGCTCGTCCTTCTTCGTGAACTCCTGGCGGAGGATGGCAGCATCTTCTTGCACATGGATCAACGGAAAGTTCACTACTTGAAGATCCTACTGGATGAGGTGTTTGGCGAGCACAATTTCCGCAACGAGATTGTCATGCCAGGTCGGGCCTCAAAGAACTTGCAGCAGCAATTCAAAACCATCTCTCGGTTGAATATTCGACACGACACCCTGCTTTGGTATTCGAAGCGCCCCGGCACTCGTTTCAAGCCCCTGTGGATCGAGAAACACAATCAGGGCAATCCGGATGGCCATTGGCACCACTTCTGGAGCACCGCGGACAGAAAGACCATGCGCTACAAACTATTGGGCGTAACGCCGGAGACTGGGCAATGGACATGGAAGGAAGACCGCGCCCTCGCCGCATTGGCAAATTACAGGCGTTATCTCAAAGAGGGGGGTGGTCGCACGCTTGCAGAGTACTGGCGCGACACCGGCAGCGTGCTCGACTTCATGCGAGCAAGCCCGGATGATGGAAAACCGCAATACTGGCGGGCGCCAGCGGAGCATCGGTTAGCTGACACTGCGTGGGCTGGAGTGCCGGTATACGCAAACGAAAATGGCTATCCTACGGAAAAGAATGAGGCCTTGCTCGCAGAAGTTCTTAAGCTCGCGTCGAAACCCGGCGACTTAGTGCTGGATTCCTTTGCTGGTTCAGGAACCACCGTCGCGGTTGCCGAAAAACTGGGGCACCGTTGGGTCACGATCGATTGCGGAAAGCTCTCGATCTACACGGTACAAAAGCGGATGCTGAATCTGCGCAAAGACATTGGCAACAAAGGCACACCGCTCGGACCCACGCCATTTGGTCTCTATAACGCGGGTCTATACGACTTCAGTAAGCTCAAGGAACTGCAATGGGATGCATGGCGTTTTTTCGCGCTCCAACTCTTTCAGTGCCGCGACGAGCCGCACAAGATCGGCGGCATCCAGCTCGATGGGCACCTAAAGGGCTCCAGCGTACTGGTGTTCAACCACCAGAAGCAACCAGGCGTGCGGATTGACGAAGAGACCCTGCAAAGCATGCACGAGGCACTCGGATCGAAGGTTGGCAGCCGGCTGTTCATCATCGCGCCGGCACTGGTCTTCGATTTCCAGCAGGACTACCTGACGTTAGACGGCGTGAGCTACTACGCCTTGCGCATCCCGTATTCCATCATCCACGAACTCCACCAGCGCGAGTTTGCCGCGCTCAAGCAACCCGCCGACGAGATGGCCGTGAACGATACGGTGGATGCTGTGGGTTTCGATTTCATCCGCTCGCCCGAGTTAGACTACGTGGTCGGGGCAAACAAGCGTAAGGGGGAATTGCTCAGCGAGGGCGTGATCCGCATCAAGACGTTCAAGAGCGAGGCCGTGGTCCGGGATTCCACGAAGAAGGCCAATCGCGAGACTCTTTCCATGGTGATGCTCGATTATGACTTCGACATGGAATCCGACGTGTTCGATCTCGATGCGGTGTTTTACGCGGAGGCGATCCAGAAAGCAGACTGGGAGGTGCGCTTCCCGCTTGAATCGGTTGGCAAGCAGCTCATGGCGGTGTTTGTGGACATCTACGGCAACGAGGCGCGCGAAGTCATCCCGGCCAGCAAGTTTGGGCTGGGAGACATGAAGGCAATAGCAAAGCCCGTCAAGAAGGCTGGGAAGAAAGCGAAGAAGTAATCCACCATGAGCACCAAAGGCGATAAACGCACATTTCGGAACGAAGACCTCATCCTGAAGGTCACCGAGAACATCGACCCGAAGAAATGGGACGAGGGGAAGTATGAGGCGTTTCTCGACGAGCTCTGCGGATACCGGGAATATCAGAAGGAGGCGATCCGCACGACGCTGCGCTTTTTGCTGGGCGGTAAATACGCCAACCTTCGAGCACTTGCGAAAGAGAACTTCGACAACAACACGGAGCTGCAGGAGCGTTACGGCTCATGGGCCGGAATGGAGAAGCAGCTTCAATTGCCGGAACAGCTCGCCTGCTCGGTGGACCAGGCCACGGGAACGGGAAAGAGCTACGCACTCTACGGGCTTGCGTTGATCTTGTTGGCCGAAGGCGTGGTTGACCGCGTGCTCGTGCTCTGCCCATCGAACACGATTGAGGACGGCTTGCTGAAGAAGTTCAAGGAACTGGCTGGCAACAGCGCGCTCCGTGATTCGTTACCCGATGGCGCGAAGTTCAAGACCCCGAAGATCATCAACGCATCTGAGAGCATTGTGGATGGTTCGATCTGCGTGGAGAACTACCACGCGATTCTGGAGAGCACCAAGTCGTCCATCCGCGAGAGCCTGAAAGGCAAGGGTGCGCGGGTGGCCGTGCTCAACGACGAGGCGCATCACGTCGCCAACGAATCAGGGACGACATCCAAACGGTGGAAGGAGTTCCTCGAAGATGCTGCCTACGGCTTCAGAATGGTGGTTGGCGCTTCCGGCACCTGCTACGTGGGCGACGACTACTTTGCGGACGTGGTTCACCGTTACTCCCTGCGGCAGGCCATTGAGGAGAAGTTCGTCAAAAAAGTGGAGTATGTGGACGAACTCCCGCCTGCGGCAGAGAAGCCGGAGGAGAAGTGGCAGCTGGTTTTCAACCGGCATATCGATTGGAAAAAGAAGCTCAAGGCCCGTGGCATCCGTCCGCTGACGATTGTCGTCACCAAAGGTATCGCCGACGCCGAGCGCGTCGCGGAGGAGTTGCAGGACTTTCTGAAGGAGTGGGAAGGCCTCAAGAGTGATCAGGCGTCGGCAAAGGTTCTTTGCGTCACATCAGCAGCGAAGCATCAGCCAAATGTTGCTAAGCTCAGAACCGTGGATAGTCCCGCGAGCAAAGTGGAATGGATCGTGTCGGTCTCGATGCTCAGCGAAGGCTGGGACGTGAAGAACGTGTTTCAAATTGTCCCCCACGAAGAACGCGCCTTCAACAGCAAACTGCTCATTGCTCAGGTGCTCGGTCGTGGCTTACGCCGACCCGATGGCTGGAAGGGGGAAGAGCCGGTCGTCACGGTCTTCAACCACGATTCATGGTCGAACCGGATCAAGCATCTGGTGAACGAGATTCTGGAGATCGAACGGCGGCTGACATCCACTGTTGACCCGGCATCCCCTCACAACTTCGAGCTACACAATCTCGACTATACGCGGGAAGAGGACGTCACGAGTTACGCCAAGAAGGGTGAATACAAGCTGTTCGAAGACGGCTACGTTGATCTCCCGACGCAAGTCGAAGCGGAGGACGTGACGATCGGGTTTGAACGCGCTGTCACCGGCGAGCACGTGAAATTCAAGACGACGATTCAGCACAAGACATGGACGGTCGAGGAAGTCGCGGAGCAGATGTATCAGCGGCTGAAGTCGATTGACGACGAATCGAAGGATGCAGAAGACCCGAAGGATCGCACCAGTTACGCGAAGAAGTTTCCACGCCCAAAGTGCGAAGAGATTGTCGCTGCGTCGCTTAAGCATGCGAAGATCAAGACCGGTAAGATCACCGACGACAATCGCCAGAAGTTCTTGCAGTCGCTGGGAACGCTCCGGCGCAAAGCGGCGAAGCGAGTGGTTTACAAGCTGTCGCCCAAGGCGCTCGCGCCCGTGAACACCGCCACCCGTCAGGTCGAGAGCTGTAGCGCTGCCGAACTGCGGCGCGGGTCGAAGACTGTGTTTTATGTGCCGGGATGCGAGAGCACTCTGGTTGACGAGCAAAAGGAGTTTTTTCGTGAGGTGGTAGATGAAGACGGTGATTTTGTCACTGGACGGGTCAAAATATTAAAGAGCAGTCTTTTCAAGACGCCTGCCAATCTCGTCCTCGTTGATGCAAAGCCAGAACGGACGTTCGTCCGAGAACTCACCAACGCAGAGAATGCCCAAAAGGTTGATGCGTGGTTAAAGAACACGCCGGTTGGTTTCTACTGGATCGAGTATGCGTGGAAGAAGGGGAACAAGCCAAAGCGTGGAGAGTTTAGCCCTGACTTTTTCATCAAGCAGGGCGATCACATCTTCGTTGTCGAGATCAAGGGCGAAGAGGAAGTCACAGACCCTTCTGCCGACAACATCAAGAAGCACGAATACGCGACGGATCACTTCAAGCGGCTCAACCAATGGCTTGAGAAGGCGAAGATTCCGACGCGCTATCAGTTCAACATGGTTTCACCGAAGAGCTACAACGTGTTCTTCCAGAAACTCAGAGACGGCGGGGTCGTCGGTTTCCGTTCGGATTTGGATGTTGCGATGACCAAAGCCGCAAAGGCAGGAAACTGATACCTTGCTCGACATGGCGCTCACTGACGTTGACACCTGAGCCCGCAATCGAGGAAGAGTTAAGGGCTCGGCAGCCTTTCTTCCTAGCGAGCCCTCCTCCCGCGCCTGCACTCGACGAGGTGTTCCATGCAGCAGCCAGCCCGACTCTTCGTCGCCCTTTGCTTCCTCCTGACCCTCTCCGCTCCTGCTTCGGCCGGCAGCGACCGGGCCGTTCCGGACGCCTCGCTGGCCCCTTGGGGCGGTGAACCGTGAGACGTGAACGGTGAAAGGGAGCGAGGAGGGATTGCCCCGCGAGGCTTCTCCCCCGCCGTCCTCGTTGACGGGACGAGCAGCAGCGACTATCCTTCGGCAGAGTTCGTGGCAGGCGTTTGGCGGGTGGGGATGTCCTCTGGGGTGCTTTCGTGGGAGAGCGATGAAAACCATCCGTGATTGTTTTGGCCGATCCGTCAGGTTGACCGACGAACGGACAGCACATATTCTCCGGCATCAAGAAATGGCCGATATGGAGGCAGAGATTGAACGGGTGCTCCAATCTCCTGCTGAAGTAAGGGTTTCTCGTTCGGATCATACCGTCCAGTTGTTTTATGAGTTCTACGCTCGGACGCGTGTTGGTGGGAAATGGCTGTGTGTCGTGGTAAAGTACTCCCCTGATGATGGGTTCGTGGTGACGGCCTATTTGACTGACCAACTCAAGGCAGGAGAGACGATATGGCCGAAAAAGTAAAAGTCTGGTTCGATCTCGAAGGCGATTTTCTGGAAGTGCAGTTCAGCGACGCGCCAGGGTTCATGCGCCCGACTGCCCATGATGCCGTCATGGAGCGGGTGGACGAGCAGGGGCATGTATTGGGATTCAGCGTACTTGGCGTCAGCCGTTTCAAAAAGGACCGTCCCCTGGAAGCCGAACTTGTCGCTGGAGAGTGAGCGGATTCAATGGGGATGCGGATTTTCCTGAGGCATCAGCCATGGAATGCATCCATTGCAAAGGTCGGATGGTTCGAGGAACCGCTCCCTTCAGTCTGGACCGAAAAGGCTATCACGTGTCGTGGGATGCCGTGCCGGCCTGGGTTTGTAGCCAGTGCGGCGAGCCCTACTTTGAGTCTCGGGAGGTCGAGCTGATTCAGAAAGCCTTAGCCGGTCTCGACCGAGAAAGCACCGCGCTGGCTGCGGCTGGCCCGTCGGCGTCAAAGTAATAAGGGGCTGTGAGACGAGGGAGAGTCTTGTGATTCAGGAGTTAGAAGACGTGATTCTGGAATGCGACCTTCCCACACATGGCCTGAGGCGTGGCGACATCGGCACCGCCGTGCTCATTCATCGGGGCGGCGAAGGCTACGAGGTCGAATTTACGACGTTGGATGGCGAGACGGTGGCCGTTGTGACTCTGTTAGCCGCTCAGGTTCGTCCGGCCCACAAGCGTGAGATTGCCCATGCGCGCGAACTGGCCGGCTCGGCATCATAGCAGTACCTTCCTTGAATGCTCCTCGTGTGTGTCATGCCTTATTGGATCAGGTCTTAGCTCCTCGCGGTTTCTTAGCCTGCTTCCGCTTTCCTTTCCCGGTGAGTGCTCTGACGATGGATTCCACGGACGCGCCCGTCTCAAGCGCGGTTGAACTCGCACGGCGGTTCTGGCTGGATCTGTTAGGCCGTCAAGGCTGGAAAGCCCGATACGTGAAAGAGGTTGACGCCAACGAGGTGACGGTGCGATTTTATCAGGAGATTTATGACGAGACGGGGAAGCTCGTCGAAGTGCATGAGAAGTATCCCATCGATCGAGGTCATCGGAGGGTCGAGCCATGAGCCAACCCATTACCCGCCAGATGGTCGCTGACAAGCTTGCGGCTTACCTGCAGCATGACCTGGTGCTTGCTGCCCTGGTTGCGTGGGCGGAATCCGCCATGATGGATGGCGAGTTCGAGGGCCAGCACATCGCCGCTATCCGTGATGTGATTGCACGCCTGGGGGTTGCCGACGTCCGCGCCTTCGGGCTGACATGGGATGACTGTGAACAACTGCTGAAGCGGCTGGGGTATGCCGCCCAAGTCCACATCGTCGCCACCTGATCGCGGCTTCGTCGCGACCTCTTCTTTCCCGTAGGCAACAAGTACGGGCTCGGCAGTCTTTCAGCCCCGGCGCCCCTTCTCCCGCACTCTCCAGGGAGATTTGTGAGGAGCAAAAAGTTATGACAACACAAAGCAAGTTCCCCCCTGGGTGGGATGAAGCCAGAGTCCGCCGCGTGTTGGCGCACTA
>SXGU01199138.1_pt1 | contig 40314 bp, 45 predicted proteins | sample 3174531 | NCBI WGS metagenome assembly SXGU01 (sample SAMN11356863, study PRJNA531348) | freshwater metagenome | isolation source: freshwater sample F1-140 | place: China: Fuxian Lake, Yuxi | collected 2017-12-25 | reverse complement strand
GTGGGTTCAAATCCCGCCAGCCCGACTGCTGTTTTATGCGCTGCGCAGAATGGCGTACCTCACATTGCAATAATAGACTCGGCAGATGTGTGGGCGTTTTGTAAGTAATTTTTCAACTTCGGAGTTGGTTGCGTTTCTTGAGGATTCAACTCAACAAAAGGTCGTATTCAACGTCGCAGACCAACAAACACTGTTCAATGCTGCACCCTCTCAGATGCTTCCTGTTGTGATTGCACGAAACGGATGTCTTGAAGTCCAACTCTTGCAGTGGGGCTTATCTCGTTCATGGGCATCTAAAAATGCTTCCAACACGCCAATGATTAATGCTCGCGCTGAGACAGTTCATGAAAAGCCATCGTTCCGTGATCTAGTTGCTAAGAATCGTTGCATTGTACCGATGCGCGGGTTTTTTGAATGGGGAACCACTCCTGAAAAATTCAAGCGACCTTTTTATATCCGTCGCCAAGATGAACAGCCCGCCTTGGTTGCTGGGTTGTACTCACCAACAGCGGGACCATTGGGTATGCCGATGTTTGTGGTGATAACGCGGGAGGCGTCCGATGATGTGTCTGAGATTCACCATCGAAGTCCAGCAATAATTGAAAGAGACATGATTTGTAATTGGCTTTCAGGAGAGCCTGCGCCTTTAAGTTTGCTTACTTCAAAATGTGAGTCAGGGTTGCGCTACCACGCCGTATCAACTCAAGTAAATAGCGTTAGAAATCAAGATGAAGGATTGCTGACACCGATTGAACCTGAGCAATTATTCTGAAGGCGCAAGGCCGACAGCCGGCAGTCCACCACGCAACAATACAGCCGCCTCCTGAAGTTCTTTGGAAGAGACGGAAAGTGTGGCATTGGCAAACGAAAGTTGCTGCATGTCATTCGTTGGGATGATGTGCAGATGACAATGATTTATTTCGTAACCTGCGATAATTAGACCAACTCGTGAGCACGAAAATGCAGTCTTCTGTGCCTTTCCGATGAGATGCGAAATATGGAATAAGTGTTCTGCTGTGTCGCGGTCTAGATCTGTCCACTCATCAACTTCTTCTATTGGTACGACAAGTGTGTGCCCTACCGCAAGTGGGTTGATGCTCATAAATGCGACACAAACGTGATCACGGTAGACAAAGACGCCGGGTATCTCGTGGTTGATGAGTTTGGTGAAGAGTGTTGTCATACGTGGAATACCCAAGAAACAGTAAAAACGCTACCAATACAATAGGACAAATGACTACGATAATGGTGTGCGTCGAAGTGACATTGCAACAATTCCAAATGCTGTCACGCTACTGAGATTATGCCTTTTGCCCTGGTACGTGTTGTTGATGAGCGATGGTCAAGTAGTCGCTGCCGCCTTCATGCTGGGTTCACTGGGGGCAACTGATTGGGTTGACGGTTATCTCGCTCGGCGTCTAAATCAAGTTAGTGAACTTGGAAAAGTCTTGGATCCAGTAGTCGACAGGCTTGTTTTTTTTATCGGGGTGACGACGGCGCTCTACTACTCGGGAATTCCTCTTTGGTTTGGTGTTGCGATTTTAGTTCGGGAAGGTTTCGTTGCCCTTTTGATGCTCGGCGCGACTCTGTTGGGTATGCAACGGTTTGGGGTGACCAACTTGGGTAAATGGGCAACTTTTTTGCTTCTGGGAGCCGTGCCCTGGGTGTTAATCGGGAGCGAGGGTGGCGTCTGGCGAATCTTTTGGTTCTTGGGTTGGGTACTGGCCGTGCCTGGTCTGACCTTGAGCTATGTCACTGCTGTGCAATACGTTCCGATGGTGCGCGCCCACATGGGACGCTCCGAGTACCGTAAGGAGTCATGAACCTTCCCACAAATCTGCGTTATACCTCCGATCACGAATGGGTAGCAGGGGATGGACCTCGGGTCCGAATCGGCATCACAGACTACGCCCAGGATGCTCTTGGGGATATCGTTTTCATTCAATTGCCCACGGTCGGCAACACCGTCGCTAAAAGTGCGAGTTTCAGCGAAATCGAAAGTACAAAATCTGTCAACGATGTTTATGCTCCGATTGCTGGGGTCGTTGTTGCGGTGAATGAGTTGCTCGGATCAAAGCCAGAACTGATTAATACTGACCCATATGGTGATGGTTGGATTTGCGAAATTGAGTGCAATCCATCTGATCTGGAGAACTTGTTGACTGAAGAGGCTTACAAGTTGTTACTGGGGCATTAATGGCATACGTATTTTGCAACAGTTGTGGACACCGAAATCCTCCTGAATCAGGATTCTGTTCATCTTGTGGATCAGTTTTGGACCTGCGTCAAGATCGAACGCTTACTCTCAGTAAAACAGATGCACTTCAAGACGCTCCGGGGTCTGCCGACAATGCAACGGTTTCGCTCGGAGACATTGCCCCAGGAAAAGCAGTTTTGGTCGTTCGATCTGGTTCACAGGCAGGAGAACGGTTCTCGCTGAACAAGGAGATAACTACGCTTGGTCGTCATCCAGATAGCGATATCAGCCTTGATGACATCACTGTGTCGCGTCGGCACGTTGAAATTATTTGGACCAACACCACTTATGTTGTGCGCGATGCAGGCTCATTGAACGGAACCTACGTCAACCAACGTCGTATTGATGAATGCGCACTCAAGCAAGGAGATGATCTGCAGGTCGGTAAGTTTCACCTCGTATTTTTCGAGCGACCCGAGGATACACGATGACCGTCCGCGACTATTTGTCCATCGGCGAAGTCTTGGCAGTACTTTTGGATGAGTTTTCGGATGTCACTATTTCCAAAATTCGCTTTCTTGAAAGCCAAGGTTTAATAAAACCTGAGAGAACACCTTCAGGATATCGTAAATTCAGCGATGTTGAAGTTGAGAAACTGCGTTACATATTGCGACAGCAAAAAGATAGCTACGTTCCGCTTCGCGTAATTCGCAGTCAGATCGAAGATGACACCTTAGATACCACCGGCGACAGGACATTGTCGCCGGAATCTTTTGCTCAAAGCGAGGCGTCCCATCCGACATCTCGAAAGAAAACGGTTACCACTGCGGCGGTGAAGGATACCAATCGCCAGCAGTCAGATGTTCGCCGGGAGCAACGTCAACAGCATGCCCAAGCGGTAGCCCATGCCGATAAGACGGAATCGTTGCCCCGCGAAGCACTCCTGTCGCAATGCGATATAGCCCAAGAAGTATTAAAAAGTTTGGAAAATGCCGGACTTGTCGAGGGGCACAATGTGGGGGACACTACTTTTTATGACGAACAGTCGGTGTCGGTTGCGCGAGTCGCAAAGCGATTTATGGACCTTGGGATCGATGTTCGGCACCTTCGATCATGGAAGATGTCCGCAGATAGAGAGACGGACCTTTTTGAACAGAGGATTTTGCCAATACTGAGGCAGCGAAACCCTGGGGCGCGCGAAGAGGCGACTGCAATGCTTGAGGAATTTATCTCATTGGGAGCAGAACTTCGCGAGGCATTGATGAGTCGAGAGATAATACGTCTGACGGAAGGTCGAAAATGATAGAGATAGAAATCGTTGGTGTACGGGTAGATCAAATAGCAAACACCCCTGCCATGAGATTGAAGGAATCGACCTCGCCTTTTCGCTATTTTGATATTTTCATTGGCGCACCTGAGGCCGCTTCAATTCACACCGCCCTTGAGGGTACCGAGATGCCACGACCCTTGACCCATGATTTGTTTGTTTTGGCGCTTCAAAAAATTGATGTTGCACTCAGCCAAGTGGTTATTACCGAGATGGTGGCAGGAACGTACTATGCCGAGATGACACTCTCGTGTCGGGGCATAGACACGGTGATCTCTTGTCGTCCCTCTGATGGAGTTGCCCTTGCTGTTCGGGCTCAATGTCCGATTTTCATCAAGGACGACCTGATCGACGACGTGGGGAAGGTTTCTCCGGAAGCTGACGAGGACAATATTCTTGAAGAGTTCAAGGATTTTATTGACACGATAAAGCCGGAGGATTTTCTGGCATAAAAAGCCAAAATCCCAGTTTTTCCTGCGAACTAGTGTTCCCTTGACGAAGAAGATTTCTGCTCATAGCGTATTACCTCGGCGTAGTTATCTGCGTGTAACGAGCCTAGTTTGGAGATCAATGAGTACTGAAAGTTTCACAGGCAAGCAGACAGTAACAATCGTCGGAATTTCGTACCGTCAACTAGATCATTGGGCCCGCACCAATCTTATTCGACCAAGTGTCAACGATGCTGCAGGAAGTGGTAGCCGTCGTGCGTACAACTATCGAGATTTACTGGAGCTCAAAGTAGTAAAAAAACTTCTCGATGCAGGTATTCGACTTGAATCAATCCGTGATGTTTTCAGTTACCTACGAGATCATCTGGAAACTGACATAGCCTCAGCGCACCTCGTCATAAGTGGCAAAAATGTTATTTTGTGTGACGGTGGAGAACTTATTGATCTTATAAACAGGGGTCAAGGAGTATTTAATGTGATTCCTCTCTCAGGCATCAGGAGCGAAGTTGATGCGACGATTATTTCAAGTCGTAAAACTGAGGATGAAATCAGACTGGCAACGAAAATCGTCAATTCATAACGATGTCCGTCAAAGTCTCGCCGCTGGATGTGGTGCACCGCGAGCTTGGCGCCAAGATGGCTGCCTTTGGTGGCTGGGAAATGCCGATTACATATCCGACTGGTACCTTGATTGAACATGCGGCGTGCAGAAATAGTGCTGCGATGTTTGATGTCTCGCATCTTGGGACCGTGCGTGTTTCGGGTGTCAATGCCTTTGAGTGTTTGCAAAGTGCTTTCACCAACGATCTCAATAAAATTTCGGTGGGGCGTGCGCAGTACACGCATTTGTTGGACCAATTTGATGCTTCGGTGCTAGATGACATCATCGTGTGGTGGGTGCGTGACGATGTCTTTGATGTGATGCCAAATGCATCCAATACAGCCCGCGTGCAAGAAGCGATCGGGGGAGTAGACACCACTGACACTCGGGCGATTATCGCCGTGCAAGGCCCACAGGCGAGGCAGGTCGTTGCAAAGGCATCACCCCAAGCGGCAACAGTGGGGCGCTTCCGCGTCGCCGAAATGGAGATTCTCGGGGCGCGATGCACCATCGCAGGAACTGGCTACACAGGTGAGGATGGTTTAGAGATTGCCGTTCCTGTTGCTCGCGCTGCCGAATTATGGCGAGCGCTGGCGGCTGCTGGCGGCGTGCCAGCAGGGCTTGGAGCGCGCGACACCTTGCGCCTAGAAGCGGGACTTCCTTTGCATGGTCATGAGTTAGGGGATGGGATTAATCCTCTTGAGGCAGGTCTGGAATGGGCCGTGTCATGGGACAAAGAAACGTTTCGGGGTCGTGGAGCACTAAAGGCAACCAAGGAAACTGGTCTGACAAAAAAGTTAATCGGAATCACGATTGAAGGGCGGCGCCCTGCTCGCGATGGGACATCTGTTTTGCTTAATGATGAAATTATTGGTTGCGTGTCAAGTGGGAATTTTTCGCCGACATTAGGGTATTGCATTGCAATGGCTTTCGTCAGCGTCGACACTCCCGTCGGACAAGATGTTCTACTCGATGTGCGCGGAACGATGCTTGAGGGCAAAGTGATCAAGTTGCCTTTTGTCGCGAAAAAAAAATAAATTCAGGAGTTTCCACCATCATCGGAAAATCGCGATGTCATCTGGTCCATAAAATCATTTAATCGAATGGCAGTGGCATTGAGATTTTCCATTGTTGAAGTAAATGTGGTAATCGCAGCAGAAATCTCGTCAATCAGACGGCGGGTATTTTCAATGGCGTTCGCTCCGACAGTTTTTGGATCCAGCTGAAGAAGCAATTTGAGAAGTTCATCGATTCCAGCCAGAGGGTTGGGCTTCGGGGAATCACCATCTTCGTTAGTCACTGAGCCAGAGTACCGCTCTCAAGGGACATCGCGTATTCCTCTATCGGCGCACATGTGCAAACCAAGTTTCTGTCACCAAAAACCGCGTCAATTCGGGAGACCGCCGGATAATAGGATCTGGTCCGCAACAGCGGTGTTGGGAACAAAGCGGACTCCCGCGAGTACAGCCGTTGCCAATTGCCAGATATGACATCTTCTACTGTGTGGGGGGCATTCCGCAGTGGTGAATCGTCAATGCTGATTTGAGATTGACGAACGGAATCAATTTCAACTGCAATCTGGAGCATCGCATCAACGAAGCGATTGAGTTCGATCAACGATTCACTTTCTGTGGGCTCGACCATCAGGGTTCCAGCGACTGGGAAACTCATAGTTGGACCATGAAAACAGAAATCCATCAGTCGTTTGGCAATGTCATCAACAGTGACACCAGTCGTCTTGGTGATGTCCCGAATATCAAGGATGCATTCATGGGCAACGGTTCCAGAGGGGCCGGTGTACAGAGTTGGGTACTGATTGTTCAATCTATGAGCGACATAGTTTGCCGAAAGAATGGCGTCTCCGGTAGCCGCCAATAAGCCTTCTGGACCCATCATTGAGATGTACACCCATGGAATAGCCAAAATTGCAGCGGAGCCAAAAGGTGCAGCCGAGACAGCGCCGACGCTGGTCTCGTCGTGTTGGGTGAGCGGATGTCCCGGCAAAAACGGGGCGAGATGAGACCTCACGGCCACAGGACCGACACCTGGGCCTCCACCGCCATGAGGAATACAAAAAGTCTTGTGCAAATTAAGATGACTCACGTCGGCCCCAAATTTGCCAGGTTGCGCAACAGCAACTAACGCATTGAGATTGGCTCCATCCACATACACCTGTCCACCGTTTTGATGAATCAGTTCACAGATGTCGCTGATGGCTGTTTCAAAGACTCCATGAGTGCTCGGGTATGTCACCATCAATGCAGCCAAGCGATTGCCGGCAGCATCAACTTTGGCTCGTAGGTCTTGAAGGTCTACGTTTCCATTTTCATCACAAGCGATTACGACGACGCCCATACCGGCCATGACGGCACTCGCGGCATTAGTTCCATGTGCGCTTGACGGTATCAGACAGATCGTGCGGTCAAAGTCACCACGAGATCGGTGATAGGCGCGGATTGCTAAAAGACCAGCAAATTCACCTTGACTTCCGGCGTTGGGTTGCAGACTCACCGCGTCATAACCAGTAATTGCGCACAACATGTCTTCAAGATCGGAGATGAGTGATCGGTAGCCGACACTCTCATCATTTGGAACGTACGGATGAAGGTCAGCGAGAAGCGACCAAGTGATTGGTTCCATTTCAGTAGTTGAATTCAGTTTCATCGTGCATGAGCCCAAAGGAATCATCGTTCGATCGAGGGCCAGGTCCTTATCTGAAAGGCGCCGAATGTAACGAAGCATTTCGTGTTCCGTGTGATAACGCCCAAAAACACTCTGGGTCATAAAGTCATCTGTTCGCAGAAGACTCGTCCGTTGATCGGTAGCGCAATCATTGACGGACTGCACTGTTGCCGTGATCCCAATTGCATTCAATACCGTGACCACATCTTGGGCCACCATCGTCTCGTCAAAACTGACCGAAATCGTGGTTTCATCGATCTGTCGGATGTTGCAACCATTCTGTCGAGCCTGCGTGGCTAGCGCCAGGGCATCATTTGTGCGAAGAGCCACGGTGTCGAAAAAATCATTGGATACGAGATTCAAGTCACCTTTGGTCGCCAAAGACGCAAAGGCACTAGTGAGGCCATGCACCCGACGAGCAATTGTTTGCAGTCCGACTGGACCATGCCATGCGCCATAAAAGCCGGCAATATTGGCAAGCAATACTTGCGCAGTGCAGATGTTCGATGTCGCTTTTTCCCGACGAATGTGTTGTTCGCGTGTTTGCAGACTCAACCGCAATGCGGGACGCCCAGCGGTGTCAGTGCTGACCCCAACAAGACGGCCTGGCAGCGACCTGGCGTGTTCGGTAGCAACAGCCATAAAGGCTGCATGAGGTCCTCCAAAACCCATCGGAACTCCGAATCGCTGCGCCGAGCCAACGGCGACATCAAATCCGAGTTGACCCGGCGGAAGAATTTGAGCGCAGGCCAACAAGTCGGTACTAGCAATAGCAACAACACCGCGAGACCGATGATGGGCAACCGATGAGGCAACGGTTGCAGGAGAAGCGATGGCACCAGAACTGGCAGGCCATGAAACGACCAATGCAAAGGCATCGGTATTTGAAAAATCATCGAGCGTGCCCAAAACAATTTCAATACCAACAGGTTCTGTGCGGGTACGCAGGACATTGAGTGTTTGGGGATGAATATCCTTTTCAACCAAAACAATATTGGAGGTGTTCTTGCTCACTCGACGCGCCATTGTCACTGCCTCCGCGACGGCGGTTGCTTCGTCAAGCAACGATGCATTTGCGAGGTCCAGTCCTGTGAGTTCTGCGATCATTGTTTGAAAATTAAGAATTGCTTCCAGACGACCTTGACTTATTTCTGGTTGATACGGGGTGTAGGACGTGTACCAAGCTGGATTTTCCAGAACATTGCGCTTGATGACTGGTGGGGTAATGGTGCCGTAATAACCCTGTCCGATAAAACTGCGACGCACGACATCACCGTCAAATTTGTCTCGCAATAAACGAAGAACTTGTGCCTCTGGGACTGCCGAGTTGAGGGCGAGCGATGATCGCAGACGAATCTGTTCTGGAATCGTGACACTGAGTAGATCGTCAATTGATTGGCGTCCAATAGTGCTGAGCATTTCTGCGCGGTCATCAACAGACAGCCCTAGATGGCGATCGGTAAATTGCTCTCGGTCAAGTACATGTGGCATGGTGCGGCTCCTTTGAAAAGAACTATGTGCACCCCCGCTGTCTTTTGTGCCTGAGAGCTTCACCCGTGAAGGTTTTCCCCGTCGGCGAGGGACGAGTCCCTACTTTCCAGCGTTGCCAGTCCGTTCGGTCCATGGGCCTGAGAGGTTCCGGGGTGGTTGCTCCTTCGGCGATCGTTGCACTGGCTGTGCAACAATGCTCTCCCAAACGGGTTATAGCCCTTTTAGATTACATCTTGAACAGCACGACTTGGTGACAATGCGGTTAGTTTTTCTATATGAAGTCGATGTCTGCCTTAGAGTGCGTTCAAGCGCTAGCTCAGCCTGTTGGCGACACAGGTGGAAAATTCATGTTGCACCCAGAAACCATTGGCTCTTGTAAAGACTTTGGGTACCCAAATGGCTTTGCTTACTATGTGGTTGGTCGTGGGGGAGTCCTCGGCGATGTTGACGCAGACATCATTTCTGCAGCATTCGGACCATTTTCACCTTCCCTTGTCAGATTGATGTGGGAGGCGGGGATCGGCGTGGAAGGGGCAAAAGCAGGCGCCCAACGCTTTGCTGAGGCATGTGCTTCGTATGGTCGTAAGCGTTTAGTTGACGTTGATGGTCTGGATCGTTTCATTGAACTTGGTGAACGTGTTGTTGATGCGGTTCCGCTGAGTGGAAACTCTCTTTTTGTCGGCTGGAAAAAGATGCCACGACCAACAGACAGTGCGGGAGGAGCATATTTTTTACTGCACTTGTTGCGTGAGTGGAGGGGAAGTGCGCACATCATGGCTACGGCGGCAAGTGGTTTGACCCCAGTCGAATCAATTCTGACCCGATATCTCGACTCCGGAGATGGGGAGCAGATCGCGACGAAATTTGGTTGGCAATCGCCCTTTCCAGATGTCAAGCATCTTGTTGAGGTTCGCGTTGCGGCCGAACACTTGACGGATCTCCTGCAAGAACCTGTTTATGAGTCGGCTTTGACCGCTCAGGAACGTGGAGAATTTAGCGCCTCTATTGAATCTATTGTTCACTTGCTCACTGAATAGTTCTCTAAACTAGGACTATGTCTTTGACTTTAAATTGTGTCACTTGCATTGACGCTGGCTCGGGAAGCATGACGGTGACCTTTGCTGCTGGTGGGCTCTCAGCGCTGGCCGTAGGCGTCAAGCTCAGCCTGCAACGACTGCGACCAAAGATCTTTTTCTCTTCAAGAAAGCAAAATCTGAATCCAATAAAAGCCGAACAAAATACAATCAGTGATTGATGAAGTTGGCCGTGCAAAAGTGAGTGGTTACTCGATCGTCCCGTAAGAACCGCTAGCAGTGGTGTTGTTTTTCCTACAGTCCGAAATTGTTTCGTCAATCGCCCTATCTAAATCCTCAATGAATATCGTCATGACTTTATCGTGAATTGCGTTAACGGTGAGGTGGAGAGCAGGGGGAGGGCCTTGTCGATCGAGATACCAACCGCGACGCCGCAAGTTATCGGCAAGCATAAAAATATCAAGCCGATCGTCGTTGCTGGCAAAAGAAAGCAAAGTTGCGTCCGGCTGAGCAAGTAACAACAACGATGAATGCTCGTCAATGTGACTAGCGATGGCTAGTGCGGTCGCACGGGCCGATGCGGTGACTCGTTTGTAACCGTCATCACCGAGATAATGCATGACCGCCCACGCAGAGGCAATCGGCCCTCCAGATTTTGTGCCAAGTATTCCGCTTGAACCATAAGTTCCTCCCAACCAATTCTGAGTGACAAAGGTTTGGTCGGCGCGCAACTCCTTGGTGCGATGAACGAGTACTCCTGCGCCTTTTGAGGTGTAACCGTATTTGTGTAAATCAACTGAAATCGACGTAACACCATCAACACGGAAATCCCAGAGGGCAACGGCTTCTCCGAGTTGTTCAAGGTAGGTGAGTGTGACTCCGCCCATGCATGCGTCAACATGACAGTTGAGATCGTTTGCCATGGCTAGAGCAGCAATTTCCGTGACGGGATCAATTACGCCCTGCGGATACTGAGGCGCCGACGCGACCAGCAAAATAGTTCCGTCATCAATGGCATCTTGCATGGCTCCAAGATTGGCCCGCCAGTCGGCTGCGACCGCAACACGTCGACTCGCCACATCAAAATATGAACATGCTTTCTCAAGTGCGGCATGGGCTGATGTTGGCAACACAATGTTCAAGCCTGATAGGGGTCTGTTCTGGCGACGACGACGCTCCCGAGCGGCACGCACAGCCAACAGGAGGCTTTCTGTGCCACCAGAAGTCATAAAACCTGCTCCGGTAGCGGGGGCATGGGTCCAGCCCAAGACCGTGTTCACCACCTCACCAGCCATCAAGCGAAGACTAGGAAAGGCATCGGTATTTAGAGCGTTCTCATTGGCAAACCTTTGATAGGCATCTTGTGCCACGGCGAGCACATCTGGACCCGCACTGTAGGCAAGGGTAAAAGCACGACCGTCACGCCAGGCCACATCATTGGCTCGCATGGCTTCGAGTTCTTCTTCAATCACACCCTGTGAGCGTCCAGGACCCAAATGGGGGAAAGTCATATCTGCACTCTAGGAACCCCGCAGCCCATACCGTTCTGGACTTCTCCTAATATTACATAACGGGAATTATGGGCTACGAAAAAGGCCAGCACGAAATGCCTATAGAACCTGGGGTCTGAGGTCGCTGGCAATTACTGGCTCTGCCGACTCAATCAGCCATCTGAGATCTTCTTGCAACGCTTCTTTCGTGGCGCGTGAGTTGGCCGCGAGATCAGAACGGACGTCTTCGACTGCACAATTCAGGACATAGATCTTGTCTTTCAGGTCATCTAGTTCATCCCTGGCAACCACCAGTTCGTTTTCTGTAAGGGCTAACTCCTTGGATCTTTGGCGAGCAACCCAGTCCCATTGACGACATGCTTGGCTACAAAATTCACGAGGACGCCCCGGGCCTGTTTTGAACGCCAACACCTTACGACACCACCGACATCGCTCCGATGCCCTGTCGGGGCGATTACCCGATTTCATCATGACGAAATACTAACGGAGGTTACAATCTGTGTGGTGTCAATGCCCGAGCCCCCGCAACGATTATTTGCAAGTGACAATGCCAGCGGGATTCATCCCCAATATCTCGAGGCAATCGCTGGGGCGAACGCCACTCACGAACTCGCCTATGGAGTTGATCGATTCACACAATCTGGTACCAATGCATTTTGTGCACTCGCCGACGCAGATGTGGACGTCTTGTTTACTTTTGGTGGCACGGGATCGAATATCTTGGCGTTGGCCATTTTGCTCGAACGAGCTGAATCAGTTCTGTGTACTGAGTGGTCTCACATTGCCGTCGATGAAACAGGCGCACCCGAACGAATTTTAGGTGTCAAGTTGCAAACAGTTGTCTCCCCTGATGGCAAATTGCAACCGGCGCAAATCGTGTCGGCGGTCAATGTTCTGGGAAGTATCCATCACACGCAACCAGGTGTGGTTTCAATCTCGCAGCCAACGGAATTGGGAACGCTCTACAGCATCGCAGAAATTCAAGCCATCTGTCAGACAGCTCATCAATACGGAATGCGGGTGCATGTCGACGGAGCACGCATCGCAAACGCAGTCGCCGCCATGGGGGCAACTCGTGATGTTTTTCAGAAAATGACTTTTGCAGCGGGAGTTGATGCATTAAGTTTTGGCGGCACAAAAAATGCGATGCTCAACGCCGAAGCGGTGCTTGTTGCCCCCCAATATCGCGGGCGTCGCGCCCAGTATTTGCACAAACAGGTGACTCAACTGCCGTCAAAAATGCGTTACACCGCCGCACAATTTGTGCGGGCTTTAGACGATGACCTTTGGATCTCAACTGCGACTGCTGCAAATACCGCAGCCCAGACATTGTTTAGGAAAACAAAGGAATTCAAATCACTTCAAATTGATATGCCTGCTGTGAACAGTTTGTTTCCGATCATGCACAACCCAGCAAAGGCAAAACTTCAGGAATGGTCTTTTTTCTGGGATTGGGATATCAACCGACATCAGGTGCGATGGATGACCTCGTGGGACACCTCCCCCGCCGATATTGACGCTTTTGTGGGCGGAGTTGCGACAGTCTTGGCAGAGTAAAAATCTGGGCCATGACTGGATTGCCTGTGGATAACTTTGGAGCCGGCAAGTCCCAAGTTTTTAACAAGAATGTTCCAACAATTTTTTGCACATTTCAACCTTTGGGCTAAAGTACGACGGTATCTATAGGGGGCTTAATGGCAATTGGAGATTTGTTTTCAGCGCGTCCGTGGGAAGAAACCGTGTGGGAAATTGATGCGGCCTGTCGAGGTCTTTCCAATATTTTTTTTCCAGCAGCGGCAGAACGACCTCAAGCCCGTGAGCGACGAGAATCTCAAGCCCGCGAAGTCTGTAAATCGTGTTCGGTGTTGAATGAATGCCGATCATTTGCGCGGCGTCACCGTGAATACGGATTTTGGGGTGGCGAGTCTGAGGAAGAACGGCACACTGCCGGGTATCGATTAATCGCCCCGATTGGTGTTCGCGCCCGAAACGTCGGGTGACCGTTACTTCAGTAGTCGTAAAGTATCGCTAAATCGTCTGCCTTTGGCGACGTACGCCATTGCCGCAAATTTTATGTCTTCTTGACGGGCCTTGTCAGGCTTGATGGTCGCCGGCGCACCTACGGCAAGTGCTCCCGATGGAACAGTGGTGTTATTTAGAACTACGGCATTGGCCGCGACGATGGCTCCAGAGCCCACAGAAGCATTGTGCAACACAACTGCGCCTGAACTGACTTGTGCGCTGTCTGCGATGCGACATCCTTCAAGGTGGACAAGATGTCCAATCACGCAGTCATCGCCCACCGTCGTTGGAAATTGCGGAGTCGTGTGAACCACGGTGCCATCTTGAATGCTTGTTCGAGCCCCAATAAAAATCTCTCCGTCGTCGCCTCGCAACACGGCACCTGGCCAAATCGTGCTCTCTGCTCCGATGGTGACTGAACCTATGACAACTGCATCGGGATGGACATAAGCGGTTTCGTGGATGTCGGGAATTTGATCGCCAAGTGCATAAATGGGCATGCCATACCGTAGCAACTTGCTCATCTGCAGGTACCGTATTGGCGCTATGTCTCGCCGTATTGAAATTGAACTTACCAGCAAACGTGCCGACGGAACATGGACATGGCGTGCTGCCGGAGCCCGCGAACCCAAAGGCATTGTGAGTGCCGACATCGTGCCCGAAGGGGCAGCCATAAACGAAACGCTTCGCGCTGAAATTGAAACAGACCTTGACGGAAGTCGGGTTTTGACGATGACGTCTCTAAAGGCAAAGGCCGAGCGAGTTGGAATTCTGGCGCTGATTCCGAGTGAAAAAAAATTTGAACCAGTCACTTCTGTTTTGCAAAAGAAAGGTGGTCGTAGCGACGGACCTCGTAATGGCCCTCGGCGCGACCGCCCCGATGGCGCATCAGACCGCACCCGCCCACCACGCACGCGCAAAGAGACATCGCCTAGCGATCGCACTCCTTCTGACAAACCGCGCCCTGAACGCCCCCGTCGTCCTCGCTTTGAAGCGCCCGAAGAAATCCCCCAGCGTCCCAAAGCCAAGCGCATCCGTGCTGGTCGAGTGAATATTGATGCCATATTAAGTGCGTTGCCAGAATCTCACAGAGCAGTTGCCGAACGTGTTTTGTTGGGAGGACTTCCCGCAGTTCGTGCCGCTGTTGCTGAGCAGAATGCGATTGCAGTCGCTGCCGGGCATGAGGTGATTCCTGCTGACGGACTTGTTGCAATTGCCGAGCAATTGTTGCCGCGTCTGCGAGTTGCAGAATGGTTAGACCGCGCTCAAGCAGCACAGAAAATAATGTCTGAAATCGATCTCCGAGATCTTCGTGCGTTGGTTGTCGCTGGCGACGACCCAACCATTGCCCGCGATCAATCCACGAGAACACTCGCTGCAGAAATCAAGTTGTCGCTCGCGCGTAGACAAGACGAAGAGATAAAAAATTGGCTCGAAGATATCGCTCTTGCACTCAAAGTAGGCAGGGTTGTTCGTGCCTTGAATTCATCGTCTATGCCACCAAAGGCTGGAGTCCCCTTTCCGGCGGAACTTGGCAATCAACTCGCCTCTGCTGCAAGTGCATCACTTACCGCTGATTTGCCTGTTGATCGATGGATCATTGTGCTGGAATCGGCGGCGTTTTCACCCGTGCATGCTCGCATCGTGCCCGCTGTACTTCCCCAAGTTGTAACTGAAGAATTAACCAAAACCGTTACGCGCTTGGCCCCGTTGATGCCCCTTGTTGCAGCCATGTTTGGTGTCACTGCTACGACAAAAAAGCAAATGCCTCGGCCACTGCGACCCGTGCGTGCGCCCAGCAAGCCAGCCAAACCCGCCCAGGTACTGCCCAGGTCCCCAGAGCGAGTCGTAGCACCAGAAGTGGTGCCGACAGAAGTGGAAACAGTTTCTGAGGAGTCAAGCACCGTAATTATTGATGCCGCTCCAGATGCACAAGAACAAGTCGAATTGGATTCTCCCATCGCCTAGAGCCTCTAGGAATCTTGTGCCACAAAGCTCAGCGACTAACTTGTCAACATGTCAGAAAAAGTCCTTTACGAACGACGTGGTCAAGTAGCTGTTATCACCCTGAATCGTCCTGAAGCTCGCAACGCAGTCAACGGCGATGTGGCACAAGGTCTCGAAGCAGCAATAGATCAATTAGAAGCAGATCCAGATGTATGGGTTGGGGTATTGACTGCCAATACAGAAGGTCAAAAGAATCCGGTCTTTTGTGCAGGCGCAGACCTCAAGGCAATTAACTCAGGCGATGCCGGTGCGCTTAACACAAAGCGTGGTGGCTTTGGTGGCTTTGTATATCGCGAACGATCAAAGCCGGTGATAGTGGCAGTTGATGGCCTGGCAACGGCAGGTGGCTGTGAAATTGTTCTGGCTTCCGACATGGTTGTGGCGTCATCGATTTCGGCTTTTGGGTTAGCGGAAGTGAAACGCAACCTCATCGCCGGTGCTGGCGGTCTTTTTAGACTGCCAAGAGCCATCGGACAAGCAGTTGCAATGGAAGTTATTTTGACCGGGGAACCACTCCCCGCCCAACGGGCATACGAACTTGGTCTCGTCAATCGAATCACAGAGCCTGGCAAAACTGTTGATGTGGCGTTCGAACTCGCCAACAAAATATGTTTGGCAGCTCCACTTGCGGTTTATGCGAGTCGCAAAGTCGTGCTCGCCGCTGCCTATGAAAGTGATGAAGCACTGAAAAAAATGACGAATGCTGAATTTGCTGTCGTGCTGCAGTCCCAAGACACCAAAGAAGGTCTGACGGCATTTATTGAGAAGCGTGCTCCTCAGTGGAAGGGTCGCTAAAGTCGCGTCCCACCACAATCGTTCGAGCCGTTAATCCATGCCGTTCAAATAAATTTTTCATTGCCCTGTCACCAGGCAATGCTTGGGCGTAAATGCGCCCCACAGAGGATCCAAGCGCATCGATTGCTGCATGCATGAGTGAATCGGCTGTTCCAATATCGCGCGCATCTGGTTCTACATAGACGTGGCTTATGCACCAATGGACAAGACGCCAACGCGAACAAATCAAAGTGCCAACAATGCTCTCTTCCAATCGAGCAACAAAGAAAATTGGCTCGGAAAGATCCTCCCCGACAAAGACATCAATATCTCCGCGCATCGACAACCCTTCGGCTGCTGAACGAGACTGGTGGTCGAGCAGAACGATTAAATCGGCCTCTTGACCGCGTTCTACCGACACGAGAGCCATGTTAGGTAACGTCCTTGAGGACCCTTTGGCAGGCCTGCACAACGGTGACCCTGTTGCGGTGCGCCTGTTCATATTTGAGAATGGCGCGTTGCTGATTTACCGTCAACCCAGCGAGTGCTTCAATTATTTGTCTAGCAGTGCGCAGATTGTAATCAACATAGGGTTCCTCGTCAGTTTGCGTTTCGGTCACGACCACTGACGGTTTGGCACTGGAGTCAGAGTTGCTGGAGGCCCCAATATTTAAACGTTGTAGTAACATTTCCAAGCCCTGTTTGACGGCGTACTCACCAATCATCTTGGCGGCTGGAGCTTGTCGACGCAATGAGGCAACCAATGCTTCTGCCTTGGCAGTCATTTCAGACAAAGGAACGTTGTTTGTCATGACTTTGTGACAAAAATTGGACAGGAATCATCGCCGACTGGACAAAAAGGCGCCGCACTGCGAACCAGCAAAAAACAACTTGAGCACAGTTGCTCATCATCTCTTTTGGGCTGCAGATGGTCATCAGCCAGTCCACGATCGTCAACTTCTAATTCTTCGTCTTCATTGACTTCTTCTTCGGCCGCCACAAGTTTTTCTTTTAGGATTTTGCTCAAGTCATCTTCGACGTCATCCGGTGTCGTGAGATCTTCTTCGTCATCGTCGTCAAGTGAGCCTGGGCGAGAAACGATCGTTGCGCCCATGCTGGCGTCATCATCTATGTCGTCAGACCCCTCCTCGTCTGATTCAAATTCTTCATCGTCTAGATCGACTTCATCATCAAGAAGTATTTCGGGGTCAACGTCAAGATCGTCAAGATCGTCTGGGTCGAGGTCGGCTTCTTCAGGCTCGATCTCTGTGGCTGGCTTGGGCTTCACTTTTGGCTTAGCTTGCGCCTTCGCTTTTGGCTTAGCCTGCGCCTTCGCTACTTTTTTCTTTGCAGCCATTTGGATGCCTTTCTGCCCAACTGAGCATTGCGCCAACCGTCACAATTATTTTTGCGACAAACCACGCGGCGGGATACTAGACACAAAACGAGCCTTCGAGACGTATTACAGCAAGATTTCTTACAGAATCAGGTTGACCCCTGGTCTAACAGGCCAGAAATCAAGAACGGCGCTGTTCAGCACGTCGCTCGGAATCAAGGCGTTCGAGCTCGGGAGCCTCGGTAGTCATGTGACTCATCGCTGCGGCAATGGCCTTGTGCCCAGCCACGCTCGCAATCTGGTTATGCATTTCTAGGGAAACGCGCCGATAAGAAGGATGTCCCTGGGGCGAAGATCGCAATTCAAGCATGTGCATGGCCTCGCGAGCATTGAATTGCATTACGTAGCGCATTCTGTAAGCCATCGAGACGGCGTAAGGCGCCTGTTGGCTAAAATGTTCACCGAGAGCCTCATACAGGCCTCTAGAGCGCTCCATAACCTCGTCAAATTGCTCAGCGCAACCAGAGTTGACGAGTAGTTCGGGACGAGTAAAGCCGTGGTACGGCGTCAAGGGTTGCCACTCAATGGTCAGCATGCGGTGGCGTTGCATATCTCGAAAAGCACCATAATCAGACAGAATGTCAAACCGATAGTCAGTTCGCTCAAATGCTCGTCCCGGGCGGTGGCGTCTGTTTTTTCGTTCGCCAACATAAGCCAACAAAAGAGCAGTCTTGTCCTGAGCAGTCATGCGATCTACGAGGGCGAGGAGTTGGGACTCGGGAAGATGTGACTGTGCATAGCAGATCGCTGCAATTACCTTGTTTTCGCCGTCGGGGTCAAAACCAACAAGACTTACTTCATCGGACTCATCGGCGATCTGATCGCTAAAAAGTTCATCAACCAGGACTGCTGTGTCTTCATGTGTGTCAGAGATGTATTGCGACCATTCTCCACCACGCTCTTTAATGTCGACGCGTTTTAGAAAACTTGGAATAACTTTACGCAGTTCCCCCAACATCATGTCGGCATAATGACGGGCCTCTGGCAGTGGATGAGCCCGCATTCGAAGCAATAACTGTTCGTATGCCTGTCCGCTGCCGTAGATTCCGACATTTGACAAAGATGCCGCCGGCAGTGCCCCACGTACTGCGTCAAGCGCTTTGGCACGAGTCGCTTGGCGAAAAACGAAATCGCTGACTCCATCGGTTTGGCGAACTGTTTGACGTACATGTTCGGTGACCTTGCTAGCGAGTTCGCTGTATGAGTCAAACATCCGATCCATGTCGCCTACATATCGATTAGCGAGTTTACTCGCTAAAACTTCAGGGTCGCGAAAGAACCGATACCTTCCACCGAGTCTTTCGTCGTAGGAAATATAACGAGTGCTTTGCTCGAGATAACTCATCAAGCGTCCCCACTCCAAAACTTTCGTCAAAATATTTGATGCCTGTTCACACGCCAAATGAACGCCACCGAGTTGCGCAACAGAGTCATCCCCGTATTCAAAAAAAACTTTCTCGTACAACCCTTCAGCTCGTTCAAGCCCGATTGTTGCGTCCACGTTCTGGTCACCGGTGATGTCAAGGTCCCCCACGAACTCGTCCAAAAATAATCGTCGAAGACTGCGAGGACTGCGACTGTAACGAGCAAAAAGAGCGCCTTTGACGACTTCTGGAAGATTGACGAGGGCGAAAACAGGAAGATCTAAGTTAGTAAAATACCGCCGAAGAATTTGAGCCTCAGAGTCTGAAAAGTCCTCAGGAACATACACCGTCACAGTTGATCAGCCTATTCGTCGGGCGGTTGTCCACTGCGGATACCGCTCACAACACATCAGTTGATGTGTTCTCCTCCGAAAATACTTTTGCTACGAGGGATTGTCGAGGCGCCGAAGTCCAAAAGTCGATTGCCGTCATCACCATCGCCTTGGATGCATCAAGGATTGCCAAGTCCGCTGTGTGACTTCGGGCATGTTTTGCAAATTCTTCCGTGTGGATGGCAGTGCCCCGAGGCGCGATGGAAATCATTGGATGAATAGACGGAACTAGGTGACTGACGTTTCCCATGTCGGTGCTGCCAACCACTGCATGACCACAATCTCGTGGATCTCGTACGACTCTGCCGAGTGCTGCCGAGTTTGCAACATATGAAGCCACAAGTGGTCCGTTTGTCAGCATCTCGGCATATGGTCGATCATCCCATTGATGAGTCATGGTGCAACCACACGACACGGCACCCGCTTCAAGGCAAGCCAACACACGACTTTTGAGCGGCTGCAAGGTAGCAATTGTGTCGGAGCGGACGTACCAGTCCATCGATGACTCGCGCGGAACGATGTTTGGTTTATCGCCAGCCTTGATAAAAATTCCGTGGACCCGCTCGGTGGGCGCGATGTGTTGTCGGAGCGCGGCAACACCGATGTATCCCATCACGGCTGCGTCGAGAGCATTGCGTCCATACTCAGGGGCAGCAGCGGCGTGCGAGGCTCGCCCCGTGTATTCAACAAGAAGTTGTTGAATCGCAATTGCGTCAATCGTCGTTAAATCTGCATCAGCTGGATGTACCATCATGGCCGCATCCAAACCCTGGAAAGCTCCGTTGCGTCCCATTGATATTTTTCCGCCACCACCTTCTTCGGCGGGTGTCCCCAACAAACGCACTGAACCACCGCTTGAGTTGCAAACAGAGACTGCAGCAAGTGCTGCGCCTATTCCGGCAGCCGCAATAACGTTGTGGCCACAACCATGTCCGATACCTGGTAGCGCATCGTATTCACAAACTATTGCCACGGTTGGTCCCGTTCCGTGCTGTGCGGCAAAACCTGTCGGAACTCCGTAGGCGCCAATTGTTGTATCGAGTCCGTGCTTGGTTGCTGCACGCGCTAAACGCTCCGCCGCATAGTGCTCTTTGAAATTAAGTTCGGGGTGATCGTGTATATCGTGGCTAATCTCAATGAGTTCAGCGGCCATTTTGTCGATAAACGAGCAGGCCTGCTGCTTTAAATTCTCTACATCAGATGTCATAGTTTTCTTCAATCCATTTTGCCATAATCTAAACTAGAGGGTGAGGCCTGTTGCAATCAGCACGTGGGCGGCATCAGGAACGATAGTAAGGGAGATGCGTGTGACATGGTCATATCGGCATTTGTCGATTACGACTGTCTGAGTTGCATCTACTGGCACAACAAGGTGCGTTGCACGAGACACTTGCACCTTTGGATGTGGGATATGGTTCCCAAGTTTGGCCTTAGACCACCCAAGGAGGCGTTGTCGCACATTCATTGTGGCTATTGAGATGACGTCAAGGTGCCCATCGTTTGGGTGAGCCCGCGTTGCAATTTGGCGACCTTGCCTGATTCCCGTATTTGTAACAACGAATAGTGGACCCTTCAGCCAACCGCCATGACGCCATTTATTGCGAATAAAAATGTCATTTACAGCGGTAACTGTGTGCTCAAAATTCTTCTGCGTCACAACAACAGTTATCACATCAAACGGCAGACTTCGGGCGGGACCGATTGCAGGGGGTGCTTGCGGGTTGCCAAGAGATTCAAACAACGACCCACCGTCAAGAACAAAGCAGTTGCATGTTTTGCTGTCCAAGTGCAGGCCGATTTCGTGGTCTGATCTGACTTTTATGAACGGAGGGCACAGATCAATTTCGACTCCCCACTCATGATTTTTTTTAATGGTCATAGCAATTCCTGACTCCTAGGCCAGTTCAGCCACTTCAGAGCTCATCCCAGCAGCGACCACTCCACGGTTCATAAGGTCTACCGCTTGGGCAGCAGACTGACGAAGTTTGTCGTCAGGAGCCGCAGATGCGATTTGATTCAAGAGATCAATAAGTTGTCGGACTGAGCGGACAAAATCACCTGGCGTCAGATCAGGGTGCAGAACCTTTGAAAGATTCTTGCCTGACGCCCACTGAGATACCTCAAAAGAAATACCTCCATCTGGCTTGCGATAGAGGTTCATAGAGTGTTCCCTCTGAATCTCGTGCAGCCGCAGAGTTAGCCGCTCGATTCGTTTGAATCTATTGGTTACAGTTTCGTTAGGCCAGCGCACAGGTCCGCCATCGTCTGGACCTCGTGTCTCAAACACAACCGTTGAGAGTACGGCGGCAAGATCTACAGGTGACAGCGAGTCAAGCATCCCGCTGGAGATCACTTCAACGATCAATAGGTCCGATTCGTGAAAGACTCGGGAGAGCAGTATGCCTTTATCGGTGAGTGTCCAATCTCGGACGTAGCCCAATGTCTCAAGAACATCAATGACTTCATCAAAGCGGGCGCTCACCGAACCTGAACGAGTCGCCATCCGTTGTTCCATCTGGGAAATTTCAGACATTAATCGCAGTTGACGCCGCTCACGAGTGCTGCGCGGATTTGGATCCACGGGGATTTCAGCAAGGCTTGATTGCTGGGCCGGTTCTTCGGAAATTTTAGCCTTAATGAGTCTTTTTGCAGCTTCGCGTATGAACTCAGTTTGCGTTGGTTCGTAAGGAACGGGAATATCAATTCCACCGCAACGTCGGGGCAGACTCAAAAAATCTGGCGCTGTAAGTTGTAAAACCTTGCGTGATGCACTGACGACTGTTAGTCGGGTGCCAGATTTTCTCGTGGCCGTGGCGATGATGGCTCCCCGACCTCGCAGAACAGCCGTCTCAAAAAGAACGACATCGCCTGGCCGCAGTCCACGCAGAGCGATTTCTAATTCAGTGGTGGAGATTGAAATTGGGAGAGATTCACTGACCTCATCCAATACTCCTGCACGTGATCGGGACAACTCAAGAACGGCGAGTTTCTTGCTCTGCAGGTTTGCCTCCGACAGCACCACGTCTTTGTCCGTTTGAAACTGAGCGAAGGAAAGATTCAGCACGTGCTGAGTGCCCTGCCGAGTATGAGCCCGCACCAGGTTGACGGCCATATTGAAGGTGGGTCGAAAAGCCGACGAAAGGCGAAAGCTCCTGCTCAGAGCCAATGCAACTATCTGGTCGAATGTAATAAATGGATTCCACAAAGTAACAGCGTGTCCAATTTCGTCGAGCCCGCGTCGGCCAGCACGACCCGTTAATTGGGCAAATTCGCTGGCCTTCAACAACATATGGTTTTCCCCCGTAAATTTGGTTAATTTTTCAATCACCACTGCTCGTGCCGGCATATTGATCCCAACGGCCAAAGTCTCGGTAGCGAAAACAACCTTTATTAGACCCTCGATAAAACATTGTTCGATGGCTTCCTTGAACATCGGAATCATTCCCGCGTGGTGACAAGAAATACCTGCTCCCGCCTGCTCGAGGAATTCATCAAAGCGCAGGGCTGCTCGATCATCAGCGGTCAGATCGGTTGTGTGGTCATTGATGATCTGGGTGATTCGAGATTCTTCCTCAGGATCAGTTAAAACAATTCCATCGCGAATACAAGATTTGACTGCATCTTCACATTGAGCGCGACTGAAAATAAAAACTATTGCTGGCAGAAGATCTTCACTTGCTAAAAGATCCACAAGATCTGGGCGCGAAGGAGTGAAAAAGCGTTTTCGATTAGTCTTGCTCCGAACTCTCCCCGACCGACCAAAATTGCGATCAGAGTCAAGCAAACGACGCACCGAGGCGTTGGCCTCTCCATTGACGACCGTATCGTGTATTGTGACGCGACCCTGGGCAGAGTCTCCAAGGGCAAAATGGTTGACTAATTCAACTGGTCGCCTATTCTCAGTGACTACATCGGTCCGACCACGAACTGTTGTCAGCCAGGCTCCGACCTCGTCGGCATTTGACACCGTCGCCGACAAACACACGAGTTGCACTTCAAGCGGCAATTGAATAATCACCTCTTCCCAGACAGGACCACGATATGAATCCTGCAAGAAGTGAACCTCGTCGAGAATAACCACGCCTAACTGCTCAAGTTTTGGTGAAGCCGAATAAATCATGTTGCGCAGCACTTCTGTCGTCATTACGACAACGGGTGCATCAGAATTGATCGCATTATCGCCAGTGACTAGTCCGACGCTGTCTGAGCCGTAGAGATCACACAAATCGCGAAATTTTTGATTTGAGAGCGCCTTGATGGGTGCCGTGTAAAAGGAGCGCAAATCGGACGCCAACGCCTGATCAATCGCATATTCGGCGACCAATGTTTTCCCTGAGCCAGTGGGCGCGGCGACAAGAATTGATGCCCCAGCGTCAAGGGAGTTCATCGCCTCAATCTGAAATCGATCGGGCACGTAATTGAGACGACGAATGAATTGCTCGCGTATTTCTCTTGCCGATTGGTCCGTCATACAGGTGCTGGCTGACGGCGCCGAACGAGGAGCCATCCAATAAGAACAGCGATCCAGAAGAGCAAACTCATTGGAATAGCCAGCGACAACATACTTATGGGGTCACCGCTCGGAGTAATGACGGCCGCCGTCAAGAAAATAACCATAATCGCATTGCGCCAGTTCTTGACAAGTTTTTGGGGAGTGACGACACCAACCAACTGTAAAAACACGATGAGCACTGGCGACAGGAATCCGATGCCATAGGCCAAACCCATCAGCGACACAAGGCTGATGTATTTGGTTATTTGGTAGGCCTGAGTGACATCAGGACCTGACCAGGAGATGAGAAATTCTAGTGCCCGATCAAGGGTCCAATAGGCCAAGTATCCCCCCGTAGAAAAGAGCACTAGGGACGAGGCGATGAACGGAATTGCGTACCGTTTCTCTTGTTTTTCGAGTGCAGGAACAACAAATTTCCAAATCTGCCAAAGGATTATTGGCAAAGCCAAAATCAATCCTCCATAGGTGGCAACCTTCATCCTTGCCGTAAGGCCGTCAAGGGGCCCCAACGTAAACAAACTTCCATCACATTTGAAATCGGTGCGCTTATTGCAGACATCTCGGTATGGTCTTGTCAGCATTCGAAGTACAGGTTCATAGAACACGAGCAACGTGATGGCACAAACACCCACTGCCAACAATGAGCGGAAAATGCGCTTTCGTAGTTCTCGAAGATGTTGCACCATGGTCATTTCTTTTTCGACCACTGGTGATTTTTTAATTCGCATCGGGGTCCGATTGCGTTTGGGCAGACTCAGCTTTTTCTGGTCGCATTGGAGGAGATGGTTCGGAGTCAACCTCCCCGAAACCATGCCTTAGTGTGTTGGCAGTGCCCCGAATTTCATCGAGAGGCTCCTTGAATGTTTCGCGCATTTCTGCCTCAAAGCCATTGGCCATGCGACGGACCTCGCCGTAAACCCGTCCAACCTTGCGAATCACATTGGGCAGTCGGTCAGGTCCTAGAACCACAAGCCCCAAAATGAGCAAAAAGATAATCTCACTGCTCGAAAGGTTGAACACCTTCCCAAGTGTAGGACTCATCCCCTACGCTGGCGCGGTGCAGCAGCGACTTCCTTCTCTCCTGAATCCCCCGATTGCGTTTGCTCATCGCGGTGCTAGCGCACACCTGCCAGAAAATACGATGCCCGCATTTGCTCTGGGGCTACGACTCGGGGCAACAGGCCTTGAAAGTGACGTGTGGATCACTGCAGATGGCGTTGTTGTCCTGGATCATGATGGCGCGGTTCGCGTGGGCCTGCGCAAGAAACCAATTGCTCAGATTATGTCCAAACATCTGCCTGAACACATCCCAACTTTTGAAGCATTCATCAATTCAATTGGGACTGATATTCAAATCAGTCTGGACCTCAAGGATCTACGGGCTTTTACTGGTCTTATTGATATCTGCAATAATTGCAGCTTTCCGTTGGATCAACTGTGGCTCTGTCACCCGTCATGGCAAGAACTCGCCAGCCGACGAGCATTACAACCCGACGTACGCCTTGTTGACTCCACTCGGTTAGCAAAAATTACAGAAGGACCCGAGCGTCGTGCCGCTTCTCTGCGGGAAGCAGGAATTGATTGCCTAAATATGCATCACAGTGACTGGAACGGTGGTCTCACCACTCTTGTTCATCGCTTTGAAAGACTCGCTTTCGGTTGGGATATGCAGTTTGACCAAGTATTGGACCATGGATTCAGAATGGGTCTAGATGGAGTTTTCAGCGACCATGTTGATCGCATGATGGACTCTTATGTTCGTCAAATCGAACCATCTGCGTAGTGCGTTCTACAAAATTTTCCAACTGTCAAAGGGCCATATAGCGACGAAGGCCCTTCCAACGACCAGTCTCTCACTGATAGAACCAAAGGAGCGGCTATCAAATGAATCCGGCCGGTTATCTCCCATCACAAATATTTGATTCGCTGGAACTATTTTTGGAGACATATTGGGCTGTCCACATTTGTCTACAAGTTCAACCTGAGTAAGATCTTCTTCGTCGAGATACGGTTCATCGAGAGCTACATCGTTGATAAAAACAACGCAGGAACGAATCTCTACTTTTTCACCGGAAAGTCCGACGACACGTTTAATCAGGTCGTCATGAGCGACAGTGGCACCATCCGAGGTAATCCTGTCAAAAACTATTACGTCGCCACGGCCTATACCGCCAAGCTGATAACTGATTTTGCTGACAAGCACCCGATCATTCTCAAATAAAGTGCTTTCCATTGAGGGCCCAGAAATGTAGTACTGCTGGAGTACATAAAATCGAACCAAAAGAGCTGCTGCCAATGCGATGCAGACAACCAACGCCCAATCCCTAAGAATTTTGACGAGGCTTTGCCCAGCGGGGTCACCGTCAAACAACTCTTCGGGCTCAATTGACTGCGACACGAGTTGTAAGGATACTCCTTTATTCAATTGCTGACTATAAACCTGCAATAAGTCGTTCAACCCTCTCATCTGTCGCTGCAAACGGGTCCTTGCAAAGAACTGTGCGTTGTTGTTGGTCGTTCAATTTAAGATGAACCCAATCAACTGTATAGTCACGTTTTTTTACTTTGGCCGCTTTTATAAACGCTCCTCTCAGGTGCGCGCGGGTGCTTGTCGGAGCAACTGTCATGGCCCGCAAAATATCGTTATCATCGCAGATTCGGTCTACAAGATTTTTATTCTGCATCTTGTAAAAAACTCCCCGCTCAGTGTTGATATCGTGATACTGAAGATCTAAAAGTTGCACTCTGGCGTCATCAAGCGTCAGATTGTGTCTTTGGCAGAATGCCTCAATAAGTTTCAACTTGATCACCCAGTCGACCTCTCTGTCAAGCTTTAATGGATCATTTTCAATCGTCGAGATGCAGTGCTCCCACATCCCAAGAGCTCGTGTTTCTAACTCAGGAAACCCATTGCTCTTGGAGTAGAGCAATGCGGCATTGAGATACTCACGTTGGATATCGACCGCTCTCACTTCCCGACCGCTCTCGAGCCGTACGGTTCTTCGACAGGCAATGTCCGAACTTATCTCACGTATCGCGCGGATTGGATTTTCAAGTGTCATATCACGCAGTTGCACAGCGTCATCTTCCATCATCCGCAGGACACAGGCCGCACTACCCATTTTAACAAATGTGGTGTATTCGCTCATATTTGAGTCGCCGACGATGACATGTAGTCTTCTGTATAGTTCTGCATCGGAGTGAGGTTCATCGCGCGTATTTATAATTGGTCGAGAGCGGGTCGTCGCCGATGAAACACTTTCCCAAATGTGCTCGGCTCTTTGGGACATGCCGTAGAACGCTCCACGGGGAGACGGTTGAACTTTGCCAGCACCAGTAAAGATCTGGCGACTCACAAGGAAAGGAATAAATACGTCGTCGTAACGATGACTTGAGTCAGTGCGATGCACTAAATAGTTCTCATGACATCCATAACTGTTCCCTGCTGAATCTGTGTTGTTTTTAAAGAGATAGATCGTGCCCCGTATGCCTTCATCTTGAAGTCTCTCTTCGGCAGTGACCACGAGTTCTTGCAACAAGCGCTCTCCGGCTTTGTCGTAGACAACCACATCATAAATTGAGTCACACTCCGGCGTCGCATATTCTGGGTGTGAGCCAACATCAAGATACAGACGGGCACCATTTTCAAGAAAAACATTGGAGCTACGACCCCATGACACCACTTTTCGAAAAAGGTAACGCGCCACCTCATCAGGGGTTAAACGACGTTGCCCACGCAGTGTGCAGGTAATCCCATATTCGTTCTCAAGTCCAAAGATTCGACGTTCCATTGAACGTCATCCCAACAATAAAGTGACTTCGGCTGACTCAATCCGCCTAAAACTCCGACGACTGGCATCACGTTCAATAACTGCTACTTCAAGATCCTCCGCTGCCAGTGTTTTATCGGGGCCACCCAAAGATGATGCACACGCTTTGAGCGCAATAGACAGTGTCGCATTTGCCACAAAGGCAGTATTCATTCGCTCACTTATCGGATCAGCATCTCCGCCGAGCACCGAAAATCTGTTTTCATCCATCACTGTTCCGTCGTACAAGATGTGAAACAACCTGTCGTGGGAAACCTCATGACCGATCTCAGCGACGAGAATTTCAACCTCGAGAGGCTTTTGATCATGGGTAAAGATATGACCCATCATTTGGGCATATTGATTTGCCAGGCTGCGAGCATCAACGTCGTCGCGAGCGTACTGATAACCCTTGAGGTCGGCGGCACGCACGCCGGCTTGGCGCAGTTGGTCAAATTCGTTGTACTTACCGACGCCTGCAAAGGCAATGCGATCATAAATCTCGGAAATCTTGCGAAGAGTTTTGCTTGGGTTCTCTGCCACAAACAATATTCCGTCTTGATACTGACAAGCAACGATAGAGCGTCCGCGCGAAATTCCTTTGCGTGCAAACTCGGCACGATCCTTCATCTGTTGTTCCGGTGGAACGTAGAACGGCATTGTCATCGTGATCTCACTTGCGAGATGATGGACTCAAAAACCCCTGCGAGCTCGGCGTCTTCGACGGCTACCCAACCGTTTTGGGAGATAGATGCCACGATCGGAAAAATTCCTCGCAAGACATCTGGTCCACCGGTGGCGCTGTCTGCATCGGCCGCTTCCCAAAGTGCCCTACAAACCAGCGTCACGGCATCACCTTGGGTCATTTGGGGTCGCCACCCAATCTTGATGACAGTTCCGGCATGCAAACTTCCAGATCCAATTGCCACAAACTCGCGTTCCTCATAACGACCGCCAGTTACGTCATAGTCCCAAAGGCGACCCTTGGCCTGGCGAGGCTCAAATCCACCAAAAATCGGGACAACACCTAAACCTTGCATTGCTGAGGGCAGGTTTGCTCTAACCATTGTGGAAAGTTGATTCGCTTTACCTTCAAGGGAAAGCTGCTGACCTTCCATTTTTTCATAGTGCTCTAGTTGCAACTGAAAAAGCTTTATCATCTCCATTGCTGGACCCGCTGCACCCGCAATCCCGACACCACTAAAAGTGTCTGCTTGCACCACTTTTTCCATGTCGCGGTGACTGATTAGGTTGCCAGCAGTCGCACGGCGATCTCCTGCCATTACGACGCCATCTTGATATGTGACGGCGACACATGTTGTCGCATGGGGGATATCAGCAACCGACAGGCCCGAGGTGGGTTGATGACTCAGTCCAACTCGAGATAAGAGTGCTTGGAAATTAGCACCCGGATCTTGACTTGGAGTGAAGTACGGCATTGACATAGGAGTATGCAGAAGACTACTGCCCACCCTTTTGAACATAGTTGTTTACAAAATCTTCAGCATTAGTTTCCAACACTTCATCAATCTCGTCTAGTAGGTCATCAAGTTCATCTTTAATGCGTTGCCCACTTTTAGACGATATTTCTTGGTCACCGCCCGCCTGCGGCGATGAAGTACCCGTTGGCGCTGTTGTTTTTCTTATCTGTTCAGCCATGTTCCTACCGTAGTCAGCAATGTCGCGTGGTGCCACCGCCAGAGCAAATTACCAGCCAGGTTCAGGCATCATTAACGGGTCCCATCCAGGGCTATCAGTGGCACCCAACCTCAGCAGGAGCTCCTCTACGGTCGTTGTCGAAGCCAACAGATCCCCCACAATGGCTCGCGTCCCTTTGAGGGGTTCCATCATTGGGATCCGTCTCAAAATCTCATCGCCAGTGTCAATCACAATGCTGTCCCAATTTGCGGCAACGATATTTTGTGGGAACAGGGACAGGCATGTGCCCCGAAAGTATGCCCGTGTGTTGATCGGTGGATCGGTGATGGCGCGCAAGACATTGTCGACATCGACAAGGGTGCGCAGACCAACGCGAAGTGCGAGACATTTGTCTGGACGCATGTCGTGATACTGCAGGTCTATCGCTCGTAGCTGAGCGCTCAATGAAGCAACCCCGTGGCGCTCCGCAAATCCCTCCAGAATTCGTCGCTTGGCAATCCAATCAACCCGATCAGCAGCATTTTCAGGCGATGACTCCAAGCAATCAAGAACTGAGCCCCACTCAAGCAATATTTTGTCTGCGTCTCCTGATGTTGGGTCATCATGGGTCAACAAATAATGTCGGCATGTTTCAAGGAGTTGCTGCTGGATTTCGACGGCAGTCATCTTTCTGCCATCTTGCAATTCACACATTGTTGTCAGAGAAATGTCATGACTGACTGCTCGAATTTGGGACACGGGATTTCGGAGAACCAACCAGTCGGGATATTGAAGATCTTCAATCAGGGCAAGAATCAATGATGTGGTTCCGACCTTCAAGAAAGTGGCGACCTCGCTCATGTTGGCATCACCAACAATCACATGAAGGCGTCTGTACTTCTGTGGATCACAATGAGGCTCATCCCGAGTATTTATAATTGGTCGCTTGACGGTTGTTTCAAGACCAACTTCTTCTTCAAAAAAATCTGCACGCTGCGAAATTTGAAACGGAACCTCCGGTGCGCCATTTTCGCTCCCGACCTTTCCAGCACCACAGAAAATCTGTCGCGTGACGAAGTGAGTCGTAATTTGGGCTGCCAAGCGCCCAAACGAGAGTTCACGGGCAATCAGATAATTCTCATGACATCCGTAACTGTTTCCCTTGCCGTCGGAGTTATTTTTAAAGGTGCCAATCTCTTGCCCCTCTGGTAAAAGCCGATTCACAGAAACGATGCTCTGGCGAACAATTTCTTCGGCTGCACGATCGTAAAGAACAATGTCGCTCGGCGTGAGACACTCTGGCGTGGAAACCTCAGGATGGGCATGATCTACGTAGTACCTGGCGCCATTCGTGAGAACCGCGTTGACGAGATGAGTTTCAATTTCAGGGGGGTATGACACACCCGTAACTGCACCACGAACATCTACCGAAGGTTGTTCGTCAAAAAAATCCCAACCTATTTTTTGCTTCATCGAACCCGCATAGGCATTTATCAACATTGACGATGATGCGACAGGGGAAACCTCGAATCCTCTTGTGACTATGCCGTATTCAGTCTCAATTCCGCAGACTTTTAAAATTGCCATATGGCTACAGGTACTGACCCGTAGCAGCAGGCTCGATCGCTCTCACGCCTTCAGTGGCATCGGAGTCGCTTGCAGGGGTAACCAAGGTACGAATAAAAACAATTCGCTCCCCCTTTTTTCCAGAGATGCGGGCCCAATCGTCAGGATTTGTCGTGTTCGGCAAGTCGTGATGCTCAACGAACTCTTGACGAATACTGTCGATGAGGTCCTGAGTACAAATGCCCTTGAACCCACCAGAAATGACTCGTTTAATGGAAAGTTTTTTGGCCCGCCGAACAATATTTTCTATCATTGCTCCACTCGAGAAGTCTTTAAAATACAAGATCTCTTTATCACCGTTTTGGTAGGTCACTTCAAGGAACTTATTGTCAGCATCTTGTCGATACATCTCCTCTACAGTGCGCTCAATCATGCGAGCCACCATGATCTCCCTGTCACCGAGCCCAATCGTTTCTATCTCACTTTCGTCAAGGGGAAGTTCAGTGGTCAAATAACGCGCAAAAATCTGATGTGCGGCGTTAGCGGTTGGTCGTTCAATCTTTATCTTTACGTCAAGTCTGCCAGGACGCAATATCGCAGGGTCGATGAGATCTTCTCGATTAGTCGCCCCTATAACAATAACATTGCGCAGCCCCTCCACACCGTCAATCTCGGCAAGCAACTGTGGAACTATCGTTGATTCCATGTCGGAAGAAATGCCACTTCCTCGGGTTCGAAACATCGAGTCCATCTCATCAAAAAAAATAATTACAGGCCACCCTTCTTCACTTTTCTCGCGGGCTCTTTGAAAAACCAGTCGTATTTGTCTCTCGGTTTCACCCACATATTTGTTGAGAAGTTCTGGACCCTTAATGTTGATGAAATATGAGCGGCCTTTTTCGTCGCCGTTGTCGGCGGCAACTTTTTTAGCCAAACTATTGGCCACCGCCTTGGCGATGAGGGTTTTGCCACATCCAGGCGGACCGTAGAGCAAAATCCCTTTGGGGGCGGGCAACAGATGTTCGGCAAATAAATCTCGGTGAAGGAACGGCAGTTCTACTGCGTCGGCGATTTGCTCAATCTGTGCATCAAGACCACCAATGTCTGCGTAAGAGATGTCTGGGACCTCTTCAAGCAAAAGTTCATCCACTTCAGGCTGAGGCAGTCGTTCGAGCAGGAGATTGGTACGAGTGTCGAGGCGTAAAAGGTCCCCGACTCGAAGGTATACACCACGCAATGAATCAGCTAATTCACAGACTCTTTCTTCATCGGCACGACCACGAATGATGGCGCGCACACCGTCTTGCAGAATCTCTTTAAGGGTTACAACCTCGCCGGTGACTTCGGGACGACGAGCGTCAACGATGTTTAGGCTCTCATTGAGCACGACTTCTGCACCGCGCACCAAATCTTCCCGATCAATTTCAGGCGTACTGTTCACCCTCATCTTGCGTCCACTCGTCAGAACATCAATTGTTTTATCGTCGTTTAGACCCAGCACCACGCCATAGGCCGATGGAGGCTGCGACAACTTGTCAACTTCTTCCCGCAACGATGCGACCTGCTGGCGAGTTTCTTTCAGCGAGAGAGTCAATTTTTCATTTTGTGCTTCGGTCTGACTCAGCCGCCCCTTGGTTTCGAGCAAACGAGATTCGATGGCATGCGTTCGTTTTGGCAGGTCAGTCAAGCGTTGCCGCAATTCAATTATTTGAAGCCTTAGTTGCTCAATTTCAAGAACTTCTTCTGGGGTCGGATCCCCAAGTCCTGCACCTATTGTCTCGTCGGTCACATTTCAACCCTATTCCGTCCGCGACAAAGAGACCATACGGTCCTCCCTTTGGGTCCTCCCTTCTGCAACCTCAGTTTTATGGTTCTGTCGTGTAAAGTGTGGGCACCGATATATTCGGGATGCGCGAAAGCGGCTTACCAAACCCCCTAAAAACATCAATTAAGGAGTTATATACAAATGAAGGTATGGATTGATCAAGACCTCTGTACCGGAGACGGGCTCTGCGAGGAAATCGCACCAGATGTGTTCACACTCCTCGATGACGGCTTGGCATATGTCAAAGAAGGAGCAGTCATTTATGCAACTGCCAAGGGCCAAGCCCAAGGGGCTGAGGGTGTCGCTAATTTCGCTGACAGCCAACTTGATGCCGTCGTGGAGTCTGCCGAGGAATGCCCCGGCGAATGTATTTTTATTGAGCCTTAGATTCTAAGATTCTTTTTTCGCCCACGAACCGCGCTGTTGTCAAAAATGCAGTGTGCGCAACCATTCGATGATCAGGTCGAACTGCCATGCCTTCGATGTGCCAGGTTCGGTGCAGAACTTCAAGTGTTCGTTGATCAACCCAAAATTTACTGAGTGCTTCCCGCACTTGGACCGCCTGAGTAATTGAAGGCGTATAGGCCACCAATATTCCACCAGCCACCATCACGCCTTCGGCATGTGGAACAACCTGCCAAGGCTCAGGTAAATCAAGCACCACTCGGTCGAAACGTCCTTGAGGCGGAGAAAGGTAACTGTCTCCAAGAGAAACTTCATAGCGATTAAGCGCTTCTTGGCCCAAGAACGATCGAACGTTAGTCCGCGCCCGATTCAAGAAGTCTTCTCGTAACTCTGTTCCAACAATCGTGGCTCCCCAGCGCAACATTGTCATTGACAATGCTCCTGAACCGACTCCCGTCTCCCATACGCGAACACCTGGATGGATGTCGCCAAGCATGCAGATTGGGGCGAGATCTTTGGGGTAAATAACCTGCGCTCCTCGAGGCATCTCAACAACAAAGTCTTCGAGTGTTGGACGCAAGACCAAATAGCGGGCACCTTTTGTGGACTCCACGATGATGCCAGTCTCTTGACCAATCACGGTTGAATGCGCAACATAGCCCGAGTGGCTATGAAACTCACCCTCATCATCAAGAGTAAGTAAATAGCGCCTTTGCTTGCCATCAATGAACAGCGCCTTTTCGCCCGCCGCAAATGGTAGCGCAATGTTACTAGACACGCTCGTGTTTCCGAGAGATGATGAGCGTTTCGCCGTCGGACATGTCAGCAACGGACAAAATCGAACGCCGACTTCTTAGCAGTCTTCTTATCGCCCAAACAATAATGACGGGAAATGAGAATTTTCTCTTTCGTCGCAAAACGCGCATCAAGAGGCGACTAAACAACAATCGTTTAAGGAGATAAACCATCTTGATCTAAAAACGACGAATCTCGACGCGACCGCCTTTTCGTTTGCCACGCCGTCTCCCCAATAAATAAGCCAAGATGACCACTACAGCGCCGATGACCGATCCAATCGCCACGATTGAATCCTTCTTGGAGCTGAACCTTCCTTGTAAATCAGCCTGCAGCGCGCGAAACTTTTCTTCAAGGTCATCCTTGCTTATGCGACCATTTGTCTCGGACATTTATTTCTCCTTCGCTAAAGAAGTCTTGCTGATTCGAGACAACGCCATAGATATGAATAACAAGTTAAAAACAGCAGCAATGAGGTAGTGGACAAAAGACCAAGCGCCGTCAAGGGCTTCGCCACCCAAATCTTGTGATAATCGAAGCACTCCCAGCACCCCCAGCACCAAAGCAGACCCGAGCAACAAGGCTGCTAATGCCCCAAAGCCAAGCCAGCGACCAGCCCCTCTTAGAGGACCCAGGGTTTCTTGTTTGGCGTACTGTTTTACGGCCTCAACGAGGTCCTCTACGCGGTCTACAGGTCCCATGTGTCGAGATGGTTCGGTCTTACTCACATCTATATGGATACCGTGCCAAACGTGCTTTTACTCGCCACCGTTAGGTGTCACGGGTGTTATGAGCCAGTCAGTCCCGCTCAAGTTTGGAAAAAGCCAGAAGTTCTTGAGTGTGGGTGATGGCGGATTCGACTGCCTTAACCAATTCACTCAACGTTAGGCAAGATAAAAAGTCGTATCGAAGTTCGGGGCCAGCAGGAAGGTGCCGCGCCACGTACCAAAGAACATCAGCCAAAGAGTCCACCCAGTTTTGGGTCTGGTCAAGCATTTCTAGATCCAAATAACCGTCTCTTGGATCTGAACTACTGAGATTGGGACCTTGAACCTCTAGCAAAATATGATCAACGGCCTCAGCTGAACTTTTGATTCGTCTTTGCAGATCTGAAATCGCACTGGTATTCATCTCAGGTTCTGCTTCAAGATTTTGGCGGAATCCGACACGGGCCCGAGGAAAGGGCTCATCGACTAACCATTCATCGACTAACAGGATGTCACCTGCTAGACCAACCAAGGCGTAGCCCCCCTCAGGCGTGACGACACATTGCTCTATATGAACCATCACACCCACATCGCGTCGCTGGTCGTCACCACCAACTTCAGATCCTTTGCCAATCAACACGCATCCAAACGACATGTCTACTTCTGTTTCGCCAGCGAGCAATTTATGCATCATCTCGACATATCGAGGTTCAAAAATACGAAGCGGGACGAGGTCTCCGGGCAAGAAAACCGAACCAAGTGGAAACATTGGGACGATCATCTACTAAAGCCAAGCACAATTTTGTCTATGGTGCCAGATCCTCAGGACGTGGATTGGGCGATGCTCGATCTAACGCATCGCCTAATTCGTACCACAAAGGTCGATATTGACTTTGATTGTCTATGCCCACTTTGTTAACCATGAAAGAAAATAACACTGGGTCAGCGCCACTGAGGGGCACATATCCAGCGATGCTCTTTACGTTACGTAGGGTGCCAGTTTTGGCAACAAGGCGACCCTTGATGGATTGCCCCCCAAAGACCGAGCCCAGTGTTCCAGTTTCTCCTGCGACTGCGAGCATCGTTGGCAATGTCGCGCTCTCTTGGGTCAGGACTGCCATGAGTGCCGAACATGTAGCCGTGCTTTCAGTCGTCAAGCCTGAGCCATCCAAAATACTCAAGCCAGCAACAGGGATCTTTGCCAGGCTGAGTTGCTCCATCACAACCGCTAGACCATCTGCTGTCGTCCCCGACTTTTTTACGACAAACCCCATTTCTTTGAGCAATAGTTCAGCGGTGTTGTTATCGCTGTTCACCAACATCTCTCGCACAATTTCTGACAACGGAGCAGAAGTTAGTTCTGTAATTGTTGGAACAGACTCGGCAACAGAACCATTTTTCGACTGCCCCGTCATCACTACACCGCGTAAACCAAGCAGCGCATGCAAGTCATCGGCTGCACCAATCGCTGGATCGTCTGGTTTTAGGGCCTGCCCCAAGGCCGATCCATCACTAGACATCAGAGCCCCAAGTGGTCCGCCCTCGGCAGCATAGAAACTTGTGGGCCATGTAGACGGATAGCGAACGTCATCAAAGCGATCGTCCACACCAACAATCGTGCCCGATATTGTCTGAACTCCTGCGGCGACAATTGCATCTGCGAGCACCTCCATGTAGGTAGGCGACAAGGTTGGATACTTTTCATTGGCCACATAGTCGCGTCGCACCAGCAGAGGGTCTCCCCCTCCGATTAGATATAAATCACCCGTCACCACACCGTCTTTAATTTCTCCCTTGACGGTTGTCGTAAAAGTATGAGAAGGACCAAGTGCCCGAAGTGCAGCGAAACCGGTGAAAAGTTTCAATGCGCTGGCAGGCGTCAAAGGCGTATCCGCACGAGTAGAAATTAGTTGACGCCCCATCCATGAGACAACCAAGCACGAGTTTTTTGGTATTTTTTTATTTAGGGTTGACAACCCACTCGTTAACTTGCCGATTCGTGTAACAGCTGACAATACAGTTGGCGTTCGTCTTGCCGATAGAACTGGTACCAGTATCGATGTTCCTGATTCCACAGCTTCGTCATTATTGTTGACTCGCGTGGCAACACTCGTCGTGTAAGAAAGTCCGACAAGAAGAAGCACTAAGACAAATGTGCCTCCAATCGCAACAACCCGTGCTGGACGCGCTGCACGTCTCATCGAGTTACCGCGATTCCCCGACAAATACCGCATAGCGATAGAGGTGACCGAGAGCAGTTACTGCTCGATTGCCGCTGGCATAACACAAATGACCAGTGTTCTTGACAGTAACTACACCACTATTGCCTGGGTCTGCCACAGCCAATTCGGTGGCCACAAGAATTGGTTTGTTAACGGCGATAATTAGGTCATGTGCTGCCTGGGCAAAGCGCGCGTCTTGGCGCTCGTGGTACGTCACAATCCGCTCAAGTCCGTGATCAGGATAAAAAGACCCCTCCCGCATTAAACGCGCTTGATTGGCCTGTATTCCGAGTCCGAGATAAATAACGGCATCAACGCTGTCGTGTCGAGCGATCAACTCCATGACCTCTGGAATGGTGTCGCGAATTTCACCACCAGCGCAATCAACGGGATTATTTTTGCTCCATCGTGGAGGCAATTTTTTATCAATTGCATCTTTCAAGTCATCGGCTAGGTCGGTGAGCACCAATAAACCGTCACGGGCAATAGCATCGGCCGTAACAACACCCCATCCCCCTGCGGTTGTCAACACCACAACGCGCGGTCCACGTGGCAAAGGTTGCGTGGCAAAGGTTGCTGCTGCCTCGAAAGCCTCCTCAACGGTTGCCGCCCGCGAAATGCCCCACTGTCGGCATGCTCCATCAAAGACCGCATCATCAGCCGCAAGAGCTCCCGTGTGGCTGGCAGCAGCCATCGCCCCCATTTGGGTAGAGCCTCCCTTAACCAATACAACTGGAGTGGTGCGAACTGTCGCTCCAATGCGGTTCATTAGTTCCCTACCGTCTGTGATTCCTTCGACATAGGCCAGAGAAACTTTCGTTTCAGTGTCAGTCGCGTAAAATTCCAAAAGATCAGCAACACCCAAACAGGCAGCATTCCCTGCCGACACAGCGCGACTAATGCCCACGCCTGTCTGCCGAGCATAATTTAAAAAACTTGAGACAAAGTTTCCACTTTGACTTGCCACAGAAATTGAACCACGCGGTGGATATGGCGCCACGATCTGAGCACATAAGTTTACTGGGGTTGAAACCACTCCTTGCCCATTTGGTCCAGCCAACAAGATGCCGAGTTCGTCGGCCACTCGAACCAATTCAGCTTCATCGAAGCGACCTTGTTCTCCTGCTTCCCCGTAGCCAGCAGATGTTAAAAATGCGGCCTTAACACCCTTGTTTGCGCATGCTCGCAATAGATCAAGGTTGGCAGAAGCTGGCGTGCAAACAAATACAAGATCAATGCCATCATCAGGAAGGGCGGCAATGTCAGCGACTGTCGTAATGCCGAGCACCTCCTCGCCTTGAAGATTTGTTCCAAACACGGCACCCGCATAACCACTTGCCAAAATATTGTGCAGTGAGACAAAACCAAATTTTCCTGGATGACTTGACGCCCCCGCAACCAATACACCCCGCGGCTCAAACAGCGCCATGAATTGTTGGTTTGTAAAAGCGGTTCGCCTAACCGTCCCTGAGTTCTGGCGCGCACCAATTTCTACAAGACCATCAACTGCGACAACCGAACCATTTGATTCTATGATTAGTGGATTGATATCGATAGACAAAATGTCTTGACGGATACAGGCGATATCCGAAAGACCCATCAAAATGCTGGCAAGCTGTTGCCTATTCACTCCTGCTTCCCCTCGAAATTCAGCCAGCAGTTTTTGAGATCTAATTTGTCTGATCATGGCGTCAGCATCAGCGGCTTGCAGTGGCGCCGGTCTAAAAACAACATCACCAATCGCCTCGGTTAGAACTCCTCCCACTCCGAGCATCACCGTTGGACCAAACTGTGGGTCAACAAGGACGCCTGCAATTAGTTCCCGAGCGCCAAACACCATTTTAGAAATCAACAGGTGCACAGCGCCGTCTTTGGTGGTCGCTTTACTCAAGAGCTCTTGGGCCGCCTTGAGGCACTCAGATTCAGAGGAAACCCCAAGTCGAACCAATCCTCTTTCCGTTTTATGGGCGATATTTTCTCCACCGAGTTTGACAACAACTGGGAATCCCATTTTTGTTGCGGCTTTAGCCGCCTCATTGGCGCTCAGTACACGTTCTTGCCCCGCAAACGGGATGCCACACGAACCTAATAATTCGCGAGAATCAAACTCTGACAAGGTTCGTTGGGTTCTAGACACAGACCTCAACCGTACTCAATAAATCCATTCAATCTGCGCCTTACGAAAGACCTAATCAATCAAGGCAGATTTGAAAAAAGACAGAACATGGTCGCGGTGCTCAGCGATGTGTTCTTTGCGGAGTGCGTCGTCGTCAATCAAACCATCGATGAAAGAGGCATCGCTGAAATAGGTAAGGATCGCTCCGTATCCAGTGATCAATAGGTGTCGTGAATTGTGCCGCTTGAAGACCCCTGCCTCCATCTGGGCGTCAAAATATGCCGAAGCGGAATCGAATAATGGTCGCAATACGGCAGCAAGATCAATACCTGGATGTGCGCCTCCGTCAAGGGCCTCTCGTCTCATCATGCGGACGTAATCTGGTGTGTCTTCAAAGAGGCGAAAACCTGCATTCAGTACCAACTCCACTTTGGCCCAACCAACGGCCTGATCGGCAACGGCGACATCTAGACGCTCTAGCCAATCAGCCAACAACCTCTCAAAGACCTCGGCATACAGCGCCTCCTTGTTGGTGAAATGGTGCAGGAGACTCGGACGACGGATACCCACCCCGGCAGCAATATCGTTCAGTGATGTTCCGTCATACCCGGATTCGGCAAAACAGCGCAACGACTCGGCGATGATTAACTCTCGCGTTGACCGAGCGTCGTCATCGGCTCGGTTATTGCCTGTTGGTGAAACTTGAGCCACGACATGCAATCTAGCGCAAAATGCCTACCTACCAGTAGGTAGTGGGCTAGCCTTAGCAAGTGGGCGAGATATTGAAGACAATCCTGATTGGTTTTGGGGCTGGATTACTTGTGATGGCACTTGCCAATATTTGCACAACTGTCTACTTGCATCGGGCCTTGAGTCATCGTGCGCTCACCGTCAAAAAGCCAGTGGCAATAGTGTTTCGCTTCATTATTTGGGTTTCAACTGGGATTAAGCCTAGAGAGTGGGTAGCAGTACATCGCAAACATCACGCTTTCACTGACATCGAGGGTGACCCCCACTCCCCTGTGTTACACGGTTGGAAGACAGTGCAGATGAAAAATGTGATGATGTATCGCAAAAGCGTTAGAAATCCAGAAACGATTGCAAAATACGGTCGAGACTTGCCAGATGACAAGTGGGATCAATATTTCTTTGGACATAACAAGACTGGGCTTGGCTTGGGTATTGCATTTTTGATTTTGGTGCTTGGACCAGTGGCCGGAATTGTGGCTGCACTCGTGCATCTCAATGTTTACTTGGCAGGGTCAGCCGCAGTAAACGCCATGGGGCATCATTTTGGTCGGCGGCCCCATTCCAATCAAGCAACGAATCTGCAATGGCTCGCGTTCATCACGATGGGTGAAGGTCTGCATAACAACCATCACGCCGCACCCTCTTCCCCACGACTGTCCCATCGCTGGTATCAAATTGATCCAGGCTGGTGGGTGATTCGAACACTGACTTTCTTGCGACT
>SXGU01045978.1_pt1 | contig 40368 bp, 31 predicted proteins | sample 3174531 | NCBI WGS metagenome assembly SXGU01 (sample SAMN11356863, study PRJNA531348) | freshwater metagenome | isolation source: freshwater sample F1-140 | place: China: Fuxian Lake, Yuxi | collected 2017-12-25 | reverse complement strand
TCGGCCGAGGTGAACGGCGTGCCGTCGGACCAGGTTGCCTCGCGCAACGTCAACGTGAAAGTGCGGTCGTCGGCCGAGGCCGTCCAGGATTCGGCCAGCCCTGGTTCGACCTCCTGCGTCGAGCGGTTGATGCGAACCAGCGTGCTCTGCATCAGGTGCGACATGAAGACTGTTGGGGAAGTGCGATCGACCCATTGGTTGAACGAGCGGGGTTCGCTGCGCAACGACGACGTCAGCACGCCGCCGCGGGTGCTGACGTCCGAGAAGACGATTTCGGTCCCCTGGTCGGCGTGATCCTGCTGACTGGACCACCAGCGCCAGCCCATGAAGGCGATCAAGCCCAACAGCAGAACGCTCAACAATGCCCGCGGTTGTCGGTTCACTTCTTGTCCTGTCGGCCAATAGATTGGCCGTTTTTTTAATGCACGGAAACCGAATTTCGTTCGCTTTGCGTGCAATTTGGCGGTCGGCCGAACCGTCTACCTCGGCCAGGGCAACGCCTTGGCCGTCGCAACCGGCCCGGCGGCCGACGCGATTGCCCGCATCGTAAAACACCAAACCCTTTTGATGCAATCACTTAGCGGAATATGGCGGTAATGCCTCCTCAGATGGCACTGGCCGTGCCATTCAGGTGTGCGGAGAAGTGCTGCAATAGACGTTCAAACACTGACATTGAGCGACGCCTCAAGGGCGGCCGGCTCCGCACCATCCGTCCGCTCGGAGGCTCCGAGCGTGTGATGACGGAATCGGTAGAAGACAATGCGAGGCGCGCACGAGTGCGCCACGAGTTTTCGCTGCCGTTTTTCCACGTTGTCCGTAACGAAATGGTCGCGATTCTGGAGTCACACATGGAACGACCGCAGCTGAATGGACTGAGGCGCCGCACCGGTTCGTCGGCGGCGGTAAACCTGATTGTCTCAGGGCCGCAGGAAGGGACCGATTGGCTGGTCAGGCGTCACGATCTGCGGGTCAAGAAGTTCCTGAGTTCAGGTGCGGTATTGACGGCCTCGAGAGCCGCCATGATCGCGCTGGCGGACGATGACAAGATCGAAGCCCTGTCGGGCGATCCGATGGTGCGCTCGCACATGGCGGTGACGACGGCGACGACGGGGGCTGATGCGGCGTGGGCGGGCAACTACGGCACCAACGATCAGAACCAGCAGATTTACGGCAGCATCGCGGCTCCAGCCATCTCGCCATACGCGATCACGGTGGATGCCATCCGCACACCGGGCACGAGCGACAAGAGTGACGACGAGGTTGCTCCTTGGAGTTCCAAGGGTCCGACCCTCGTGGCTGACATCATCAAGCCTGATCTGGTTGCGCCCAGCTCGAAGATTGTCTCGACGGCAGCGCTGGGCGCGACGCTGATGAGCCAGTTTCCTGAGCGCTTCATCGATGGACCCGGTTCGGAGAGCCTGGACCTGGCTCACGTGGACGCCAACAGAATCAAGACTGTGATGACCGTTTCGCGACGGATGGCCTTCACGCCAGAAGATGGCGCCCTGAATGGGCAGTCGATTATCTGGGGCAACTCCATCATCAGCGCTGTCCGGATGGTGCTGGTAGCCATTAACCAAGAAATCTCGTCTGTCTTGTCAGTTGTTTACTTGAAGGAGGGGTCGCGAGATGTGCTTTGCGCAGTTGATGCAATTGGGATGCACTCGGGCGGTGTTACCGAGCTAACGGTGCAGCTTGGGTCGAAAGTCACCGGTTGAGTGGCAGTCGCGGATTCAGAAATGACCCTCCGAAACATCCGAGCGTTCACTAGGCACGGTCATGACTGATTCACGGCTGAAACATTTCATCGCCGAGGGTCTATTAGGCCAAGCGCTCTCTCTCATAAGCGATCTCCGCCGTCAGTCGTCCGTTCCAGAACGTGTGCTGGGCCTTGAGCTGACTTCCCTCACATCCGCGAAAGGCAGCTGCTCGCGGGAGTCGTCATACTTGCTGTCTCGCAAAGATCTGACTGGGCGAGATCGAGTCCGGTGCTTGGTCGTGGCGGCGACAAGCCAATTGCGCTCGGGTAGTAACGATGCCGGGCGTGCGACATTCAAGAAGGCGGTGTTGCTCGCCGAAAGTATCGACGCCGAGATCGCCTGCTACGCTAGAGTCCTGCAGTTGGCCGCGATTGCTGCGTGGATCGGTCCCGGAGCCGCATCTCTCGAGGTGGCGCCAACTCGGCATCTAGTGACGAGCGCAGGCCGACCAGACTTTATGGTTCGATTTCACCTGGCTTTGGCTGAGATCGCCGCCAAGCAGGGTTTGCTCAGACGAGCTCATCGACAACTCGAAGTTGTGGCCGAGTTACTCTCTTCATTTCCAAATCGATTCCTGCAGACTGAGCATGCCATTAGGGCGGGGGCTGTCTGCTTACTCGCATCTGATCCTGAGGGTGCTGCGGCCTTCTCGCATAAGGCCATTGGTCTGGCTGTCGAATGCGGCGCACCGACACTTGAGGTCGTCGCGCGATCCAATCTCGCGCATGCTTTTCTGTCCCTGGGGCAACTCCACCTGTGCCATTCAGAGCTGTCTCAAGCGCTCAGCTTGTGCAGACCTCGAGGCAGCGCCGAACTCGGGATCTTGGACGGCCTGATGCAATATGCATTGGCCTCCAACGATGCACAACTCGCCGGTCGAATCTCAGATTCGACCTATGGCCACTCACTTGAGATTGAACAGGGTTATTCCTACTACGGCCTCTGGCATCTCCTTACGCGCGTGAAGTGGCTCTATCGCACAGACCAGCCGAAGGCCGGCGTCGCCGTCGCCATGGACGCCATCCCCCGAATCGAGCGCATGGCCGACCGCAACCTGCTCGAACGAATGCAGTTGCTCGCCGCTGAAGGCCTGGGTCGCATTGGCCGCACCGGCGAAGGCGCGCGCCTCATGGCGACGGCAGTCACCGCCAACCCAGACCCACCGCTGGAAATGATGGCCGAAGCGTCGCGGGTGGCCGGTCGCCTGACCGCGCGCGACGATCCGCTGGCCGCCACCAGTCATTTCGATCGCGCCACGCGCATCCTTCACCGCGTCGGCAACCTCACCGCCTGCGCCGAGGTCGAGCGCAACGCCCGTGAAGTCACGCAACGCCCAGCCGTCTTCAGCGCCATGGCCACCGGCTGGCTCGACGACGGCCCCCTGATGGTCCGCGAAGACCCGCCGCTGTGGCTCGACTGCGGCCCTCGCTTGCCGGCCGCCGCCTACGCCGAGCGCATCGCCGCGCTCATCGACCTCGCCGCCCATCCACCACTGCTCGCCGCTGAAACCCTGTCCCTGCTCGCCGACACCGACACCGCCCTGCACATCCGTATCGTCGCCGCTGGACCAGCCGGCGAGGTCGAACAGCGAGACTCCTTCGCCGCCCCAGAGGCGCCGGCCTGGCGCGACGAGCATGCCGACATCATCACGATCGCCATGGGAAGCCATCGCGATCGGGAATTTGCGATCCGCGTCCTGCCGCGGTCCTCGGCGGCGGCGCGCGCGACACTGCTCGCCGTTGAGCGGTTAGTCCAGATCGCGATCGCACTCACCCGCGCCCGCAACCAGGAACGCGAACAGACCGCACTGTGGCCCGAGCCGTCACCAGAGCAACAATTCGGCCTGGTCTGCGTTTCCGAGCGGATGCTGGAACTGGTCAAGTCAGTGCGCCGCATCGCCCCGTCGAACGTCACCGTGCTGATTTCCGGCGAAACCGGCGTCGGCAAGGACCTATTCGCCCGCGCCTTGCACCAGGCCTCGGCCCGCCACGACCGCGTCTTCCTGCCCTTCAACTGCACCACCGTCCCTCGCGACATCGTCGACAGCATGCTGTTTGGCTATCGCCGCGGCGCCTTCACCGGTGCGCAGGATGATTCGCCCGGGTTGATTCGCGCCGCCGCCGGCGGCACCTTGGTCCTCGCCGAGATCGGCGAGAGGAGCCTCGAGGCACAGCCCAAGCTGCTGCGTTTTCTCGAGGCGGGCGAGATCCTGCCGCTCGGCGAGACCCGCCCCCAACTCGTCGACGTCCGCGTCGTCGCCGCTACCAACGCCAATCTCGAGCAGTTGGTCGCCGACGGCAAGTTTCGCGAGGATTTGTACTACCGCTTGAGCGTGATTCCCCTGCACGTGCCGCCGCTGCGCGAGCGGCGCGAGGAAATCCCGCTGCTCGTGGAGCACTTCCTTGACAAGTGCTCACACGAATTGCAGCAGCCGCTGCTGCGGGTCGCCGAAGAGACGCTGGAATACCTGGTGCTCTATCGCTGGCCCGGCAACGTCCGGCAGTTGGCCAACGAGGTCCGGCGCATGGTGGCCCTGGCCGAGGCCGGCGCCGTGCTGATGCCCGAACACCTGTCACCCATGATCGCCGCGAGCCGGCGCACCGTGCCCGCCGATCAACGAACGCTGGAGCCGACCGAAATGGTGATGCGACTCGACCAGCCACTGGCCGCCGCCACCGAGCACCTGGAGCGCGCGTTGATCCAGCGCGCCCTCAAGAGCTGCGGCGGGAAGGTCGATGACGCCGCGAAGCTGCTCGGCCTCTCCCGAAAAGGGCTGTATCTCAAGCGCCAGCGCCTCGGACTCACCGAGCGACATTCAGGACTTACTGCACAGGAAACACCATCCGGCGCTTGACGCCGGCACAAGCCGGAACAGATTGTCTGCTGCTCAGATCCCAGCCCCCCTTCGCCCCGGCCTGTTCATGGCCTTGCGGCTGGACCGCGGCGTGGGCGCCATGCGCAAGCTCGGCGCCGAGATGGTGGACGAGGCCATCCGCAACGGCCATCCTGAATATCTCTGGACGGTAGAACGGCATTAGTCCGCCGCCATATTCAGCGGGTCGTCTTCAAAATCTCGGTAATCGCCTGGCGAACGGCCGGCGTGAAATGCGCGAACTTCAGGCCGGTCTCCTCACCCGCCAACACGCGAGTGATCTTCCCCATCACCAGGTCCTTCACCGGCGGCGGCAACGCCTGGAACGAGGGCGAGTCGATCATGTAGCTGAGTGGATACTTCTGCAGCCGCGTCTTGAGGTCGAGGTCACGCAGCGACCGGCCATTCGCATCGCGCGGCCCAGCGGCCGTGAACTGCTCCGCGAAGCCAGACGACCCGACAATCGGACCATCAACGATCGGCGCTTCGTCGACGTACAGCATGTACTCGACGATTGCCTCCGCGGCTTCGGCCACGCGCGCAGCCACGCCCACCCGAGACTCCCACGTCGCGCGCGTGAACAGGTTGACGAGGTGCACCTGGTGGTCCAGCACCATCAGCGCCACGACATCACTGTAGGGCGTGAGGTATCCGCTCATGTCGAGTTGGCCATCGAGTGACAGGCGCGCGGGCGGCGGCGTGACCGGACGCTGGGCCATGAACAGTGGCAAGTTTCCCGCATGCCGCGCGGGGACGCGCTTGCCGGTGACATACCAGCCACCCCAACGATCCTCGATCGGCCGGTAATGATCGACCGCGAACCCATTGGCGTAGTCGTTGTCGTCCTTTCGAGGAAAAGTGCTGAGAATGGTCTGCCCGGCCACCGCCAACGTGTCCCACGAGACGTGACAGCTCAGGCACTGCTGATCGCGCCCGAAGGTCGCGGATGCCACCGGCTCCTGCCGCATGGTGTAGAACACCGACCCCATCGCCGGATCCTGCGCGACGATTTCGAGCAGCCCGGCGCCGCGGATGTAGGCCACCGACGCGACGTCGTTGAAGTAAATGGCGCGCGGATTGTCTTTGCGGACGTGGCGCGCCTGCAGGCTGGTCTGCGTGTAAACGAGCACCTGCGATTCGACCGGGATGTTCAACAGGTCCAGCACCGACTTCAAATAGCCCGTCTGCGGCTCGAACCTGAGCGAGGCGGACCGGTCGGCCAGTTTCTGGTTCAGCGCATCCACGACGGTGTGCGTGTCGGCGGTGCGGTACTGGATGGCCGGGTGATTCAGGGACTGATCAAAGGCACCGGGGCGCTGGGCCATGGCCATCGCCACGTTGATCGCCAGCAGGACCGCTGTGACTGTCAGGAGGTGCACCGGACGCATGAGTCCAGCTTACTTCCCTCCGAACCAGCTCGGAATCGGCATGTCGGCCATCGTCCGCAGGCCCGGCGCCACGCGCAGGATCTTGGGGATGGAGTTGACCGTGATCGAGGCAGTAGCGACGTCGCCGTGCAGGCCGCCGGCCACCTTCGAGGTCACGCGCGGATGGCCTTCCACCGTCACGGCATCGAACGATTCCGGCGCGCCGAGGTACGCTTCCATGTGCAGCGTGATCACCGGCTTGCCCTTGCTGTAGCCAATGCCGTCCTGGATGATGCCGCACACGTAGCCGGGGTCGACCGCGATCAGGTCGCTGGCCACGGCCTGCTCGGCAATCTTCGGCTGAATCACGTCGGTCACCTTGTCGAGCTTCCACCCCATCGAGTCGGCAATCATCTGCACGCTCTCGGCCAGGCCGACGTGACGCACGCTGCCGTCTTTGACCTTGGCGGCGAACTGCTCTTTCGTGAGGCCCGAGCCAATCTTCTGCTGGAACGGCAGGCGGCGCGTGCGCGCGTCCTGCACGCGATCCACGCGAATGCTATCCACGCGTTCGCAGATGCCGGTCAGCGTGATCGGCAGCGCGTCCATCGCGAAGCCCGGGTTCACGCCGGTGCCGACGACGGCGACCTTGGCTTTCTTGGCGAGCGCATCGATCTTCTTTGCCAGCGCACGGTTTTTGCCAACCGGGTACGACAGCTCCTCGGTGGTCGAGACGATCGCCACCCCCTTGCTGAGCACCTGCTCGATCTGCGGCATCACCTGCTTGAGCGACGAACTGGTGCACAGCACCGCGACGTCAGGCTTGCCGGCCTTGATGGCTCCCAGCGCGTCGTTGGTGACTGGAATGCGCAGCTTCTTGTCGAGACCGATGACCTGTCCGAGGTCGAGGCCGATCTTCGCGCGGTCGATGTCAACCGCCCCGACAATCTGGAAACCCTTGCGTGAGGCTACCTGGCGCGCTACCGCAGCACCGATCGGGCCCAGTCCGTACAACAGCACTCTAATCGCCATAGGAGCCTTGGATTATACCCGCATTCGCAAGGCTACGGCGCGGCAAGCCGGGTTACGATGGGCGCGTGGTGACGGCATTCCTCGACGGGCTGATGCGTGTAAAGCGGGCCCCGTGGCTGGTGATCGGCCTGTGGTTGTCAACGCTGCTGCTCGCCCTGCCGCTGTCACTGGCCCTGCACGCCATGCTCGGAGAGCACCTGGGTAGCAGCATGGCCGCGCAAGCGGCGGCCGAGGGCCTGAGTTTTGACTGGTGGAACGAGTTCCTCGCGCAGACAACCGGCGTGGGCAAGACATTTGTCCCGGCCATTCTCGGCTTCGCCGCGATCCTGCAGAACCTGAGCGGCGTCGCCGACGCCAGCGGCCCACCGTCGCCCGTGGTGTGGGTGGTGGTGGCGCAACTGTTGCTCTCGACGTTCCTGATCGGGGGATTGCTGGACCGCCTGGCGCGCGATCGCGCCATCGGCGCCGGCGCCTTCTTCGCCGCCTGCGGCGTCTACGTCTTCCGCTTTCTGAGGCTCAGCGTGGTCTCAATCGCGGTCTACGCCTCCCTGTTCATCACCGTCCACGGCTGGCTGTTCGACCGCCTCTACCCACGCCTGATCACGGAGCTCACAGTCGAGCGCACCGCGTTCTTCTATCGGCTGGGCCTATCTGCCGTGTTCGGCGCGCTCGTCCTGTTCACAAACCTGGTGTTCGACTACGCGAAGGTGCGGGCCGTCGTCGAGGATCGCCGCAGTATGATCGGCGCGCTGTCGGCGGGATTCCGCTTCGTGCGGCGGAACCCGGGTGCCACGGTCGGCCTGTATGGCGTGAACTCGCTGGCATTCGTCGCGGTGCTGTTCGCCTACTACCTCGTCGCACCGGGCGCCGCAGCCGACGCCCTGGCTTTCGCCATCGGCCAGGTGTTCATCGTCTTCCGAGTGATCGTCCGCCTGCAATTCGCGGCGTCACAGACGGCGTTGTTCCAGGGCCGCCTGGCCCACGTTGGGTACGTGGCGCGGCCAGTTGCAAAGTGGCCGGATTCGCCGGCGGCTGAAGCGACCGGCCCGGCGTAAGTCAACCTGCTTCATCTTTACGGTTTTCGTAAAAGTGAAGCAGGTTGACTTATTTGACTTACTGATAGGCCGACAGAGTCAGGATAAGCGCGCCAACCACAGCCTCAACTATTTGCGGCTCAGCCCCCTTGCGCACAATGCCGCACGGCGGCGCGGCGCGTTACCGACGCGTGGCGCGCAGCAGTCTCAGTCCGTTCAGCGTCACGGCGACAGTCGCGCCGGTGTCCGCCAGCACGGCCAGCCACAACGGCGCGGCGCCGAACAGCGCCGAAACCAGAAACGCCGCCTTGGTGGCCAGCGCCAGCGTGACGTTTTGCCGGTTCACGCCCACGGCACGCTTGGCGTGCGCGACGAGGAACTCCAGATCTTCGGGATGATCACAGGTGAGCACCACATCCACCTTATCTAGCGGCATCGTCGCGCTCGTGCGGCACTGCACGATCACCCGTGCCTCGGCCAACGCCTCGGCGGTGGGCGCGGTGGCGGTGGCGGCGCGCTCGAGCGGTGCGCCACCCTTGAACAACACGCCGCGACGCGCGGCGGAGGTCAGCGCGGCAACGACGGTCACCGGCGTGGAGATGACGAGCGCGCACGGACACCCCAGGACCAGGAAGATCAAGCCGCGATAGATCCACGTCTCCCACCGGCCATCGACGAGCGGCGGACCTATCGCCACCGCCAAGGCCGCAAAGGTCACGACCGGCGTATAGACGGCGGCAAACTTCTCGATCCATCGTTCGGCGTCGGCCGATTCGTGGCTGCGTTCCTCGCCCCAGCCTGGCTCGTGACCCACAAGGTCGGCGACGGCGTGTCGCGCGCGATCGATACTCCACGCCTCCATCAGGTGGGCCACGGCGAACAAAAACGCGACCGCGGCCGCTTCGGCCCACTGGCCGATGGCCGCCGCGCCAATCGCCGACAGGCACACCAGCACATGCGTGTCGAGGTGAAGATAGCGCAACGACGTGATCGCGCGGGGAATCATCGGTGCCAGGCCGGTCACGGCCGACAGCGCATAGGCGATCACCGCGGGTCCCTGGTGCGAGTGGCCCGCGTCCGCGCCGTGGCCAAAGAACGCCTCGCTCCAGGTGTCGGCGGCCGCGCCATCGACGATCCAGCCCACGGCGAAGCACGCGAGGCTTGCGACCGCCCACCACTTGGCGGTGTCGTGATGATGATGGTGAGCGTGATGATCGTCGTCCACCACGTCGTGTGCGTCGTGCGTGTGGGCGACCAGGCCGGTAGCGGTGACAGCATCGATAATGGCTGCTGCGGGTACTCGCGACGGATCGTAGTTGACGTCAACGCGGCGGCCAACCAGATCGAAGCTGATGGCGGCAATGCCGGGCCGGTTCAGCGCGCGCCGAATCAGCGCCGCTTCATCGGCGCAGTCCATGCCGGCGACGTGCAACCGGAGGACAGTGGGTTGGGACACTACAGTGCCTGAACAGCAGCCAGTACTTCTTCGGCGTGGCCGTCCACCTTCACGCCGTCCCACCGCTTCACGACCTTGCCGTCAGCGCCGATCAAATACGTGGTGCGGGCCACGCCCATGTACTTGCGGCCGTACATCGACTTCTCCTGCCAGACGCCGTACTTCTCCATCACGGCGTGGTCCTCGTCGGCAAGGAGCGGGAAGGTGAGGTCGAATTTCTTCGCGAACTTCGCCTTGCTCTTGGCGTCGAGCATGCTCATGCCGAACACGGCCGCCTTACTATTCTTGAACCTCGGCAGGTTGTCCTGGAAAGCGCACGACTCCTTCGTGCAGCCCGGGGTGTCGTCCTTCGGGTAGAAGAAGATCACGACGGGCTTGCCCGCGTAGTCCGCCAGTGAATGGACCTTGCCGGCCTGGTCGGGCAGGGAAAACGACGGGGCCTTCTTGCCGGGTTCGATCATGAGTTCTCCATCGTACGGTCCGGCTGAAACCAGACGCTCCGTATCTCTGATGCCTATTGGGCGGTCGTGGTGGCGCGGCGGTCAAACGGCACGGCGGCGTGGGCACGTCTGGGCTCGGCGCCGCCCTCAACTTTCTGGTTGGCTACATCGACGGTAATCGCCGCGGCATAGCCGTAGCGCACCTCGCCCTTACGGCCAATGCGCTGAAAACGATGGCCGCGGTCGATCAGGTTGTTCAACAGGCCGCGGGGAAAGCGATCCTCGATCTCGATCCGTTCGCCGTTCTCGAGTGGATCAGCCGGGTCACGACCGGGCAGGAACCGCGGCGCTTCGATCGCCGCCTGGGCGCCCAGCTTGCCGTCAATCACGCCGGTGATGATGTTGTAGACCGACACCGGAATCCACGCGTTGCCGGCACAGCCCACCGCCAATCGCGGCACTTCTTCGCCGTTGGCCTTCTGCTCGAACACCAGCGTCGGCACGCTGGCGGTGCTCGACCGCATCAGCGGGACAAGGCTACCGTAGGCGCCAGCGGTCAGGCGATTCGAGCGCAGGTGGTTGTTGTAGAGGAAGCCGAGGCCCTTCGAGACGTAGAAGGTGCCGCCCCACGTGCTGAGGGTCTGCGTCACGGCGATCATGTTGCCGTCCGCATCGGCCACGGCAAACGAGGTCGTCCCGGTGCTGATGCGCGGCGTCGGCGCGGTGGGCGTCGCCGGTGCCTCCTCTGGCGGTTGCCGCTCGTAGCGCAACGTCTTCTTCGCATCGATTTTCGCGAAGAGCTTTTTCGCGTGTTCGACAGTCAGATGTTCTTCAAACTCCACCGGCCACCGTTCCGGGTCGGCCACCCGGCGCAGCGGGTCGCGGACCTTCCACGACTCAACGAGGTAGTGCAGGTAGTCCGCATCGGTTGAGGCGCGGGCACCAGCCGCCGGCTGGTAGTTCTCGAGCACGTGCAGCGACTCGAACAACTGGATGCCGGTCGACACCGGCGGACCGCCGGCATAGAGCGTGTGACCGCGATAGCGGCCCATCACCGGTGTGCGCTCGATGGCGCGATACTGCGCCAGGTCGGCGAACGTCAGAATGCCGCCGTTCTCTGCCATGTCGGCGGCAATCTTTCTGGCGATCTCACCCTTGTAGAACGCGTCGGCGCCGCCCTTCTGGATGGCACGCAGCGTGTTGGCGTAGTCCTTGTTGAAGAACCGGTCGCCGGGCCTCGGTACCTTGCCGCCAGGTAAGTAGATTTTTGCGGCCTCGGGCCACTTCTCGAGAAAGCGGCGGCCCTCGGCAATGCTCGACGGCAGGCCCTCATCCAGAATAAACCCATCGTCCGCGAGCGCAATCGCCGGCGCCACCAGGTCTTCCCACTTCACCTTGCCGCTGCCGTAGGTCCTGAAGGCGTAGTCGAGTCCGGCAACCACGCCGGGAATGTTCGCGGCCGCTGGCCCATCGGCGACGATGCGGCCGTCTTGCATCAACAGCGGGTTATCCGCCGTCGCGCGCATCGGCGTCATGTCTTTATATTCGATCACCGTCGGCTTTTTCATGCCCTTGAGATAGAGCACGGCGGAACCATCGCCGCCGACGCCAGACGCTTCGGGCTCGACGACCCCAAGCGCGAACGACACGGCGATCATCGCGTCGACGACGTTGCCACCTTTTTCGAAGGCCAATCGGCCGGCCTCAGAAGCCAGCGGGTGGCCTGACACGACCACCGCGCCGTTCGAGGTGATGACTGGCTTGATCAGCGGCTGGGCGGCCACCAGCTCGTCGATGACCGACTCGAGATCCGATTCGCTCTTCGCCGCGAGCGCCCGCGGACGGAACTGTTCCTTCAGGCTGGCCCACTGGTCCGCAGCCGACGGCGGCTCCTTGGACGCCGGCGCGGCGCCGTAGTACATGGTCCGCAACGTGTTCCAGACGCGATCGAACATCGCCGCGAACGTGGTCGGCGATGGCGCGATCTCTGCGGGCACCAGGCCACCGTCTTCGTGGACCGGCAGCGGCGCGGCCACGCGCCACAACTGGAACGCGGCATTCAACGCAAACAGCGGCGGCGCCTCCACGTCGTTGCGAAGCGGGTTGCCGTTATAAACCGGCTGCGGGTCGGGCAAGCCCGACACCAGCAGGGTCTTGCCGTCGGGCGACCATGCGGGTGCGCCGCCCTTGCGCGATACCAGTTGCGGTGGCGCCGACGGCTTGGGCCGCGGCGACGGTTCTTCCGTGCCGTCGGGACGCGCCGGCTCGACCGCGGTCACCCACACGGAGCCAATCCCTTCGCGGACGGCGTAAAAGGCGAGACGAACGTTGTCCGGCGCCCACGACGGATAGGCTTCGTTGCCGCGAACGCGAACGACGCGGGTGGCACGCAGCGGCCGGCCGTCGGTGCCGACACTGGGGACCGACGCGGTCACCGGCTTGGCTGGTCGCGATCCGAGCGGCGTCGGCTTGGCCACCACCGCAGGCGGCACCGGCATCCACCACAGATCCAGATCGTCCTCAGAATCACGCTCGGAGATGAAGGCGACCTTGGTGCCATCGGGCGACACGCGCGGATAGGTTTCGTTGTCAGCAGTTGCGGTCAGCGCCTGCGGCGCCTGCCAGGAGCCGGAGCCCTCGACGGCGCGGACGATAGACAGGTCCCACTGCCGGCTGGGATCGCCGCCACGACCGGCGGCGCGGGCGGCGCGATGTGCGAACACCAGCCGGCCATCAGCGGTCCATGACGGCCAGCGCTCGTCGCCCAGCAACGTGGTGACGGCCACCGGCGCTCCAGTGGCCACACCGTTCTTCACCGACACGACGAAGATGTCGAAGCCATCGCCGCGATCGGCGGCATAGGCGAGACGATTGCCGTCGGGCGCCCATGACGGTTCGCGCTCGATCGCACTGCCGTCACCGGTGATGACGGCCTTGCCCTGCCGTCCGTCGGGCGTCATCGTCCAGATGCGATCGAGATACGAAATGGCGACGCGCTTTCCGTCTGGCGCCCAGGCTGGCTCCTGCACGCCAATCGGTGCTTGCGCCTCGACGGATGCCTTCGCCAAGCCGCAACAGATCGCGATCGCCGCCAGGCCGAAGCCGAGTCGTAGTTTCGTCATGGTTTTTTGAGGAGAGCTTCGACCAGGCGCGCCTCGGTCATGCCGTAATGCTCCCAGACCAGGAGGTGCGTTTCCGAGGGCGCGATCTGCGGATCGACAATGCCGAAGTACTCGAGCTTGACGCCGGTGGACGCCAGGTGTCCGGTGACAAACGCGGCGAAGCCACGCAGGCCTGCCGTGGCGGTGCCAATCACCCCGTCTTCGATCGTGAGGACATGGCTGTACTTCCCGGCAATGCCCTCAAAGAACGCGTCCGGCACGGGAAATCCGTTGACGACGTAAACATCCGTCGGCACGCCGGCGGCGGTTGCCTGATCCGCAGCCGCGGCGGCGACATACGCCGGAGCCCCAAGTGCCAGGACGACCGCCTGGGCACCGGCTTCGGTGCGCAGCGCCGTCACCGGCTGCCACGCATCCTCGGCGGACCAAATCGGCTCGGTGGTGCCCTTCTTCGTCAAGATCGGCAGCACGTCGCGCGGGATGGCGACGATGTGTCCGCCCATCCCCGCTGCGGCGTCCCTCACCGCGATGAACGCGGAGCGCGCATCAGACGGCGCGTAGAAGCGCCGCAGGTATGGCAGGTAGCCGAGCCCCAGGTTCACCCAATCCAGGCTCCAGCCCGAAAAATGATCACGACCCGTGCACGCGCCGACGTGCGACAAGTGCAGCAGCACGTTGAGTCCTTCGTTCGGGCCGTCGAGATTGCGCTGGTAGCGCCAGAACTCAAATCCCTCGCGGGCGATGCCTTCCATGAATGCCGCGAACGTCGCGAAGACGTTCAACTGGGGCTTCGAGCTGGAGAACGACAGGCCGTTGGTCAAGAGCGTGGCCGCCTGCTCCTGGATGCTCATCTCGATCGAGTGGCCCGGCGGCAGCAGGTCGGCGGCCTTGCCCAACTTGGTCGACGGATTCAGGTCGCACGACACGAAGAAGCAGTTCTGCGGATACTTCCGGGCAATGGCGACATAGGCGGCTTCAGTGCCCGCCCGGGCCGAAACCCATTGATCAGCGTTAGGCAGCTTGATGCCGGCGAGGTCGGCGGCATGGAGTGGTAGGTTCGTCGTGCCGCGCAGCGGTCGGGCTAACGAAATCACCTGGCGCGCCGGACGCGCGCGCAAGTCGGCGAGCGCCTTCTGCTCCGCCGGCGTCAGCGTCAGCAGCGGGTTGGCCAACACGCTAACATGGTCGCGGCCCTTCATGCCACCATCGTGATGCGCTTCGCCACCGGCGAGGCCGTTGACGTAGAACACGCACTGCGTCATCGCTTCGGCGTCGCGGTAGCTCATCAGCGAGCCAGGCACCCAGATCGGCGTGCTGGTCGCGACGTGATGGCGTTCGGCAAACGCCGTGACGCTGTCCGAGATCTCGTAGATTTCGCCAAACCGCTGCACGGTGGTGCCGTCGGCAGGACCGAAGCCGAGCGGATAGATGAGCGACGGACGGCCGGCCTGCGCCAGCTGATAGGCCTCGCGGTAGGCCTCGAATAGCCGGGACCGGTCGTGCAGCGACGGAATTTCGAGAACCGTGATGCCCAGGCTCGAGACGATTGGCCGCGGGTCCTTGTTCATGACCCGTGCGGTCGGGCCCGACAACTGGATGCCGTTCTTGTGCATCACGAAGGTGATCGGCGCGCCATGCAGGCTGGCCGCCACGAAGCCGTTCAGCGCCTGGCCCGAAATCCACCCGGCATCGCCGGTGTGACAGACCACGAACGCGTCGGCGCCGTGATGGGCTTTGAGGCCGAGCGCGAGGCCCGCGCCCACCGGCATCGAGACGCCGAGGCGCCCCGAACCGATCGGCGTGCCGCCGGGAACCCAGGAGACGTGGCCGGCCATGTCGAGGCTGCGGCGGAACGACTCAATCACCCGCTCGCGTGGCAGGAAGCCAAGCGCCGCCAGCGCCGCGTAGTAGCCGATGCTGGTGTGGCCGTGCTCGATGACGTAGTGCCTGGCACCGTAGTCGACCACCGACAACGTCATCAGCAGCGGACCGATCAGCTCGAGGCCGCCGCCGAGATGGTCGATGTCGTGGTCGCGGGCAAGCGAGACCAGCGACTCGATGGCAATGGTGGCCGCGGTCTTCTCGAGCGCGGCGAGCGTCGTGTCGGCGTCGATGCCGGCGCGCGTCAGGTCGAGCGCGAACGGCAGCACACCTGACCGCACTTCGCGGCCGAGGGTCGGCGTATTGCGCAGCAGGGCCGCATTGCGACCGTCCTGCTCGCGAGTGAGCCGGGCCAGGGGATTACGGTGGTTCGAAGATGTCATGGGGAGCCGAAAGTTTATCAGTAAAATAGGAGGATGATCTTTCTGCGCTACCTCTACGTCCTGGCCCTGGTCGTGTGGCTGGGCGGAATGGTGGCGGCCGGAGGCGTTGCCGCCCCGTCAATTTTCGCCGTCCTTCAAGAGTGGAACCCGGTTGAGGGCCGTGTCCTGGCCGGGCGGGTGTTCGGCGAGGTGATGCAGCGGTTGTACTGGCTCGGCTACGCGAGCGCCGCAGTCATGTTCGTGGCCCTCACGCTGCACCGGCTGCTGGGGGCGCGGCCCATCAGATACGGAGTGCGGGCGACGATTCTAGCGTCGATGGTCGCGCTCACGCTCGTCGCGGACTACAACGTTGGCCACGCCAACATTCTCTTGAGCCTGACCGTCATCGGCGGGCTGGCATTAGCATTCTGGGAAGCACGCGAATGATCATCACTCTCATCCCCGGCGACGGCATTGGTCCCGAAGTGACGCGCGCCGTCGTCAAGGTGCTGGCCGCGGCCGGCTTCACGCCGGAATGGGAGACGTTTTCCGCCGGCGCCGAAGCGGTGGCCAAGCACGGCACGACGCTGCCGCCGGCGCTGCTCGAGTCGATCACCCGCAACAAGATTGCGCTGAAGGGCCCCATTTCGACGCCGGTCGGCAAGGGCTTTACCAGCGTCAACGTCGGCCTGCGCAAGGCGCTCGACCTCTACGCCAACCTGCGGCCGGTGTGGAACCTGCCGTCGGTGCCATCGCGCTTCGAGGGCGTCGACCTCGTGATCGTTCGCGAGAATACCGAAGACCTGTATGCCGGCCTCGAGCACACCGTCGTGCCGGGCGTCGTCGAGAGCATCAAGGTCATCACCGAAGTGGCCTCGACACGCATCGCGGTGTTCGCATTCGAACAGGCGCGGCGCCGTGGCCGCAAGCGGGTGACGGCCATTCACAAGGCCAACATCATGAAGCTCAGCGACGGGCTGTTCCTCGACTGTGCCCGCAAAGTCGCGGCGCGCTATCCCGAGATCGAGTTCGACGACCGCATTATCGATGCCGCGTGCATGCACCTGGTGATGCACCCCGAACGGCTCGACGTCCTGCTGCTGCCCAACCTGTACGGCGACATCGTGTCGGACCTGTGCGCCGGGCTGGTGGGTGGACTCGGCGTGGTGCCGGCAGCCAACCTGGGACTAAACGGCATCGGCGTGTTCGAAGCGGTGCACGGCAGCGCGCCCGACATTGCCGGCAAGGACATCGCCAACCCGACGGCGCTGCTGCTGTCGGCGGTCTTGATGCTGCAGCACCTGCAGTTGGACGCCAAGGCCGATGCGATCATGAACGCGCTGAAGAAAGTGCTTGCCGGCGGACACGTCACCCCTGATTTGGGCGGTACGGCGACGACTTCGTCTTTTGCTGATGCGATCGCGCACGCGCTATCATCCAAGTAGCAAATACGTGGCCACTGACACCATCGCCCAGGCCGTTCTCGCTCGCGCAGAGATCGCGCGGTTTCTGGAAGGCACCCATGGCCTGTCCAGTGACGATGCGCGCGCGCGCGTCATGGGCTACCTGGATGAGTTACACACGACCCAGCGCCACGAGTTGTACCGGGCGCTCGAGTATCCGCTCTACCCCATCTTGCGGAAGATCGATCGCGTCGTCGAGCACCAGCACTTTGCGGTTGATGCGGCCGTCCGGGGCCGCATCGCGTATGTTTCGAACCATCGCAGTCACATCGACTACCTGGTCGAGCTGCTGGCCTTGGACGACGCGGGTATCCGGCCACCGATCATCGCGGCGGGCATCAACCTGTTCGGCGGACCGCTGGGCTTCATCCACAAGCACGTTACCGGCGCATTGCCGATTCGCCGCAATACCAAGGACCTGGCGTACCTGATCACCCTCAAGGCCTACGTCAGCGAGCTGCTGCACAAGCATGATTTGTTCTTCTATCCGGAGGGCGGCCGGACGTACAGCGGTGAGCTCAAGGCCATGAAGACCGGTCTGCTCAGCTCGTGCCTCGACGCCGGCGTGCCCGGGATGCAGTTCGTGCCGGTCGCGGTGGCCTACGACCTGGTGCTCGAGGATCACATGTTTGCGAAGCAGAAGGTCAAGCGGCGGCAGAAGGCATTCGGCCGCGAAGTGGCGGAGATGGTCCGCTACGCGGTCGGCTATCGCAGCCGGTCGTTCGTGACGTTTGGCCGGCCGGTGTCGCTCGACGGCATTGACGGCGAGTCACGTAAGGCCGTGATGGATATCAGCCGCCACCTCCGCGCGGAGATTGGCTTGCTCTACAAAGTGCTGCCCACCGCGGTGCTGGCCGCGGCGCTGACCGCATCGGGGTCGCGCCCCGAACTGAGCGATCGCATCAAGGCGATTCTCGACACGCTGCGTGCGGCCGGCGCCAACCTGGGTGTCGAGTCGGCTGACGAGGTCCTGGCGCTTGCGTCCGAGCCGATGGTGACCCGCAACATCATTGTCATCGATGGCGGCCGCTATCGGGTGCGTGAGCGCAACGTGCTCCGCTACTACGCTCGCTCGATCGCCCACTTGCTGACGCCCCCGGGCGACACCCACTAAGGTTTCGTGCTACTCATGCTCGACGTCACCTCGACGGCCGTGTTCCATGGCCTTGCTCAAGTCCAAGCCCTGCCACGGTTTGCACCCAAGAACGGCATGCGGCGCGGTGGCTTTGCCCGCCGTTTCATTGCCGGCGAAAGTCGCGTTGTGTTGCGCGGGCTGACCAGCGATCGCGCCTAGCGGCACCAGTCGCGCGCCAGGGAAACCAGGGTGTCGCGGCACGTCAGCACTGACTGCACGTCCACCCACTCTTCGATGCTGTGAAGACCGGCGCCGGTTGGTCCGTACAAGATCGACGGAATGCCCGCTTCGCCGAGCACTGCAGCATCAGTCCAGAAACTCATCCCGATTGGGGCAGGTCGAGCGGGTGAGGCAGATGCGGCGGGTCGGGCCGACACTACCCGTAGCAGCATCTGCGGCAGCTCATGGCTCGACGGAATCTCATGAGGAGGGCGCCCGAAGGTCACTTTCGACGCGCCTCTAAACTCCGAATCTTCGCTCCGAAGGCGATGGAGAATCAGGTCCACTTCACTGCCCGCCACGCCGGGCGCTTCGCCCGGGACGGTGCGGCGTTCCATCTGCAGATGACAACGGTCGGGGTAACTACTCAACTCGTGTCCACCCGCAATCACCGAGGCGTGAAGTGAGGCCGTGCCAAGCAACGCATGCGGGGCGCGTGATTGCAGGTCGCGATCGAGCGCGTCGAGTGCGCCGAGTACGCGGCCCATCAGGCGAATGGCGTCACGCCCCTCGCTCGGCCGGCTACCGTGGGCGGCGCGGCCTTCGGTTTCAATCTCGACCCACTCGAAGCCCTTGTGGGCCACCGCCACCTGCAGGTCGGTTGGCTCGGTGACCACTGCACCGTCCGCACGCCATCGCGTCACCAGCGCATCGGCGCCGATGCTGGCGTGCTCTTCGTCGACGACGCAGGCGATCATCAGGCGGCCGGTGTCGAGGCCGCCGGACTCGGCGATGACGCGAGCGGTACCGATCATCGCCGCCACGCCGCTCTTCATGTCTTGAGAACCACGGCCATGGATGCGGCCGTCGCGCTCGACCGGATCAAATGGCCGCGTCATGCCCGGTACACCGACCGTGTCAATGTGCCCGCAGTACATCAGCGAGCGGCCAGGCGCCTTGCCCTCGAGGGTGCCGACCACATTCGGCCGCCCCGGCGCAGTCTCCTGGATCTCAACCGTGAGGCCGATGCTGCGCAGCTCGTCAGCCAGCGCGCGCGCCACGGCCGCTTCGCCCGCCGCTCCGGCCACGAGCGACGGGTTGATCGAATCAATCGCAATCAGCTGCTTGAGCAGCCGAATCGTAGGGTCCACTCAGCCTTACTTCTTCGCCTTGCCGGCGTATTCGTCGTCTGTGGTCTTGGTGAGCCACTTGGTGGTACCGCCGAACTGGATGTTGACCTGGACCAGTGCTTCGCCCGGTGTGGCGCCGTGCCAGTGTTCGATGTTGGGCCCGGTGTATTCGGTGCCGCCGGCGGGGTACTCCTTGATCGCTTCGCCTCGACGACCGGTGCGCAGGCGTCCCGACTCGGACAGAATCACCTGGCCCTTGTCATGGCTGTGCCAGGCCGTGCGAGCACCGGGCGCGAAGGTGCGCCGGCCCGCCGTGATCTCCTTGGCATCCATGGTCGTGACGACGCCAGTGAAATTGGGGTCGCTGGCGGGCTGTTGGGCCGATGCCAGCGAGAGGGTGGTCAGGCCAACCGCGGCAATTGTCGCGGCGACAACGAGTCGGGCAGATCTCATCATGTCCTCCTACTTGATCGGCGAGTAGTCGGTGGCGTCCATGAACACCGAGACCACTTTGCTGACGATGGGACCGTCGACCTGGGATTCGGCTGAGACTTTCTTCCACTCCGGGTCGGCGACGAAGTTGGCCCAGCTCACCTTGGCGGCGTCGCGGCTGGCGTGGGCGATCACGTAGATGAGCGTGTTGTCCTTGGCCGGTGTGTCCTGGGGCACCCAGTAGCCGACGTTCTTCATGCTGTGCTTCTCGAAGATGCGCAGGGTGTGGTCGCGGAAGCGTTTCTGCAGCAGCGGCAGCTTGCCGTCTGGTGCGGTGTAGGTGCGAAGCTCGAACACCTTGGCGCCGGCCTGGGCCTGCGCGGGCGTGGACGAGTAGAAGGCGCCAACGCCGAACCCGATGGCGACGAGCGCGACAGCCGACACAAAGCGCGAAACGGTAGGTGCAGTCATGATTGGGTCCTCTCCCGCGGCCATTATAGGGGTCAGACCCCTTATGCTGTGAGGGTGAGCCTCGATCAGGACGCCCGCCGAGTCGCCCTTGCCATTGGCGAGGCGGGTGGGCGCGCGCTGTGCGTGGGCGGGTTCGTCCGCGATCGGCTATTGGATCACCCGTCCACCGACCTCGACCTGGAGGTCTTCGGCATCCCCGAAGACCGCCTGCGCGGGCTGCTTCAGACCCTTGGCCGCGTCGAGCCGGTCGGCCAGGCCTTTCCGGTCTACCAGCTCGGCCACATCGATGTGGCTCTTCCCCGCCGCGAATCGAAGGCCGGCCGCGGTCACAAGGGCTTCATCGTCGAGGGCGACCCGTCGATGCCGTTCGAAGAGGCGGCGCGCCGGCGCGATTTCACCATCAACGCGATCGGCTGGGATCCACTGACCGACGAGTATCTCGACCCCTTCCGCGGCCGCGAGGATCTCGACCGCCGCCTGCTCCGCGTCGTCGACCCGGCGACCTTCGGCGATGACTCGCTGCGCGTGCTCCGCGCGTTGCAGTTCGCGGCGCGATTCGAATTGACCATCGCTCCCGAGACCGCCGACATCTGCCGCGTCATCCCGCTCGACGATTTGCCGGCGGAACGAATCTGGGGCGAGTTCGAGAAGCTGCTGCTGCAGGCACAGCGGCCGTCGATCGGCTTCGCGCTCGCCCGCCAGCTGGGCGTCATTGAACAGATTCTCCCGGCGATGGTGCCGCTCTACGATTGCCCTCAGGACGCGGAGTGGCATCCCGAAGGCGATGTCTGGACGCACACGCTGATGGTGGTCGACGAGGCGCGCAAGCGGAATGGCGACCTCGACCGTCCGCGGCTGGCCACCATCATGCTGGCCGCCATGTGCCACGACCTGGGCAAGCCGGCGACCACCGCGATGATCGACGGCCGCGTGCGCTCACCGGGACACGAGGCGGCCGGCGTGCCGCTGGCTACGGCGATTCTCGATCGCCTGAACGTGAACACGCTCGACAACTTCGACGTCCGCGCCCAGGTCCTTGCCATCACCGCCGAGCACCTGCGGCCGAGCGCGTTTTACAAGCAAAAGGACACGGTGACCGACGGCGCCTTCCGGCGCCTGGCGCAGAAGGTGAACCTGGAACTGCTGGTCCGCTTCGATCGTGCGGACTGCCACGGCCGCGCCGGCAAGTTTGATTGCTCGGCGATGGACTGGTTCATCGAACGCGCGCGGACGCTCGGCGTCGAGCACAAGCCGCCCGCGCCGATCCTGCTCGGACGTCATCTGCTCGCGCTCGGTGTCGCGCCGGGGCCGCGGATGGGTGAGATCCTGCGGGCGGTTTACGAGTTGCAGCTTGACGGTGTGGTCACGACGCTTGAGGACGCTCAGTCACACGCGCGCGCATTGACAATTTAGCGATCGACAGATCGACGGACTGTTGCCGATTCTGCAATCTGGTGATTAGGTGAATCGATTGGGGGATTTGGTAATTGGTTGATTGGTAGCCGGTTACGGGCTTCGTCATCAGTTCCAACCACCGGGTATGCTCACTGCAGTATTCCCGGGCATGACACCTCAAGAACTCCGCGACCGTACTGACCGCTTCTCCGTCGACATCATCGTCTTTTGCCGCAGCCTGATGCCGGCAGATCCCCTCACGCTCCGCTTGATTGGGTAATTGCAGGATTCGGGGACTTCCATGGCCTCGAACTACCACGCGGCGTGTCGGGCGCAGAGCCGCGCCCAGTTCGTCGCGAAGTTATCGATTGCGGTGGAAGAGGCAGACGAGTGCGTCGGCTGGCTCCACAAGCTCGTCACCGCTCGCATCGTCTCTGCCGAATGCCTTGCCCCGCTCCAGCAGGAAGCGTCAGAGCTGCTCGCGATACTCGCGGCCTCGCGCTGAAAGCGCGCGAGACGATCGCGGTCGGCCGCCAGAGACTCGGGCAACACCTTGATGGCGACCTGGTGCTTCAGACTCGTGTCAGTCGCCCGGTAGACCTGACACATGCCGCCTTCGCCGATCTACGCTGTGATTTCGTAGACGCCGAGGCGAGAACCGGGAACGAGGGGCATGCCAGCGCGCGGCAATTGCCTTGCCATTCAGCGCAGCGCGCTTACGTTCGAACCAGCGGCGGACACCGACGTCGTTGTACGCCCCAAATCCATTCCATCAGGGGTGGGTATGTTAAATCGCGGGTCAGACGCTGATGTATTTGGCGAATTTCTCGGGGGCGACGTTACCGCCGGTGACAATCGCGACCACCTTGCCGACGGGGTGACCGAGTCCAAGAGACACGGCCGCGGTCGTGATCGCGCCGCTCGGCTCAGCGACGATCCGGGCGTGCTTGAACAGCCACGCCACGGCCGATGCGATGTCGGCCTCGCCAACCGTCACGACTTCATCGACGTATTTCTGGACACACGCGAATGTGATGTCGCCAGGGCGCAGGTTCATCAGGCCGTCGGCAATGCTCGCCGATGAGGCGAGCGTGATTGGTCGCCCGGCCTGGAGCGAGCGCGTCATTTTAGCGGCGCCGGCCGGTTCGACGGCGACGATACGAACCGCCGGGTTCGACAACTTGATGGCCGCCGCCACACCCGACACCAGTCCGCCGCCACCCGCCGGCACGAACACGGTACCGACATCGGGGCACTGCTCAAGAATCTCCAGCCCCGCGGTCCCCTGCCCGATCACGATCAAGCGATGATCAAACGGCGGCACCATCGTCAGTCCGCGCTCACCTGCTTCCTTCTCGGCGCGCGCCTGGCGGTCGAGCGAGGTGGTGCCCGCCATGATCACCTCGGCGCCGTAGCCCTTGCAGCCCTCGACCTTCACCGCGGGAGCAGTGGTGGGCATCACGACGACGGCCGGCGCGCCGAGCGTCTTCGCTGCGAGCGCCACGGCCTGGCCGTGGTTGCCGGACGAATAGGTGATCACGCCGCGCTTCAGCTGATCGGCCGACAATTGCGAGATCATGTTGAAGGCGCCACGAATCTTGAACGCGCCCATTGGCTGCAGGTTCTCGCACTTCAAGAAGAGGCTTGGGGCTTGGGGCCTGGGGCTTGGCGAAGGCACCTCGAGCATTGGCGTGTAGACGGCGACGTGCTCAATGCGCGTGCGGGCGGCGCGGATTTCTTCGAGGGTGACCTGTTCCATGATTCTCCCGGGCAGCACCGAAGTGCCGCCCTTCTGGCACAACGTGCTACTTGCGCACTTGCGCGAATTGATCGCCGGTGTTGTATTTGGGCATGTCGGGCTGCATGGCCACGCGCCAGCCGAGTTGCGCCAGCGCGCGCAAGTCGTCAATACCGCCGCTGAAATCCCACGACGGGTCGTACTGGTCGCTCGGCTGGTGGTAATCCTTGCCGTTGTACGCCTCCTGCTTCGCGAGCAGCGCGGCGCCGTTGGCGCCAGTGAACTCCTTCGGCTCACCCAGCGACAGCGCCGGCACGCCGACCTTCGCGAACGGGAAGTGATCCGAGCGGAAGAAGTAGCCGCGTTCCGGATGTGTGTCGGCGCCGAGCACGCGACCGCGTTCCTTCAGGATGCCGGTGATCATCGGCCCAAGCGTCGAGCGGTCTGACCCGAGCTGGATCATGTCCTTGGTGGCACCCAGGTAGTTGACGCCATCGACGTTGATGTTGGCGGCAACCTTGTCCATGGGCATCGGCGGGTTGGCGGCGAGGAAGCCCGACCCGAGCAGGCCCGATTCCTCGGCCGTGACAAACGCGAAGTAAATCGACCGGCCCGGCTTCTGGGGCGACCTGGTGAACGCCTTGGCAATCTCCAGTAGTCCGGCACAACCCGAGGCGTTGTCGTAGGCGCCGTTGTAGATGCGGTCGGTGCCCGCCGTGTCGGTGGAGAGCGGTTCACGCGTGCCGAAATGATCCCAGTGCGCGCTGTAGATCACCGCCTCGGCGGGGTTGGTGCCCTTGAGCACGCCGATGACGTTGGGGGCCGTCTTGCGTGACGACCGCTGCATCAGGGTCGCCGCCGCCTTGGTGTTGAGGGCCATCGCCTTGAAGCCGCGCTTGCTGGCGGCCTCGCGCATGGTGTCGAGGTTGCGGCCACCGCGGCGCGCCAGGTCCTTGGCCGCCGCATCCGTGATCCAGCCTTTGATTCCGAGCGCCGGTGCACCGGCCTGCGGAGGCAACGCATACTGAGTCCCACTCCACGACGACTGCACCACCTGCCACGGATAGGTGGCCGACTCGTCGGTGTGAATCAGCAAGGCGCCGGCCGCACCCTGGCGGGCGGCCTCTTCGTACTTGTAGGTCCAGCGGCCATAGTAAGTCAGCGCCGGTCCGCCGAAGAGCGTCGGCTCATCGGCCGGTGCGGGCGGGTCGTTGACCATGATCATCACCCACTTGCCGCGCACGCTCACGCCGGCATAGTCGTTCCAGTTCAACTCGGGCGCGTTGATGCCGTAGCCGACGAACACCACTTCGCCTTGCACCTGGGTCCTCGGCTTCTCGCTACCGGCGACGGCGATGATGTCGGTGTAGTAGCGATAGGTGTTGCCCGGGACGCTCAGCACGAAGCTGCGGTCGGCGACCGATTCAACAATCGGCACCTGCTGAAAGAACGTGCCATCCGGCGCGCCTGGCTCAATGCCCAGGTCCGCCAATTCCCTGGCCAGGTAGTCGGTGGTCTTGATGCCGCCGGGCGTCGCCGGCGCGCGGCCGCCGAATTCGTCTGACGCCAGCACCTTGATATGCCTCGTCAACGAGTCGACGGTGATTTCTCCCTCAGCCGGGACAGGCGGTGATGGTGGCGGCGGAGGCTGGGTGCACGCAGCGGTGAAAATCAGGAGCGAGGCAATCGTCAGCAACTTTGACACGTTGGCACCCTGGCACTTCGTTCGTCGTTATTCGTTCTTCTCACGCTGTGCGTTGCGGTATTCCTCGACCAGCCGCGCGACGCTGTTGGCGACACCAGTCTGGCTGGGTGACCAACCCAGCGCGCGCGCCTTCGGGCTGCGCACTTTCTGATCGAGCGCCAGGCAATCGGCATAGGCGCCGAATTTCTTGCGCGCCTCGGCCATCGGCATGAACCGGATGTCTGGCTTCTGCGGCACTTGCCCCGCGATCGCCTCGACCATGTCGCTGACTTTTTCGTCGGCCTCGTCGTTGGCGTGGAAGATGCCCGCGGCGAGGGGCGCCTCGAGAATGCGGACGTAGAGATCACCCAGGTCGTGGTCGTAGACACACGGCCAGCGGTTCTTGCCGGGACCAACCACGCGGACGAGGCCGTTGAGGGCATCCTTGACCAGGTCCGAGACAATGCCGCGGCCGCCACCGTAGACCACGCCCGGCCGAATCACGACCGGCCGCAGGCCGGACGAGGCCGCCGCGAGCACCAGGTCTTCATGCGCCGGGCGCCACGCGACATACGGGGGCGGATCGAGCGGCGAATCTTCTTCAGCCGCCATGGCCGTGTGGCCCAGTACCCAGACGCCGGAGGTATAAATGAACGCCCGAGCCTTGCCGTCGGCGGCGATCGCGTCGCGCTGGGCGGTCAGCATGGATTCAATCGCCAGGCGATCCACCTGCACGCCTCGGGGCGACGATTCGAAGGCCGTGTGGACCACGGCGTCAGCCGAAATCAACAGCGGCAGGTACAGCTTTGGCAAGCCCAGTTCCGCAACCACCGGAGTGGCCCCTTTGGCGAGCAACTTTTCGGCTTTATCCGGATCGCGGGCGATCGCCGTGACCCGGTGGCCCCCTTTGATCATCGCGTCGAACACAGCCGACCCGATGTATCCGGTAGCGCCCGTCAAGAATATGTGCATCCACTCCCCGAATTAGACCGAGATGATTGTAGTCGACCACCGGGTCGGGTCGATACCGTGGCTCGGCCGCCTGCGGTACGCGATTTGCGTATCAAGGGCGGCGCGTGACACAATCCTCAGGTGGTGTGCGGCTAGCGGCTTGCGGCTTGAGGCTTGGGAAGTTCCCAGGCAGGCCCAACCCCCAGGCCCCAAGCCCCAAGCCAGTTGACTGAATGAGCAAAGACGATCTGATTGACATGCAAGGCACGGTCGTCGCTGTGCATAGCGGTGGCCTCTATCGCGTGCAGGTGGATGCCGGACACGAAGTGCTGGCGCAGTTGAGTGGACGGATGCGGCGATTCCGCATCAAGGTGGTTCCTGGCGACCGGGTGACGGTTGGCATCTCCGCTTACGACCCTCAACGCGGCATCGTGACCTTCCGCGCCCGCTAGGGCGCAAGTTCGAGAAGTCTTGAATCCAAATTCCGCGTCACCCCGAAGGCCCGGCCGGCGCCGGTCCGGTGGGGGGGGAGGCCGTGGCGGACGCCGCGGCTCGTCCACCCCAAGTTTCCGTCCGGCCGCGCCGCTGCCCGACCTGCCGTGGATCATCGTCGACGCCGACGGGCCACCGACTCCCTTTGACCAGCTCGGCTTCGACCCCCGGCTCGAAGCCGGCTTTCGCTCCCTTGGTTTTGAAGGCACGCGACCCGTCCAGGGCGCGGTCATCCCGCTGGCGCTCGATGGCGACGACGTGATCGCCTGTGCGGAGACCGGCACCGGCAAGACTCTGGCGTTCGCAGCACCGATTCTGGAACTGTTGCTGACCGAACAGCCGGGCTATGGCGACCCGGCGCGCGAAGCTTTCACCCGCGCCCTGATCCTCGCGCCGACGCGCGAGCTGGCGGTCCAGATTGAAGACTCGCTGGTTGGCCTCACGTACCACACGCCGGTGACCACCGCGCCGGTGTTCGGCGGCGTCGAGATGGGCCCGCAGGAGCGCGCGCTGCAGGCCGGCGTCGACATCATCGTCGCGACGCCTGGCCGCTTGATGGATCACATGCGCCACAGCAACACCGACCTGGTGCGGGTGCAGTTCCTGGTGCTGGACGAAGCGGACCGCATGATGGACATGGGCTTCTGGCCCGACGTCCAGAAGATCATGTCGGCGCTGCCGCCCGATCGGCAGACGCTGCTCTTCTCGGCGACGTTGCCGGGCGAGATCCAGCGCATGGCCAAGGAAATGCTGCGCTCGCCCAAGTATGTGCAGGTGGGCAAGCAAGGCGGCGCGGCGCGCACCATCGATCACCAGATGGTGCAGGTCGAAAGCGGCGCCAAGACCGACTGGCTGGCCAACTTCGCGAAGCGCGAGTCCGACGGCCCGGTGCTGGTGTTCGTGCGCACCAAGATCGGCGCCGACCGCGTTGCCCGCCACCTGGTGGCGAAGGGCATTCGCGCGGCCGCGCTACATGCCGATCGCTCGCAGCAGGAACGGTTGTCGGCGGTCGAGGGCTTCCGCTCGGGCAAGCATCGCGTGCTGGTGGCCACCGCCATCGCCGCGCGCGGCCTCGACATCGAGGGCATCGCGCACGTCATCAACTTCGAAGTGCCCGACTCGCCGGAAACCTATGTGCATCGGGTCGGCCGGACCGGCCGCTCGGGCGCATCGGGCCACGCGGTGACGCTGGTCTCGCCGAACGAACAGCGCAATTGGAGCGCTGTGGAGGCTGCGATTGGATTCCGGGCCCGATAACCACTCGCCCGCGGTCGGGCGCTTCCTGTCGTGCCGCTGGCGCAAGCCGGCCGAAGACGGCCTGCCCGATCACTGCACGCATCGCGATGTGCTGCCGATGGCCGGCAAGGAAGGCTTCAGCGCTGATTCGTGGTGCGCCGACTGCTCGCTCTACAAGGCGAAGCGGGCGCCGCGAAAGCGGGAAGACCAGGAGCCGCAAAGGCAACCTGGCCAGCCGCAAGACGACTGGCGCTTCCGCTACTGACCTGCCTGCGCAAAAACATAATACGATTCGTCACCGTTTGGTTCCAGGATGCGCTGGACCTCACGCCATGACGCCAGGCCCGCAACCGATCGGCAAGCGGGATCGCCAGGACTGCAGACGAGAAGCGCTCGCCCCGTGATCTGCGCCGCGTCAAAGGTGGCGGGGTCGTAGTACCACGCGCTCGACTCCCAATCCGCGTGGCCCCCGGCGATCGCGTAGAAGCGCCAGTAACGTTCGATCGGTGACTTCGCGCTCAGCCAGACCACGCCTTCGTCCGCCTCCTTGCTGGCAATGGCTGCCATCACGGCGCCGCGCATGTTTCCGCCAAACCAGGCACTGGACCGTTGACGATAGGAACCCATGTAGTCGACGTAGACACTGACGGCCTGGACACCCACGGCGGCGACCAGGCCGATACTGATCCAGCGCCTGAGCCCCCCGGCACGCAAGAGCTCCACGGCGCCGGCCGAAGCGGCGAGCACGCCAAACGGCAGGACAAACAGGATGCGGTTGATCTCGAGCTGCCCCGAAACGGCGGTGGCCAGCGGCGCGATCGCAAACCCGGCCAGAATGATGGGCCCAAGCTTCCCCACACGCCCGCGCCACGTGGCATACATGCCGACGGGCAGTAGAACCGCGAATGCGAGCGGGAACAAACCCGCCATTCGAGTCGAGTTGGTCCCCTTGCCGGCGCCGCCGATGAACCACAAGTCGGGGCTGAAGAAGGTCCACGCGACATTGAGGCGGCCGCGCAAGACCTCGAGAACGCCGGGCGACGGTATTGAGGCCTCACCCAGGGGCCGATATGCGGTCATGAGCCCGGCAAGGCGTTCCGGGTAGAACCAATGCCAGGCTACGAGCGGGAGAAGCGCGACGAAGAAGCCCAGCACGAGCAGGCGCGCCGGCGGCCGCCGCCACTCACGCCACGCCGTCGCCAGCGAGATCGCCAGGTAGGCGGGCATCATCAGCACGGCCGCCAGATAGCTGTAGACACCCAGCCCCAGCGCGAGCCCGGCGCCAACCGAGGCGCCCCAGGACGGGCGCGTCACGAAGCGCTCGGTGCAGATCAGCCACACCAGCAAGAATGGCAAGGGAAACAAAATCCCGAGGGCCAGGCGGGCGTTGATGAAATGGCCGGGCGTCAAGGCGAGGAGCAGTGCCGCCAGCACGCCAAGCCGCTCGCTCGAGAAGAGCCGCCGGGCGAGCGCCCACATAAGCAGCACATTGAGGACAGCCATGAGCGCGACGGGCAGCCGTACTGCGCCTTCTGACAAGGGCAGCACCAGGAGCGCTGCGGCCATGGCGTAAATCGGAACCGGATCGCGGCCGGCTTCGAAGCCAACCTCAGAAAAGTAGACCGGCATGAAACGGCCGTTCGTGTCGCGGCCGGATTCTGCTATCGCGTGCGCTTGAAGGGCGTAGTTAACCTCGTCATGCATGAGGTAAATCGGGGCGCTGGACAGCCTGGGGGTATAGATGGCCGCAACACCGACTATCAGGAGCCCCGCAATCGCCACGGGGACGGCGACCGCCCTGACGTTCAATCAGAAAATTCCTTGGCGAGTTCCACCCACTCCCCTTGCGGGGCCAGGCGCTCGTAGGCGCGCCAGTGCGCGCGCGCGTCGGGCGAGCGGCCCATTTTCTCCAAGGTCACAGCAAGGTAGAAGTGCGCGTCGGCGTAGTGCTGGTTCAGCGCCAGGGCTTGCCGGTACGAGACCTCGGCGTCACCATAGCGCGCGTGGTCGTGATGGATGTTGCCGAGGTTGAAATGCGCCTCGAAGTAACTGGGGTCCAGCAGGACCGCCCGCTCGTAGAGTGCCTGCGCTTCGGCCAGTTCGTCACGCGAGTAGCGAATGTTGGCCAGGTTGATCAACGCCGCCACCAGGTCGGGGTCTTCGTCAAGCGCGCGACGGTAGGCTTTGACCGCCTCTTCGATGCGTTCAGGAGTTCCGTCGTCGAGGAGGGACCCCATTAAAAAGTACTGCTCGGCGCCCGATAGCTCACGTCCGGCGAACCCCATCACTGGACTTGCCGGATCCACCACTGGGTTGTTCCGCGCTTTGAGCTCGATGATTCTTGCCGGATGCGCGTCGAGCCTGAAGTCGAAGGCCAACTGGCCAACCCGCGACGACTGCAGCTGGCGGAGGGTCGCGCGGAAGGTTGCTCCCTGCTGCAGCTCCCCCGCCAATTGCCGCAGCGTGGTGAGGTCGCTGAAGCCAAAGAAGGTATCGGCGTTGTTCTTGAAGGCTGGCTTGATCACTCCGCACTTCTCCAGGTAGCGCAAGTGATCGAGACGCAGCGCCGGATACATCGCCAGCACGTCCTTCTGCCCGTAGTGCTGGGTACGGCGTTCGGCGACAGACGGCTGGCCGGCCAGGCGGCAAAACTCGTCTTCGCTAAGCACGCGGATGCGGTCGGGGGTCTCGGCATTGACCTGGGCGACGCGGCGCAACTTCTGGTTCTGGGTACTGGTGTCGTCGAGCAGCACCGACAGGTCGGGCGCGCCGTCGGGATAGCTGGCCGCGCCGACGACCAGGAGCGTGGTGCGCACCGTCACGTCCTCGTCGGTGGCGCCGCCAAGCTCTTCGACCAGCGTCCGCGACTCCTTGCGGCCGAACGACCAGAGCTTGCCAGTGAAGACAACGGTCTCGCCGCGAAGCGGTGGCGCATTTGGCGGATCGAATGGCAGTTCAGGCATCGATCGGGTTCAAGATACAACAGGACGCGACAACTGGCGAGAAGAACTCGCCGTCCGGCCGGCCACAGTCATGGCCGCGCGACCAACACCGGTCGCAGTACTTGCTCGGTCAGATAGACCGAACCTTTCGGCGTCAGGTGACCGGCATCGAACGCCAACAGATCCCGATCGGCCGAACCGGGCAGCACGCCGACGCACCCGTTCGCATCGCAGAGGCCGTCGAGCACGGAGACGTAAGTCAGACCACGAATTCTGGCTACTCGTGCCTTGAGTTCGCGATCGAGCGTCGCTCGCTCCGGCACCAGGCCATGGGCCACCCGACTTCCGGGCAATTCCCAGTGGTGCGCGGCCACGACCTCGGGCAGGGACGGCTGCCATTGCGGCACGGGGCCCACCAGGACGACCTGCCCGACGCCGAGCGAGAGGAGCCGCTCGGTGATGGCCGCCCAGTCGGTGTCGAGATGTTCGCCGAACTGCGCCATGACCACCACCGCCGGACGGAGCGCGGCCATGCTCTCCAGGGCGAACGCGTTGGCCCGCAGGCAGCGGCCCCCGGCATACTCGGCGTCATGTTCGCCCAGCGACGGCCGGCACTTCGAGGTGGCGATCTGGGCAACCGCCGTCCCGCTGGGCGCGATGGCCCGCAAGCCAGGCGACATCGCCTGCGCATAGGAGTCGCCCCACAGGAGCCAGGTCGCGCTTGCGCCCGGGGCCGTGCACGACGCGGCAAGGGCCGGCCGATTGTCACCCGTCCGCCAGTCCATGAAATCGCACTCGGCCCGATACGCGTCGGTAATGCCCTGCCTGTGCATGCGGTCGTAGTACTGGAGGAAGGCGGCCCGGCTGCTGCGGTTCACCGAGCGCTCGGGCCAGCCGCCGGTTCGCTCAATGGTGACACAGCACACGACGATGACCGCCATGCCCGACACCAGGACGGGCACCGCATGCTTTCGGGCCCGGCCAAACCGCACCGGGGTCTCGAGCCACACGAACGTCAACCACGCCAACGCCACGCTCGCGAGCACGAGGCTGACGCGAATGCCAACCGGCGGCGTCTCACCGATCACGATTCGCGCGAACGACAACAGCGGCCAGTGCCACAAGTACAGCGGATAGCTAATCAACCCGGCGAACACCATCAGCGGCCGGGACAGCAGCTCGCGGTTGAGCCACGCGCCAGATCCGGCGCTGAGCACCAGGGCCGCACCCACGGTGGGCAACAGCGCCAGCCAGCGCGGAAATTGGGACGTGCGATCGAGAGCGAATACCGCAAGCACAATCAACGTCAGGCCGATAACAGCGCGAGTGTTGGCCGACTGCAGCCGCCCGGGAACGAGGCGCAGCCCGGCGACGACGGCCGCCGGCCACGTCGCGCTGGCGATGAACACCAGCAACCCGCCGACGAGCAGTTCCCACACCCGCGTCAACGGCGAATAAAAGGGACCGACCAGATCAGTCCTGGTTTGATAGATGTTCAGGAGGAACGACGCGCCGGCCAGCGTCGCTGTGAGCCACGCGAGTGACAGACGCCCCCGCCACGCCGCGTACAGCAGCAGCGGCCAGGCCAGGTAGAACTGCTCTTCGATACCGAGCGACCACAAGTGCAGCAACGGCTTGGTCTCGCCGGCGCCGTCGAAGTAGCCGCTCTCGCCCCACAAAACGAAGTTCGACACGAACAGCACGCCGGCCGCCGCGTGTCTGGCCAGCCGCTCGAAGCTGTCGGCATACAACCAGAACCAGCCGGCCACCAGGGTGACTGCCAGGACGATCGCCAGCGCCGGAAAGATGCGCCGGATGCGGCGGGCATAAAAACCCGCGAACGTAAACGTCTCGTCGCGAAGGCCGTCGACGATGATCCGGGTGATCAGAAAACCGGAGATCACGAAGAACACATCGACGCCGACGAATCCGCCTGGCGCCACCGCGGGAAATGCGTGGAACAGTACGACCGCGATGACGGCCACGCCGCGCAGGCCGTCGATGTCGGCACGATAAGTCGGAGCCCCAGCGGTGGTCACGCTACGGCCGCCCGAAAATCACGAACGCCGGCGCTCCGCCCGGCTCCGTCACCACTCGGTCCCGGCGCCACCCAGAGCGGTCCAGCACCGTTGCCAGAGGTTCGTTGAACGCGGTAATCGCCTTCGATCCAGGCGCGAAGGATCCGGACGCCGCCGACTCGGGATCCAGCAGCGTAGGCGCCCCTGTAGCGCTGGCGACCGTCTGTGCATAGAAGCGCCAGTACAGGTCCGCATGCGGAATGGACCCGCTGATGTAGGACTGCCCGGAGCCTGGCGGATGCTGCATCACTTCCAGGATCGCAGCACGGAGGTTCCCGCCAAACCAGTAGCTCGATCGCTCGCGATAGGGTCCCATGTAGTCACGATAGAAGCTGGCGAACTGAATCGGAATGGTGAGCAGCATCGCGGTCGCCGCGAACCGCCAAATCCGCCGTGGCGAGGCCCACATCACCGACAGGCCGTAAGTGGCGACCATCACGCCGAACGGCAGCACCAACAGACCTCGGTAGCGGTGCAGGTTCAGGATGCCGGTCAGCACCACGGCGAGCGGGGCGGTGAGCAGGCCAATCAACAGCAGCCGCTCGAACCCGGTCGACCGCACCAGCCGCCACAAGCCCACGGGGATGAAAACCGCCAGGGCGAGCGAGAACAACCCGGCCTGCCGCGTGGAGTTGACCAGGCTGGGGTCCCCGGACAGGAACAAATACCCGGGGTCGAAGTACGACCACCAGGCGCTGAACCTGACCCGCCAACCCCCGGACGATACCGCTCGCGCCGCATCGACGAAGGAGGAATCCGCCGTCACCTCACCGGGTCGATACGCGCGGAGCAGATCGATGTAGCGTTCTGGATGCGCGATCGTCCACAGCAAGACGGGGACGAGCACCATCGCAAATCCGGCGGCGGTCCAGCCAATCAGCTTGAGCTGCCTGCGCTCCGCCAGCACCAGGGCGGTCAGCAGCAGATACACGGGCATCATCACCATGCTGGCCAGGTATCCGTAGACCCCAAGACCGAGCAGCGCTCCGCCAACCAACAGCAACCTCCAGCTGGGCGCGTCGCCCATTCGACACAGCGCGATCAGCCAGGCGATGACAAACGGCACCGGAAACAACACGCTCAGTGCCAAGCGGCTATGAATGAAATGGCCCGGAGACATGGCCAGCATCACGCCCGCCGCCAGCGACAGCCGGGCATCGTTGAACACCAGATACGCCAGCCATGCAACCAACAAGATGTTCGAAATGCCGACCAGCGCCGTGGGAAGGCGCACCGCCGCCTCCGACAACGGCAGCACCTGCAAAACTGTGGCCGCGGCGTAGATCAACATTGGATCGCGTCCCGCAGTGAATGCGGGCTCAGAAAAGTACACCGGCAGCAACCGGCCGTTCAGGTCGCGCCCGGTCTTGGCGACCGATGCCGCCTGCAACGAAAAGTTCACCTCGTCGTGAATCAGGTAGATCGGGGCGAAGCCGAGCCGCGTGGCATACAACGCCGTGACCGCCACGCCGAGCAGAACGACGGCCATGGCCGTTCTGGAAATCGGCCAGCTCCGCATTACGGCGCCTCGCGAATGGCGGCGAGCAGATCGCCGGCGGTTGCAAAACGGCTGGTGGGGTCCCCGGCAAGCGCCTGCATGATGGCGTCGCTGACCGCAGCCGGCACGGTGCTCGCCAACAGCGCCGGCCGCGGTGGCACCACCTGCAGCATCTGCCCCAGCAGTTCGGGGACCGATGCGGCGCGGAACGGCTGGCGGCCCGTCACCATTTCGTAGGCCAGCACACCAATCGTGAACACGTCCGCGCGCACGTTCGGCGCGCCGCCCATCAGCACCTCAGGCGCGACATAGGGCAGCTCGTGTTCGCTGGCTTCCTGGCCACGCAGTTCCTGCTCGCGCATGGTCGCCAGGACGTCCTGCACAGAGCGGATCCCGGCGGAGGAAACCACTATCTGCTCCCCACGAGCATCCCCACCCGTCCTGATCCGCACCATGTCTGGATTCACGCCGCAGATGAAGCCACCGTTGCGGTGGAGCGCGGCGACGGCATCGAGGGCCTGCGCCAACAGCGCCGAGGCCCGCGGCCACGCGAACGCGCCGCTCTCGGCGAGCGCCTGTCGGAGGCTCGGGCCCTCGACAAAGTCGGTGACCAGGAACACGTTCTGGTCGTCTTCGCCGAAGTCGCGGACCTGCAACAGGCCGGGATGCGGCACTTGCTGCGTCCGCGCCTCAAGCAGGAACCGCGCCCGCACCGCATCCCAATGTGGCTGTTCGTCACGCTTCAGGATGCGAATGGCGACCGGCACGCCGAGAGCGCGGTGGGTGCCTCGATAGATCACGCTGCCGAGGCGGCCGCGCCCAACTAACCCGCCGAGTTCATAGCGCGAGAGCAAACCGGTGTTCTGCGTAGGTGCCGCATCCACAGCGGCGTCGCCAGCCGCCTCGCCCAGGGCAGCAACAAAATCAGTGACGCTCGGCCAGCGGTCCGCCGGATTCTTGTCGATGGCTCGCATCACGGCGCGATCGATGGTCTCCGACAAGCCGGCCAGCTTGGTCGCCGGATTGGCGGGGCGCACGGTCAACATCTGGTTGATCAACGTCACGCGGTTACTGGCATCGAAGGGACGTGTGCCGGTCAGCATCTCGTACGCGATCATCCCCAGGGCGTAGACATCGGTGGCCGGGGTCACGTCCTCGACACGCATCTGTTCGGGCGCCGCATAGGCCACAGTACCGACGAAGAACGCGGGATCGGTCAGCCGGGTCTCGTCACTGGCTGCCCTCATGGCCGCCAGGCCGAAATCAATCACCTTGTAGACCCGCTCGCCCGACTCGTAGCGATGCACGACGATGTTCGCCGGCTTAAGGTCACGGTGGGTGATGCCGCGGTCGTGCGCCAACTGCAGCGCGGCCGCGACCGGCCCCAGGATCGCGGCCACGCGAGCCGGTGGCATGGGCGACTCGAGCTCGATTTCTTCGCGCAAGCTCGGCCCGCTCAGCAGCTCCATCACCATGAAGGGCTGATTGGCCGCATCGACGTCGAAGTCGAGAATGCCGACGATGTTCGGATGGCGCAGTTGGGCGCAAGCCCGGCTCTCGCGCAGGAAGCGCTCGCGGGCTTCCGGCGGCGCGACCTGCGCGGTCTGCATCACCTTGATGGCGACCTCGTCACCGAGCTTGAGGCGACGGGCACGGTAGACCTGCCCCATACCGCCCGAGCCGAGGATGTCGATGATCTCGTAGCGGTCGTCGATCCGCGTTCCCGGCGCCAGCACGCGACCAGCTTATACGTGAACGAGCTCGGATTCAGCCTGATCCAGCAGGTGTTCGAACCACAGATTCGAGATCTTCTCCTGGACGCTGTTCTGGCGCAGGCGGGCGCGCAGGTTGACGAAGTCGACGCGGTCGAGTTCCTGATCCTGATTGTAGCAGGAGAACACGAACTCTTCGCGGCCGGTCTCGGGACCAACGTGGCGCTGCAGGCACTGCGCGCACACTTCTTTCATCATGCACTGCATGGGTGAATTGATGCTGCCGATGCCGACATGCTTCGGGTTGAGGTAGGGCTGCAGCACGCCATGGCGCGCGACGCGAACAGCATTCATCATGCCGTCCGAGCCAATGGCGATGATCCGCGTGACGTCCTTGAGCGGCACGACCGGCGCGCCGAGCCGGCCTTCGGCGTAGGCGACCATGGCGTGGATGATGTTGCCGCGGAAGTGAGCGTCCTGGGGGCGATGCGGCGCGATCTCCGGACCACTGTCGCTGGCCCAGATCACCTGATCGGTGGCCGCTTCAATGTCCTCGCGCTTGAACAGGTCGGCGGTGTTCTTGTAGCCGGCAAAGTAGATCACCTGGTTGCCCTGCGCCTTGAGCGCCCTGGCAATCGAGAACAGCACGGCGTGGACGAGGCCGCCGCCGGCCAGCAGCACGGCCGACCCCTCGGGAATCTCGGTGGGCGTTCCGGTCGGTCCCATCACGACGACCGGCTCGCCCGGCTTGAGGTATCCGCACAGGCGGCTCGAGACGCCCATCTCGAGCGTGATCAGCGACAGCAGACCTTGCTCGCGATCGACCCACGCGCCAGTCAAGGCAATGCCTTCCATCAACATCGAGGCGACGTGATCGTCGAGGCGAATGTGCGGGCTCAACCGTTCGAAGTTCTGCAAGCGATAGAACTGGCCCGGATGGAAGTGGCGGGCCGCCGCTCGGGCGCGAACAATCACTTCGATGATGGTCGGCGTCAGGCGGACAACGCGCTCCACGCGGGCCAGGAGCTGATCATCGAGCCGGCCGATCATCGCCTGCCAGGCGTCCTCACGCTTCGGCTGGTCGGCGGGACTGAGCGCCGCGATCTCATCCGCGAACAACGCCACGACATGTGGATAGCCATGCTTGGCCGAGGCCATCGCCTTGACGACGTTGCCGTTGTAGCGAGGGTGGTTGTCGCCGTAGTAGGTGACAAACTTGCCATTGCTGTCGTGTGAGGTGAAGAAGCCGTTCGGATCTGGTTCGAGTTTGTTATCAACGACCTTGAAGCCCTTAAAAAACTTCTGCTTGCCGTCGAGGCTGAAGGATCCGGGATGCTCCTTCTCGTAGGTGATATTGGGCACTGTGCCCGCCGCCACCAGCACCGTACGAGCCGGCAATTCGACGGACGAGCCGTCGGCGCGGGTGAACAACATGGCCTGGACATGACCGAATTCGTCGGGGACCGCCGCGACCGGATTCATGTTCTCGGTGACCGAGATGCCCTCTTGCAGGGCCAGGGCGACTTCTTCGTGGTTCAACCGATAGGCCGGCGCATCCTGCAGGCGCTTGCGATAGGCCAGCGTCACGCCACCCCACCCGCGAATCAGGTCGATGAAGTTGGGCAGTTCGCCAGCCGCCCTGGCGCGCGCCCGCTCGGTGCGAACCAAAGCGCCATGGCGCAAGAACTCATCGAGAATGCCCTGCTCTTCGGGATCCATCATGCCGCGCACGCGCGCCTCGCCCAGGTCGCGCACGAGCGCTTCGTAGCGGTCGAGGGTCTTCTCGACCTGGATCGGGTAGTACGCCATCAACTCGGTCGCGGTATCGACGCCGGTGAGGCCGCCGCCGATCACCACCGCGGGCAACCGCGCCTGCAGGTTTGACAAGGCGTCGCGCTTGAAGGCACCGGTCAACTGCAGCGCCATCAGGAAATCGCTGGCCTTACGGATGCCGCGAATCAGGTTGTTCTTGATGTCGATGATCGTCGGCCGTCCAGCGCCGGCGGCAATCGCCACGTGATCGATGCCGGTCGCCCACGCTTCCTCGATTGGCAGGGCGCCGCCGAAGCGGATACCGCCGTAGATTTTCAGCTTCTCGCGACGCGCCAGCGTGAGGTGGATCAGCGTCAGAAAGTTCTTGTCCCAGCGGACCGTGATGCCGTATTCCGAGACGCCGCCAAATCCCTCGAGCACCCGCTCGTCGAGCGGGCGGTAGATCTCGCTCCAGCTCTTGATCGGGTGAGGCGCCCGCCCGTCACCACCAACCACATCCTCAGGCAGCGGCTCGATCTTCAGGCCGTCGATCGCGACGACGCCAAATCCCTCGTTAAGCAGATAGTGCGACAGCGTGTAGCCGGCCGGGCCCAGGCCCACCACCAGCACGTTGCGGCCGTTGTACGGCAACGCGTACGGCCGCTGTGCATTCAGCGGATTCCAGCGTGTCAGCAGGCCGTAGATCTCGACGCCCCACGGCATGTTCAACACGTCGGTCAGCACGCCGGTTTCGATCTGCGGGATATTGACCGGTTCCTGCTTCTGGTAAATGCAGGCCTTCATGCAGTCGTTGCAAATGCGGTGACCGGTGCCGGGGCACATCGGGTTGTCGACCACGACGATCGCCAGCGCGCCGATCGCATCGCCACGCTTGCGCACCGCATGCATCTCGGAAATCTTCTCGTCGAGCGGGCAGCCGGCCAGCGGGATGCCGAGCGGATTCGGCGTGACCTGGCCTGCCTTGTCCTTGATGCCCTTCGAGCAGGTGTCCTTGTCGCGCTCGTGGCACAGCACGCAGTAGTGGATTTCGCTCTGCACTTCACGAGGCGTGTAGCGCGGATCGGTCAGCGCGAAGCCCTGGCGGCGCCGCAACTTCGCGTCCGGGCCGAGCATTCGCTCGGGCAACTCGGCGTCGGGCCGCTGGATTTGGACGAGGTGCTCGTAGTCGAGGGTCTCGGGGAAACGAAACACCACCCAGCCACGATATTCGGGGCTGTGCACGTGCGCTGCGCACCAGCGCTTGAGGGATTCGATCTCGGCGGCGACCGCCGCCTTGTCGGCGTCTGAGCCGTCGGCGCGAAGGGCCTCGTCGCGGTCGAGCAGGTCGCATCCCAACTGCGCCAGTGCCATCTCGCCGTCGGAACCAATCCGGCTATCCGCCTTCGCGCCAAGGGCGCTTCGGCGGGACAAGAAGGCGGACGCTACATAATCGTGGTCGGCGGCAGTGGCCGTGACGTGCGCGCCGCCTTTGAGCAGGGGCAGGGCGCGGCGCCGGACGAAGTCGATCTTGAACCGGAACAGGACGTCATAGGCGCGCGTGGCCGCGACCAACTCATCGGCCTCGGTGCCCACGCCGAACAGGCGCGTGATAAACCGGCTGACGTGCGGCGCCATGGCGACGACCAGGTTGCCGCGCGCCACCGCTCCCAGCGACTCGGGCACCTCGCGGTACTGCTCCCACTGCGCCCACAGCTCGGGTTCGGACGCCTTGACGGCCTCCACAAACCGGTCGTGCAGGTCGTGCAGGCGGCTCGGCTGGTGCAGGTCGGCGAAGGTGAATCCGGAAATTCCGAGGGCGGTATCAGGTACGGTGTTTGGTGCCATTGCCTACTCTCAATCATATGTGATCAGCTATGGTACGATCGTGCCCGGACAAGCCATGACCATCAAGCTGAACGGCGACCCCCATGACATTCCCCAGCCGCTGAGCGTGTCGGCCCTGCTCGCCACGCTCGCGATCGACGCCCGCCGCGTCGCGGTCGAACACAACCTGGCCGTCGTCAAGAAGGCCGAATACGACACGTCGATCGTCACGGACGGCGATGAAGTCGAGATCGTCAATTTCGTCGGCGGCGGATAAAGCCATGGATGCCCTCGTTATCGCCGGACGGACCTTTCAATCGCGCCTGATCGTCGGCACGGGCAAGTATTCGTCGCACGCGATCATGAAGGCCGCCCACGAAGCGTCCGGCGCCGACATGGTGACCGTGGCGGTGCGTCGCGTCGACATCTCGCGCCAGACCGAGTCGCTGCTGGACTACATCGACACCGCGAAGATCTTCCTGCTGCCGAACACCGCGGCGTGCTACACCGCCGAGGACGCCATTCGCACGGCGCGACTCGGGCGCGAGGCCGGCATGTCGAATTGGGTCAAGCTCGAAGTAATCGGTGACGAGCAGACGCTGTTTCCCGACAACGAAGGCCTGCTCGAGGCGACCCGCGTGCTGGTGAAGGAAGGCTTCATCGTGCTGCCGTACACCAACGATGACCCGGTGATGTGCCGCAAGCTGGCCGAGGCCGGCGCGGCGGCGGTGATGCCGCTCGGTGCGCCGATCGGATCGGGGCTCGGCATCCAGAACCAGGTGACGATCCGCCTCATCGTCGAGGGCGCCAAGGTCCCAGTGCTGGTGGATGCCGGCGTCGGGCAGGCGAGCGATGCGGCGGTGGCGATGGAATTGGGCTGCGACGGCGTCCTCATGAACACCGCCATCGCGGAGGCGAAGGATCCGGTATTGATGGCCGGCGCGATGAAG
>SXGU01430843.1_pt1 | contig 40374 bp, 30 predicted proteins | sample 3174531 | NCBI WGS metagenome assembly SXGU01 (sample SAMN11356863, study PRJNA531348) | freshwater metagenome | isolation source: freshwater sample F1-140 | place: China: Fuxian Lake, Yuxi | collected 2017-12-25 | reverse complement strand
GCTTCCATGGCATGGAAGAGGTCACCGGTTCGATCCCGGTAGGGTCCACCAACAAAAGCACCTGACGAATGTCAGATGTTTTTGTTTGGATCTTTGTCTGTCTATTCCTCAATGACCTCTGGGTCCTCTGTTGAAATCTGTCCTGTAAGAAGTCGTTCTAAACGGGCCTCAATGAGGTCATTACCGGGATTGAGCTCAAGGACGGCCTCAACCTCTGCTACAGCCGCCGCAATATCACCCGCTTGTTCATAAATGGAGGCAAGGAACCAATGCGCGTTGGCATACCCAGGAGCAATCTTCACCGCGTGCTCAAAGGCCGCCTGTGCCCGATCAATGTCTCCCGCTCCGTCACGCTCTAGGTACAACATCCCTAGCTGGAAGAAGACACCGACGTCAAGCTGATTGTACTGGGCCACGCTTTCCATCTTTCCAATGGCGTCGTTGACTCGCCCTTGGCGTTCATAGGTAACAGCAAGTTGGAAATGGGCTGGCGCGTAGTTTGACTTAAGTTCCACAGCTCTCTCAAAAGACTGCTGTGCACTCGCAAGCAGGGTTGTCAGTTGGATCTGTGCTTCTGAAGCACTCGCGGGGTCTGGACTGGTTGTGAGTGGTCGGATCTGCTCGGCGGCAGCCAAATACGCTCGTCCAAGCTCGGTCCAGTTTTCTGGATTGAGAGGCTCTAGGGTAATCGCTTGCTGGTAACTGGAGACAGCAAACTCACTCGCTTCCCCTAAGACAGGAACCAGCTCTCGATACACAAATCCACGGGAAAGCCAGTTAAGAACATTGTTTGGGGAGAGTTCAGTTGCCCGGACAGTCGCATTCACGGAAGCTGCAACAAGAGACTGAACATACTCTGTAGACTCTGCCGTGAGCGTATCAATCGAACTGACATTTTGCAGTTCCTCGTCCACACGCAACAAAAGAGCCTCTCCGAGGTTTCGGTAGTAGGTGTCATGTGATGAATTGAGACTGGTGGCTCGATCTAGTAGGGAAACAACTTCTTGAAGCTCCGCTCCCTCGCGATCCAAAACGGCAGCCTTAGAGAAGGCCACTTCCGCCGAATATCGCTGAGCCGTTACAAAAATTCCTACAAAAAACACCAGCGAAATTACCACCAGGAGAGCAGAAATGATGAGCTTCGCTGCGGGTGCACTTGAAAGCGACCGAGACCACTGCTTCCGCATGACTTGGGAGGCGAGCAACCCAGAGAACACTCCGAACAACACGATGAGTGTCATGTTCGATGGGACAAGAGCTGCGGCGATCACAAGCGTGAACCAGGGAGTGAAATGAACAAAGCTCTCCAACCATTCATCGCGCGAGGTTGGACGCAGAATCTGCATGAGAGACCGGACCATCAACAATACAACAAAGAGTCCCAACATGGTGACTCCAAACACACCGATCGTTGGAACAAGGGTCAGTAAAAAACTCGAAGCTCGATCAAATCGGGTGTTCCAAAAATCTGTTTGATTCAGGGAAATATCGTGAAATGCACTGTAATCGAATGTATAGGTCCCGGGACCTGATCCCCAAGTACTTGAGAATGCCGAGAGGGTTTGCGAGGCCACAGTGATAGAGCCCGTCGTATTGGGTGTCACTTCGAGGGGAAGTGCGTATTGAGTGAAACCTGGAAGGAAAAGCCAGAACAAGAGACCGATAGAAAAAAGGACCCCTGGAATGACCAGTCGTCTATGATGCAAAAAGTCCTTCGCACGGAAGAGAATGAAGATAAACAACAGTGCAAGAGAAAGGGAGAAGAGCATCCATAAGGTAGCATCGTCCAGAATCAGGAGGATGCCTAGTGTTGTGAGACAGACGAACGCAATCAGGACCCGTTCAACCATTCCAATGACTCGTTCATGAAGGAGGGAGTCCTCTTTGTGATGGGCAAGAAAGGAAGCGAGGAAGAAAATATTCAGCGTAATAAGATAGGTCGTAAAGGTACTTGGTGTCCCTATCGTGTTATAGGCAAGGGACGGCGAGATCCATGAAAGAATATCTAGACCAAGCATCTGAAGAACAAATATCCCAGCCACGAGACTTGTGCCGACAAGAAGTATCAAATGAACGCGTTGATGTTCAGACCGAGACGTAATGGTATTTCCCAAGAGATAGAACAAAACGGCGATGGCAACAATCGTGAGAACACTCGTGTACTCACCTCGATGTGCGCCAATCCATGAGAGATACGGCGCGACAGAATAGATCGCAGGAACAAAAAAGGCCAACACGAGAAACCAAGGAAGAAGATTCATCCACCCACGACGAATCGTAACCTGCCGCGATACAAGCATGTGAGTAAGCCAACACAGGGCGGCTGCACACGTGAGCAAAAGGAGCAGTGTCTGTTTGTTGATTTCCAACGGTTCAAGCGTGACGGGAAGAAAAAACAACGGCAGCAAGAACATGAGAATCATGAGCAGCCATCGTGTGGCGGAAAGAAAGTGACCTCCTTTTTGCATAGTGAGGATATTATAACGCAAAAGCCGCAGGTGTGGGGTTCCCGCGGCTTTCACTATTCAATTGTGTCCCACCCGCCGAAGCCTCGCCGAAGGTGGGTAGGTCATCACTGGACCTCATTTGCGATCGGGTAACAGCAACGTCACCTGAGCGTAAATGTCTTTCCTGTCGAGTGCGCAGGGGGTTTCGTTGTACACTTCACACCGTTGCGTACGGCCACAGGGCAAGCATGGATCCCTTGTGCGGACCAGTTCCGTTCTCCTGAGTGCAGAAGGAAGGAGTGGTCCGATGAAATGGAAGAAGGAGCGGTTCAGCGCGTGGCGGTTATGGCTGCGCTGATGGATTTTCGATTACAACATCGGCTGGCTCGGCACTGAGGCCGCCATCAACTTCTGTTGCAGAATCGACTTGGGTTGTGTCCGGACTCTCCGGAATCGCGGGTTCTTCTTCGTTGACAGTAGCGTTTGTGTCATCCTGAGGAGTTTCGTCAGTCGACGAAGGATCTACAAATTCACTAGTCTCATCACTTGGAGATCCCTCGACTTCACTTTCGACTTCGCTCGGGATGACAGAAGGGGACGGTTCAAATCCTTTACGGTATCCCGTCACCATCCAATCGAATTCAACGTCAGCTGAACCAGCAAAACGCTGAACAAGGAAGTGATTCTGATCTTTTTCGGATACGTACAGGGAAACGGGACCACTAGGGGTTACAATCACGCGGATTGGCGCGATCGCAGAGATCACATCGTTAAACTCCGGGACCACATCCTCGAATCGCACTTCTGCCTGACCATCAACAAGAGTTGCTGTTCCGGTAAGTGTGATGACACTCTCTGGTGAGGTTATAGCAACCGTCTCCACCTTTGTTCCCTGATAGGAGTCTGTCACTGTCTTCAGTTCTCCTTGAGTCTTAATCGTTCCATCAGACTCAACGGACCAGACCTCTCCCATTCCCTCCAGGCGTCCAATAGAAAGAATCGCGTTTGTAGACATGTAAATGTTGCCGCTCATGTTGAGTGTTGAGTAGCTCTGTGTATCCGAAGGCGCCTCGCTCGCCTGATTCTGAACAATCGTGATTGTTTCAGGTCCACCAGACCAGTAACCGAGATTCACATAGGCAAGAATGAGATTGTCCGATTCCGAACCGGCGTAGCTCTCAAGCGCGTACCCCACAATCTGGCCGGCCTCTGTCGCCTTCATAGCAGAACCACTTGTTGTGGATGCAGTGAGAGGATCTCCCGCAGCAATCGCTCCATTTTCAAGAGTCACTTTGGTCGGCACGCGACCAGCAAGAGCGATTGGATACGCCCCATCTACATTTTCTCCCGCCAAGAATCCTGGACGAGTCGAGACGATACCAGCAAGCTGCTCTCCTTCCACTCCGCTCGAGCGCTTTACGGACTCGCCACTGCCAGTAAATGCAACGATGTCACCTGAGGTCAGTGATTCGTTTGATGGGAACATTTCTGCAAAATCGTAGGATCCTGTCGACCATCCCTTGGCGTTAGTGCGCATAAAGTCACCACCCGCTCCTGATGAACCATCGTAGTAAATATACTTCTCTGTTTGTGTCTCTCCACGATCAGATGGATACAGGTTTCCTCCGATGACCATGTCGCCTGCAATCCGCATGGTTCCTTCGTTGGTGATGTAGGCAACTTCCGTTTCACTCGTATTGCGAATACTCAATCGATAATTGTCACCATCCTCAACGGTATTTTGAAGCATCATCTCAACGGCCTGCGCTTCAAACCCACTCCAAGCCGAACCTCGCAGGGAAAGGCCGTATGAATCAAAACTCTGTGTGTTCGCGCTGGCGGTATCAACCGCCGTGACGATCACGTTGCTTGTTTGAATCGAGGATGTTCCATCTTCACCGATCACGTCTCCCATGTACCAAGAATTCAAGACCTGAATCATCACGGTGTCAGATTCGCCGTTCCAATTCTCAAGTGCCATACCAATCACACGACCCGCACGGACTGCCTTCATCGCTGCACCTGGTGTGGAAGAGGTCGCGAGAAAATCTCCAATCGCAATAGCTCCGTTCTCCGCAACTACCTTCACCGGCACACGACCAACAAGCGCGACTGGCATGGGATTCTCTGCTGGGTCGATGTTATTACCGGCTGAGGTAAACTCGTGGTAGTTGTTTGAGACAACACCGTACACCGGTCCCTGATAGGGTGTTGTTGATCGAATCGCTTTGGCAATAAACTGTTCCCCCTGCTGCTCGTCGTATGTGCGGACAAGTTCCGATCCAGGAACGACAACCTCCCCGTAGTCAATTCCTTCTTCCATTGGGTATTGCTCAGCGTAGTCCGCGTTCACGGCTCCTACACAGTCTTCAATCAAACTTACCGCTTCCGCATCATTTGTGGAGTAACAGATGGCTTCTGTGTATGCATTGCCTCGCGCGATTCGGAACGTTGGGAGACCAGTAGCGGTCACAGACCAATCATTTCCACCCGTGATCCCAATCGTCGTGCTTGTATTCGTGTTCCCGATGACAATCGTGTCCGGACTTGTGCCACTGGAAGCGACAGAGATCGTATCAGTGCCATCTGATGTGTTTCCACCAATCTCGATAGTCTTTGCTGTCGCGTTATCAAACAAGTTAATAACGGCAGCCGCTGAAATAGCATCGAATGTGACATCGTCATCGGAATTGAGGAAAAAATCATCGTCGGAACTCAGGGCAATGTCCCCACCAGTCACCGTAATCACTGTTGGTGAACCTCCTGATTGGATATCAATGTTACCGTTCGCTCCAGCCGATGAGTCTCCTCCAATGAGTTTGACAGACCCTGCATTTCCGGTACTAACCGTCGAGGCCCCCCCCTCAATATTCACATCACCTCCGCTCCGGGCAACGGTCCCATCCCCTGTAGCAGCTCCTCCTCTAAGAAAGGTCAGTCCCCCAGAGCCACCACTTCCCCCCGCACTATTTGTTCCACTTGTGAGCACGAGATTTTCTCCCGCATCTCCGACGACTGTAGCAAATCCCCCCGTAACACTGAGCGTGGCGTCATTTGGGGAAATCAACGAGTTCGTAGAAGCTGTCCCTGTTGATCCTGAGTCCTGAATCATGAATAAAGCGTTTAGGGCAGAATCACGAACAGTAAGAGTTCCAGCATCCTCAAGCGTAACAATCGCCGTCGTATCTTTAAAATTAATATTCGAATCCCAGCCCGATCCCAGCGTGAGGGCATCTGATGTAATCGTTGACCCTGGATCTGTCAGCGTAGCAATGTTAAGACCCACAACCGTGTCCAAGCCGGCCGCGTTGGTGGGGGAAAAGGCAGAGATATTCAAGGCTTGATAGAGGAGCCCATCTGTGGCACCCCCAGCAAATGCAGGAAGGATACTCAGAGCATCAGTGGTTGCGTTACTTGCAGTGTGTGTAATCTGAATCGCACTCACTCCATTGGTCGTTGTCGCTTGGCCTACATTTGAAATTGTCACCATATCCGCCACTGGTGGAGCCACTGCGGAAATATCAAGGATGCCATCTAGTTCCAACGCATCGACGATATACAAGTCTCCTGCTCCTGTGGCAACTCCGGGAGTGTTTGCTGTTGAGTTATCGTCAATCTGCACCCGAGATGAATGGAAATACCCAGCAAAATTATTGGTTCCTCCGCTGGCAGATGCAATGACTCCATATCGATTCGTTCCATCTGAGATGTTTGCAAAGCTTCCTCCATATCCTGTCGTGATATCTCCTGCCCCTGAATCAATCTCACCGAGAACACCGTAAGCGCTCGTGATCGTTCCTCCAGAGGTACTGGAGTTCGCAACGCCGTGAATACCAGAAACCGCAGGAGTTGTTTGAGAATTCGACTGATGTCGACCGTACCCATAGACACCTGTTACCTCAGAAGGCCCCCCCACAGAATCGCTGCTGAATACAGCAAAGCCTCCTACTCCTCTTACATTGAGCGTATTCCCGTTTCGATTCGTTACTGAACTCACACTGAAGTACCCACTGTATTCGTTACTGTTTGCAGCAAGGGTTCCTGAAGGATTGACTGAGGAAGAGATAACGGTTCGGGCGGGAGTAGAAAGTTGATCTGTGAAGTCAAAGAGATTACTCACGCTAAGGCCTCCTCCTGCAACATCAAGATAGTCTGATGTGGTCCACGACAAGCTTCCGGTACTTCCATTAGAAGCATAAATGTCAATTTGACCATTTGTTCCAGTGGCATCACCGACACGAACAAGGTTTGCTGACTCATCAACGGAAAAGGCTGCTAAAAGTTGTGCTGAACCGACCGCAAAGTCATCACCGGAAGCCGTTCTAACATGCCCTGACGCTGCATTTAAGGCGAGCCCTGCGCTCCCCCCAGATTGAATCGTCAGAGCTCCCGTCCCAAGAATGGTGTCATCATCAACCGTTAAAGTTCCGCTGGAGTTTATCGTGAGGGCATCAGCTCCATCTCCGATAACAGTAGCCTGATCGAAGGTCAAATCACCCCCATCAATATCCAGAAGCATATCGCTTGTCGTCTGAATCTCTCCGTCCAGGTAGTTTGTAGAAAACGCTCCTGCAGTGAATCCAATGTCTGAGAACACCTCTCCATCAGCCTCAATACGGAAAACATTATTGTCAGTAGAACCTGAATCCGTCTGGATCAACACAATATCGGCTGTGGTGGTAGATTCAGTGACATCAATGATAAGGGCACGCCCAGAATCATCCGTAAAATTTCCACCAACAAGACGAAGGATATTCCCTGATGTGAGTGCGAGCGCACTGACATCCAGGGCAATGGCTGTCGTCAAACTGTCTGCCGTAAAATCAAACGCATCGGTTGTTGTCTGGTTTGTTGAATAATCAAGGGAGCGATCATTATTTCCAGTAAAGAAGGTGACTCCTCCGGAACGCCATTCAATATCTCCTGTTGAAGTAAGATCTGTGATGACATTCGCGGAACTTCCATTTGAAATCGTAAACGTCTCTGTTCCATCCATGGCGATTGATGTTGAGGCGTCCAAGGTCATGGCATCCCCAAATTCTGAGAAATCAAGACAGTCCGTACAGCTGAGATCCAAAACCGTTGCGACTCCACCCACATCCAGTGCCCCATCAACTTCAAGGGCATCAGCCACATACAGATCACCTGCTCCCGTTGCCACTCCCGGAGTCCCTCCCCCAATACGAACCTCATCGGCCGCGTTCACATTGATGACCAATGGACCCCCATCAGAATCAAGGTTATCACCTTGAACGGTGATGTCCGCCGTTGTAAACAGATTGCCCGCCACCGTTACCAAACCGGTTGAACCCTGGTCTTGGATTGTAAACAATGTGTTCGTTCCATCATGGACAACAAGGTTTCCTGTATTTGAAATGGCTATATTCGCTGTTGTATCAGCAAAAGCAAGATTGGTATCCCATCCTGAACCGATGACGATTCCGGTCTCTGCCACTCCCGCTTGTGCAGAAGTAAGGTCCCCAATACTCAGACCACGAAGAATGTCGGCATCTCCGGTGGCGGCGGAGGTCACAAGAAGCTCAAGCGCGTTCACCGTATCTGCATCGGCATCATCCCCTAATGTAAAGGAAATTTCCGCTGCGTCAGCCCCTGCCTGACTTGTCGCAATGCTCATGGTTCCATCAAGAAATATGGCCTCCTCAACTCCTAAACTTCCAGACACAAACAAATCATTCCCTCCTAATGAAAAAGCTACATTGCTAATAGTCTCTGTGCTGGAGGTCGAGGCTCCAACAACAAGATCATTATCAATGTACCCATCCCCCATGACTTCAAGCTCATCCTCTACGCGCAAATCTCCCGTTCCACCAGATCCAAACGAAAACGCAGAATTTGAACCAACAATCACCGAAGCATCATCTTCAAACGTGCGGCTCGAACCGGTTTCGAACAACTGCAGGACGGTTGAATCGATGCCGTCGAGTGTGTCGGCATTCAGAGCGTATGGCGCCGCGGTGATCTGACGTCTGGGGGCGAGCGTCTCGCCTGAAATAGTCACTTGCAGAAAGATTGAAGCATTATCAGCAAATAGTGAATCAGGAATCGCTGCATAAGACGCTCCCGTGTCTCCCAGATTCTCAGTAAGAAGACCTGATGTGAGTGTTACGGCGCGTGCGGTTGTTGATGCACACGTTGACGAGGAATTCGACCAGACACAGGTTCCTCCATTAAGTGCTGTGTAGAGTTCAAAGCTCATGTTCAAACTTGTGCTTGAAACCCGAACACCATTGGCATTAAGCACACGGGCCTGATACGTGAAGATGTTCGGTGCGCTTGCCGCCTGTGCAACAGGAACCAAGCCACTGCAGAGCATGGTCATCAGGATGAGGAACCCAAGTTGTTTTTTGTAGGAAGCGAACATACGCTGTTTACTCTTGCGATGGGATCTTCTGAGGCTCAAGTGGAATCTCTTCTGCAAATCCCTTTGGCTCGATGGATTGAGAGTAATCGATCGGATCAATATTCTTTTGGATGAATCCCTCTTTTTGGAACGTCGCGTAGTACTGATTTGAACCTAGGATGAATGCATACCTTCCTTTGGCATCAGTAACCTGGGTCTCAAGAAGCTTGTTATACTTTGGCTCAAAGACCCGTGCAATCACCTGAGAGAGAGGTCGGCCTGTCTCCTTGTCGTAGACGATGCCCCAGCTTATCGGTTTGTGTGGCCGAGCAAGACGACGAACAAGGAAGTAGAGCGCTATTTGAACACCGACCATGGCAATAGAGAGGACGGTAGGACGGATGATCGCAAAGATGGTAGCCGCAACAACTCCGATGATGGCCACACCATGCTGCGCGCCTCGCAACCATTTTCGTCGACGAATCGATCCTGGCTCATGGTAGAGAGCCGACTGCGAGGGGTCCATCGGAATATTCGCCGTAATGAGCGCGTTGTCTGATGTGACCTCTATTGTTTCGCCATGATAAACGTCCAGGTACGGTCCATCTGATTTCTCATCCTTAAGATATTCGGAAGGGAAATCGAATCCTTGTTTGCGAACTTCGATGCGATATGTCCCAGGCTGAGCCAGGAAAAAATATCGACCCCCTTTGTCTGTCACACGGCTCGTGATGAGGCGGCCGCGTGGAGCAACCACCTCACCCGTCACCTGAAAGAGTCGGACCACAGCCAAGTCGATCGGAGTCTTGGCAATGGCGTTGTAAACAACTCCGTATCCTTTTCTTCTTCCGCGCCAGAAAAAGAGAATGGGCGCAGTAAAAAAATATTGAAGGAAAGGAAGGAAGTCGAAAGCAACCGCGAGAACAAACATGCTTGCTCCTGCCGTGATCGCAAGAGCAGGCGTGGAGATCTCTGCCGCTACTTCAACACCTGGAAGATCGCGCAATGCTTCCAGAGTTTGCTGCACTCCCTCGATGGGAAGTGCGGTAAGGAACGATTCGAATAGTGTTGTCGGAGCTGCTGATTCTGCTTCCGTTGGTTCCTCTTCAGAAGGAAGCGCTGCGATCTCCTCGTCTTCCTCCTCACGGGCTGTGAGACGGATGCGAGGGTTCACGATCGCATTGTCAACGGTAAGTGTTCCGCTTGTGGCGGAGTCGAATCCGTTGGCAGAGGCGTTCACGTAGTACGTACCATTTGGAACGTACCAGGAAAATTCGCCTTGTCCATCAACACCTGTGGGGTTGAATTGACCGTACGGGGACCCATCCCATACAACCCATTCACCATCCACTTGTTCAAAGAGCGTAACGATCGCGGATGTCACGGCCGTTTCTTCACCATCGACGACCTGGTATACATAGCCTGGTGCTACGACACGCAGGTATGAAGAAACAACTTGAGTTGAACCATCCTCATATGTCACAAGCACGTCGACATCTAGGATGGTAAGCACGTCAGGAATCGTGATTACCGCTGTATAACGATCCGTGGCGTCATCAAGACGCATGAGGTAGGTATCGATTCCGACGGTGAGAACAATGCTCTCGACGCCTTCCAATACCGAATCCGCAGAAATTGACACGCTCACGTCACTTGTGGAAATGACTTCGACCACACCGGAGTCGGTGGTCGTGAGCTCAATGGTCTCATCTGCGACCAAGTAAAGAACATCGATGTCCCCTTCCTCCGCACCCAAGGAGGTTGGTTCTTCGGATTCTTCACAATCAGCCGGACAGGAAACGGAGGATTCTTCACTCGAACAAATGCCATCCCCACAGGAAACCGCCGATTCCAATGGAGGGTCTTCGTCCGAGCCAGGCTCTTCTGTTTCTTCTGGCTCTTCTGAGGGATCTTCCTCCTCTTCTGAAGGCTCTTCACCTTCTTCTTCTGAGGGCACCTCTTCTTCTGAAGCCTGTGGTGTACCCAGCACCAAAGCTCCAGAAGCGAACTGCTCTGCTTCATCGTAGGCAAAAACCCCAAAGTAGTAGGTTTCCCCGTTAGTTAATCCTGTGACCGTCACACTCTGCGTGAGAGCGGTCGACACAACAACACAATCCTCATCATCTGGTCCGCTGGGATACTCGTCCTCACACATCAATACCAGAATCCCCACAAGGTCATCGTCGTCTGGATTCGTCCATGACAGAACTAACACCGTGTCTCCCTCGACAATGCTCAGATTTGATACATTCCCAGGAGCCTCATCCTCGTCCGTTGTAAACGTATCGTCGTCAGAAAACGCTTGATTGGAAGACGCGTCCGTCGAAAGAACTTGGAAGTGGTACTCCGTGTCCGGAGTAAGACCGGTGAGCAAGATCGAGTGGGACGTTGTCAGCTCATCATCTTCCTCAGAGCTGGAATACAAACTTGTTAATCCGTATGCAACCGTACTGTCCGCGTCCTCATTGGTATCCCACGTCACTCGCGCCGAGGTCGTGGTGATATCAACAACCTGGATGTTGGAGATCACCGGATCGGTTTCATCCAAGGTGGTGAACGTCTGTGTCGATGACGTTGCCATGTTTCCCGACGAATCTGTCGACGTCACATAGAAGGAATACTCTGTGCCCTCGCTGAGCCCCGACAAGTCAAATGAGTGAGCCGTAAAATATCCAGCTGTGCTCACCGTCGTTGTGCTCGAAGACCCTGTGACCCAATAGGTTACGGTGCTCGTCGCCGCTTCGTCGGTTGTCCAAGAAATCGTTGCTTCGGATGTCGTGATCCCGAATACAAGGAGGTTGGATATGATTGGTGCGGTCGTATCTGACGGCGCTGGTACTCCTCCGCCTCCCGAGTCACCTCCACCGCCCGAAGAAGGCACCGTCGCGGTCACGGCAAGCGAATCGTCTCCTCCGATTGGAAGAATGATCGTTCCAGAATCCCCAAACGATCCCTCGATCGAAAGGGCATAGTTGCCGAGTGTTGAAGGGTTTGTGATTCGGTTCGCGCCTACACCTGAGCTCGTGGCGTTGGTTCCAATCTCGATCGTCACGACACTTGAGGCAGCAATGGCTCCCCCATCGCCGGCGCAGATCGTGACTGTGATCACGTCTGAAGCTATGGCGATGGACGCCTGTTCAGATCCTGCACAAGTTGCGGCTGTGGTCAGATCCACCCCATCGTCAGCAATATCGACATCGTCCTCGGTTATCGTCGACGTATCAAAGGCTGTTGGAAACGTGAGGATAACCGTTGAACCTAGTGATGCACCTGTTGGTGTTGTAAAGAGCAACCGATGATTGGCGGGCTGTGAGATCTGGAGCGTGGTGAGAAAATCATTCGCGCTCGTGACCGTAGCGGCGGATACATTCCAAGCACCGACAACAGCCGCTGTTGTAACAACGACGGCTACTGTCCATGTTCGGATTATCCTCCTAAATATTTCCACACATGCGTTCGATTAATGTCTGGGAAGCTTTCGATAGAGAACTCCGGCAAACAAGAGAGCGGTTGCAAGGACAATGAGAAGCTCAATCGGGATTACCATCAGCTGGGCTTGTGAAGTGAGGCTCTCGTTCTCGCTATACGTAACATTTAACTCCGCTGTTACAGGTCCAATAACGAGATGTCTTAATTGAAACCCAACCGTGTTTAGAAGATTCAGATCTGCTCCAAAGTCCACCGTATAGGTCCGCGTCGACCCTGGCAGAATTCGAGCTTTATTCTCATTTGCTTCGATCGTCGCAATGACTTGGCCAAAAAGATTTTTGAGGACGATCTCTCCTTCTGGGGCAAGATGGACGTTCCCTTGATTCTGTATGCGATATTTAAAGATTCCAAATGGGAGCGTTGCTTGTGTTTGGTCCAGAGTGAAGTCGAGTAGTTCGAGCTTTTCAACGGTCTCCCCCTCGATGACAAGGAAGACGAGAATGGCGATTCGAGCCTCGATTGTCGCCCCATTCGTGGCAACAACATCGGACGGCGCCGTTGAAACCGTAATGGCACCATGATAGCTCCCCGATGGAACATCATCCGGAACAACGACACTGAAGGGAACGTCTACTTTGGCCTGAGCTGGGACAGTAATCTCAAGAAGCGGGAAATCGAACCAGGTAAGAAAGGGGGTCACCGAATTGTTCTCCGGTGTGAAAAGGGGAGATCCATCCTCTCCATCCGCATCGAATGAAAGAGTGTCAAGATAATATACTTGCTCACTTGCTCCTGTGTTGAGGATGCGAAACGACGAATCGATCACCTCACCACGCTGCGAGGAAAGTTCGATCACGCTTGGAGCGACCGCTGCTGCCTGAACAAACAACGGACTCAGCAGAAGAGCAAATGTACAAAGGATTGTTTTGCGGATGATTGCCATATTAGAAATTGCCTGAAACAATCACTGAGAGTATCTGGGTGTAGCTTCCCGCTACGGTCGATGAGCTAATGCCAACCTTCAAAATAAGAAAGTTGTAGCTGTCGTATATGGCTGCTGGCTCCGTTGCGACATCTGCACCTGTTGATGTAATGGCGGAATCTGCAGTGTCAAATGTAGAGTTGGACAATGTCGTGTCAGATGAACGCGCCCCATACTCTTCTGAACCCACAGAAACGGAACCATCTGACACGTCGTCAACATCATCAGTCCCTGATAGGAGATTTCCATTCTCAAGAACCTGAACGACGTATCCATTCTCATTCGCTGCTGTCACCTCAAATCCCACAATACTCGTCGTAACAGATGTGGTTGAAAGTGTTTCAAGGGCTATCGAGCTAGAAGTGATTGGGTAGACGTAGTCGTTGGTTCCATCCACTGTTGGCTGAGTTCCGCCATTCTTCCATGCGTCAACCGTGATCGTCCCAGAGCCAAGGGAGATCACTCGACCAATGGCGACGATCTGAGAGGCTCCTAGGTTCTGAACCACCACTATGAGTTCCCCGATACTAATGCTTGATGTGCTGGCAGTGACCGTTGTTCCTGTCAGGGCTGTTGCCTCGCGTCCAAGAGCTGTGTTCTGACCATAGACTTCAAATGAGATGATCTGATCATCCACTGCGTTGCGATAGCCCTGCTGAAGCGTAAAGGAGGTGCTTGTTGAGGTCCCAGCAAGAGCGCTTTCTACCGTGTCTCGTAACCCGTAGCTGACGGAGGATCCCGTATCAGAACCTCCGGTGCTGACTGTGTCCCACCGGATCTCGAAGTTTGTGGAGGTCATTGCCTGAACAATTGGCACGGATACAAAAAACCCCACAAGCGCAAAGGTGATAGAGCGGATCAACATAGATTTACCCTTACACAAGGAGTATATCATGAATACTAAATGTAGTCAACAGATATTTATGCTAAGATTAGCAAAATTTATTGGTCCACTTCTCACTATATGCTTATAGAGTAAGAGAAAATGACTACTTTCTCTTGATAATTTTCAACTTATCCACATTTCTCCAAATTTGTCTACTCCAGCGTGGTCAAAATCTCCCTCTTCTTCATCCTCAGGCACTTCTCACGCATTCTGTTTCACGTGAAACAAAAAACCAGACCTTCATCCGGATTTTTTTGGTGGACCCGAGGGGATTCGAACCCCTGACCTCCGCAATGCGAATGCGGCGCTCTACCAACTGAGCTACAGGCCCATTCCCTTAACTATCTCGAGGGCTTTAATAAGCGATGGGACAACATAATCGGAACTGCTCATTTTTTCCTTATCTGAATCTGTACTAGGAACAGCGATAACCACTGCTCCGGAAGCCTTTCCTGCGAGTACTCCATTTACAGAATCTTCTAAAACGATGCAGTTGCCTGGTTCCTTTTCTATTCTCTGAGCACCAATTAGGTAGGGTTCTGGGTTGGGCTTTCCATTCCTTACATCCTCAGCTGACACGATTTCCCCGAAGAAGTCCGCAATCTGAAGCCTCCTCAAATAAGTAGTGGCATAGTTTCTATCAGAACTTGTCACAAGTGCAGATGCGTAGCCATTCTGCGCAATCCATGAAAGCAGCAGCTCTGCGCCGGGCATCAGCCTAACAGATTTATCCATCTCAGTGAGAAGTAGTGACGAGTGAAGATTTGCAACCTCCAGACTTGATTTATCCAAACCAAATTTTGAGACGAAATCCTGCGCCCATTGCGTCTTTTTCATCCCACGAATGGATGCGTGATAGTTCTGAGTGAATTCGCAGCCCAGACTCTGACACATCTTCTCAAACGCAACCAATGAGAGCGTCTCAGAGTTAATGAGAAGGCCATCGAGGTCGATGAGGAAGCCTGGGTTGCTTATTTGGCGATTGTTCACATTGTTTCACGTGAAACAGTTTCTTTGGTGTCCCCGGAGGGACTTGAACCCCCATCTCCAGCTTAGGACGCTGTAGCTCTATCCAGTTGAGCTACGGGAACATATGTGTCGTAAAACGGAGCAGCTAAAATTGTGCTATACTATGCAGGAGCGACGTAATCGTACTCAAGAAAGTAGGTGCCGTCAAAGCATATGTTGAATGAAATTCTTTTCTCATCACTACTCATTATTCTGCTTATCGGAGGCATTACACTTTATGGTGTTTCTCGTCGACGACAGCCCGCTCTAGACCAGTCAAATACCCAGCTTCTTTCTCTTATAAATGACCTACGGCGAGAAATTCAGGAATCAACGACATCACAAAGGAAGGAGGTCGAGGGAAAATTGGATGTGATGCACGACCGGATGGTCAAAAACATGCAGGACTCATCCTCAGCTCTCCAAAAACACTTTCAGCATTCATTCGGAGTCTTTCGTGACGTCACAGAGCGTCTTACAAAACTTGATGAAACGAATAAACAAGTACTTAATTTTTCCGAACAACTACAGAGTCTCGAGAACATCTTAAAAAATCCGAAACAGCGAGGAATCCTCGGGGAATACTGGCTCGAGTCCCTACTGGGACAAGTTCTTTCCCCAAACGGATACCAAATGCAATACCAACTTGGTATTGATGAAACAACGGGTCAGGCGCTTATTCCTGACGCTGTCCTCTTCGTGAAAGATTTGTTGATACCAATTGACGCAAAATTTTCTTTAGAGAACTACAATAGAATTTCGCAGGAAACCGATGCAGAGAAGCGAGAGCTACTTGAAAAGGAATTCAAATCCGACGTAAAGCTTCGAATCGATGAAACCTCCAAGTACGTTCAGCCACAGAAAGGAACAACAAACTTCGCATTCATGTTTGTTCCCGCAGAAGGCGTTTACCATAACCTTATCACTCAAAATGTAGGGGCTGTGAAAGTAAACACACGAAACCTCATCGAGTACGCATTCGAAAAGGGAGTCATGATCGTTTCACCCACATCATTTTTTGCCTACCTTCAAACAGTCCTATTAGGACTCAAGGCACTGCAAATAGAGGACTCTGTGAAGGATATTCAAAGACAGGCGGAAAACCTCATGCGCCACATGAAGGCCTACGAGGACCATCATAATCGGCTTGGAAAGCAGATCGAAACAACTTATAGAACCTATACAAGCTCCTCTCAGGAACTCAAAAAGATCGATAAGGACATTTATCGGATAACCGAAGGAACAGCAGGGAAGACCCTTGAGCCCCTAGAGCTTGTGCTTCCAAAGGGGGAGTAGGAGTTGACACCCCGAACCATTCCGCTATACTTTCGACCACTATGCCAAATCTTAAAAATGCAAAAAAGGCACTTCGACAAAATAATGCTCGTGCCGCACGAAACAAGGTCGCACTCGCTGAGATTCATTCTCTCCGTGTGAAACTCCGTAAGGCTATAGCCTCCAAAAAAATTGATGAGGCTATCGAAGTCGCTCGTATCGTTGGAAAGAAGCTCGACAAAGCCGTGCAGAAGAACCTTCTCAAGCTCAATACAGTCTCTCGCTACAAGTCGCGTCTCATGAAGAAAGTGAACGCCCTTAAAAAAGCGTAAGCAAAAACAGACCCTCAGGGGTCTGTTTTATTGTGTGAGTTTGATCGTTGTCAGGTCGACTGCCAAGTCTGCGTCGATATTCCCGGACTTCATCGCAAGATCGAAGTCAAAAAGAAGATCATGAACCGCCTTGAGGTGCTCGAGCGAAAAACCGCGCGCCTGACTCAATGCCTTTTGTGCTACGAACGGATGGACCTCCAGTATACTCGCGAGTTCCTCCTTTGTGATCCGTGGATTGTCATCAAGCGCAGCCCGCGCACCCAACAGGATTCGAACTTGCCGACCCAGCATCGTCATCAAATAGTGATCGTTAGCGCCACTCCATCTCTCTTCCTGTAGGAGTCGGATTGCGTCCGCTGGTCGACGCTGTGATACAGCATCAATGAGCGAGAAAATCTTCCCCTCGAAACTTGCATGAACAAGTTCATCAACCATCTCACTGGAAATCCGCCGGCCGTCAGCATAAGCAATAAGTTTGCCTATCTCATTGTCCATCTGCCATAGATCAGCTCCGACACGTTCAACAAGCAAGCGCATAGCTGTTGAATCAATCGTCCCACCACGTTCCTTCGCACGCGCCTGCACCCATCGACTGAGCTCTGTCCCTTGGAGCTCTGGAAACGCGTACTGATGTACTTGGGCCGCATCCTTAAGCGCGACAAACATGGGTTTCTTCTCAATCGCCTTTGCTTCGATCGATTCCCAAAAAACCACGATCGTCGACTCCGGCGCTTTCTTCAATCCTTCGACCCACGCATCCATGTCGCCCTTTTTCGTTGTGTCGATAGAATCCCGCACAATCACCATCCGCTTTTGTCCCAAGAAGGGAAGGGCTCTCACTGCTCCGAGCACCTCACCCATTTCTACATGCTTCTTGCTCCCAGGAAATTCCGACAAATTCAAACCGGTTGGATCAAACTTCTCGCGGAAAGCCCGCTTCAGTTGACCGATCTTCTCCTGAACTCTAAATGAGTCGTCTCCGTACACGAAAATCAACATAACTATTTCATCTCACCCCAATTTTTTCCTGATTCAACGTCGACCACGAGCGGTACTTCAAAACTCGCTACGCTTTCCATCATTTCTTTTACTCCAGCCATGACCGACTCGACGGCCGCCTTTTCGACTTCTAAAACGAGTTCGTCATGAACCTGCAGGAGCAGTCTTGCAGGCCACTGGCTTTTCTTCAGCCATCCATCCACGCGAAGCATTGCCATCTTCATGATGTCCGCGGCTGTTCCCTGCACAGGCATGTTAATCGCCATACGCTCGGCGGAGGCAACGAGCATTGGGACACCCGACTGAATCTCAGGAAGATATCGTCGACGACCAAACATCGTTTCGACATACCCATCCGTGTGAGCCTTTATTTTTGTTTGATCGAGATACTCACGGATGGCATGATGAATCTCGAAATATCGTTCGATAAAACGTTTTGCTTCTTCCATCGAGAGCCCCGTCGATCGCGAAAGAGAACGTGGGCCCATGCCGTACAGAATACCGAAGTTAATGGCCTTGGCGGCGCGACGTTGCTCCGATGTGACCTTCTCCTGTGCCACTTCCCAAACTTCAGCTGCGGTCCGAGTATGAATATCTGCGCCTTCTTGGAACGCTTGGATGAACGGTTTGTCTTTGGCGATCACCGCGGCGAGTCTCAATTCAATCTGACTATAGTCGGCTGCGACCAGAATTTTTCCGCGTGGCGCGACGAATGCTTTTCGGATTTCGCGTCCAAGTTCAGTCTTGATTGGAATGTTCTGGAGGTTTGGATCCGATGAGGACAAACGACCCGTGGCGGCAACCGTTTGATTAAAGCTGGTGTGTACTCGTCCGTCCTTTGCGACCAGCTTTGGAAGGGCCTCGACGTACGTTGATTGCAATTTGGTAAGCTCACGATACTCAGAAAGGAGCGGGATGATCTCATGCGTGTCCCAGAGTTTCTCGAGTTCCGGCGCAGCCGTTGAGAATCCCGTTTTCGTCTTCTTGATACCCTTCGTCGAAAGACCCAGTGTGATAAAAAGGACATCCGCCAGTTGGGAAGGGGAGTTAAGATTGAATTCTACGCCTGCCAATTTTGTAATGTTCCTCGTCAGTTGACCTATGCGCTTTTTGAGACTCGCGGAAAAAACTCCAAGACTTTCCGTGTCGAGCTCAATTCCTTCCATCTCCATTTTGTAGAGAACAGGAATGAGCGGCATTTCGATCTCTTCAAAAACGTTCGCTCCTCCCGTTCGTTCAAGCTCGTGTTCCATTTTCTTGACGAGTTCTGGAAGTACGGCAACAACCTGGCCGAATCGTTCATAGTCTTTTTCTTTTTCGAAGGTGAGTGGCACCTCGAGCGATCGACCAAGGATCCCTTGGACGACGCCAGACAAATCATGTGCCCGAGAACCCGAGGCAAGCAGATACGAGGCAATCATCGTATCGAAAGCTGGGCGGTCGATGACACTCCCAAGCTGCTGCATGAGATGTTTGAGATCATGCGTAATGACACGATCAGCCTTCGCGATGAGGGCTGCTACAGACGCGAGTGCTTCGGGTGACGGATTAGGTAGAACCATTGTCTTCTTGCCATCACAGATTCCTACAGCCGCTGTGGTCGCACCAAAAAGATCGGCGGGCTGAGACGCAATAAGAATGGCGATCGTTGAAATCTTGTCTACGTCTACCTTTTTCACGATGGTCACTTTCTCTTTCGATTCCGTTTTACTCTGTGTCTTCTCCTGTGCAACCGGTTCGCCATACTTCTTCAAGAGCGTGCGGAACTCAAGATTTTTATAGAGTGGGAGAAGCTTGTCGTAATTGGGCACGCCTCGCTTGGCATCTTCAAAAGAAAATGGAAACTTCATGTCGCGTACGATCGTCACAAGTTGAAGCGCAATCTCAACTGTCTTCTCCTGGCCGCGCAATTTTTTTGCGTACTTCTCTTCTATCTCGTCGATGTGTTTGTAGATGCCATCGATCGAATGATATTTCTGTAACAGAACTGTTGCTGTCTTCTCGCCAATGCCGGCCACGCCTGGAATGTTATCGCTTGGATCTCCGCGCAGTGCCTTGTAATCGATAAGTTGATCGGTGGTAAGCCCGTATCGCTCCTTCACAGCTGCTGGGTTGTAGAGCTTTGTCTCGCTGATGCCTTTTTGGAAAAATAAGACTTCGACATTCTCATCCACGAGCTGAAGACTATCCAAATCCCCCGTGACAATGAGCGCACGGAGTCCTTTGTCCGAAGCACGCTTTGAAAGCGTTCCGATGATGTCATCGGCCTCAAACCCAGGCGCTTCAATCGATGGAATTCCAAATGCCTCAAGAATCTCCTGGATGATGGGAATCTGATCGTACAGTTCCTGTTCCTTTTTTTCTCGCTGTGCCTTGTACGCGGCAAAAATGTCATCACGAAATGTGCCGCCTTCCACATCCCAGGCAACCGCCATGAACTCTGGCTTTTGTGCCTCAATCATCTTCTCGACGATCATCGCAAACCCGTAGGCAGCATTCACAACCAAGCCGTCTTTTGTTGTAAGCGGCGGGATGGCATGCCAGGCACGATGAAGCAGGGCATTTCCGTCTAAAAGCAGAATGGTCTCTTTGGATTTCATGACGCCAGTGTACCTGGTTTTTCGGCTTTTTCCCAAACAAGATCGAAGAGTGTTTTGTAGGTCGTTGCGACGTCTCCGCTGGCGAGGATAATCATCGTATTTTCCTTCCGTGTTGTAATAAAAGCGACCTGGTCGCCAAAAATAATCACCGTGGCAGGGAGCTCGACGTTTTGAGGAAGAATACGGGACTCGCGCAACTCCTCGTGATCTTTTGAAATAATTTCTCGAGCCACTCTTCCATCTCGAATAAGTTGTCGACTCCTGATTCCACGTTTTTTTCGTTCTTCAACCACTCGATTAATCAGATACGGTTCCTTCACATAATCCCGCAATCCGACACCAGAGGTAAGAAGCCGATACTCTGAGATCCCAGAATCAAGCACGGCTTTCCAAAGTCGCTTAAATCCTTCTGTTCCCTCATAGAAAGTAACCCCAGGTCCTCCATGGGAAGTCTCTTGTAAAAGTTCGAGTGCGGGTAGAGTCTCTTCCAAGCGCTCTTCACGTTCATGCATCTTTTCGATAAGTTGCTTGGGTGACTCCGCCATGTAGACTGTTGTGGATTTTTCTTTGCCTTCTCGAAAAACTCCTCTGAGGGCGAGTTTTTCCAAAATGGGATAGAGCGTCGTGCGTGGAAGATTTGTTCGACGAGAAAGTTCCAACACAGACGTCGCTCCAAGCTCCAAACCTGCCAAGTAAACTTTGGCTTCTTTCTGATCAAGGCCGTACGCCTCGAGACCTTTCATGAGCTCAGGAGGGTAGTGCATCTTCATATACCGTACGATCCCACACCAAACCCGCCCAGTCAAAATGTTGACGTAAATATGGACAGATCCTCTTGGGGGTTCATGGGGGCATGTTATGGTGCTCATAGACCCCCCAACCATGGAGTTCCCATGAACGCGGCTCTGTTCCTGTCAGCTCTCCTCACTTGGGGAGCGGTTCACTTCATCGCCGACTTCGCCTTCCAGAGCGCCTGGATGGCGATGATGAAATCGCCGCTCCAGAACGACGGCAAGGTCGACAAGCCCAATGAGGTATTGCTCTACCACTGCCTCACCTATACAGCGACCTACGTCGTGTTCGCCAAGACCTTCGCCATCAGCGTGAACCCCTGGGCGTACATCGTCATCTTTCTCGCCCACGTGGTGGTGGACTGGCACAAGGCACGCAAGCGCATTGTCAAGACGATCTGGCTGGACCAGATCCTGCACCTGCTCACGCTCGTGCCGCTCATCCTCATGGACTGGCTACCTCCGTAGCAGCCATCACATCCATCCCTCGTCACGCACCGAGGGATTTCTTATTCATTTATGGGTCTACCGCAAGTAAGCCCTGCAACAATTCGCTTCCTGGATAGACTGGGAAAATCTCGCCAACGAGGGCTGCTTGATCAACCATCCCTACTGCTTGTTCTGTTTTGATCGACCATATCTCACCTTCTCGACTCTCAACCCTTCCGACAACTGCTTTGTCGTCATCCGATGTTCTAAAAATCACAAGTTCACCAACCTCCACACTCATCAGCTGTTTATCAACCAGTACATAATCACCATTCTGAACCTCTGGCGCGAAGGCGTCTGTCGTTATGACAAACGGCTCTACAAAGTACGTCCGGGACAAAACGAAGAAGGTCATCAAAAGCGCCCCAATTCCAATCGCGAATCCAATGGCCTGAAGGACACGCATCCACTTTTTTGTCGTTCCTCCCGCCATATATCCAAGCGCAAATTCACGCAGGAATACGATGATGAGAAGACGAATATGTAAAGGTCGCCCCTTCGTCCATTGCCACAGCCATAGAATATTGGCTACAGAGATTCCAACAAGCAGACCTAACCCAGCAATGAAATACAGTGCAGGTCCCGTTGAAACAGCGATCAGGCTCATGAAGAATAAAATGCTGACAAGATGCAAATAGAACGTAAGAGTCCATTCATGTTTTTTTATAACTCGCTTCTTCATCGCGACCCCTTGTCCACGTAACACGGTCCAACCAGCCAAAAAACTCCCAAGAACCAACACGACAGAGACGATGAGAACCGTGGTGTGCGAAATTTGAATATCGCCAGGAAGAACCAAAAGGAGCATAAAGATGATAGGGAAGGCCTGCCACAGAAAAAACAAGGAACGTCGGTACGCGTTTGCATACAAATGTGCTTCTCGCTCATCTGCTGGCTCAAAATCACTCCAGAAGAGAAATTTCATAGATGGTCAAAAGTGAATATATCTTCAATATGCACCTCAAAAAGGTGAGCAAGCTCAGTGGCAAGATAGAGTGTTGGTTGGTATTTTCCCGCTTCGATTGCATTGATCGTTTGGCGAGTAACCCCCACACGAGCAGCAAGCTCCTCTTGGGTGAGCTCTTTTTGAAGACGATACTTCTTAAGAGAAGAGTTAATGGTTGGCATGTAGGTGTAAAAAGTTCTTTACATACCTCAATGTAAAACAGACTTTACATTCTGTCAAGACCCCCGTTAGGAATACAAAACCCACAACAGAAATCGTGGGGAAAATAAAAATCCCGTGTTCATGTCACCGCTCGGGGAGTCGGTGCTGAAGCACGGGTCGTTGAGCTGCTCGTGTGAGCGGGCTCGGAGTGCGGCTCTAGGCCACGTTGGCGTAGGCCGGCGCGAGCGCGTCGGCCTTCCGGGGGTCGATGCCCTTGCGGACGTCCCACTTGTCGCCGTTGCCGCTGACCGTGGTCACCTCGTTGGTGTGCTCGCCGTCGACGTCGATGGCCGGCATGACGGTGAAGCCGTTCTGGGCGGAGGCGACGACCTGGAACTGGTCGTTGTAGACCGTCTGGAAGCCCTGTCCGACCACCGCGTAGGCGCCACCGTTCTTGATCGGGGCACGCACCAGGTGGTACTTGCCGCGCTCGAGCTGGTAGCCGTCGAGGATCTGCTGGAGCTTGTCGGCGTCCAGGAGGGTCGAGACCAGGGTCGCGCCGTCGATCTTGCCCAGCTTGGTGCCGGAGAGGACCGCGAAGCCGTCGTCGGTGGACTTCTGGACGCTGGTGAAACGGAGGTTCTTGAAGCTCCACTGCCCCGTCTTGTCGTTGTGAGTCAAGAGGAGGGTGTTCCACTTGCCGTGGAGGTCCTGGCCGACGTCCATGTCACCGATGGCCGCGGTGGCGAACTCGGTGACGCCGTTCTGGGACATGTAGGCCTCGATGGCCTCGCCGAGCTTCTGCGCGGCGTAGGAGTCCATGCTGCGGGTCGACTGGACGCGGACGATCAGCGCGCAGTCGGTGTCCGGGGTGTCGATCTGGTCGGCGTCGAGCTTGATGACGTCGATGAGCTCGAGCATTCCGTCGTTGACGGGGCCGGTCTCGTTGGAGATCTCGACGCTGCCGTAGCCGTTGGCCTTGTCGAAGGCGAAGCGGGTGGCCTGGTCGGGCGTGATCGCCACCAGCTGGTTGAGGTCGTCGGACTTGTCGTCGAGGAAGTCGGAAATGACGAGGGTCAAGGTCAAGGAACGCATGATGAAGTACCTCTATCTTGGAACACCGGTTGAGCCGTGCCGGTCACGTTGCCGCTCGAGATTTGAGCGAACGGGCGAAATAGTACCTGAACCATAAAGATGCGTCAAGGGATTTGGGGATAAATTGCCAAATTATTACTAAAATAAGCTGAAAAATAAGAATGCTATAATAAAAACGTATGAAAAACCTTCTTACCTTACTTGGACTCACAGTTCTTCTGATTTCCCTTTTTGTTGGCGCTATTTGGATCGGCGGACGCATGGCTCAAGTGTCCTCCAGCTCGTCGGACTCGGTAAACGCGTCCCAGACAGACTCAGAACTCCCATATTTGGGAACGATGCCTCCCATAGAAGGAATCGCCTCTTGGATCAACTCCGATGAACTCACGTCAGAAGACCTCCAGGGCAAGGTGGTGTTGATCGATTTCTGGACCTACTCATGCATCAACTGTATTCGCACGTTGCCGTATATCCATGACTGGTGGGACAAATATCGGGACGATGGTCTTCTGATCGTCGGCGTACACACCCCCGAGTTTGAGTTTGAGAAAGTGCGCGAGAATGTGATCGAGGCCGCGGCTAAGTACGATCTCACGCACCCCATCGCTCAGGACAACAATTACGTGACTTGGGAAAACTTCAACAATCGTTATTGGCCAGCAAAATATCTTTTCGACCAAGAGGGGAACTTACGCTACTACCACTTTGGCGAGGGAAACTATGAAGAGACCGAGACTGCTATTCAAATGCTCTTGGGAGTCGAGGAACAAATAGTTGTGGGGGAAACACCTGACTACCAAGCGATCAAGTCACCTGAAACCTATTTTGGCTGGTGGCGAGATGAACGATTTGCGAGTCCTGAAGGTCTGGTGGAGAACCATGCAACGGACTACTCGCTCCCCTTCCGACTTCAAAAAAATGAGTGGGCGCTCGATGGGTCTTGGTCGATCAATGAAAAATATAGTGAGGCCCTGGCTTCAGGTGCGCGATTCCAATTTTTGTACAGCGCATCCGTTGCCAACCTTGTTATGTCGACACGTGATGGCTCCCTACAAGATGTTATTGTGAAACTCGATGGGGAAGTGGTGCCCACAGAGATGCTTGGACAAAACATGGTTGTAGACGAGATGACTGGGCAGACATTCGTGCAAGTTGAGTTCTCTGATCTCTACGAGTTAATCAACGGTGAACCTGGTGAACATCTCCTGGAAATCGAAGTCCTCGAACCCGGACTCCAGATCTATGCCATTACCTTCGGATAATTGACTTTTTTGTTTCTGACTGATTGAATCCCGTCCGGAGGTGACGTGTCTCAACCCCAGCTCTTCCTGCCAGACAAAGCACTTGTATTCCGGCGACTCCCTGAACAGTATCTGATCATACGAGCCATGCGGGAAACCTTCGACGAATTCAGGTCGCGTGGCTACTCGAAGTCGGAATCACTCTACTTTGCCTACGTTCTGCAAAACCCAAACCAGCACGCGGTCGCCACCGCCGTGGGAGCCAACGAATTCCACCGGCGCATGACCGAATATTTGCGCCAAGCGCAAAACATGGTGGAACACGTCATCGATCGATACCTGCGTCCCTTTGCGGGACGCCTGGATCCACACAACGCGGTAGCGAACTGCCTGAACCCTGTGGCTATGCTCCTCATGGCAACCGACGAACTGCCTGCGGTCTCGAGCCCTCTGCAGAAACAGCGTCACCTGGAAGCCATGCGTCAATTCGCCATCGCCCTCCAGTTATTTGCCATCGAGACCGTCGATGATGAAGCCTGGGTGGCTGACGACCTTGCTATGATAGACCAACTCTCCTGGGAGCGCGTCTTCGTTCCAGACGAATCGCAGTACATTTGGGCATTGGTTGAGCAGGAGACCGACCTTGAACGAAAAGGCTCTCCTCGATCAATCGATCTCTACACTCGATCTCGAGACAAAACTCCCCGTCTTCGCAAACTCCGACGGGCAGAGCTTCCCTACAAGGAAGAACTTCTTTCCTGCCGAATCGCTCAGATCGGTGACCGTCGATACTTCATCCACGCAGTGAACCGCCGAAAGCGACTCCTCTCGACCCTGCTCAAGCTTGAACGTGGTCGAAGGGGAACGGATCGTCGTGGATGGAAGTACGTGGTCGTTGCCACGCAAGAAGGGAGAAATCCACTCCTCTTAGCAACACCCCAAGATGCCGAGGAGTTCAACCAGCACGTGCACCGCGTCCTGTGGAATCTGCCCCTGGTTGTCGAACCCGACATGGCTCCACCCAATCCCGAAAGTGATCCACGGTATCGGGACGAGAAGATTATCGGTCGCTTCCATCGTGTCGACAATGGTCGAATCGTCGCTGGTTCAGCCGAACAAATCACAACAACGCTTACACGACATGTCGACACACTCTTCGCTACTCACGGCGTCAACCACTACCTCTACCGTTGCCGGCAGATCCTGCACTACTTGGCACCGCTATGGTTCCCGCACCGTCGTGATTTCTTCGAGGGTGTGCCCAACCTCACCCTCCCTAGTTATGGCGTTGACTGGGACAAAGCGTACTTCACCCGTCAGCTTGAAACCTGGTGGCAAACGCAACTCTAGCTTCCTATTACTCTCGCCCACACGTTGGCGAGAGATTTTTATTCCACACAAAATCCCCCAGCTGCTGCTGGAGGATTTTGTGTGGGGTGCCCGACGGGAATCGAACCCGTAATAGAGGTACCACAAACCCCTGTGATAACCGTTTCACCACGGGCACCATGAGTTAAAACGTCCAAAATGAACGATCTCTTGGTTCAGTTCTGCGCACGCTTCCTCATCGTACATTTCAGTACGCTTCAGTCGCGTGCTCGAACTTCACCAATATCTCATCTCATTTTGAACGTTTTAGAAATCAAATGAGCAATTCTTAACGAAGGCGAGTGTAGCTTGACTGAAATGTTTTTGCAAGAGTCAGCACATATAGAAAACCTGCTCGGATGAGCAGGTCGTTGCCGTTCTCAGCGGGAATTGAGTGCCAGAACGTCGAACCAGTAGACGAGTTCTCGGTCGGTGAGATGGTAGGGGCCCTGTCCGTGAGCAGGCAGAACCAGCGAGGGATCCCTGTCCATCATCTGGTAGACCAGGGGATCGACTCGGACCGCACGATCGCCACCCAGGTACTCACGGTAGCGCACCGTTGGCCAGGACTTCTCGCGCAGGAACAACACCGGGAGTCGCCACACTTGGGGGTGACGAAAGGTCGCCGGGAGAATCTCCTGAACAAGAACCCGTCGCGAGGACGGATCGATGATGAGTTCGGTGAGAATACGGAGAACTTCGCGCATGGTGACAGGCCCCATGCGATCGGCGAAATGACCCATGAATGTGGCAACATGGGAGTGAAGTCGATCAGCACTCAGAGCAAGGGCCGACGCATCCAGGCGGTGGATCAGATTCCACAACCATGAGGCCGTCTGACGATGTGTACCGTCGACGTTCGCTCTGTACTCGTTGACGACGATCGGGGCGAATCCACGTTCGACCAGCGAGCGCAGTTCCTGCAAAACCCGCGCCGTCTGCGCAATCTCGGTGTTGCGAATTGCGGCGAGATCCTGCAGGTACACCTCCAGGTAGCAGCCGCGGTAGACTCCGCGACCAACGCAGATCTGGTCACGCGCCCACTGAACATGCGCGAATACGTCCTCGAGTTCGAACAGATGGGTCAGGCCCGGTTCACACCCCCGCAGGCATGCGGTCGCGATCGTTCGCGATTCCTCATCTAGGAGGTTATCCGTACGCGGACTCCAGGCGAATTCGATGTCGCGTAGGGGATCGTCTGAACGCACAAGAGCGTCGCCGAACTCCCGCAGACGCGCCTCATCCGCCACGGGACGAATTGGCGCGGGGATGATGGTCACGAGCTCGGGCTCAGGCACGCTCCACGGCCAGTGCGTGGCCCTGGGAGTCGCCTCGATCGAGTGGACCGGTTGATCACCATCATCGAGCACACCACCCTGCCAGAGCGCGGCCCGCATGAAGCGGTCAAGCGCAAGGCTCCCAACGGAATGAAGCCGTCCCGCGTTCCCCAGATCCGGCACGTGTGTGCCGGGGAAGCAGGCAATGAAGTCGTGGCCCAGCGTTCCCTCTGCTGCCCGTTGCAGACGTGGTCCATAGAACGTGTCGTAGGCATCAACGCCCACAATCTCACGCAGCACGGTAAACGGTTTGCTTGTATCGTCAGATCCGAGCGGCTCACCCGGTTGGTGATCGACCACCTGAATCTTCTTCAGGTCGGCGTAGTAATCGCCGTCAGGTTCACGGTGGGGAAGACATGTCTGGAATTGCATCTGGTCTCCTAGCAGAGAGTGTCCACCTCGATCAACATGATCGGGGCAGGCACCTCTACTAGAAACCACTTACGAGATGGATCGAATCTCCTCCGGTGTTAACAAGTGAGCCAGCAATGCGCGTGCATCCGCACTTTCGACGAAGATATCTGCTTTGGCGCGTACGGCATCGCGAGCAACCACCCCACCAAACCCAATGAATCGATGAACGGAAGGCTGACAGGCCAAATCTGTGACGGAGTCGCCGATCATGACCGCCTCTTCTTTTCGATGAATAAATCGATCGATCATGATGCGCTTCCCGTCGGTGTGAGCCAAAGCACTCGAAGCGTCCATGCCAATGTAGTATCCCTGCTCATCGTGAAAGAGTTCATTGGCGATCATATGAGTCTCTGGAATCCCAAGTCTTTGGGCATACGGAGCGACCACACGCGTGAAATTCGACGTGAGAATAAACACTTCTTTATCAAGTCGATGAAGGACCTCAACAACTTCGCGCATCCCCTCAACAAACAACGAGGGTCGAGCATGAAGAAGCTCGATCATCTCAAGACTTGGGGCGATCATGTCCATCTTTTTTTCAAACACTTCTTCAATGGGAAGCTCCCCGTTCATGGACGCCTCGGTAAGTCGACGCACCTGTGGACCCACGCCTGCCAAATCAGCCAAGAGATCAAGCGTCTCGGCCGCAACAAGCGTGCTATCAAAGTCAAAGAAAATTTGTTTATACATAGAGTTAAAATAAAACGACGCCATTTAATGGCGTCTTCTTCTTTCCAAACCAAGAAAAAGACACCGCCTAAGGCGTTGTCGTCATCTTGGAGATGGAAAACTGTATCGACATAACTAAATGACAAGGTAAAGATAATCGGCTTGCTTGGCAAGAGAACCTGTGGATGAGCCTGGTGCCCCCGGGAGGAATCGAACCTACATCAAGGCCTTAGAAGAGCCCTGCTTTATCCATTAAGCTACGGGGGCATGACGAGATGATAGCGAATCTGAAAAGAAAATGCGACCGGGGCGTGTGGTCGCGAAGAAGTCTAGCGAGTACGAAACTTGAAGCCCCAGAGTTCGCGATGGCGACCGGGCCGCTCATCGTGGGCGATGATGGTCTGCTTGCCATCGAGCATTGCTTGCAGGGCGCGCCGCTCGATGGAGTCATCCTTTGTGCTGACGGGCACAAGAACAGTGGCCTGGGTGAGGTTATGCCGACGCATCAACATCTCCGATGCGTCCTTGATCATCTTCTCGAGCACCATCACCCGCTGGGCGTCGGAGACACCTGCCACACTCAGGTGCGTGAAAGCAAGAAATGGCTCGCCCCGATCAAATCGACTGTAGATGGTGCTGAGCACCGACATGGGGAAGTCGATCGCTCGGATCACCGAGTTGGAATGGTGCGCCTCGCAGACGGCCAGCGCCACCGGAACAGAAGGATCCGTGAGCTGCCAGGCGAGAGAGACCCCTCCCTGGGCCAGGAGACGCAGGAGTTCGTGATGAGCCTTCTGCGGAGTCCAGTCTCGGATGATCACCCCCTGACAGGCCCGACCTTGGGAACGTTGAGTGCACGATGTGCCCTCGCCATGTAAAGCGAGCGTTTGCTCCTTTCCACAGATGTTGCAGACGATGCGGTTGTGATGTGGCTCCTGCGAGAGCTCGTGCAAGAACACCTCGACGAGTACGTCGGGTAGATTTGGCGTGATTCCGGCGGGCGTGGGCGGGTAGACAAAGACGCGGATGGGTTGAAGGGAATGAGCTTCGGAGGGAGCGACAGCAGGCACGGGGGTCTCCTTTAGGGTGAACGTTCGAAGGACAAGAGCCCAACTGAACGACCCGATTCTAAAGCAAAAGAGAGCCTAGGTCAAGCTCCCCTCATCTTTCCATGAAATTTCTTATGCACCTCTTTCATCTGCTTATTGGTGATGTGTGTATAAATTTGTGTCGTCGTAATCGAGGCGTGTCCCAAGAGCGACTGAACGCTGCGAATGTCCGCACCTCCCAGGAGTAGATCCGTAGCAAATGTGTGACGCAGCGTATGGGGTGTAATGTGTTTGGTGATGCCCGCCGCGATTGAATACCGCTCGACTAAGCGCTGAATAGAACGAGGGGTAAGGCCGCCGGTCTGTCCACGCCCACTCTTGGCACGATCATGACCCACAAAAAGGAATGGCGACGGATCGCGGCGTTTGCCTAGGTACTCTTTAAGCGTGTCCTTCGCACTTGAAGAGAGATACACCGCGCGGAGCTTTCCTCCTTTTCCACGCACAGTAAATTCATCGCGTGAAAGATTGATACTCTCGATCTTGAGTTTAGAAAGTTCGCTCACACGCATCCCCGTTGAAAACAGGAGCTCCAGAATCGCCTTGTCGCGCAACGCGACGAGTCCGACGCCAAGTTTCATAGGTTGCACAAGTAAACGATCAAGTTCATCTGCCTCAAGAAACTCGACCTGGCGCATTTCCTGCCTGGCAAGTTCAATCTTCTCCGGCGCGAGCGAACCAATATCCTTGCGCGCAAGGTACTTGAGAAAGCTCCGCAGAGCGATGAGGTGGTAGTTCTGCGTCGACTTCTTGAGCGTCGCTGCCTCGCGTCCCTCAACCGAACGATTGAGCCACAGACGAAACTTGTGAACGAGATCATCGGTGATCTTTGCGGGATCGGGATGCTTAGCCCACTGCGCAAATCGACGCAAATAAAAATCGTAGTTCTTGATCGTCCGCTCACTGCGGCCGCGCTCGACTTCAAGATACTCTAAAAAGTCTGTAATCAGTTTGTCGATCTTTGTTCCCATATCTTCCACAAGTATAGCATCGCGGGAGCCTGTTCTCTATGATAGGATGGAGTCGCTCTATGAAACATCTGTGGAACATTTCAATGGGATCACTCACCCTGCTGTGCTTGGTGGGAAGTTCTCTTGTATCGATGTCTAATTCCGTATGTGGGGCAGGACCACAAAGTGATTTCCTTGTTGGTGACGTTTGCACCGCTGAAATGATCTCAATCCCGAGTTTGTCGATCCTATCTGAAACACTCGTTGCAAGACCAATTCAGAAAATACTCTTCTTGCTCATCCCTCTCGCTGTCATTCTGCTTGTTCTCTTCACCCGAACAACAGGAGAAGGAAAGGGATTCACCTGGTTCAATCAAAGACAAAACCTGGTTCGAGGCGGTCCATCGCCCAACCATGTTTTTCTGCCGTATCTCCATGCAACGCACGGGTGGTAAGCTCCTTGCGCCGCTTTCAACTCCTAACCTCACAATCTTTGTGCAACCCTATGGAAACCCAAAAAAGTTTTTTTGACGCTCTCCCTTCTAAACAATCCTTCTGGCTCGGGTTCGTGACCGCCATCCTCGCAATGGGAACCCTCGGATTCATCCTCCTTGGAAGCTGTGTCTTGGGCGATGACTGTGCCGTTGATGGCCTTGCTCTTGGCTCTTCCGCAGACGCAGAAGAAGTTGCTGATGCGCAAGTCGCTGCCGTTCCCACCCCAACCGCCACTGGTATTCCAGCCGTAACGGAGGCTGACTACATCCGCGGAGACATCAACGCCCCAATTACCATCATTGAGTACACCGACTTTGAGTGTCCTTACTGTGAGCGCTTCCACCCGACCATGGAACAAGTCATGGAAGAGTACGATGGCCAGGTACGCTGGGTCCTCCGACACTTCCCACTCTCATTCCACGCAAACGCGAATTCCGCAGCTTTGGCAACGGAGTGTGCGGGTGAGCAGGGAAACGACTACTTCTGGGAAATGGGCGATGCCCTCTTTGATAACCGCGCAACCTTAGGCTCGGAACTCTACGCACAAATCGCCAGTGACATTGGACTCAACACCACGGACTTCAACGACTGTATGGAGAACGAGGAGTACATGGATAAGATTGAGGCCCAAGCACAAGCCGGTGGTGCCGCCGGAGTCTCGGGAACACCAGGATCCTTCGTGATCGACCAAAATGGAAACGCCATCCCAATCAAAGGAGCCCTTCCATTCTCTTCTGTCGCCGCCGCGATCGATTCCGTGCTCTAAAGAAGGATTTGAAAACAGACCTCACACGGGGTCTGTTTTGTTTCCTCTACAATCGCATGTTTATCATTTGCTTGCTGAATGAAAAATCACCTCTGAGGAGGTGATTGAGGTGGGCGGGTAAGGGAGCTGCGTCAGGTCCGACTGGCCAGCGCAGGCCAAGACCTGAACTGCCGCCAGATCAGGATGCCGGTGTTCCCCACCAGCAAGCCGACCATGACCCCCAACGCCCACAGAGGTGGGTTGACGATCCCGGTCCACCAGGCGCTCAGAGAGAAGCAGGCGATGATGATGAGCAGGTACGGTTTCACTCGCATGTAGAGGTCCAGCATGGCTGACTCCGAGTTTGGGGCTGCAACCGAATCGATTGCACTCAAAAACTATCTCTGAATTCACGTCATGTCAACTCTCTCTAAACCCTACCCAAGCTTCGCTCTGTGAAAATCATGTATTGGTTCTCCATAAAAAATTTAAAGCCTAGGCCGGTAATTGACATTTTCACCAAAACTGGTAGCTTTTGGAGTCGACACTTCAACCAGTCGACCGGAGAGAACCATGAACAGTCTCACCAGAGTGGCTTTCGCGGGCGTGGCCTGCGGACTCGCCGCTCTCCTCATGATCGCCACGGCGCCGATGACCGGTGCCAACGCCGGTGCGATCGGTTTCCTGATGGATCGCACGCTCGGGTCGAGCTGGCAGGTCATCCCGATCTTCACCCTCGTCCCGTTCCTCATCGTCTTCATCATCTACACCTGTCTCATCAGCATCGGGATGTACATTCTGCTCAACAGCTCGGACAATGCACCCTACCCGCCGCTCGACGAGAACGGTCGCCCGATGAAGGCTTGCTTCGGCCGCCACACCCCGTTCCACTGGATCCGGCAGTCGGATCACAAGACACCGCCGATCCCCGTCCGCAAGGGCTAGCTCGCGCCCTCGCGAGCGCGCACGTCCCGACAAGACCCACGGTCTGCCGGGGCTTTTCTTTTATTCACCCGCCTGATAATCCACCAACCAATTGATTCCAAGAGACACAACCGCCGCGACGAAGAAAGAGGCGCCGATGGAAAAAATACTCGTGACAGCGACCAAGAAGAGCAGCATCAACACACGTCCGATTCCCAAAGCAATCTCGCGCAACACCGTATACTCGTCGATGTAGTGACCCGAGTCGGCAGCTTGTTCGTACATCAGTGTGTCCATTGGTGTGCGCAGCATGATGGCGCCGACGCTGTGAAATGTGGACGCGGCAAATACACCGACGACCGTCTCGACAAGACCTTTCCAAACCCACCCAAGCGCGTAGATCCCTGTCCCATACTTGATGAGTCTTGCTGGAGAGAATCGATCTGTTTCTCGACCAACCAGCAGCTCAAGTGCAAGCCCGATCACCACGATAATCCCGGCAAACGCTCCGATCTCAAGGTACTCCCCATGAAAAATCGCATAGAGAAAAATAGGCCAGACAACAACACCGACAATATTCTCTGCTCCAAACGCCATCATCGAGAGCGACATGGGACGAAACTTTTTATCAAACAGTCGTCTGAAGCTCTCCCAAAAACCGAACTCATACTTCACGCGGACCGGCGGCAGGAATAAAAGCGGCACGATTGATACGCCCGCAATCACAAGTCCGAGAAAAAAGTTGAGATGGAATCCATATGTGACGATGACCCAACCAGCAAGCACGGGCGCCACGACTTGAATGAGCTGTTGTGTGGCGTAGAGCCTCCCCAAATAGGCCCCGCGCGCTTGTTTGGGTCCCAACTGAGCGTAATCGATGTGGAACGGAGACCAGTAAAAACACGAGACGATCGTCAGGCCCATGATTCCAATTGTCATCAGTAGATACGGATCAAACCGACTTCCTGTATCGAGCACATAGAACGCCCAGCAAAAGAGCATGATCCCGAACGTACCAAATACCATACTAACGATGAGCCCAGTGCGCGAAAAAATCTGCGCCGCCCACACCTGGAAGGGGAGCTTCACGACAAAATTAATCGCATACCAGAGAAGCACCGCAACAATCGAGAGGTCGAAAAACTCGTACAAAAAAATCGGCAAGAATACGCCGACGATCGATGAAGCTGTAAAGGAAAGCAACCGGTTACTCGCCAGCGCTGGAACGGCTGCGACATGTACCAAACTGTGGCGATGACTGCGAAAAGGATACGTTTGATTGGGATGAGCGATGGGCATAGTCGCTCTAGTATACCGTACAACGCATTTCCTTGACTTTCTAAGGCCTTTCTCGTAATCTTCAGGGGTCATTCATTAACAGGACGTCGACGTGGTTTTGGGGCGAGCTCCCATGACTGTGTCAACGCCATGAAATACACATCTCTATGCTCAGCGCATCCAAGAAGCAGAACCTCATCAAGAAGTTCCGCACACACGATTCCGACACCGGTTCCCCCCAGGTCCAGATCGCCATTTTGACGGCCGAGATCGAAGATCTCACCAAGCACTTGCGCGATCACAAGAAAGACAATTCCAGCCGTCGTGGACTCATCAACAAAGTCAACGAACGACGACGTCTCATGAAGTACCTGGAGCGTGAAGATGCCTCGGCCCTTGAAAAAATCAAGGACGAACTCAAATTGCGATAATTTTGAAACCCCGCGGATTTCGCGGGGTCTTCGCTTTTTAACCCGGACCCGCCTTTTTTACGGGTCTTCCAATCTATGTTTAAGCACAAAGACCAGCGCGTCGGTGTATTCATCGACACGCAGAACATGTACTACTCCGCTCGAAATCTCTTTAAACGCAAGGTCAATTTCAAGAACATCGTCGAGGACGCCGTGGCTGGACGCAAGCTCATCCGCGCGATCGCCTATGTCGTCTCCACCGAGGGAGGCGAAAACGAACCGTTCTTTGAAGCCCTCCAGAATGCAGGCATCGAAACACGCAAAAAAGCCCTGATGGAATACTCCTCGGGTCAGAAAAAAGCAGACTGGGATGTAGGATTAGCCATCGACGTCGTGCAAACACTCGACACACTCGACGTCGTCGTGATCGTCTCGGGCGATGGGGACTTCCAGCCACTCGTGAATTACATCCAAAGTCGAGGTCGCATGGCCGAAGTCATGGCCTTTGATAAAACCACGAGCGGAAAACTCATCGGCATGGTCCACGACTTCACGGACTTGGGAGATAATCAACGCAGATATCTCATCGGCCCCAAACTCGCTGCTCGAGGGGAGAAAAAAGCAACAGATGCTCCCATTGAAACAGCGACGGAGGAGGCGCAAGACATGGACACCTCAGATAGTTTCTTCATGAAACTCGACGAAGGTGTAACCGATCAGGAGGAATCAAGAACACGAAGACTAGAATTCTAATCATCACCTATGAACGAAGCGAAACGATTTGAGACACAGTGGGGAGGGAAGACTCTCTCGATTGAGGTTGGTAAGTATGCTCAACAAGCGGGAGGATCCTGCGTGATTCAATATGGCGATACCGTCGTATTGGCTACCGCAACCATGAGTGCAGAATCTCGAGGAGGCATGGACTTTTTTCCACTCATGGTCGACTACGAAGAAAAGCTCTATGCAGCTGGCCGCATTAAGGGCAGCCGATTCATGAAAAAAGAGGGTCGCCCAACAGATGAGGCAGTCTTGATCTCTCGATTTATTGATCGTGCTCTGCGCCCACTGTTTAATCAGAAACTCCGAAATGAAGTGCAGGTCATTGTGACGGCACTGGCATTTGATGGAGAAAACGATCCGGACGTGCTCGGACTTATCGCCGCCTCCTGCGCCCTGCACATCAGCGATATCCCATGGGATGGTCCTATCGGCTGTGTGCGTGTTGGTCACGAGAACGGTGAAATGCTCTTGAACCCTGACTATAAACAGCGTGAGACCTCGATCCTTGATCTGAGCTTTGCGGGAACAAGAAAAAAAATCATCATGGTTGAAGCGGGTGGAAAAGAAGCACCGGAGGATGTTGTGCTCGAGGCGTTTTGGTTCGGTCAAAAGCATATAGACGTTCCTGTAAAACTTATTGAAGAAGTGCGCGCCGCTGTCGGCAAAGAAAAACGTGACCTCCTCACTCCAAAGACGGAGGAAGAAAAGTCCAACCTCGCCCGTCGCGCTGAAGTCGAAGCACTTGCACGCCCATTCATCCTTGAGCAAGTAAAGAAGCTCTTCTTCGGAAAGCCACAGGCAACAAAGTCTGAACGCAACAATCAAAAAGCAGAACTCAAAACACTGACCAAGGCCTTCCTTCTGGAAAAAGGCATTGAGAAAGATGACGTCCATTTCGGAACTGATATCGTGTTGGATGTTCTAGAAGCAGAAGTGTCCCGCTCAATCATCGAAGACAACAAACGTGTAGATGGCAGATCAATTACACAAGTACGCTCGCTGGTAAGCGAGGTCGCCGTGCTTCCACGCGTGCACGGATCCGGTCACTTCATGCGAGGAGAAACACAAGTCGTGACCATTGTCACCCTTGGGGCCCCTGGAGACGAACAGACGCTCGATGGTATGGAAACGGTTGGTACACGACGCTATTTCCATCACTACAACTTTCCTCCATTTTCTGTGGGCGAAGTAAAGCCTATGCGTGGCCCATCTAGGCGCGATATCGGACACGGCGGACTCGCTGAGAAGGCCCTCATGCCGATGATGCCGGACAAGGAAACCTTCCCTTACACAATCCGAGCCGTCTCCGAGGTCTTTGGCTCAAACGGGTCAAGCTCCATGGGCTCAACCTGCGGATCAACCTTGGCACTGATGGATGCGGGCGTCCCTATCAAGGCACCTGTCGCTGGTATTGCAATGGGAATTGCGACAGACAGCCAGGGACGATGGAAAGTCATCAGCGACCTCCAAGACTTGGAAGACGGTGAAGGTGGTATGGACTTCAAGATCGCCGGCTCTCAAAAGGGAATTACGGCCATCCAAATGGATACCAAGACGACTGGCCTTACCCCTGAGATGGTGAAACAAACCTTCGCACAAGCACGAGAAGCGCGCATGCAGATTCTCGAGGTGATGAAGTCAGCCATCGCCGTGCATCGTCCAGATCTCTCTCCCTATGCTCCGCGTATCATCTCCCTGCGTATCAACCCAGAGCTTATCGGAAACGTTATCGGTCCAGGCGGAAAGACGATCAACGAAATTATCGCAAAGACTGGCGTTCAAGCAATCGACATCGATGATGACGGTTTGGTCATGATTACGAGTACCGACGCTGAAGGTGCACAAAAAGCCTTTACCTGGGTAGAGCAACTCACACGAGAGCCAAAGATTGGCGAAATCTACAAAGGAAAGGTGACACGTCTCATGGATTTTGGAGCAATCGTTGAGTACCTGCCAAAACGTGATGGCATGGTCCACGTCAGCATGCTTGCCCCATGGCGCGTAGAAAACGTCAGTGATATCGTAAAGTTAGGACAAGAGGTCTTCGTTAAAATAATGGAGCTTTCCGAAGGCCGAACAAGCCTCTCCATGAAAGATGCTCCTGATAACGTCTATCCAGAGCGACCGGCTGGAGTCCCGGATTCAGGATCTCGACCTCCTCGACCTTCCGGTGGCGGAGGTCGCCCACCGTTTAGAGGTGGCGGACGGCCAGGATCTGCCCCACGAGGACCACGTCCTCCACGGCAGGACGCCTAACATGCAGCGACTCAACATCCCTCTCTCTCGACACACAAAAACAACCCGCCGGAATCGGCAGGTTGTTTGGCTTATGGCGTTCGCTCTCTTGGTTGGGGGCTTTCTTGCTTTTCGGTTTGGCACTTGGTGGATGAGTCGTGGAACAATCCTTTCTCTGGCCCCATCAGATACGGTTTTAGCCATTGAACTTCATCTTAATGAAAAGACGGGGCCGTTTTTATCGGACTGGTTGGCTGGAGTTCCGCTCATCTCAGAGCGCTCTCTCGAACTCTCTGACCTGAGTCCCTACACACACGGAGATCTCGCGATCTTTGTTACAAGCGATGGGGAGAGAAGCGTGGCAATTCGATCCTCGAAAGAACGCTTTCCTGAGAATCTATTGATTCAATATGGAGTAGTCGTTCAGGAACAGGGCGGATTCCTTCTTCTCTCATCACATTTGGCACCAATTGCCGGAACCCAGCCCCTTGTTCATCGTCCCTTCCTTCCGTCATTGGGTGAAGCATGGCTGGGAAGAGTAGTCCTTCCAGATAGTGAACTAACGGGGAATCTGTTCCTTTCTGATAGGGAAATGACACTTGAGGTCGCCCATTCCAAGAGAGGGGATCTTTCCACAAGAACGGTTGAGAATGCGTCCGTTTCGCTGATGGGACTTACTTGGAGCGATCAAGTCTCATCCCTGGATGGACTGAAGAGACTCGTATCAGAAAGCCTGTTCCTACAGGCAAAAACACCAATGCATGTCGTTATACGACCAAAGGAGTCTGGTCTTGAAACCCTCATTGCTATAAACGATGCAAAAATCGACTCAGACTTGGTTGTTGAGGAACTCGAAAAAATCGGGGCTTTTGCTAGACCTTCGCTTGTGACACAAACCCTTCCGGATGGAACAAGCCTTCAGGAAATACTCGTTCAATCGGAATTTGTCTCTGTTGAGGAGATCTCGACAAGCCTTGGATTGGCCTACCGCGTGCCAACCGGAGGCGGAGAATCGATTCTTGCAGCGCTACATGAAGGATCTGCGGTCTTTTCAAATAGCCAAGACCTTCTGGAGACTTACGCTGAATCATCAAACATCGCATCAGCCGACTGCACAGAACTGACAAACGGATTGAATCCGACTTTTCTCCTATCTCAGACCCAACTGGATCAGATGAGTCCAAGTTTGGCCGTGTTCAGTCGTGCAATGAATGAATTTTCAAGCCTTTTAATTGAGGCAAAAAAGTATTCAACTAAAATCCACCTTTGCCGCCTTTAGTTGTGGATAACTAGTTCATAACTGGCTCAAATTGTGGATAAGTTTTTCACATGATCGAAGTGCCTGAGCACATTTTTTCTTCGCCATATGCTCTTTGTGCCTAATTTAAGCCATTATTCATAAATTGACCGAGAGTCAATTTTTTGGTATCATGTTTGTGTAAGTAGTTCTTTCACACCACTCTTGGGAGGTTTTCCGAAACCCGCTTTTGACTCTTGTCAGCGAGCACCCCACGCTCGTGCGACTTTCGGGAAACGTCTTACCGTCTTTACTGTTCAGAACATGAGAAAACAAAAACAAAAGCGAAGCTTCTAGGTTCGCCCCACTTATGATCTACCCTTGGTAGATCCGCGGGTAAAACCAATGAATGGTAAGAACGGCAGAGTACGCTTAACTGTTCGGTGATGTTCGTGCCTTTAGGGCGTTGAGTCCTGTAACCAAATCATTTGGTTTCGGAACCCAACGCCTAACCGGGCCTACACTCCGAATAACGATGGGGCCGCAAGGCCCCTTCTTCTTTTTTTCCAGAAAAAATGATATCGTTCATTCGTCATTTTTAAGAAAAGACCTATGGATGCTGATTTTGCTCAAAAAATGAAGGCCTTCCTCGAGGGGGAAAAGACACGGCTTGAAAAAGAGCTCGCTGGATTTGCTCATCGAAATCCAAAGCCATCTGAGGCAGACTTTAGTTCGGATTTTCCAAATCTTGGAGAAAAAGAAGATGAAAATGCTTCTGAGGTGGCCCAATTTTCAGATAATCTCTCTTTAGAGGACGAACTTGAAAAAGCTCTCCGCGACGTTGAGTCTGCACTCAAAACAATTGAAAAAGGAGCCTACGGAACCTGTAAATACTGCGGGCAACAGATTGACGAAAGGCGGCTTATCGCACGACCGACATCAACATCCTGCATTCAATGTAAAAAAACTCTCACTCAGGAAGTGTGAAGTCCCTTTCTGCTCATCTGTACTGGCTTCTCGTCCCTGTTGCTACAATCGTTTTCCTCGACGAGTGGCTAAAGTATCTCGCCTTACAACGACTCCCCGGTGAAGGGAGTCTTGTTGATCCAGGAATTATCGCGTTTGCCATTCACAAAAACCTTGGAGTGGCCTTCGATATTCCGTTTCGATTGGAGTTCATCATTCTTTTTTCTATTCTCATCGGTCTGGGTCTGCTTCACATTTCCTATAAAAATCTTCGGAAACACCCGGATATCGCCCTTGCAGCCGCTATTATCATTCTTGGAGCTCTGGGGAACCTCTACGACCGGATTGTCTATGGCTTCACCGTCGATTACATCATCTTATTTGCTCGTTCTGCCATCAACATATCGGATG
>SXGU01419796.1_pt1 | contig 40419 bp, 34 predicted proteins | sample 3174531 | NCBI WGS metagenome assembly SXGU01 (sample SAMN11356863, study PRJNA531348) | freshwater metagenome | isolation source: freshwater sample F1-140 | place: China: Fuxian Lake, Yuxi | collected 2017-12-25 | reverse complement strand
TATTCATCCCCAATTGAACCGCGGAAGCCTTCGTCAACGAAAAGCACGGTATGGAGTGCCTCGAGGGCGAGTTCGTCCCGGTCTGCATTTCCCCGATGCGCCTTCGCCAGTTCAAACCGTCGACGGACGCGCGCGCCGAGTTCGTCGAGACGCGCGAGGTAGGCCGCAACATCAAGCCCAGGATGTTCCTCGGCAGCGATCCACAGGCACGCCTCGGCAACGTCGATGCGCGCGTCGGGCCGGGCGATCATCGCGGAAAATATCCGCCGGGCCTCAATCGACTGGGGATCACGCGTCGAATGCGGTTCTTCGCGCTCATTCTCGGGCATCGCCACTCATCCAACCTTCTGGCAAATTACACGGCGTTGTTCTGTCAATCACGATACCCGCAAATCCCCGCGTGCGCCGCACTCGGGCAACACTTCAAACTCTGCCAACTTGGGTTTGGTGCGCTAAATGTCCGTACACCAAATGGTCGGGTCGCCACGACCGCGGTGCAAGCCGCTGTTATAGTTGCGCTGACCGGAGGCGCTCTGGTTTTTGACGACGGCTGCCGACCCGCGCACGCGGACGCAAGCGTCCGGCGCTTCCAACGGGCACAGGCTGGCCCCACACGCGAGGCTCGGACGGATACCACGGTGGGCATGGATGGGCTAAGCCGACTTTCTGAGATGAGCCGCCAGATCCTGGCGCTCGCCAAGAAGGAAGCGGCGTTCTTTCAACACGACCAAATTCGCACTGAACACATCCTTCTCGCCATCGCGGCGGTTCCCGAGGCAGTGGCTTCCCGTCTGCTGAGGCGCCAAGGCATCGATCCGCAAATCGTGGTGCGAGAGGTCGTCGCGTACTTGCAAATCGGGAAGGTTGCCGACGCCCGGGCGATCACGCTTGGTAACAGTTCGCGCGAGTGCATCGTTTTGGCCGGTCAGGAAGCCGAGCGGCTCGGGTCGGAGTACATTGGCACCGAGCACCTACTGCTCGCCCTGCTTGGAGACCCGGAGTCGATTGCCGGGAAGGTGCTTCTGGCGCTTGGTGTGGATGCCGACCAAGTCCGCCGGCATGCTGCCGGGCTTACCGACAGCGCGCCACCTCGGTCACGCGTCGATCCACAATCCCGGTCAAACCCAACACCGGGGCGCACACCTGCCGGCGCGGCTGGGGAGCGCCCGCGCGAGGGACAAGGTCGGCGCGGCGGGGGCAAAGCCGAGGATGAAAAATCCTCGCTACTCAGCCAGTTCGGACGAGACCTCACACAAATGGCGAGGTCAGGTAAGTTCGACCCACTCATCGGTCGCGAAGTCCAACTTGAAAGGCTCGCACAGATCCTGCTCAGGAAGCAGAAAAACAACCCCGTCCTCGTTGGCGAAGCCGGGGTTGGAAAGACGGCGATTGTGGAGGGCTTGGCGAGCGCGATGGTTTCGCGTGACGTGCCTGACCCGCTCAGGAACCTTCGTCTCATCCAACTTGACTTGCCCGGGATTGTCGCGGGTACGCGGTTCCGGGGTGACTTTGAGGAGCGACTCAAGGGCATCGTCGCCGAGATTGTCAAGGCGGGTGACATCATCGTGTTCATCGACGAACTTCACATGCTCATGAACGCCGGCGGTGGCGCGTCTGGGGCACTTGGCGCAGCGAGCTTGTTGAAACCCGCTTTGGCGCGTGGTCAGATCCGTTGCATCGGTGCCACGACGTGGAAGGAGTACCGTCGATATATCGAGGCGGATGGTGCGCTTGCACGTCGTTTCCAAGCGGTCACCGTGGATGAGCCATCAGTGGAAGACGCGAACCGCATCTTGGAAGCGCTACGCCCGGTATACGAGCAGTTCCATGGCGTCGCGATTGGCGACGGTGCGATCCACGCGGCGACAACCATGAGCGACCGTTATCTCACCGAGCGGTCGATGCCAGACAAGGCGATTGACCTCATCGACGAAGCGCTCGCCCGGGTGAAGGTTCGTCGTCTGACCCCACCAGATGTCCTTAGACAGGTGCAGCGACTGCGTGACCAGGCAAGGATCGAGCGGGAGGCTGCAGTCGCATGGCGCGAGCTTGACCGTGCTGCGTTGCTTGGCGAGGAGGAGAAGCGCCTGTCTGCAGAGGCGGATCAGATCCGACTGGAGTGGCGTGTACGTCTCGAGGCCGAAGCAAGTTCGATCAGCCAACGTGAAATCGCCGAAGTCGTGGCCGGTTGGACTGGGGTACCGGTGCAGAACCTCACCGAAAGCCAGCAGTCCCGGTTCCTAAACCTCGAGCAAGGGCTTCGCGAACGGGTCGTCGGGCAGGCCCCGGCCCTTGAGGCGCTCGGACGCGCTCTGCGTCGGAACGCGGCCCGCCTTGGTGATCCAAGCCGACCAGTGGGAAGCTTCCTGTTCGTTGGCCCTTCTGGGGTTGGCAAGACCGAGGTGGCCCGCTCACTGGCAGCCTACCTGTTTGACACCGAGGACGCGTTGATCCGCTTCGACATGAGCGAATTTAGCGAATACCACACTGTGAGTCGTCTCATTGGCGCGCCCCCAGGGTATGTTGGCTACGAAGCGGCCGGGGACCTCACCGAACGAGTGCGACGCCGTCCATACTCGGTCGTGCTGTTTGACGAAGTCGACAAGGCGCATCCGCGGCTTCTGACGTCCCTCCTGCAAGTGCTTGACAACGGGCACCTCAGTGACGGGCAAGGGCGCAAGGTCAACTTCCGCAACACGGTCATCATCCTGACCGCAAACTACGGGTCCGAACAGTTGAAAACCGGGAGGCTCGGGTTCGCCGTCGACGGGCCATCCTCGGGAAACAAGGACATCAGGGGCATCGTGGAGGGCGAAGTCAAACGTCGCCTCCTGCCAGAATTCCTGAACCGGCTCGATGGTACGGTCGTATTTGAGCCTCTCACCGAGGCAAACTTGCACTCAATCTCGCGCATGCTTCTCACACGGACGGCAGCGACTGCAACAGCGCGTTCCATTGTGCTCACGTGGGATGATGCCGTCGTCGGTTGGCTCGCAAAGCGAGGATATGCGGAACGAGACGGCGCCCGCCCGATCCGCCAACTTATCCGGCAACACGTTGAGGATGGATTGGTAGATGGTTTCTATGCCGATGCCCGTGACGGGAATCGCATGGTCCACATCTCGGTAGGCGAAGATGCCTTGGTGCTCACAACGGCGTTCGAGGAATCTTTGCCTGAAACGACGGCGGACGAATTGGCGGTTGTTCCAGCGTAGCCGGCTATCAGGTCTCGCAGTTCACCGCCCTTTGAACGGTACGGTTCAGGAGTGAGCGCCCTATTTCCTGGTGAGCAATTGTCTCGCGCATATGTGACGGTGCCTGTGCGGCGGAACTTCTCCGAACCGAACAGTCCAGGTGTCAACTGCCGTTGCTACATGTAAGCGTCGAAACTGAGACCGGCGTACTGTGGGATAGGGGTCTGGCCGTAGAGCAAACTGAGGAACGACCCACTCGACTGGGTTTCACCTCCTTTGGGATGCGCAGCGAGGGCCATTCGGCCGGCTCGGTCAGGACCGCGAAACTCTGCCGAGGTCTGCGCGCTGAGTGTCCATTCGGCCATCCGGGGCATCAGCTCGTATGGAGGCCCATACGGTGCGTTGGAGAAGTAGGCGGGAACACCCCAGCGGGCGGGAAGCACTTCCTGCCGGCGCAACCCGGGAAGCTGCAACGTGATGTCATCGGTTGCGACATCCTGTGCATCGGCCGTCGCTGCCGTCGATGAACTGACCCGCCCCGGTCGGGGGGCATCGACGACCTGCCGGCGACCGGCGACATCCGGAAAGCGGACCCCCGGTGCACGCCGAACGGTTTCGTCCTGACGACGGGCGGCACCGATCACGAGTGCCGGTCCACTCAGTAGCGCGGCCCCACCCACCGGGATCGTCGCGCCAGATCTTGTGTCGATCGCCACCATCGGGTCGGCTCCATCGCCCGTGTCCCCGGATGTCGCACCACGCTCAGTGGTTCACCCATCCGCGGACCATTCCCTATCCATGGGTTCCGGGCCTACATCGATCATCGGCAAAAACCCGAAAAGTTTGAGCGTCGGCTCGCAAGCGTCACAGATGCGGCAGGAATTGGGCACTGCGGTAGGATCGCCACATGGCATACCGGGTTCGGCGCTGGCTATCCGATGGGATCGCGGCGATCCTTGATGTACTTCTGCCGTCACCATGCATCACGTGTGGGCGCACCGGCTCTGCCATGTGCGCCGAATGCCTGGAGGAAGTCGAACGCTTCAGGGGACCTGAATGCGGTTCTTGCGCCCTCCCGATGCAGTTGGGCACAACCCAGGTCCAATGTGATGCGTGCCGTCGGGCACCGTCAGTGGTTAGTTCAGTCAGAAGCGCGGGTCCCTACCGCGGCACACTCCGGTCGGCAATTCATGCTCTCAAGTACGGGGACCGGCCTGACGCGGCTTCTCCACTTGCATCACTCCTTGTGGCTCCAGTGACGCGACTGATCGCCGGGAGTTCGGTTGCCACCCCGTGGACACTCGTACCTGTGCCACTTCACCCCAAACGGATTGCAACTCGAGGCTACGATCAAGCGTCACTCCTCGCTCTGCATCTGGCTCGGTCGCTTGAATGGCCGATCGAAGCACGATTGCACCGGGTTCGTGAAACCGTGCCACAAGTAGGTCTGGGGCGCGCCGCTCGCTTGGCAAACATGAGTGGAGCCTTCTGCTTCCAAGGGCAACCGATCACCGGCACGATCATTCTTGTCGATGACGTGATGACCACCGGGGCGACACTGGAGCAAGCTGCGCGCGCCTGTCTCGCCGCAGGCTGCACGGATGTGTGCGCAGTCACGCTTGCACGCGAGCTTTAGAAATGGATCTGTTCGCCGAACGAATTCGAACCGAACACACCGTTTCCTAACCGTTGTCGCCGCTCCACCTCAGACTTGTCCAGAGCTGCCGATACACTTGAGCAGGTGTTCGTACAGATAACCGGTCACGGGCGAGGTTAACCTCCCCCGGTCCCGATGATCACAAGGCACCGGACGGACGTGGAGGTTCCTGACATGGACGTGGTGACGCAAGCCCTACACGTTGCATCCCGAGTGGGAGAGCCTTCCGGAGTGGTCTCGCTGACCCTCGACTTGGAGAACCCGGCTCACCGGGCCGCGTACTCGTCAGCGCTGGCGGTCCTCTCGGCGCTAGGCCACGACCCGCGTGGGCTTGATGGCGGGCCTTTCGCGCACCGTGGCTCAGCTGTGCCGAACATGGCCGAGCAACTTGACGGTGATTTTGACCGGCATCCAATGGATGCAGCGCTGCGCCGGTCTTACATGGTTGCCGTTGAGGAAATTGCCGGTGAATCGACGCGGGCTGCACGGATCGTTGAGGACACATTCCCTGTCGTTCTGGAACTCCTTCGTGATGGGGTGAACGTGGACAACCTGGCTCAGATCCAGTATCACCGGTGGGTCGATGCCCAAGGGGGCGTTCACTCGCACGGCTGATCGAGACCCGACATCGGCAGGAGTTTCCGGCCACTGCATGAATGACGCCCCCGCTCCGCAGTCCCTGCGGAGCGGGGGCGATTAATGTTCGGTGGTCGGGTTAGAGGCTCAGTCGGCGCCTACAGTTCGATGTCATAGGCGACCCCAGCGGTTTGCGCAGCTTTGTGCAGCGCACTGCGGGTCGGCATATCCAGAGGGATGCCGGAGTGCGACCGCACCGCGTTGCGACCGGCCTCGAGTTCACCCGGCAGATACACGCCGTCGACGCCGACCTTGACGCGACTGCTCTTGTACCAATCGACCAAGCGGTCCATTCGGCCAGTGAACTCGGCCAGAGGCTGGAAGTGTTCGATGTCAATCGCCTGCACGATCATCCCGCTACCGTGGTTTGGCTCCTCACCCTCACCGTAACGACCGCCAGAAAGGACCGAGCAAAGAATATCGGCCGCAACGCCGAGACCAACGCCTTTGTATCCGCCAACCGGCGCGAGTGTCCCACCATGGTTCAGGACTGCAAGCGGGTCTGAGGTTGGGTTGCCATCTGCGTCATAGGCCCAATCCGGTGAAAGCGGCTCGCCCCGGTCGCGCGCCATCTCAATCTTCGACCCGGCGACTATGCTCGGCGCCATATCCAGGTTGTAGGTGAACCCCTTGCCAGTTGGCGCAGCCCATGAAATCGGATTGAGACCGACGCGACGGTCAAGGCCACCCCACGGAGCAATCATCGTGCCACCCGTCGTGGCAGCAAAGCCAATGCACCCGGCATCCGCGGCCTGCTGCGCGTAGTAGGCCACCGCGCCGCAGTGACTGTTGTTGCGGATACCGACGGTAGCGTTGCCGAACTCCTTGGCCTTGCGAATGGCGATGTCCATCGCGAACTTGACCGCGATATGGCCCACCCCCTTTTCCCCGTCGACGATCGCCGTAGCCCCACGTTCGACAACGACCTTTGCGACGGCCTTGGGATTGAGATTGCCGGCCGCAAGGCTTGCGACGTAACGTGGTGCCCACCTCACACCGTGCGAGTGAATGCCCCGGCGGTCGGCGTAGGTAAGGCACTCGCCCATGAAACCGGCGTCATGTTCGGTGAGGCCGGCGTGGACGAACAGCGCGGAAACCAGTTTCTCCAGTCCGTAGGCGTCCACGTTCCGGTACATGTCTTCTGCCATGAGGCGTCTCGATCCTTCCTGAATTCTGCAACGGTCGGCCTGTTGGCCCCAAATGCCCCGCGCAATCCCGGGTTCCACCATGTCGCGACTCACGCGACAGGCGACTATAATCGCGCCGCTACCGTCAAAGCGCAATTGGCGACTTGCAAACTAGAGGAAATCGACATGCCCGCACTACCCAAGCACGACCAGGAACGCCTCGATTTGGTGGTGTCCCGGCTCTACACCGCCGTTCTATCCGATGTTATCGACAGTCTGGGGTTTCGCAACCAAGCGATGGATGCCCGGGTTCGTCCCGTGTGGGACGGCGCGGTGGTCGTGGGTCGCGCGCACACACTGCTTACCGTGGACATCTTTGAAGTGCGCCCCGATCCCTACCGGATGGAAATAGAGGCGGTCGATTCGCTTAAGCCCGGAGACGTCCTTGTTGGTGCAACGGGACCTTCCACGAGGACGTGCCTGTGGGGAGAACTGCTTTCGACGGCAGCACGGGGGCGCGGTGCGACCGGCGCCGTGATCGACGGCTACGTCCGTGATGTTCGCCAGATCCGTGACATGGCCTTTCCTGTCTTCGCAACCGGCATGAAGCCGGTCGATTCCGCCGGTCGGTCGGTGGTTGTTGAGTACGGGACGCCGGTTTCATGCGGGGATGTCCTCGTCCACGAGGGCGATCTGGTGATGGCCGATGTCGACGGAGTGATCGTTGTGCCCCGGCAGATCGAAGAGGATGCAATCCGACTTGCCCTCGAAAAGGCAGAGGGCGAAAACCGGACCCGCGACGCCCTTTTGTCGGGAATGACAATCGGCGAGGTGTATGCCAAGTACGGCATCCTCTGATAGGCGTCCATCCGTGCGCAGTTCAGTTTGAAACTGCCTTGCAACGGTGTGGTAACGTGATTGCTGGCGATGTCCGCGAAACAAACGGACTGGTTATTCGGACACGCACACCCACGTCAGTGGGTACGTGGCATATGTAAGGAGTTGCTATGAAGTTGGGAATTCCAGGCGCGTCGCGCCGTTCAATTGTTCTGAACGGTGCGATCCTGCTCGCTGGGGGTCTACTGGCCGCGTGCGGTGGGGAAACCGCCCCGGCCCCAGCGGCACCGGCAGCGAAAGCGGAACCGACCAAGGCACCGGCTGCGGCACCCACGGCGGCTGCGGCGGCGGCTGCACCCACGACTGCCCCGGCGCCGGCAGCAGCAGCCAAGGTGATCGAGTTGCGCACGCACGCGCGCATCGACGCCGAGATAGACGGCTACGCCAAAAACGTCGAGGCGTTCAACAAGAAGTTCGAGGGCAAATTCAAGGCTGTGTACGAGGGGTTACCGGGCGGGGAACTGTACGTCAAGCAGGAGACCCTGATCGCCGGTGGAACCATCGGAGACATCCACTACGCTCATCAGTCGCAGATCAAGTATCAGGAATACGCCAAGAAAAACCTTGCGGTCGCGATCGACAGTTACTTGGCCAAGGACTCGGAAACCAAACTGACCGACTGGCCTCAACGTGCGCAGGAGGCACTCAAGGTCGTCGACGGCAAGGTCTTCGGCCTCCCAGTGCGTGGTCAGGTGGCATGGATGTTCATGTACTGGAACCGCGACATGCTCAAGAAGGCGGGCATCGCGGAACCAACACCCGACTGGACGCTTGACCAGATGATTGAGTCGGCCAAGAAGGTCAAGCAGTCGGCCTCATGGCCCGACGAGTTCCATCCGGTGGGATATTCGTGGGGAAGCTTCGAAGCCGCCGTTGCCAACGTGCGGCGGTTCAATGGTGAGGTCTTGGATCCCGCAAATGGCCCAGGCAAGAAGTCAATGATGGACTCAGCTCCGGCGGTCCAGATGGCGAAGTGGTTCTACGACAACATCAAGTCCAAGCTTTTCGCCCCGCGCACGTACGGTGCCAAGGAATTCGGCGAAGGCAAGATGGCGTTCTACTTCGGACGACTAGCCGGTGAGCGCGGTTCAGTGAACAACGCCGCGGGCAAGAATTTCGAATGGACGTTCGACATCACGCCCAAGGGCCCGACCGGGCGCCGTGGCGGGTTCCTGTCAATCGACACGCAACAGATGAACGCATCGTCGAAGAACAAGGACGCCGCCTGGGAACTGCTCAAGATGCTGACCAACAAGGACGCTGGCATCAACCTGGCGCTACAACCGGCCGGTTCACTCACACCCGGCTTCCGCAAGGACGTCTATTGTTCAGATCAGCTTCTGAACGATCCCCGCTTTCCGAAGACCGCAATGAAGGCCAATTGCGACAACATCGACCAGCCTGAAGGTTTCACCTACCCTGGCAACCTGCGGTTGACCCAGCCGGGAGCCTATCAGGAAATCTTGAACAAGTACATGAACGACATTGCCGATCTCAAGGCCGAACCGACGCCGGCCTACATGAAGCAGATGAATGAGGCACTCCAGAAAATCTTGGACGAACCGAGCATCTAGTCGGCTGCAAACCCTTCTGAACTGGCAACGACTGGCCCATCTACCCGTCCAGGGTAGGTGGGCCGGCTTCTTTTCAGGCCGGATGGCGCAGGAGGGGAACCGGGTCCGCGGCCCACCTGTACTGAGCCATCAGCAGCCAGAAGACCGGTCCCGGACGCGCAGCTTCGCTGTACAACCGGATGCCGGTATCCCCAAGAGACGAAAGCCATTTCTGCAACCAGTTCATCAGGATGAAGTAGGGTCGGCGCATGGTTGCGAAACGCCAGTACATGGTCCTCGCGTCTGACGCAGACCATCGACCCGACGCGACGCCACCGGCGAGTTGACCGGCCCGGATTGCAAACGCCATCGCCGCACGGATTCCCTCGGCGGTGAGCCCGAAGCAGTGGCCGGCCGCATCACCTACGCAAACGATGTCACCAACTACCGGTTGTCTAGGCGAACAAGGGATGAACCCGCCATGCAGGTGCCTGCCTGTGGTCGGCGTTGTATTCGACGGTCGCCACGGCAGAACTCCATCAGAAGACCAGAAGTCAGCTCCCGGACCATCCATGAAGCGATCGAGGGCCGTGCGAAGTCCTGCACTCGCACCAGAGGCCATGCCCCGGCTGACTTTTTTCGAAGACCCGTTTGCCGAGACGTGTCCACCCGACTCAGGGAACGCCAGAACCCCCAAGCGGGTCACCGCCCCAGCCGGAAAGACCCAAGCGTACCCAGGCCAGACCGTGCCGTGCCCAGCCCAGAAGTGCAGGCCTGACGCGGGCGAGCGATGCGGTTGTGGGACCTCGGCTTCGAGACCACAGCTCAAGTGATCCGGGCGAACGTGCGTTAGCGCGACCGAGGATGCAAGTGGAGCGCGCCACCCGGCCGCATCAATGGTGCAAGTTCCATGTACGCGCCCACGATCAGTGACAACTTGAGGTGCCTCGTACCCAGTAACCCGCGCTCTCGCAAATTCCACCCCGACCGCCATGCCATCTGCAGCGAGGTGGCGGCACAGCTGACCGTAATCGAAGGTCGCAAACGGATAGGAGAGGCGAAACGTGAGTGCGTCGTTGCGGCGACCGGAAGACGTCTCAAAGTGGACGACCATCTCGCGATGAACCTGCTGAACCGTTGCAGCCATCCCAAGCGCTTGCAGGGCGCCAAGGGTCGTTGCGCACGCGGAGGTCTGGCCTGAACCGATTGCCTGTGCATCAATCACGAGCACCGACGCGCCGAGCCTCGCTGCTTCGCGGGCTGCCAGGAGACCGGCAAAGCTGGCCCCGGCAATGACCACGTCATACGTTTCCCGGAGGAAAGTTCGGGATCCAATTCGTTCCACAGGAAAGTATAGATCGGTCTCAATGGTCCATCCGACGGGCGCCGGAGTGTGCGCGTCGAAATCCGGTGCTACACTTCGAGGGCGATGCCGAACACTACACGCCGATTGCCAGGTGGCAGGCAGCGTCCCGGAGGACGTCGCGTGGCGCCCCGTCCACCAGTGACAAGCGATCAGTCTACGGTTGAGGTACCGGACGGGCCGGTTATCGAGACCCTGGCGGTGAAGCGTGCCCCGCGACCTGCAAGCCTACCGGAGGTCACCCGCAGGGAGCTTTCTCAGCGGGCAGGTGTTGGCGTCACCGTTCCTCGCGCGGTTGGGTCGACAACGCCTGTGGCGTCACAATCAGCTTCTAGAGGCCAGAGTTCCCGGTCAGGACCTAGCCAGCTTGATCTTGCCTCGAGAACATACACCCATATTCGCACCGATTTGCTGAGAATTGGGATTCTTGCGGCGATGATGCTTGGGGTCATCGTGACACTCTCGTTTGTCATCGTCTAGCCCCGATGGCGCGACCGCATTTGTTCGGCTGAACAGGACACCACAAGGTGCGCGTACTGATCACCGGATCCTCAGGCCAGATTGGCACGAACCTTGGCATCGCTCTGGTCAAAGCTGGCCATGACGTTATCGGCCTTGATGTCAGGCCGAATTCATGGACTAACGGATTTGCGACCGTACTTGCTGACCTCACCACTCATTCCGAACCAGGAATTGGTGTCATCAGTGGTGTCAAAGTTGGCACGGTAGATGCAATCGTCCACCTGGCTGCCCACGCGAAGGTCCACGCACTGGTCGAACGTCCGCGAGGTGCCTTCGAGAACCATGCAATGGTGACGAATGCACTTGAGTTTGCCCGGATGAACTCCGTCCCAATCATCCTCGCTTCATCGCGAGAGGTATATGGAAATCTTGCCCGACGTGAGAACCCGGTCGGTGAGACGGAGGCCGACTTCCGTTCGTCTCCAAGCCCGTATGCAGCTATGAAACTTGCGGGTGAGGCGTTGGCCTCAAGCTACTTCCGGTGTTACGGCCTGCCGTACGCGGTGATCCGGTTCAGCAATGTGTACGGGCGCTTTGACGATGACCTGTCGCGCCTCGAACGCGCCATCTGGGTCTTCAATGACCGGATCAGGGCCGGCAAGCCAGTCACCGTGTTCGGAGCCGAAAAGACCTTGGATTTCACCTACATCGACGACGCAATCGATGGTCTCGCCCGGTGCCTGCATCGTCTGGTGGCCGGTGACCCAGAGGTCAGGGCATCAACTTTCAATCTGGCCCATGGCACTGGTCACAGCCTCCTTGGGATCGTCAGCCTGATCGCCATGACACGCAACCTGCCACCGGACGTCCGAGTGGAGCCATCTCGCCCAGGTGAAGTGACGTGGTACGTGGCCGACATCACGCGTGCCCGGGATGCGCTCGGCTACCTGCCTCAGACGCCGGTCACGACCGGAGTTCCCCGCGCGATCAGAGAGGCGATGTCACGAGGTTCATGAGGGGCTTCTGGGTCGTATGCTTCCGGGCATCATGACCGACATCACACTCACCCATGAACCCTTGGACCTTCCGCTTTCCACCGTATGGCGGATCAGTCGTGGAAGTCGGACGCGTGCTGAAAATGTGCTGGTCCGTCTCTCGTGGGTTGACCCTGCCGGCCGAGTTTGGGAAGGCCACGGTGAGGCTGCTCCATACGGGTACTACGGCGAACTTCGCGGAACCGTGACCGCCTGCCTCGACGAGTTTGCAACGCTGTTAGGCGATGACCCTTTCGATATCGGAGCAATCCTCGGTCGGATTGAATCGCGCGTCCGCCATAACACCAGCGCCAAGGCAGCGGTCGACATGGCCCTGCACGACCTCTGGGGAAAGATCCTCGGAAGGCCGGTTTGGCAAGCATGGGGTCTCGATGCGTCACAAGGGCCCGTGACAAGCTACTCCATCGGCATTGACACGCCCGAAGCGATGGGGAAACGTGCGCGCGCCCTCGCGGAGGCTGGTTGGCCATTGATCAAGCTGAAGGTCGGCACGCACGATGACATCCGATGTGTGAGCGCCGTGCGCGAGGCCGCGCCATCGGTCCGTCTCATCATAGATGCCAACGGTGCGTGGAACCCGCGTGAAGCCATCACACGCCTGCGTGAATTGTCGCAATTTGACATTGAATTCTGCGAGCAGCCATGCTCATCCGCTGACGTTGCCGGCCTTCGGTTTATCAGGGAGCGGTCAGACATCGCCTTGGTTGCGGACGAGAGCTGTGCAACCGAGGAAGACATCGCGCCCTTGGTTGGCGCTGTCGATGGCATCAACATCAAGTTGATGAAATGCGGAGGTCTCAGGCGGGCACGGCGTCTCATCGAGGTCGCTCGCGCAAATCACCTCAAGGTTATGTGCGGGTGCCTGATCGAAAGCAGTCTGGCGATCAGCGCTGCGGCGCAGCTTTTGCCTCTTCTTGACTACGCCGACCTCGACGGGAACCTACTGCTATCGAGCGACCCATTCACCGGTGTGACGACCTCGCATGGCAAGATCGTTCTCGGAAGCGGACACGGACTGGGGGTCTCTCTCCGCACGAACCACACCGAGGCTTGACACTGCCAGCCCGGTTCCGCTAGCAGCTGATACCACGCGCCAAATGCGTGTAACTGATCTGTTACCAGCCACAATCGCCCCAACAAGACGCCCGAACGGCTGCGGTTATTGCGGCCGCGCGCTGCCACGTGCTAAGATAGGAACGTCTGTTCTAGAACATCGTTCTAATTGATAGCAACGTCGGCTAGGACAGCGAATTGGAGGCGAAGTCATGGTCGCGCGCGAGATTGCCGACGATACCGCCACGAACGAATCAATCGCCTTGCCCACCGGATTTTCGCTTCGTGTCCGAACCGATGAGCGCACGCTGCCGACGCAGGTCGTTTACGATCTCTACCGCGGAGAACAAAAGGTGGCGTGGGGGCTTCGCACGCTAGGAGCTGCGATGCGTTGGGCGGAACGTTTGGGCGGTTCTGCGTTCCGATCGGCACCACGCCCGGTTCCCGCCAGGCGACTTCCTTCAAACACACCGTGGTGGCTTGAGAAGTCTTAGCCCACTTCATTTGCTAGTGTGATCGGTCACGAGAAAGATACCTGTTCGCGTCTGGCACCTTGCGACAACAGCCAAGCCACAACCCCAGTCAACGCAAGCACGATCACGGGCAGTCCGGCCAGGACATAAAGGGCGGCCTTCAATCCCATAGCATCGGCAACTGATCCGACTGCGGGTACGAACAGTCCCCCGGCACCGAATGCGAACCCGACGATCAGACCCGACGCAAGCGCGCGCCTCTCGAACCATAGATCCTGCGCCAGAACCACTGTTATCGAGAAGCCTGCAGTGACGAGGGCACCGGCCACCCAAAGCAGAGCAATCGCTATCGGGCTTGCCGCGGGTAATAGTAAGAACCCGATCAGGCACGGCGGAATACCTGCAAGTGTGGCCGCGAGGACCTGGAACTTGCCAAAGCGGTCAGCAAGGAACCCTCCCAACAGGGTGGCCCCCGCGCCGATGAGCAGCATGACCGAAAGGATCTGGCTAGCGAATGCCTCGGAAACCTGGGCATCTCGCACGAAGTAGAGCGGAATGTACGTGTTGAGGCTACTTGAAATCGTCGACCGAACCGCAACAACCGCGATCAGGAACCCCAACGCGACGAACCTCAGTGGGCGGCTCAGAACCGCAATCTCCGCGGGCGGCGGGGTGGGAGGTGCAGGTACGGTCTTGTTACCAAACTCGTCCACAGGCATTGCGGTCCACTTTGGAAGCGCGTACCAAAGTGCCCAGGCGATCACGATGCCGAATGGGAGCATGCCAAGGGTTCCTGCGGTACCGTAGGTGATCACAAAGAACGTCCCGAGAAGCGGCCCCATTGCGACGCCAACGTTCCCACCAACGAGGAACCACGACGTCGCAAGCGCCTGCTTCGTCCCTGAGTACGATCCGACAATCTTGTATCCCTGCGGATGAAAGCCACTTACCCCAAGACTTCCGAGGACAACGCAAGCGAGAAAGATCGGATAGGTCGGTGCGATACCAATCAAGCTGATGCCAAGCGCCGCAACCAGAGTGGATAGTGCGACCCATCGGGGGTCACGACCCCGGTCGGTGATGATGCCGACAATTGGTTGGGCAAGCGATCCGGTCAGACTGGAAATCGCGGCAATAAGCCCCGCGACCCCATAACTCAGGCCGAATTTCACTTGCCAGAACGGTAGTAGGGGCAGCACCATCGTGGCGTAGGTGTCCACGATGGCATGGGCCACCGTCATCAGTGCAAGAAGAGGCAAGTGACGGGTCGGAGACGAGGCGACGCCGGTATTGCCCGTGGTTGGCACGGAAGCAGGTGCTGGTGACGTCTGCGCGGACATTAGTCTTCCTTCGGGCGCGGCACTCAGAACCCCCATCATGGTACGGGTGCGCGGGCCCGAACCGGCCGACCGACGGCACAAACTGTGATAGTCTGCCGTGTCATGACTGAACGGTCGACCAAGAGCCCGAACCCGGATCGTGTTGGTCCGGTGCCGGATCCACCTCCTGACCGACTGTCCGCCTGGGTGATCCTTGACCTCCTCGCTACCGCGAGACGGTGGCGCGCGCGGGACCAGTTCATTGCCGGTCGCGTGGATGCGCTTGGGGAGACGCTTGTCGCCTGCCTCAATGCCGGCGCCCCTGCACCGAAGTGGCTTCGCCAGGCCGTAGTTGGCGCACTGATGGATCACCTCTGGGAGTTCCCACGCCCTTCTCATGCAGACGGGGCAAGAGTGTGGGATCGTTCTCGCGATGCCTTGGTCGGACTGTGGCGTGAAGAGGCAGCGGGACGAGGCGAGCTTCACCGCGCCAGAAGTGTTGAACCCACGGCTTCAGACCCTCAGTAACCAGACCACGCGCCATCGGCATTAGCACTGCCCGGGCCTCAGCGAACGTAGTGCGTGTCGCCTATGCAGTTACCCTGCTTCAAGAGATTACCTCAGGGTCATTGGCATCCACAATGAGCCGTTCTTCTGCCGGACCCGTCTGCACTGACAATTGCTGAGCGCGGTCGCACGGATTTCGCAGCGGCCATCGTTCGGGTTTGCCTCCGGCTCAAGGACGACCCACTCGAAAGCGACCTCTCCGTCGTCAGACTGGCTCGAAATCTTGCTGAGCATCCAGACCTAGGCGTCGCGGTCGGCAAATCAACTGGTGTCCGTGGCACGGTAGTCGCATGCCTTCATCCCGGCGAAAAACACCCATTGCAAACCGATCGGTGCTAGGGCAAGTTGCCGAGATTGCCGCAGGCGGTTCGATCTGCCTAAGCCGCGCGGATCACCACTTCGAACCTAGCATTCATGGTGCGTGCGCGGCGCGGTTGATTGGTTGCAAGGTTCACGGATACCGCCCGTCCGACGCCCGCAACGCATCGGCCACGGTCTAGTGGTCATGGGTACCGGAGTGGTCAACGGGAACCGAACAGTCCCAAGAAGTCGTTCCTTGAAATGCCTGCGTCACCATTTAACGGTCGAGGATGCCTGAAACAAGCCTAATTGTGAATGTTGATCGGCGTGCCGATGTTCGCCCAGTCCCAAAACCACTTCGCATGGCGCTCGATCATGCCAACGCACCCATGACTGCTTGGCATCCCAAAAAGCACTGGACTTCGCCAATAGTTCGTGTGCAAGGCAGCGCCGGCACCAGTGAAGTATTGGGTCCACTTCACGTTCTCCAAGTTGTAGTCTGGGATCTCACCGCTATCCAGACGCAAAAGCGTGTTCCCGCGCATTGTCTCGTTCTCGACGCGTCGGGTGACCTTGAAGACACCTAATGGGGTAGCCCACCCGGGTCGCCCGCTTGTGACGGATGCCAGATAAACACGCGTTGTGCCCTCATAGGCCACCGCCACCTGTTGGGTGATGTTCACGTCAATCCATTTGGCGCCATTCTGGCCGAGAGACGTGTTTGGAGGGGCCGGTGCCTCTGTAACCACCTTTGGAACCACTAGGCCCGAATAGACAAACCGTTCGGGTGAGATGTCTCCAAGTGGCAGGTCGACCCAAGCGCCGTCGCTAGCCCTGCGACGAACACTCATGACACGTGCCCACGTCCGGTTATCTGCTTCGAGCTCTTCGCCTTCGACCCACGACGAAACTGTGACTTCATCCCCTCGGATCACTTGACCCGCAGGCGCCATGACCGTGTGCGGTTCCTGTCTGAGGTTCGCCCGCTCGCCTGCAACGATCCCAACCCATCCGCCAACTTCCACTGTCGCCGCCTTCGGTGCATCGGCCTTGGTGACGGCATCGAGGTCGACGTATGCGACGTTTCGTGTCACCGGATTGAAAATGGTAAGGCGGGTTCCGGTCTGTGGCTCCATCACTATGAACCGCTCGCCGACCTTCACTGGACCGAAACTCACACCTTCGGTGTTGGCACTCCAGAGGTTCGTCGCGCGCGACGCCACGACCCACCAGGGTCGATGGCCGTCAGGGATGGTCGCGAAAGCAGGTGACGACCAAATGACTTCATCCTCCGGTGTTGGCGCGAGACTTGGCCCGACCTTGGTGCCGTCGACATTCCCGACCCGTCCGGTGCGGGCGTCCTGAACGAGATAAAGACCGCCACCGGCTTCACCGAGTACCATGATTTTTGCGAACTGCGGCAAGGTCGCCACAACCTCCGACACATTCTTGCTGCCGCTGAGTAATTCGGTGATTTCAAGCGTGGCAGCCCAGAATGGACGAAAATGGGCAGCGGACGCCGGAGAGGGTGTGGCCTCGCCGGCAGGCGCATCAGTCGGGTTCAGTGTTACCGCCTCGATGTAGCCGAAATTCTGCTCTCCGGCCTCGCGCGCAAACAGCCGGGTGGGACTCGTCCCCGGGCCACCGTCAATGACAAGCACGTAGGTGCCTCGTGGGAGCTTCCCGAAGAGGCGGGCTGTAGTGTCAGGACCCGACCAGAACTCAGCCGGTCTTATGGTCTGCGCCCACCATCCTTCAGCGGTAACTGTCCCAGACGATGCAAACAACAGAACTAGTGCGGCCACAATCGGCACAGTAAGGCGGGTCACGTCCATCCAATCGCAGACTTTGATTTGCAACGGCATAATACTAACTGAGACATCTAGGTCTCTTCGGAGCAATCCTCACCAAGTGCTGTAACCAACGCCCGTGAACCCCGATTGGCGGGGCTTCGGAGACACCGTCCATGGTGCACATCCAGTATCTGCTGCGGTCGTTGTGTGTCCCCTTGCGGATGTTGCAACCGGGACGTTGGACGAAATCGCTCAATAGAACTTCTCTCACTTGTCAGGCAGCACGGGCGCTATCGGTTCTGGCCTTGCTGGCAATTTTGGGGCCCGAAAACTTCAGTGGTTCCACGTTCGCTGTGGCGGTTGCGAACGCCGACAGCGCCGTAGTCTCCGAGGGGGCGTTGGCAGAGGTCGAGTTTGGGAACGAAATCAGGTTCATCGTCAGGGCCCGCAGTGTCCGTCCGGATGATCCGGTGGCATCAGTCTTGCTCTTGTACCGGGTTGATGATTCTGCCGTGCAGAACACTGGTGTGCCGTCTTTCCAACCGGGCGCCGTAGTCGCCGCCCAATACCGATGGCGCGTCAGTGGTGTGCTGCTTCCGGGTGCCGAAGTCCGCTACCAGTTCCAGATTGAAACAAAGTCTGGCGAGAAGCTAACAACAATTGAACAGGCGGTCACATATAACGACACCCGGTTCGACTGGCGTCAGATCAAGGCAGGCAAAGTCACCGTTCATTGGCACAGCACCGACGGGAACACTGGGCAGGTAATCCTTGATGAGGCCACCAGAACCCTCGGCCGAATGGAACAGGAGTTCGGGCTTTTGCCCGATCGTCCAATCAGCTTGTACGCCTATGTGCGCGCTCCCGATTACGCGAGTGCCGTTGCGCGGAGTGGCCGTGCGCTCGAATACGCTGTCGGCTCGGGCATCGCACGCGTCTACGTCCTGTACTCCGACCCAAACACTGCCGAGGCTCTCATGGCCTTGCGCCGGGAGATTGCCCGTACCGTCTTCGACCAAAAGACGACGAACCCCTTCGCACCACCACCTCGATGGCTTTCAGTCGGTTTCAGCCGGTACGTTGCTGGCGAGGATGTTCCAGCAGAGAACCAGAAGATCCTGACGGACTTTGCCCAGAACAACAAGCTTCTTGCTCTCAAGACGCTTGGGGGCAATTTGCCAAGCACTGACCGTGAACGGGCTCTCGCCCTTGAAGAGAGCCTTTCAGCAGTCAAGTACATGGCGGGGGCATATCCACCGGAAAAGATCGTGGCGATGTTAGAAGCTTTCAAGGAGGGCAACACCGTCGACGATGCCCTCAGGAAAGGGCTTGGCAACACTCTGGACCAGTTCGAGACGAAGTGGAAGAACTCACTTCGGCTCGGGTTGCCGCAGAAGCCGAATACGGTCAATCCCACTCCTCGTGCCGGGGGAGCCCCACCTCCGGGGACTTCGGCTCCACGTACCGGCAGTGGATCTGGTTCGGTGACAAGCTCGTCAGCTGGCCCAGAGTCGCTGGCCTTTGTGGATCAGATTTTCGGTCAGTCCGTCGACTTCTGGAAAAACCTGTTCGGAGAGCAGACACGCTACGTTCTTCTGGGTACCCTCATCTTCATCGTGACTGCGGTTGGGGCGATAGTGATCGGAAGCGTTGCCGGTGTCATCCGGCGAGAGCGAGATGAGGGCTGAGTAGGGCGTCATACCGTCCAGCGACGTCCAAACCGGACCGGGAACCGCCGACGCATACGCAAATTCATGAACGCACCCGGGCACAGTATGATCGTGGCCCGAAGGAAACCCAAACCGTTTCTGACATCACGGGGGAATATTCGGGGGGCGCATGAAAATCCACGACATCCTGCACACGACACATCCGGTCTTCTCGTGCGAGTTCTTCCCACCCAAGACCGAGGAGCAGCAACGCCAGTTGCTCGAGACGATCAGGCGCCTAGGACCCCTATCACCTGCGTACGTGTCCGTAACCTACGGTGCGGGTGGTAGCACGCGTGCCCTCACGATTGACACCGTCAACCGGATCAAGGAAGAGTTCGGCATCGAAGCGATGGCGCACCTGACGTGCGTCGGCGCGTCGCGTGACCACATTCGCGAGACCCTTGACACGCTTGCATCGCACGGTGTTGAAAATGTCATGGCTCTGCGTGGAGACCCACCCAAGGGCACCAAGGACTTCGAACCACCGCCGGATGGGTTCGCACATGCCAGCGACCTGATCGAGTTCATCGGCGAACACTATGACTTCTCGATTGGTGGTGCCTGTTATCCGGAGGGGCACTTTGAGGGGAACACGGGAAAGCGCCAAGATGCCGATATGGATTTGGAGCATCTCTTCAAGAAGGTAAAGGCAGGTGCGAAGTTCCTCGTGACACAGTTGTTCTACGACAACGAGGTCTACTTCCAATTTGTCGAGCGGGCTCGAATGTTCGGCATCGACGTACCAATCATCCCCGGGCTGATGCCGGTGGTGAATGCAGAGAGCATTCCGCGGATCGCGAAGATGTCGGGCGCCTCGTTCCCGGAATCACTGATGCGTGAGGTTCAAGCGCGCGCCACCGATCCGGATGCAGTCGTGGAACTTGCCGTAGCGTTCACCGCGCTTCAGGCGGATGAACTCCTTCGTCACGGCGCGCCAGGGATCCATTTCTACACGTTGAACCGGTCGCCGGCGACGAGTGCCATCGTGAGCGCGCTTCGTCTGATCCGCCCTTGGGAAGTCCACAACTACTCTTAGTCTCCCCAGTACCACCGGACCTGTGGCCCTCGGAGTTCCTCAGGCCGGTTGGGACGCCTGCCACGCAGAAATCGCATCCCAATGCGGTGCCAAGACTGAATACAGGGACTCATATTGGGCGTAGAGTTCCTCATAAGATTTCGTCCATCCATCGGTCGGGGAGACGGTGCCGACGTCAGCAATCGTAGGTGCGTCATCGAGTGAAGAAAGATCACCGGTGGCGCGCATTGCCAGAATTGCCGCACCAAGGGATGATGCCTCCGGAGAGTCGACTAGGGTGAGGTTTCGGTTCAAGACCGAAGCCGTGATTGCCATCCAGAGCGGGGAACGCACGAACCCCCCGGCAATCCTGATCTCACGCGCAGGTCCTGCGACGTCTTCCATCGGCTCGAGGATGGTTCGCATCCTGTAGGCAACCCCCTCGAGCGTTGCGCGGGAAATGTGACGGTGGTCGTGCGAGAGAGAGAGGCCAAACAGGCATCCGCGGGCACGCGCATTCCAGCCCGGGGCACGCTCACCGGCCAAGTACGGCAGAAACAGCAGCCCTCCGGACCCTGCTCCCACCTCGCTCGCCCATTGCGTGAGGTCGTCGAGTGTCGGTTCACGTCCACCCATCGCGCCAGCAACTTGTGCCCATTGCTCACGTAACCAAGCCAGGACAACCCCTGCGTTGTTTATTGCTGCACCGGCAATCCACCGGCCTTCCGCAAGGTAGTAGCACCAAGTTCGCGCAAGGTCATCCGTGACTGGTCGGTCAACCACCGCGCGGACTGCTCCGCTTGTTGCAACCATCGCAACCATCTGTCCGGGTGAAATCACCCCGGTTCCGATAGTCTGAAGGACGCCATCGCCAGCACCGGCAACGATCAGACAGTCGTCCGGAAGACCAACGTGACGCTTCCACGCAACGGGCGCATCCACTGCATGAGTTGGCTCAACCAGTCGCGGGACACGAGCGCGGTCAATGCCGGCGATTTCCAAGAGATCCTCAGCCCAATCTGAGGTGTGCAGGTCGAACAAGCCGGTACCGCTGGCGGTCGATCGCTCGGTTACCAGTTGGCCGGTCCACTGCCTCATCACATATTCCTTGATGCCGCCAAACGTCGCTGCATTCCCGAAGATTTCCGGGCGCGATGAACGCCACCAGCGGATTTTTGCCGGCAGGTACATTGGATGTACCGGGCCACCGGTCCGGTGATACAGCGTGACTGGGTCGTGAGACGCCCGGATGGCGCGAGCCTCGTCGTCCCCCCGGGTATCTGCCCAGATCAGGGCATCATCCAATGCACCACCATTCGCGTCCATCGGCAGTACCGAATGGAGGATCGCGGAAAGCCCGACCGCGCGAACGGAGAACGAGTGATCGCGTGCCCAACGGGCGGCTTCCGCAAGGACCGCGGTTGTGGCATCTGAGACAGTCCCAGGGTTCTGTGCGGCCCACCCCGGCCGAGGTGCAAGCAGCGGATAGGTGCGCGCAGAGACATGCAGTGCTTGGCCATCTCGGTCAAAGACCACCGCCCGCCCTCCGGTCGTGCCGATGTCGACCCCAATGTATGCCGCGATCAGTCCTGCGCTCATCAATACACTCTCCGCGCGACCCCCCGGCCTTAGGACACCCGGGTGCCGGGGCGATTGTATTCGCCGTCAGACTTACCAAAGGACCTTGGTTCTGCCGCGTGGGATCGGCAGAACCCGTGATAAACTCGGGTCAATCCAAAGTTTGTTTATCAACGATGAGACTCTCAGCACGTTCGGATTACGGGGTGCGTGCGGTACTCGACCTAGCGGAACGGATTGGCCAAGGCCCGATCCAGAGTGAGGCGATCGCACGTCGCCAAGGCGTTTCCGAGGCGTTCCTCGATCAGGTGCTGACACTATTGCGCCGGGCCGGTCTTGTCCAGAGCATCCGCGGTCCTCGTGGTGGCCACGTCCTGACGTCGGCTCCAGATCAATTGACGCTTTTGGCAATCCTCGAAGCCGTGGAGGGTGAAGAGTTCCTGCCTTCGATGCCTGACAGTCGGGGACGGGGTTCGGGAACTGACGCCCTCGGTTCCGGCGTGCGAGTCGTGCCAAGTGTGCGAGTGCAGCAGGAAGTGTGGGAACGGGTTCGGACATCCGTGACCGAAATACTGGGTGGGACAACGGTATCCGACCTTCTTGAACGCCAGCAGGCGCTCACGGCGCCCGCTCGGTACTACATCTAGGACGTGGCCATTGATGACTTGGAAGACCGAGCAGGGATGGAGCGTGCGCGAAGTGCCTCAAAGCGGGTTCTGGCCGGCAACGGCCCCGTTTGCCCGACCATGCTCATTCCGGACGTCCGGCTCCGCTACCCCGAGACATGGAAGGTCTTCGTCGCCCATCGCTTGCCTCGCACTCGTTGCATGGCAGGCACACATGAAACGATCGGCCAGCTTGCGTCAATGCTCGGTGGCAACCTTGCCAACCTTCTCGCTGACCTCAACAAATCTGTTACCGGCATCTCGCCAGATGAAGGTCGGTGGCCACTCGGGTCAGTGCCCAGCAAGCACTGACATGATCCCCAAGAACCACGATGGGGCCCAAGCAACGGCGACATTTCCGGTGTTTCCCCGTCGGGGTTCAGCACGTCGGGATTTCCCATGACATCAGCGCATGGGTTGCCGACGACCATTGCCGCATCGGCACTCGAACTCATCGGTCGGACACCACTCGTTCGGCTTAACCGCGTGACATACGTTGGTGGGGCAACCGTTCTCGGTAAGCTCGAAGCAAGAAACCCGGGTGGCAGCATCAAGGACCGCATCGCGCTGGCCATGGTTGAGGAGGCCGAACGCGATGGTTTGATTGCATCTGGCGCGACCATGGTCGAGCCGACCAGTGGGAATACCGGTATCGGGCTTGCACTGGTCTGTGCAATCAAGGGATACAAGCTGATCCTTACGATGCCCGAAGACATGAGCGTCGAGAGGCGTCGCCTGCTCGCGCGGTTCGGTGCCGACGTCCGCTTGACACCTGCCGTTGAAGGGATGGGTGGTGCGGTTTGGCTTGCGACTGAGCTCGCCAAAGAACACGGGTACTTCATGCCCCGTCAGTTCGACAATCCGGCCAACCCTGACGCGCACGAGCGCACTACAGGCCCGGAGATACTTGCTGATGCGTCCGGGCGAGTTGACGCTTTCGTGGCAGGCGTCGGAACCGGTGGCACCATCACTGGCGTTGGGCGGTTCCTCAAGACAACGCTTGGGGTAAGCAGCGTGCAGGTTGTCGCGGTTGAGCCAGCCAAGTCACCGGTCCTCAGCGGTGGACGCTTCCGGCCCCACGGTATCCAGGGTATTGGCGCAAGTTTCGTGCCCGGCATTCTTGACCGATCGATAGTGGACGAGGTTCGGACCGTGAATGACGAGGATGCTACGGCGATGTCGGCCCGGCTTGCGCGCGAAGAGGGCCTGTTGGTCGGCGTTAGTGCAGGTGCAAACGTCCACGCCGCCGTCGAGCTTGCCCGAACGATGAAGCCCGATCAAGTGGTGGTCACTATCCTTTGCGACACGGGCGAACGCTACCTGACGGTGGCAATGTGACACGCCAGGGAGCGTGGCAAAGCCGGAAGCGACTAGTCGTCCTCTACCTACAGACAGCAAACCAGCATGAGAAGGACCGGAACGATGAGCGTGACTGTTTACATCCCGACACCATTTCGCGCACTTACCGGGGGGCAGGCGCGCGTCGAAGTCGATGCCGCAGATGTAGCTAGCCTTCTTGGCGACCTGGAGGCCCGCTATCCGGGCATGCGTGACCGCCTGCGCGATGACGCCGGTTCTTTGCACAAGTTCATCAATGTCTACGTGAACAGTGATGAAATATCCGACCTTGAGGGTGAGGCAACCTTTCTGAAGGGTGGCGATGACGTCAGCATAATCCCGGCGGTGGCGGGTGGCGACATTTTCACGCCCGGACAGATCCAGCGATACAGTCGCCATCTGCTCCTGGACGGTGTCGGTCCTGCCGGTCAACGGAAACTGATGGAGGCACGCGTACTGCTCATTGGCGCAGGTGGCCTCGGTTCGCCCGCAGCGCTATATCTCGCAGCAGCCGGCATCGGCACGATGGGGATTGTCGATTTCGATACGGTTGACTTCTCAAATCTCCAGCGCCAGATCCTGCACTTCACCGACGATGTTGGCAAGTTGAAGGTTGAGAGTGCAGCGGAAACAATCCACGCCATGAACCCGAACATCAAGGTTGAGGCACACAATGCAATCCTCGATTCGAGCAACGCGTTCGGGTTGTTCGAGAAGTACGACTACGTGCTCAACGGGGTGGACAACTTCCCGGCCCGGTACCTTGCCAATGACGCTGCGTACTTGCTTGGCAAGACTTTGATTGACGGCGGCATCAACCAATTTGAAGGCCAGGTGACGGTCTACAAGCCGGGGCACGGGTGCTATCGATGCCTGTTCCCCGCCCCGCCACCAGCTGGCTCGGTTCCGAGTTGTGCCGAAGCCGGTGTCCTCGGTGTTCTCCCTGGCATCGTGGGATCGATGCAGGCACTTGAGACCATCAAGCAGATCCTTGGCATCGGCGAACCGCTGATCGGACGCCTGCTTCTGTTCGATGCATTGTCCATGGAGTTCCGTACCCTGAAACTCCGACGTGACAAGCACTGCCCAGTGTGCGGTGACAACCCGTCGATCACCGAACTGATCGATTACCACGAGTTCTGCGGAGCACCAATCCCGCACGAACTCACCGAACAACGCGACCGCGTTCCCTCAAGCCACTGACGCCCGCGACGTTCGATCCCATGTTGGCCTCCCCCCTGACCCCTGTGTGAGCCGAACCGGTAACGGGGGCGAGGCGCCTGACCTGAACTACTCGTGCATCTCCAAGTGACGTGGCCAGTTTAGCCAGACTGACAATCGTGCGTGCGGTTCACTTCCCCGCCCGAACTGACCAAGTGGCAGGAACATCGCGAATGTCAACCATCAGTATTTCCCGAAGTGATGCCGACGCCGTCATTGCACACGCACGACAGAACGCACCTGACGAGGTGTGCGGCTTGGTCGGCGTGCGTGATGGACGCATCTGCCGTATTACACCCGCCAGGAATGCCTCGCCGACCCCCCGTAACCGCTTCGAGATCGATAGCCGGGATCTTGTCCAGGTTGTCCGCGACGAACGCGACGGTCTCGACGTCGGTTTTTATCACTCGCATCCGTCGTCGCGAGCCTATCCGTCGGCCACAGATATTCACTTCGCGGCTCTATGGCCCGGAGCCCTCCAGGTGATGGTGAGCCTGCGCAACGACCGCAACGGCGAAGGGGTGCCCGAACTTCACGCCTACCGCATCACCGATGACCGTGTCGAGGAAGTGACCCTGATCATAGAGTGACCGGAACCGGTGGCCAACCACGCCGGTCACTCGCCCGAAGCGCATGACTACGAGAGATCGTAGAGGTCTCCGAATTTGGCCTTCAGGTAAGCGAGGTACGGTTCAATCGTGAGGGGCCGTCCGGTTGCCCGAACAATTGTGTCGTTGACATCGTACTTTCGCCCGAGTGCGTGCAAGTTGGTGTGAAGCCAGGCGAGCAAGCTTCCGAACTCCCCGCTTTCGATCTCCGACGGGATCGATGGATGGACTTCGCAAGCCCGGTCAAAGCATTGCGCACTCAGGACGTTGCCAATCGTGTAACCCTGAAACTGTCCGGCGATTGGTGAAGCGAACCAATGGACGTCCTGCATGCACCCATCCTGGTTGCTTGAAGGGGTAATCCCTAGATCATCCTTGAACCGTGCATTCCATGCGTCTGGCAAGTCAGCGACCCGAAGTGATCCATCAAGAAGCGCGAGTTCGAAGTCGAATCGCATCATGATATGCAAGTTATAGGTCATCTCATCCGCCTCAACACGGATGAGTGACGGTTCAACCCGGTTGATTGCCCGGTAGAACTGGTCGGCGCTGACATCTCCGAGTTGCCCGGGAAACGTGGTCTGCAGTCTCGGATAGCCCCACTTCCAGAACCCACGGCTCCGTCCGACAACGTTTTCCCAAAGCCGGGACTGGCTTTCGTGCACACCGGACGACGCGCCGCTGCCCAGTAGGGTCCCGTCGAGACCAGGTGCGACACCCTGCTCGTACATCCCGTGCCCGGCCTCGTGCATCGTCGCAAACAAGCCGAAACGAAGATCGGTCTCCGACAAACGGGTGGTGATGCGGACGTCATTCCGGCTAAAGCTCGTCGTGAATGGGTGGGGCGCGCGATCCTGGCGACCGCGTTCGAAGTCGTACCCGAGCTTCCGGGCGATCATCTCACCGAACTGCCACTGGGTGTCCACCGGATACACGCGGGTGAGGAATGTGTCATCAGGACGCGCCTGGGCAACGATCTGGCGCACCATGGGAACCAGGCGGGCGCGCAGCGAACTGAAAAGCGCGCGGACGGCCTCTACGTCCAGACCCGGCTCGGCTTCATCGACGAAGACGTCCGCGAGATGGTTGGTGCGAGGAAAGAAACCGGCGTACTCGCGGCTGAGTTCGACGGTTCGTTCGAGGATCGGCGTGACCGCCTTCCAGTCATTGGCAGGTCTGGCGACGGTCCATGCCTGATAGGAAGCCGACTGGTGTTCGGCGAACGTCGCCATGAACGATCCCGGCACACGCACCGCCCGGCCATGATCCTGTCGCGCAACTCGCAGGAGGGAAGCTTCGTCACTGTCGCTCGCGAGGGATGCTTCAAAAGATGAGAGGTTGTCGAGCAAGACCCCGATACGGTCGTCGGTGAAGTGCTCATGCGCGAGGCGCGTGAGCGTTGCAAGATGCCGTCCCCTTGGGCCGCCCGACCCGGCCGGAAGATAAGTCATCTGGTCCCAACCCAGAACCGCACTGGCTGCGTGGAGATCATGCACCGTGGCCAAACGTGCAAGGAGCTCGGTGTAATCGGCAGGGTAGCTAACGCTAGTTTGCGGTGTGGTCACCTGAGCATCTCCCTTGACGGAGGGTAGCAAGTTGGGCCGAAGCTGCCGAAACTGGCAAGCGGGTACCATTGCTCCAACGGAGTTCGGATCGCGCGATGACAACTGTTGCAGATGCGGTACGCAGCACGGTCGACCTGACGCCAGAAGAGGCGGAGGCGTACGGGCGTCTCCGTGCCATTTGTCGTGAACTCGGAAGCACGCTTGTCGCGTTCTCGGCCGGGGTGGACAGCACGCTACTTCTCAAAGTGTGCGTTGACGAACTTGGTGACCGGGCAATCGCAGCGACTGCCGTGTCCGAGAGTTATCCGAGCCACGAACTGCAACAAGCAAAGCGTCTCGCGCGCGACATCGGTGTCCGCCTCGTCCTTGTGGAAACCCACGAACTTGCCGACGAGAATTACGCAAGTAACCCAACGAACCGTTGCTTCTACTGCAAGCAGGAACTCTTCACGACGATCTTTCCAGTTGCGAAGGAAGAGGGTCTGGCGACTGTCGTTTACGGTGCGAATTTGGATGACACCGGTGACTACCGGCCGGGCATGCAGGCCGCCAAGACAATGGGCGCGCGGGCGCCGCTGCTTGAGGCAGGTCTCGGGAAGCCTGAAATCCGTGCAATCTCGCGCCACTTGGGTCTGGAGACTTGGGACAAACCCGCGTTCGCCTGCTTGTCATCGCGCATACCTTACGGTGAACGCGTGACGCCCGAGAAACTCGCCCAGATTGATCAGGCCGAAATGGCACTGTACGAGGCTGGTTTCCGCCAGGTACGGGTCCGTCACCACGGGGAACTAGCCCGGATCGAAGTGCCGCCGTCCGACCTGCCCAGGTTCTTCAGTGACGGGATCAACGTGCTAGTCACCTCGCGGCTCAAGGCCATCGGGTTCCGTCATGTCACCCTGGACTTGCAGGGGTACCGGAGTGGAAGCCTCAATGAGGGCCTTTCCGCAGCGATTGCGTCCGCGGGCACCCCGTCAATGAGTGCCAGACGCGTGTTGCCGGTTGTGAACGTCTCTTGACCCTGCCGTCAGTCCGTCAAGGTCACTGACGCCTGACCAAGCGTGCCGAAGTCAACCGTCACCACGTCGCCTTCCGAGACCGGCACCGGAGTGATGCACGTCCCGCTTATCACCACTTCCCCGGCGGACAGGAATGTGCCATGCCTGATCAGTTCATTGGCGAGCCAAGTGAGCGCCACGCATGGGTCGCCGAGAACGTTTGCGCCACTCCCTTCAGCGACCAACTCGCCATTTCGATACGCCGAAACGCGATGGTTGGCCAGTCCATCACGCGACCATCCGTGTTCAGTCCCCGGACCGGCGATGACGAATCCCGCGCACGCGAGGTCAGCGATGAGTTGCGCCTCCCCGGCAACCAAGAAGTCGAGATACCGTGAGTCAGGTATCTCGATTGCGGGGAATGCGTGACCGACGGCAGCCATGACCTCCGCCACCGTCAACGGTCCGGTGGAGGTCGGCTGCAAGTCATGTGCAATGCGGAAGCCAAACTCTGCCTCTGCCACTCGCATCGCATTACCCCGCAGAGAGACGCGGGTTTGATTGCTTTGGAACCGGCTGGCAAGGATGCGCCCGGCCAGGGGCCCGGAAACTCCGATGTGGCGCTGTCCGGCCACACTGGTGGCTGCAATTTTCCAACCGGACGTCGCATCGCCCGACTTGGCGACGACTGCCCGCTGCATCGCATATCCGTCGGCGCGACTCAGTGGTGGTACATGGCCCGCCAGTCCGTCAATTCGCCTCCGCGCACGCCACGCTTCAACCAACAAGGTCGCCGGGTCGGTGGCTATCGGTGGCGTCAAAGGGTCAGCCATGCCGGAGATCATATCGCCCCAAAACGGACGCTGTTCCACTGACCGCTTCGCCCCGGCACCAAGGCGCCCACCCCGCTGGGGGCGAGCGCTGAGCGTACGGATGGCTAGAGCTAACCCCCGGCAACTGCCGGAACAATGCTCACCTCATCACGATCAGCAACTGGTGTCGACTGACCTTCGAGGAACCGGATGTCCTCGCCGTTGACATAGATGTTCACAAAGCGGCGGATATGACCATGTTCGTCATGAAGGCGATCATGGAAGCCCGGAAAATCGGTCTCCAGGGAAGCGAGAACCTCGCTCACGGTCCCGGGTTGCAGGGTCACTTCTGATGCCCCGCCGGCGAGTGCCCGAAGCGGGGTGGGAATGCGTACTTTCACGACCATTACATCAGCCTCATTCAAGCGTGTCGGGGGCAAGCGGGTGTCGGACCTGCGTGGCCAATCACCCGCACGCGCGTATCACTGGGTCGTGGACAGGTAGGCTTCGAATGCATCGAGGTTTGGCTGCACGACCGGCGTCCGTCCGAGGAGGTCGTCCACGGCATCAAGCGTCTTGAGGCCGTTTCCGGTGATGTAGGCGACAACCCGTTCGTCGCGCCCAAACTTGCCTTGTTCGGCCAACTTCTTCAGCACGGCAATGGTCACCCCTGCCGCCGTCTCGGCGAAGATGCCTTCCGTCGAAGCCAACAGCCGCATCGCATCGGCAATCTCAGGATCGGTTGCTTCGGCAACGCTGCCACCGGTTGCGCGGGTGGTCTTCAGGACGTAGTACCCGTCCGCCGGGTTCCCGATTGCCAGCGACTTCGCGATGGTCTTCGGTGCTTTCACCGGCCTGACGGCGTCCCAATTCCGTTCATATGCGTGGGCAACAGGGTTGCACCCTTCGGCCTGGGCACCAGACACCTTGACCGACTTGCCGTTCGTCAATCCGATCTTCGCCAGTTCGTTGAAGCCCTTGGTGATCTTCACCAGAAGCGACCCGGATGCAATCGGGATTACCAGATGGTCCGGAACTTCCCACCCGAGTTGCTCGGCTACTTCAAATGCGAGCGTCTTGGACCCCTCGGAGTAGTAGGGCCGAACATTGATGTTGCAGAACGCCCACCCACGTTGATCGGCGATTTCGGAGCAAAGCCGGTTCACCTCGTCGTAAGTGCCATCGACGGCGATGACATTCGCGCCATAGACCTGCGCGTTCAGGAACTTGGCGCGTTCGGTGTTCTCAGGCAGAAAGACGTATGTCTTTAGCCCCAGACGGACACCCGCAGCAGCGACTGCACTCGCGAGGTTGCCGGTTGAAGCACACGCAAAGGTGTCAAACCCGAATTCCTTCGCCTTGGCAGAAGCAACTGCCACGACACGGTCCTTGAATGAATAGGTTGGGTTGACGGCGTCGTTCTTCAACCAAAGGTTGTTGATACCGAGCGCCTTGCCTAGCCTGGTCGCTCGCACCAGTGGCGTCCAACCGACGCGCCAGTCGATGTCACCCTGACCGTCAAGCGGAAGCAACTCCCGGTATCTCCACATGTTGTCCGGGCCACGGGCAATCGTTTCGCGCGAGACAGTCTCTCGGATGAGGTCGTAGTCGTACTGAACCTCGAGGGGCCCAAAGCAACGACTGCAGACGTGGATTGGTGCGATTTCGTAGGTGTCACCGCATTCGCGACACGCAAGACCATGGATGCGCGTCCGTCCGTCGTTGCCACTCGGACGACCCGCCACCACTGGCGCCACTGTGCTAACCATGGGGTTTATCCCCTCCTGATACCCGGTGTCTCCACCGTTGTCCTTGTCCTTCACGGACCGAACTCATCAAGCACTACCCGGGGGGAACAAAAAACCCCGGGCTTGGGGCCGGGGTACGATGGACGTGCAGCTACTGTCTGCGAGCTCATCTCGTCACTGTTGTCCGGCGTGATACCGAGTGTCTAGTGACCGGAGTTGGCACCTGTCGCGCAACGCGAAAAATCGCATGCGCAGTGGTTGCCGGGTTTCGTCGGGCCGTATCCCTCCACCTCTCTGGATAAGAGCGGTCAGTGCAGTTGTAAAGGTTGCCGAAGTCTAGCAGAGGGACACGCACACTGCAACCGCGGCGACGCGCCCCGGCATTCGGTGACCTCGCCGGTCAGTTGACGACCCGACGTTCTTGGACCATCTCCAGGACAAGTCGGTTCGCGAGGGCAACCGAGTAGTTCTGCCCACGGTCCTGCGGGTACACCTGAAACATGCTGCCAATCCACAGACCGGGCAGCGGGCCCTTCAGTGGCGGGATGTGGGAAGGAAACTCCCGTGTCACTATTGGCTGCGCGTAGGGTGCCCCGAAGATCCACGAGCCACGGATTGATGCCTCGTTGAATGAAGGGACGATGCGCTTGATGGCTGGCACATATTCGGCGAGGACCTCCTCCAGGGACTTGGTGAAGAGTGGATGGTCCATCGGGTGGTAGTTCCCCACGTACACGACATGTCGACCACCGTAGCGCGACGGCGGAACGTAATTCGTGTGCTCGACGACGACGAGGAACGGATAGCCACTGTCATTCACGTTGAGCCAGTAGGTATCTTCCGGCAACAAGGGCTTGTCCAGCGCGAGCACGAGGCAGTGCGCACCAAAGGCCTCGCCCCAGTCGTGCCTTTCACGCCAAGCCTCCGGCAGGTCCGGAACCAGCCGGGCAGTCACGCGTACGGGCAGGGTAGAGACCACAGTGTCGGAGACAATGGTCTGACGCGTTCCCGCCACATCACGAACTGCAACCGACCATCGTCCCCCAGCAATCGGTTGTGCGCCTTCCACATGCGTCCCAAGCCGAACCTCTCCCCCGAGGCGACGGATTTCACCGACCATCCGGTCATAAAGGTCCTGAAAACCGGGTTCTAGAAAACCCAGCGAAAAGCTCCGGCAATATATCCGTGACCAGAACCAAGCGAGTGAGATGTCATCCGCGCGGGAACCAAACTTCGCCCGCAACAGCGGTTCCCAAAGAACGCCAAAGGCCCGGGGGCCCATCATGCGCCTCAACCACGCGCCGGCCGTGTGTCGCTCGAAGTAACCGACCTTCGGCCATGCCTTGAGAAACGCAAGCACCGCTCCCATCCTGATGCGGTCCACGAACGGAAGCGGTGAAAACCCCAGAAGCCCGGGAACGGTGTACGGTCGCCAGTATTTCCCGCCCCACAGCACCGAGTTGACTGGCGAACCCCACCTGACATTCGCAGAAAGCCCCAATTCTTCGATGAGAGCAATGATCGAGGTGTCTGACCGAAAGAGATGGTGATAGAAGCGGTCGAGGAAGGGGCCACCGCCCGGTAAGTCTGGAGCAGGTTGAAAGCCAGATGCCAGACCACCAGCTGTCGGTTCCTTCTCGACGAGGGTGACCCGCTCACCCCTCTGGGCAAGCCGCAGGGCGACCGTCAACCCGAGGGCACCACCGCCCAAGACCGTGGTTGTTGGTCCGTTTGAGTTTGGGTTTGCTGATGTCGCCACTTGAGAAGGGTAACGGAGAACACCCGAGGCCCTGAGGTGCGGACCCGCAACGCGAGTACCATCCAAAGCAACAGTTCGGGGTCGCCATGGGGAGGTCATTGATCATGGACGAGATTGTCGAGAGCGCGGAGCAATCCACTGACTGGCCGTCGGCTGCGGCCAAGATTGTCAAATCCCTCGAGTTGCTCTGCCAAAGCCACTCCCCAGTCGGATGCGAACGCGAAATCGATCCGGTTATCCTCGACCTGATCGGCCCCCTCGCTACCCGCACGTGGCAGGACGGTGCCGGGAACATCCTCGCTCACTTCCGGGGACGGTCTGACAGTGCGCCACTCCACTTGACTGCACACAAGGACGAGTTGGGCCTCATCGTCAAGCGTGTCGAACCGGATGGCCGGCTTCGCGTCCAGAACATGGGTGGCCTCTACCCCTTCAAGTGGGGCGAGGGACTGGTTGACGTGCTTGCGGATGACGGCACCGTTGTCACCGGTGTGTTGTGCTTCGGATCTCTGCACGTCTCGGAGGAGTCGCAGATCGAACGCGTCAAGGCCGGACGTGAGGCCATGATCTGGCGGAACGCGTGGGTTGACTGCAAGCGCTCACGGTTGGAACTCGCATCCATGGGCGTGCATGCCGGGAGCAAGATCGTGCCGGCACGGTCGAGGAAATCGCCGGTTCTGCTCGGAGACTACGTATGCGGCCACGCAATTGACGACAAAGGTGGCATCGCAATCCTGATCGAAATCGCGGAGCGCCTCGCGCACGAGGCGCCACCGCAGGACACCTACCTGATCATCTCAAGCATGGAAGAGATCGGGAGCGGCTCGGCGGCGTTCGCGACCCGAACCCTGCCTGGAGATCGATTGATCGCGGTTGAGATTGTTCCTGCCATGCCGGAATACGACATCGTCAACGATGCGCGGCCAGTGATCCTGTACTCCGATGGTCGGAATGTGTACGACGAACGGGTTGCGAACCGCGCGGCCTTCCTTGCCAAAACCCTTGGGTTTGATGTGCAGCGTGGCGTCCTGAGTTCGTACGGATCAGATGCAAGCATGGCCAAGCAGTCAGGTTCCACGCCGTCGATCGGGTTGTTCGGCTTCCCGACTGAGAACACCCATGGGTACGAGATTGCCCATCTTGGCGGGATGGTCAATTGCCTCAGGATGACCGCGGCTTACACCTACGACGCGTGACCCGGACGGCACACCCGTGGTGGAAATCACGCGGGTGAGGAAATCGTGAACTGCAATGTCCAGGCGGGATAGACAACCGCAGGCGTTTCGTGTTCCGTCAACTGACGGGCGACGTCAATGCCGGAGATGACCCTCTTCCAGAAATCCCGAGCCCCGGTGTTGTGGCGGGTGCCCTGCACGACCCACGGCCCGGCCGTCGCCCGCAGGATTGCGTCGGCTGTTGCACGGCCAATGCCGAGACGCCGATAGCGACGCATCACGAAGAACTCGTCGATTTCGCGCGCGCCAGGGTGGTCGGGTGCGGGCAACGCAATTGCAAATCCCGCCAAGGTCTCCTGTAGCCATTCCTCATCGGTCACCCGGAACAGCCATGCCTCGGCACCCGGTTCGTTCAGGCGACGTTCAAGCGTGGTCGGGTCAAGATACGTGAAACGTCCCGCAAGGTTGACAATCCCGTTTTCAATCTCGCTGAAATCGTACTGATACAACTGTGCGAGGTTGGCCAGTGCAGGCCACAACGTAGACGTAACTGGATCAAGGGTCACGTTCATCACTGACACGAGTCTATATCGACGAGTGGTCGGGCAGGGTTGATGGCCAGCAACCGCAAGCACACCTTGCTTCATTTCCCCCGTTGTGTCTGGGATAGTGCCACGACACTCATGACAGCACTCCGAACATGACAACCGGCGATTGCACGGTCTGGCAGACCAAGGGAACAAGGAACGCATGTCCACCGCGGATCCAGGCACAACTACGACGCAGGTAGACGACGCGCTACACAGTTCCAGTGTGGTCATGAAACCGAACGCGTCGACCGCACGAGTGAACGGCGATGCGGGGGCTTTGCCTACGTCCACCGAAAGTGGTCCATCGTCGCGGAAACTTCGGCTTGACGTGATCAACCTCGCGTGGCCGGTGGTGGTGGAGCAACTGCTGTCGACCGCTGTCGGGATTGCCGACGTCGCGATCGCCGGACGCCTCGGGCCAGCAGCACTTGCCGGGTCAGGCGTAAGCTTGCAGATCCTGTTCATCGCATTCAGCGCCCTGAGTGCATTCGGGATTGGGCCCACGGTCGTCGTCGCCCATGCGACTGGGGCGCGCACTCCGGCAGTGGCCGGCAATGCCCTGCGCCAGGGGATGGTGCTAGGGACAATCTTCAGTCTCCTTCTGAGTGGCGTGGGATGGCTCATCGCCGAACCGCTCATCGCGCTTGCGGGCGGGACTGGGGACGTGGCCGAGGCGGGCGTCACGTTCCTGACAATCAGTCTGGTTGGCATGGTCCCCCTGACACTGCAGTTTGCGATTGGCGGGTCCATGCGCGGGGCCGGCGACAGCCGTACCCCGATGATTTGCGGTGCCCTGGTGAATGTCGTGAATATTGGCGCCGCCTATGCACTGGCGTTTGGCGCGTGGGGCGCACCGGAGATGGGCGTCGCCGGCGTGGCCTGGGGAGCGAATATCTCCCGGGTTGTCGGCGTCCTGTTTCTGTTCGGCACCTTGCTTCTGCGATCCGCACCCGAGGGCATCCGCCTCGGTCCCGGCGCCCCGGCCGGAACGGCGGGATGGATGCCGAATATCAGCACTGGGCGCACCTTCCTGACACTGAGCCTGCCCGCCGTCATCGACCAACTTTCCTTCTCGGTAGTGTTCCTGGTCCTTGGACGCATCCTTCTTTCCATGGGTCCGTTGGTTTTCGCGGCCCAACGGATTGCATTCACCGCCGGTTCCGTGAGTTGGCTGCCGGCGATCGGGTTGCAGATTGCCGTTTCGGCCCTCGTCGGTCAGGCAATCGGCGCGAAAGACCACGGACGCGTCACGGCAGTCAACCGGTTCGCCCAGCAAGTCGTGATCGGGTGGATGATCGTCGTGGCGCTCATCTTCGTGGTTGGCGCGCAACAGATCGCGGGGTTCTTCACCACAGACCCGGACATCATGGCGCAAGCAGCGTGGGGTCTGTATTCGTTCGTCCCATGCTTGCCGATCGTGGGTGTCCTGTTCGTACTTCAGGGGACACTTCGGGGGGCGGGCGACACACAGTTCCCGATGTGGAGTTCCATCGCCACCCAGTGGCTAGTCTTGCTTCCGTGCGCATGGCTTCTCGGGCACGTGTTCGGGTTCGGCATCGTCGGGGCATTCCTCGGGTTCTTGCCGCAATCAATCGTCAACGTGATCGCGCTACGTTGGCGTTTCGGCATGGGCAACTGGCGGTCCAAGGCAGTTCTTGCCCCCGAGGGCCCTGTCATGCCGGCAATCTGAGTATCGGCCCGCTGAAGCTTGGCTCATTGAAGTTCCCGTGAGGCGGCATTGGTGCGACCCGTTTCAAACGAGGTTTCCACGACATTCGCGTACACTTGGTCAGGCACCATCGGGTGTTATTTTCTGAGGACATCGGGGGTCCGGCCGTCAGACATCAGGCCGACCATACGAGCCTGCACGTAGCATTCGACTGCCCGGCGGCTCCGCGGACCAACTCCACAGTGCCAAGCATCTGGACCCCCGAAGACAGTAGTGCTTGATCACGACACAGTTCGGGAACAAGTGCCTTTGGCAAGCAACCACAACGGAGAAGGTCTGGCCCTCGGCTCCGGTGTCGCGGTGAATGATCCAGCACCTGAACCGCTCCCGAACCGATGGGCACTGGGTGGGATGGTTGCTGACCGTGCGCTTCGAGGCGACGTGATCAGGCTTGCGTGGCCTGTGGTCGTTGAGCAGTTGCTGGCAACAAGCGTTGGCCTCGTGGACGTGGCCGTGATAGGTCGCCTTGGATCGGTATCGCTGGCCGGATCGGGGCTTGGTCTCCAGATCATCATGGTCGCGATCAGCGCGCTGAGTGCCTTCGGGATCGGGACAACGATCCTCGTGGCCCAGGCGACCGGGCGACGCGACCCGTTGGGTTCGGCGACCGCTCTCCGGCAAGGTCTGACCCTGGGCACGGCATTGAGTGTCGCACTCACGATTGCCGGATTACTCGTTGCCGCTCCCCTGATGGCCTTTCTCGGAGGTACCGGTGAAGTTGCGTCGGTAGGCACCCTCTTCCTTGAGGTATCCCTCCTGGGCATGGTTCCCCTGACCCTGCAGTTCACCATCGGCGGTGCGATGCGCGGTGCCGGAAATAGCCGAACGCCGATGGTCGCGGGCGCCCTCGTCAACGTGATCAATATCTTTTGCGCCTACGGTCTTGCGTTCGGTGAGTTCGGCTTGCCGAACCTGGGCATTGCCGGTCCGGCAATGGCCGCAAACATCGCGCGCGTGGTTGGCGTGATCTACCTGCTTGGCGTGCTCACATTGGCGTCCGCTCCCATCGGCCTTCGGCTTGGCCGTTTGGCACCGGTTGGAGTTTCGGGTTGGTGGCCGTCCGCTGCGCTGACCCGTCAATTCGTCGTGCTAAGCCTTCCGTCGGTGGTGGAACAACTTTCCTTTTCGTTCCTGTTTCTGGTGATGGGGCATCTGTTGCTCACGCTTGGCGCAACGGTCTTTGCGGCCCAGCGGATCACATTCAGCGCCGGTGGTGTCACTTGGCTCCCGGCCATTGGTCTGGCGACCGCGACGACTGCCCTAGTGGGGCAGGCCATCGGCGCGAAGGATTTCGACCGCGTGCGCGCGGTGACGCGGTTCTCCCGGTTGCTCGGCGTGATCTGGATGACCGGCATCGGCGTCATCTTTGGGATCACCGCGCGCCTGATCGCAGGGGCATTCACGGCGGACGAGGTCATTGTGGAAGCGGCGACGGGTGGCCTCTATGCTTTCGTTCCGGCGCTGCCGCTATTCGCGTTCAACATGATCACCTCGGGCGCACTGCGAGGAACCGGAGACACCACGTTCCCGATGATCAACCAAGTCACTACCACCTGGCTCGTCACGATGCCGTGCGTCTGGATCTTCTCGACGTACCTGCAATGGGGATTGACGGGCGCGTGCCTCGCGTTCGCAGTGTCCTCATCAATCAACTGCGTCGTGCTGTCCTACCGGTTCGGGCGTGAACCCTGGCGCACGCCCAAAGCCACACCGGGGAACACCTCCGCGGTACTCATGCACGTGGGCGAGTGACGTGCGAGAGACCAGCAATTCGCGCCGGGAGGCCTGCGTTGGACACTACCCTGCGACCCTCAAGACACCTTCAGGAACGGATCCGCGCGGTAAACGCCGCAAATGGATGGAGCGCCCCGACGAGTGTCGGTGAATGGCGCGAGATAATCGCCCGGCTTGCACTTGCGAACACCGAGGTTGCCGAAGCCATTGAGGTCGTGCGACGCAAGCCACTCGACCGCGCACATCTTGCCGAAGAACTGGCCGACATCGTGATCCGGTTGTTCGATCTTGGCGAGGGGCTAGCGTTCGAGGTCCTGGCCCGTGATGCCAACGGCATGAACCCAACGACGCCCGAACTGGATGCAATCAGCGTCAGCGACCACACGGACACGACTGGCCTGGTGGTTGCGTTGGGCATCATTGGGGCGAGGATCGCGCAACCCATACCGGCCTTCACGGCACCTGAACGCGTGCCGCCGGTCTCGGCACTCGCCCAGGACATCGGCGTCGCTTGCCTGCTGACGATCAGACTTTCGGGTCACCTTGGGATCAACATTCGCGACGCCGTCGAAGCCAAGATCGCGCGCAATGCCTCACGTGGTTACCACCACGGTGGCAAGGCGATCTGAGGCGGAGTGGTCGATGGCTTGAGGCGTCCCCGTCCGACTGCGGTCAAGTCAGAAGAGAAGTGGCGCAGATGTGCAGGAAGCCAATGCCGGGGAACCCGACAGCAATCGAACCCTTCCACGAGGAAGCGGCATGAATTTCAGGCCGGCATCAGTGCGCGCCGTTAGCACGTCCTGCAGACCCCTAAAACCCCGGAAGGGGACTGAAACATGCAAAGCCGACGTCCGCGGGCTCTAGTGCGTGCACAAGTGGTCTCTCGGAAGCCCCGCGAGTTTCGCAAGTCAACTGGTGACCCAGAACCCGCACATCGTGTTCGAACTCTTTGTGTGACCACGCAGGGTCGGCGGGTCTGGCAAGCAACGATCACCACGCGTTGCTCGCGTCCCTCTGGACACTTGCGGTAGCAGAACCACTGGTGCAATCAAGGAAGCCCGCGAACCGGAGGCATCCCTGCGCACCAAATGAGTGCTGGCGGGCAACGAGACGACCCGCCGCGGTCGACACGCAAGTAGGCGCAGTCTCGCGAGCGGTGGTTACGCGACCAAGACTCGTCCCCGGTGAATGCCGGTAGGTTCACCCCCGGTCATCGCCAAGGCACCGTTCACGATGACCGTGTCGATGCCAGTCGCGTACTGGTGCGGATCCGTGAACGTTGCGTGATCGGTCACGGTTCCGGGATCCAAAATCGCCAGGTCTGCGACCAGACCGGTCCGGATCCAACCGCGGTCCCGCATGCCCAGGCGCGTTGCGACCTTGCCGCTCATCCGGTGCACCGCGTCCTCCAAGGTGAGTACCCCAAGTTCGCGCACATACCGCCCAAGCACCCGCGCCGTCGCACCGTAGTTGCGTGGATGCGGGCGACCGACCCCGGTAGGTCCGCCGACCGTCAGGGCCGAACCATCCGACCCAACCATGATCCGCGGATGACGGAGGAAAACCTGCATGTCCTCTTCAGTCCGGTAAAAGAAGATCACTTGCATGCGTCCCTCATCGTCACGCATCAGGTCGAGTGCCGCATCAATCGGCGCAACGCCACGGATGGAAGCAAGTTCGGCGAAATTCATTCCCTCGGCGTGCGCCCACTCCGGGTTCTCGACCCGACTGATAAGCAACCGGTCCCAATGCCAAGGCCAACCGGCGAGAAGGCCGTTCGCCTCCATGTCTTCACGGATGCGGGCACGGGTGGCCGGATCCTTGATCCGCGCGACGGTTTCCAGTCGGCCCCCGGACTGTGCCCACCATGGCAGGCACTGCGAGAAACCGGAACTTGACGCCGCGTACGGGTAGACGTCGCCCGTCACGTCAAGCCCGGCGACGGCAACCGCGTGCAGTTCGTCCATCACCTCAGTGGCCGACCCCCATCGCCGGGGATCGTTCACGGCCATGTGTGCGAGATGCACTGGAACGCCGGCGCGTTGCCCAATCTCGAACGCCTCGCGCATGCCGATCGGACCCGCAACCGTGTCCCCACGGGTGTGCGTGCAGTAGAGGCGACCGTGATATCTCGCCAGGGTCTTGCACAGGTTCACGACCTCGTCGGTATCGCCGTAGGCACTGGGAGGCAAGGTCAGTCCCGTCGACAGGCCGAAGGCACCTTCGTCAAGTGCGCGAGCGAGTACGCGACCCATCTCGTCCTGTTCCTCGGTCGTTGCCGGCCGTTCATCGAAACCAAGCACTGCACCGCGGATCGCACTGTGGCCAACGAGTGGGGCGAGGTTGATGCCGATCCCCTGGGAGTTCAGGGTCTCGCGGTACCCGTGCAGGCTATCCCAACCCCATGGAACCTCCCCGGCAATTGCAAACAGCGATTCCCTCAAGACCTGGGCACGGGCGGGATCGTGCGCGACCGGGTACGGGGTCATGCCACAGTTGCCAACGACGTCGGTGGTGACCCCTTGGCGAAGTTTGCTCCACCCGCGCGCGTCGGCACGGACGGTCAGGTCGGAGTGGGTGTGCATGTCGATGAAGCCCGGCGTGACGACCTTGCCGGTTGCGTTGACGACCGTTCCCGCAGTCGCACCGTTCAGGTTGCCGACTGCGACGATCCGGTCGCCCTGCACGGCAACATCTGCCGGATACGCGGGCGCGCCCGTGCCGTC
>SXGU01117085.1_pt1 | contig 40481 bp, 29 predicted proteins | sample 3174531 | NCBI WGS metagenome assembly SXGU01 (sample SAMN11356863, study PRJNA531348) | freshwater metagenome | isolation source: freshwater sample F1-140 | place: China: Fuxian Lake, Yuxi | collected 2017-12-25 | reverse complement strand
CGAACACCGGGCCGAACTCCACGTCGAACCGCTCGGTCGACGGGCGGTACACGCGGGTGCCCACCACGTCGGAGGGCAGCAGGTCGGGGGTGACCTGGATGCGGGTGACCGTGCCGCCGAGGGTCTTCGCCAACGTGCTCACGGTGAGGGTCTTGCCCAGGCCGGGCACACCCTCGAGCAGGCAGTGTCCGCCGGCCAGCAGCGCCACGAGCACGCGCTCGAGCACGCGGTCCTGGCCGACGATCACGCGGCGCAGCTCGGCGAGCAGTTGCTGCAGTTGGTCACCGGCGAGTGCCCAGTCGGTGACGTCACTCTGGTGGGTGGAGGCGGTGTGGGTGGTGTCGATCACGGTCACGGGTTCTGGTCCTCGTTCGAGTCAGGGTTCTGGTCGCTGCCGCCGGGGATCTCGCCGCCGAACAGTTCGTCGAGCAGGTCCTGCAGTTCCGCCGGCATGTCGCTGCCGCTCAGCAGTTCGTCGAGCAGTTCGTCGAGACCGGGCAGTTCGTCGAGGCCGGGCAGCTGGTCGAGGCTCGGGATGTCACCCAGGCCGGGAATGCTGCCGAGGCCGCCGCCGCCCTCGGGTGCGGGCACGGTCGGCGCGTCGGCACCGCCGTTGGCCTGCACCTCGTCGAACAGGCTCTGGAAGTCGGGCACCGGCACGGCGAAGCCGACGCCGTCGTTGCCGCCGCTCATGCTGGCGATGGCGGTGTTGATGCCGATCACCTTGCCCTCGGCGTCGGCCAGCGGGCCGCCCGAGTTGCCCGGGTTGATCGGGGCGTCGGTCTGGATGAGGCCGGTGAGCACACCGTTCTCGGTCTCGAGTTCACGGTCGAGGCCGCTGATGATGCCGGCGGTGACGCTGGCCTGGTAGCCGAACGGGCTGCCGAGTGCGATGGCCGGCTCACCGACTTCCACGCTGTCGGGTTCGGCGATCGGTGCGGCGACGAGGTTCTCGGCGTTGTCGACGCTGACGATGGCGAGGTCCTTCTCGGGTGCACGTGCGATGACGCGGCCCGGCAACGCTCGTCCGTCGGCGAGCTTCACGCTCACCTCGTCGTCGTTGGCCACGACGTGGTGGGCGGTGAGGATGAGGCCGCTCGCGTCGTAGATGACGCCCGAGCCGAGACCCATGCTCACGTCGATCTGCACCACGGCCGGGCCGAGCGCGCGGGCGACCGCGGCGGGATCGCTGGCACCGTTCGAGGACGGGGTGAGCGTGGGCGTGGTGAGTCCGCTGGTGCCGTTGTCGTCACCGTTCAGGGCCCACGCCACACCGGTGGCGGCCAGCACGGCCACGACGGTGGCAGCGATCCACTTGCGGCCGCGGCGCCGTTGGTCGACCGGTTCCGCCACCGGCAGGGTGTACTGCGTGGTGGCATTGACCGTGCGCGGCATCGCATCGGTCACGTCCGCCATCGCGTCGTACGGCGTGGCGGTCGCGATCGGCGGCACGAACGTGCTCGGGTCGGGTGGCGGCAGGAGGTCCGCGACGGGCGGGGCGGCGGGCAGGTCGCGCCAGCTGCGGCGGGGGATCTGCGGTGTCGAACGGTCGTCGAGCAGGGTCATGGGAGCTTCCTCGTGAACGGGGGTCGGGGAGATGATGCGGGAGCGCGTGTAAAGCGGGCGTCAAACGCCGACGGGCTGGTCGACGGCAGCGGCCCACGGGCGAGCGACGGGATGCAGCCGATCGGCGCCCACCACGTCGCGGTCGTTCGCCGCGGCGCTCGTCGGGAGCCACACGGTGAACGTGGTGCCGAGACCTTCGTCGCTCTCGATCGTCACCACGCCGCCCTGTGCCTCCACCAGTTGACGGGTGATGGTGAGGCCGAGGCCGCGTTGCTCGCCACCGCGGTCGCGATCGCGGTCGTGTCGGCCGCGCCAGCCACGCTCGAACACGTGGGCATGGTGACGGCGGGCGATGCCCGGCCCCTCGTCGGTGACGGCGGCCCACGCCCAGTCGTCGAACTGGCCGGCGGTGATGGTGATGGTGCTGCCGCCCGGTGCAAGCCGCACCGCGTTGGCGGTGAGGTTGCCCAGGGCGGTGCGCACGGCGGCGCGATCGCCTTCGGGGATCGGAAGGCGCGGCGGCGCACTGGTGCGCAGGTGGATGCTGCGGGCGCGTGCCGGACCGGTGTGTTCCGCTGCCACTGCGCGGCACTCGGCGGCGAGATCGAGACCGTCCTTGGTGGACACCTGGAGACTGCCGTGATCGGCGAGATCATCGACGGTGCGCCGCATGCGGTCGGCGGCGCGGCGTGCCGCATCGATGAGGTGCTTGGTGTCGTCGTCGAGCGTCGGGTCGTCGGCGGCGAGTTCCAGGTTGGTGCCCGCCACGGCGAGCGGTGTGCGCAGCTCGTGGATCACCTCGTCGAGCCGGCGGCGCCGCTCGCGCTCGTCGGCCTCGGCGCGGGCCATCGCCTCGTCGACCGGACCCATCAGCCGGGCCGACACCACCCACGCCACCGCCACGCTCGGGATGATGGATGCGGCGAGGGCCACCAGCATCCAGCCGAGCGCTCCGCTGCGTGCGTCGTCGGCCGCGCGGTCGTCGGGCCGGTCGGTCACCACCAGCACGGGCACGCCGTTCACCTGCGCGGCGCCGACCTGCGCGACGGCCTTCGGGTCCTCGGCGCGCCACGACGCCAATGCCGCGGTGGCGGCGCCGACGAGCAGCATGATCGTCACGGTCGACAGGGTGATGCCGACGGCGAGACGCGTTCGTACCGTGTTGCGCTGCATGGTGGTCACGCGAGTTGCAGCTCGCGCCAGCGGTAGCCGCGCCCCGGCAGCGTCTCGATCGCGTCGGGCGCGCCGGCGTCGGCCAGCTTCTTGCGGAGGTTGCTGAGGGTGACCCGCACGGTGTTGGTGAACGGGTCAGCGTGTTCGTCCCACACGTGCTCGAGCAGCTTCTCGGCGCTGTGCACGTCATGCGGATGGAGGAGGAACCAGCGAAGGAGCGCGAACTCCTTCGCCGTGAGGTCGGTTGTCACGCCGTGCACGCGCACCTCGTGCCGGCCGGCATCGAGTTCGATGCCGTTGCGCTCGACCACGGCGCTCGACACGGTGGTGTCGCGCCGCAGCAGGGCCCGCACCCGGGCGCTCAGTTCGCCGAGTGCGAACGGCTTCACCAGGTAGTCGTCGGCACCGTGGTCGAGGCCCAGGATGCGGTCGTCCACGCTGCCGCGAGCGGTGAGCATGATGATGCGCGGCACCGGCGCGTCGTCGGCGACGGGCATCGCCAGGATCTGGCGGCACACATCGAGCCCGTCGGTGTCGGGCAGGTTCAGGTCGAGGCACACGAGGTCGTACGGGGTGATGACGACACGGTCGAGTGCGGCCGTGCCGTCGGCGGCGACGTCGACGGCGTACCCGTCGCGTCGGAGGCTGATGGCGATGGCGGAGGCGAGATCGGGCTCGTCCTCGACGACGAGGATGCGCATCACGCCACCTGCGGGCTGGGGGGAAGTTGAACGGGGAACATCGAAGTGATCGCAGTGTCGGACGAGGACACGGTGACACGGGTTCCCCGGGGCGCGGGCCGCGCCTTCAGCGGGACTTCAGGATGTGCGGCAGCGCCGGGTCAGCGGGTGCCGAAGTACTCGTTGTCGACCTCGAAGCTGGTGGTGTAGACCACCAGTCCCTCGATGCCGCCCTCGGGCACCACGAAACAGGCGACGCCTGCCACGGTGCCACCGGTGAACACGTCGCTGAACAGATCGACCTCACCGGGCACCACACCGCACTCGCGTGAGAGCGACACGTTGGTGGTGCTGACGGCGCTGGTGCTGGCCGTGAGCGCCACGTCGCTGCCGCTGCCGGTGAACGTGTACGCCACGTCGACACCGACGAAGCGGAAGCCGGCGGGCGGCGGCGAGTTGAACTGGTTCTCGGCGAGCACCAGATCGGTGATGTCGCGGGCACCACCGGTGACGGCGAACTGCCAGCCACTTCCCACGTCGGTGGGCGTGTTCAGCGGGATGGGCGACGTGCGGGCCTCGAAGGCCTGGGCGCGCGGCTGCGGACCCGACAGTGCGGGCATCGCAGTGGGCGCAGTGGCGGTGGCTGCGGTGAGGAACACGTCGTCGCCACCGAAGAAGTCGCCGTTGGCGTACAGCATCAGTTCGGGGATGTCGCTGGGCGACGTGATGAAGCACAGGTTGCCGGTCAACACGCCACCGGCGAAGTAGTCGCCGAACCGCTCGAGCTCGTCGGGCGTGACGCCGCAGTCCTCGTCGAGTTCCACCTTGCCGGCGCCGACGGCCTGCACCGTGGGCTCGAAGCCGAAGCGCGGCTCCTCGAGGCCGTAGTAGCCGAGCGACACCTTCACCAACGTGAAGGTCTTGCCGGCGGGCGGTGGGTCGTTGAACTCGTTCTCCTGGGCGATGATCGCGGTCGCGTCGGGCACCACCTCCAGCACCTGGAGGCGCCAGCCACCGCCGATGTCGGCGAGCAGCCCGGGCGCGACGGGGTTGTCGACGGTGCCACGCTCACCCGCAGGTGCGCCGTCGACCTCGTCGGCGTCGGGCTCGGGCGGTGACGTCTCCGGTGGCGCGGTCTCCTCCGGCTCGCCAGTCGTGGTCTCCGTCGCGTCGGTCTCCTCGGTCACCGGGTCGGTGACGTCGACGGAGGCCGCGGTGGTGCTGTTCGGCGCGCTCGTGTCGGGATCGTCGTTGCCGCCCGCGCCGATGCCGATCGCCGCGCCGATGAGCACCACGACCGCGACGATCCAGCCCCATGCCGGCACCTTGGCGATCTTCTTCTTGAACCACGGCTCGTTGCCCTCGACCACCGAGGTGCGCTCGACGACCTCGTTGATCGGCGTGGAGCCGGGGGTGGGCGGTTCGGGCGGCGGGAACTGCGGCGGGGGGAGGTCGCTCATGCGCGAACCGTACCCCCCGCCGGCACCCGTTCAGCGGACGACGCGGCGGCGTGTGGCCGTGCGGGTCATGGCGGCGCCGAGCCCGAGGATCGCGAGGATGAACCAGAGGATGCGGGTCGTGTCGAAGCCCGTGCCGGGCAACGTGGTGGGCGGGCGAGAACCGCCGGTGGTGATGAGCACCGTCGCCTGGTCGGTGGCGCTCACGTCGGGCGCGAGCACCGCGTTGGCGATGGGGTCGAGCGGTGTGCCCACGGCGGTGACGGTGTTCACCGTGTCGACGGTGACCGTGGTGGTGCACTCGAAGACCCACACCTCGGCGCCACCCGTCTCGAAGATGTCGCCTTCGCCGGTGAGGAGCGCGTTGCCGTCGTCGCCGGAGATGTACTGCATGTCGGCGCACTTGTCGTCGGTGACGCGGCTCATCACGTCGCGCAGCGGCACGTTCCCGGTGTTGCGCACCTCGTAGGTGTACGTCACGGGTCCACCGCCCTGCGGCACCTCGGCGACCGATGCGGTCTTGGTGACGGAGATGCCGGCGTCGAACGGTGCCACCACGGCGCCGTCGAAGTCGGTGACCAACCCGCCGAGTACGTCGGTGCCCTGCACGCCGGCGATGTCGATGGTGAGCGCGTTGATCACACCCGCGCACGTGTAGTTCCAGACCTCGTCGATCGCGAGGATGTCGTTGTCGTCGACGTCACCGGACACGTAGACGGGGGAGGTGCACGACGGGTTGGCCGGCGTGCTCACGTCGGCGAGCGCGATCTGATCGAGCACGTCGTTCACCGGATCGGTGCCGGCGTTGGACACCGCGAACGTGTAGGTGACGGTGCTGCCGCGCAGCACGAGTTCGTCGCTCACCGACTTGTCGAGCCGGATGTCGGTGCCGAACACCTCCACGGTGGCGGTGGTGTCGTCGAAGTACAGGTTGCCCAGACCTCCTGCCGCCAGGACGGCCGCGGTGTTCGTGACCGGCGACGGGCCGAACAACTGCATCGTGCACGTGTACGTCCACACCTCGCTGAGGTCGACCACACCGTCGCTGTTGGCGTCGCCACTGACGAACGCGACCGGCGAGCACAGGTCGTCGACCACGCCGACGATGACCACGGGAGTGTCGCCCGACGCACGCACGCGGTACGTGTAGGTGACGTCGTCACCCTCACGGACCAGCGCCTCGGACGCCGTCTTGGTGATCGACACCGCGGGCGCGATGACCGTGGTGGTGGCCGTGTCGGTGTCGGTGACGTTCGCGTCGGGGCGCAATGTGTTGGCGAGTACGGGCGTGCCCGTGACGGTGCCGGTGTTGGTGACCACCGCGGGCTGTGTGGGGTTGTTCGCCGGCACGCCGTCGGCCTTCGTGAGGCGATCGGTCTGCACGCACTCGTACACCCACACCTCGTCGACGTCGAGGCGTGTGTCGCCGTCGCTGTCACCGGTGACGAACGTGGGCGAGGCGCACACGTCGTCGCTCAGTGTCACGTCGGCGAGGGGGAGTGTGCCGTCGTTGGTGACCGTGTACTCGTAGACCGCCGGCGCCCGCAGCGGTACGTCGGGCCCGGCGATCGCCGTGGCGTTCAGATCGAGCACCACGGGCCGCAGTGAGTCCTTCACCACGGTGATGCCGGTGGTCTCGAGGTCGACGTTCGCAGTGGCGAGTCGGGTGATCGCGGTGGCGGTGCCGTCGATCAACATCGTCACCCCGGCGATGTTGATGCCGTGGTTGTCGGCGTCGATGGCGGTGGCGCACGAGTACGTCCACGCCTCGGCCGGTGAGAGCACCTGGTCGTCACCGGTGTCGCCGCTCACGTACGCCGGGTTCGCGCACACGGCCTGTGGCGAGAGGTTGTCGACCACCAGGTTCGCTCGGGTGCGAGGTGCCTGCGGCACGAGTGCGACGGCGCCGGTGTTCGTGACTGCGTACGTGTACGTGGCGGTGTCGCCCGCAAGCGCCACTTCGATGTCGACCGACTTCGACAGGTCGAGATCGGCCTCCACGAACGTGACGGTCGCATCGTCGCTCGCGGTGACGGCGGGGTTCGGCGTGCCGAGCCCGGCGAGCACCGGGGTGCCCTGCACCGTGGCCACGTTGACGAGGTCGCCCGTCACCGTGGTGGTGCACGTGTACGTCCAGGTCTCGGTGGGGTCGAGGAGTGTGTCGTTGTCGGTGTCGCCCGTGGGGCCGCTGACCGGGCTGCAATCGGGGTCGGTCACGGTGACCGAGCCGAGCGGCACGTTGCTGGGGTTCGTGACCACCATGCGGTAGTCGACGGCGCCGCTGCCGCCCACCAGTTGCACGCTGTCGGCGAATGCCCCGCCGCCCGCGGCGCGCACGGTCTTGTCGATCGCGATCACCGGCACCACCACCGTGATGCTGTCGTTGTCGGTGGCGGTCACTTCCACCTGGTTCGGCGCGATCGCGTCGACGACGGCGGTGTTGGTGATGCCGACCGGCGCGTCATCGGTGCCGGCGGTGATGTTGCGCGTGCACGTGTAGGTCCACGTCTCGGTGGTCTGCAGCACGGCGTCGTTGTTGGTGTCGCCGCTCTGCAGGGTGACGGGTGCGCACTTGTCGTCGTGCACGGTGACGCTGCTGAGGTGCGCGTTGCCCGGGTTGGTGACGACGAACGTGGACACGACCTGTGCGGGCGGGGTGAGATCGCCGCGCACGAGCGTGGGACTGTCGGTCTTCGTGATCGCGATGTCCGGCGCGTAGTCGAAGCTGTTGCGCAGCGTGCACGTGACGATGTCCTGCGATGCCACCGACAACGAGAACGAACCGGCGAACGTGTTCTCCACGACGGTGACGTTGCCATCGATGTCACGCAGCTCACACCGGTAGTCGACCGGTGTGTAGGGCGCGCCGGTCTGTTCGGTGACGGTGACCTGCGAGGTGGCCTCGGGCGGGTTCGGCTCCCACTGGAACTGCACGAACCCGTTCACGTCGGTGCCGCGGGTGACCGGGCCGACGGGCAGGCCGGCCTGCGGCAGGATCCACTCGTACGGCGGCGCACCGCCCCCGACGATCGTGGGCTCGAGGGTGACGTCCCAGCCGGCGATCGGCTCGTAGTCGGTGGACCCGGGGGTCTGCGCGAGCTTGCGGATGGTGAACGACGGCGCACACAGCTCGGTGACCACGCCACGCAGCGCGGCACCGAGTTGTTGGAAGTCCTCCACCAGGGTGACGTCGGTGGTGGTGATGTCGAACTGCCCGATCGTGGTGGCCACGTTCGGACCCGAGACGGCCTTCAGGCGGTTCACGCTCGCCGAGTTGCCAGTGACCGCGTTGCCCACGCCGACGGCGAGGATGCGGCTGCCGCCGGTCTTCGCGGCGTCGGCCTCTTCGACCGCTCGGTTGAGCGCCAGGGTCTGTGCGGCGCCGCTGCTCATGTTGAAGCGAACGTTCGGCGGTTGCTTGCCGGCCACGTAGAACGGGTCGCCGGGCTGGTCGCTGTCGACCGCCGTGGGGTCGCCGTCGGTGATGAACACGATCAGGTCGCTGGGGCTGCGCCCCGCCTGGTCGAGCGCCTGGTCCCAGTTGGTGTACTGGGTGGACGACGTGGAACCGGCGCGGTAGCTGCTGGTGCTGTTCACGTTGCCGCCGCGGAACTCGTACGGCGTGACGCCGCTCTGGATGGGCGGCTTCGGGTTGTAGTACTTGTTGATCGCCACGCGGTGCACGCCGCCCGAGGCGAGCGAGTCGGTGGTGACGAGGGCACCGGACGGTGCGGTCTCGCGAGCGACGGTGCCGAAGTCGATCACCCGTGCGGTGGAGTTGGTGTCCTTCAAGGCGGTGAGGAACGCATCGGCGGCGTCGCGCACGTCGTCGACGGCGTTGGAGCTCTGGATGGAGCCGCTCGCGTCGAGCACGAGCGTGATGTCGAGACCGCAGGCCTCTTCCACGGGTGGATTCGTCACGGCGAGCGGCACCGGGCGGAACGCGGCCTGTGCGCCGGGTGTGATGCCGGCGGCGCCGACGCCGAGCACCAGGAGGGGTACCACGAACAGACGTCGGGAGGTGAAACCGCTGCGCCGCATGCGCAAAGACTACTCGGAGTGGTGAATTTGTCACGCGGAGGAAGCGACATCCCCCATACCTGACGAACCAGGCTCGAGTGCTGAATTCGGATTCACTTCCTGTGTCGGTTCGCCGACAGACGAGCCACGACCTTCGTCGCACAGTGAGCCATCGCTCGGTCATGAGCGCGGCGCGGGAGGCCACTGATGATCACCAACTCGAGCTTCGACCGGTCGGAACCCGAGGAACTGCACGACGACTCGGAGGTGGCGACGCGGGAGGTCACCTTCCTCCAGCGCCGGCGGCGGCCGGTGGTGTACGCCGCGCCGGCGGTGGTGTCGCTGTGGGGTGATCGATTCGTGGCGGCGCTGTCGTACGGCGAGCACCAGCGGGTCACCCCGGCGTAACCGTCGGCATCGGCAACTCCGTCACACCCGTGTGGTGTGATTGCGTTCCGGTGAGGTGGCAGCCGCCGCACCACCGCCTCGCAGCCCCCGGAGTCCCGTATGCGCATCCTTCACACCAGCGACTGGCATCTCGGTCGCAACTTCGGCCCGGTCTCGTTGCTCGACGACCAGGCGGCGTTCGTCGACTGGGTGGTGGCGTTGTGTGCTGCCGAGTCGGTCGATCTGGTGGTGGTGGCCGGCGACGTGTACGACCGGGCCATTCCGCCCACCGAGGCCGTGGTGCTGTTCCGTGACGCGTTGGTGCGGCTGCAGGCGGCCGGTCACGTGGTGGCCGTCATCACCGGCAACCACGACGGTGCCGACCGTGTGGCCGCGTACGACGAACTGATGGACGCCAGCCGTGTGTACGTGCGCGGCGGATACGCCAAGGTGGGCGAGGTCATCGCACTCGAGTTCGCCGACGGTCCGCTCGACCTGGTGATGCTGCCGTTCCTCGATCCACAGGCCGCGCCCGACTCGTTGGCCGCTGCGGCGGGCGACGACAGCGACGACGCGTACGAGCGCCGCTTGCGGCGCACCCACCACTCGGTGCTGGCCGCTGCCGTCGAGGCCACGGCGGCGCAGCGGCGCGGTGTTCGTTCGGTCGCCGTGTCGCACGCGTTCGTCGCCGGCGGTGAGACCAGCGACTCCGAGCGGCAGCTCTCGGTCGGCGGTTCGGGCACGGTCGACGTGGCGGTCTTCGCACCCTTCTCGTACACGGCGCTCGGTCACCTGCACCGTCCGCAACACGTGTCGCCGACGGTGCGCTACTCCGGCACGCCGCTCGCATACTCGTTCTCCGAGGCGCACACGAAGTCCGTCACGCTCGTCGACATGGCCGCCGACGGCGCGTGCAGCACTCGCGAGGTGGAGGTGCCCGTCGGTCGTCCCGTGCTCACCGTCGAGGGCACCATCGACGAGCTGCTGCGCCACGAGCCCACCTCGGCCGAGCGCAACTCCCTGGTGCGGGCCATCATCACCGATCCGGGCGTGGTGCTCGACGCGAAGCCGAAGCTCAGCCAGGTGTACCCGCACGTGGTGGAGATCGTGCTGCGTCCACCGGTGGGTGTCGGCGGTGCCAGCGGCGCGGTGGTCGACCGGCGGGCGGTGACGGCCACCGATGCGGCCGACGCGTTCTGGGTGGCATCCACGGGTGGCCCGCCCACACCCGAGCAGGCCGAGCTGTTGCACCAGGCCATCGCCGTCGCCGAAGGGAAGGTGGCCTGATGCGTCCGCTGCGGCTCGAGTTCCAGGCGTTCGGTTCGTACCCGGGCAAGGAGGTCGTCGACTTCGAGGTGCTCGCCGAGCGCGGGCTGTTCGTCGTCACCGGTCCCACCGGCACCGGCAAGACCACGGTGTTCGACGCCATGGTCTACGCGCTGTTCGGCACGCTGCCGGGCGGTCGCGCCGCCGACGACCCGCGGTCGCACTTCGCCGCGGCCGGTGCCGAGACCTACGTGCTGCTCGACTTCGAGGTCGACGGTGTTCGGTATCGCGTGCATCGCACTCCGCGACAGGAGCGACCGCGCCAGCGTGGCCAGGGCACCACCGTGCAGAACCCGAACGCCAGCGTGGTGAAGGTGCTCGGCGATGCCACCGAGGCAGTGGAGACGCAGGCCACCAGGTGCACCCGCAAGTGCGAGGAGCTCGTCGGGCTCGACGCCAAGCAGTTCCAGCGGGTGGTGTTGCTGCCACAGGGGAAGTTCACCGACTTCCTCATCGCCACCGACGAGAACCGTGAGCAACTGCTGCGGCAGCTGTTCGGTGGCGAGCTGTTCGAGGACGCGACGCGCTGGTTGAAGGCGCGCATGAGCGAGCTCGACACGCAGGTGGCCGACGTCGACACCGAGGTGCAGCACCATCGCACCAACGCCGTGCAGTCGCTGGCGGCGGCGCAGGCGGCGTGGCTGCCCGAACCCACCGATCCCGATGCGCTCGCCGAGCTCGACGACGCCATGCTCGCTGCCGAGATCGCGCTCCTCGCCCCTGCGCGCGACGAGCAGCATGCAGCACTCCAGGCGGTGCAGGCCGAGGCTGCGGCAGCGGCCGATGCCAACGTGCGCGCCGAGGCGGCGGCCAAGCAGTTCGACGATGCCGCGTCGGCGGCGGCCACGCTCGAGGAACTCGAGGCGCAACGGGCCGACATCGACGCCGAACGCACGCGGGTCGTGGCGTCGAAGGCGGCGCGGCCGGTAGTCGAGGTGGGCAGCCGGATGCGTGAGGCCGAGACGGCGGCGGCAGAGGCCGCCGAGGCGCTCGCCGCGTTGTACCAGCGCGTGGCCGACGGGTTCGGCACCTTGGAGCGGCCGGTGCCGGCGTTCGAGCCCGGTGCGGTCACCGCTGCGGTGTCGGCCGCCGAGCACGAGTACAAGGAGCAGCGCACCACCTGGTACGCCGCGCAGGAGGCACACACCGCCGCGGCCACTGCGGCCGAGGCGGGTGCAGCGGCCGTCGCTGCGCACGCGCAGTTCATGGCCGACCTGCAGACCCTGCGCGACGAGGTCGACGACACCACCCGTCAGCTCGAGGCGTTGGTCCCCGAGGCGGCGAAGGTGCCGGCCGCGGAGGTGGCTCGCAGTGCGGCACAGCAGTGCGTCACCGAGCGCGCCGCACTCGACGTCGCACGGCAGGCGCTCGCCGATGCCGAACGTGCCGAGCACGAACGCAAGGCCGAGTACGTGACCGTGATGGATCGCTTCGTGCACACGCAGGCCCCGCGTCTGGCCGAGGCACTCGTCGACGGTGCGCCGTGCCCGGTGTGTGGCTCGTGCGAGCACCCGCTGCCGGCAAGGCTCGACGGTGCCGAACCGGTCGACCACGACGAGGTCGACCGCGCCCGCGCCGCGTGGGGCAAGGCCGAAGCCACCACCGCCTCGGCTCGCACCACCGTCGCCGGACTCGAGGCGTCGCTCGGCGATCTGGCCGCAGCACCCGTCGCCGATGTCGAGGCGCAGCTCGCCGACGCCGCGGCGGCGCTCGCCAGCGCCACGGCAGCCGCGGCCGAGGTGGCGGCACTCTCCGCACATCTGGCACAGCGCAAGGCCGAGCTCGACACCGCGCACGAACACGAACGCGAGCTCGCCACCAAGGCCACCGAAGCGGCCACGCACGCGCAACTGCGTGCCGAAGAGGCCGAGCAGCGGGCGGCAGCGGCCGCGCACATCGATGCCGACCACCTCGAACGCGGCACCTGGATCAGTGGGCAGCTGGTCACCGCCATCGAGCCGCTGGCGGGTCTCGTGCAGCAGTCCACGGTCACAGCCACGCAGTTGCAGGCGGCCGTCGACGCGTTGGCCGAGGCGCTCGCCACCAGCGGTCATGCGTCGGTCGACGAGGCGGCGATGGTGCTGCTCACCCCGTCGGCCGAGTCGGCCGCGACCGCTCGCATCGAGCAGTGGGACACCGAGTTCGCCGCCACCACGCAACGGCTCGCCGTGCTGCACGAGCAGGGCGTGCCCCCCGAGCGGCCCGACGAGACGGCTGCGCGTGAGCACGCAGCCGCCACTGCCGCCGCATCGGCCGACGCCACACGGCACTTCACCACCGCCGACAACTCACTCTCCGCTGCCGCCGCCGAACTGCAGCGGTCGCTCGACGTGGCGGCCGGTTCCAGCGAACTCCGGCAGCGTCGCGACACGGCGCGCATCGTGTTCCGCACGTGCAACGGCGAGGCCGGCATGCGGGTGAAGCTCGAACGGTGGGTGTTGGCCGGCGAGCTCGACCGTGTCACCGCAGCGGCCAACCATCACCTCGGTGTGATGACCAACCACCGCTACCGGCTCGCGCGCAACGACACGAAGGGCGGCGGTCTCACACTCGAGGTGTTCGACTCGCACACCGGCCGCTCCCGACCCACCACTTCGCTGTCGGGTGGCGAGCAGTTCCAGGCGTCGCTGTCGCTCGCGCTCGGCCTGGCCGACGTGGTCAGCCATGGCGGCACGGGCAGCGGCAAGCAGTTCGAGGCGCTGTTCGTCGACGAGGGGTTCGGCTCGCTCGATCCCGATGCCCTCGACGACGCCATCGAGGCGCTCGGCACCCTGCGCGCCACCGGCCGCATGGTCGGTGCCATCACCCACGTGGAGGCCATGAAGCAGGCGCTCCACCCCGGCATCGTCGTCAGCCGCCTGCCCGACGGCAAGGGATCCACACTGAAAGTGAATCCCTGAACCATGGGTCGCCATCACGTCACACCCCACCCGTAACGTTCACCCTGTCATGCTCCACCTGCACCACGCCGACCGTCTCGAGCCCCTGCTCGACGCACTGGCCGAGCTGCTCGCGGTGCCACCTGCCGACCCGTTCGAGGCCGACGTGGTGGCGGTGCCTGCCGCGGGCATCCGCGACGCGGCGATGGTGGGGCTCGGCCGGCGGTTGGGTGCGTCGGCCCCCGGCTCGGGCGACGGCATCTGGGCCAACGTCGAGTTCCTGTTCCCGGGCCGGTTCATGGCGCGGGCCATCGGCGACCCCACCCGCGACGGCGAGCCCGAGCTCGATCCGTGGCGGCTGCCGCGGCTCACCTGGGCGGTGCTCGAGGAGTTGGCGGCCGGCACGGTGGTGGTGCCGGGCAGCGACGTCGAGGACCGTTGGGCGCTGGCGCGTCATATCGCCGACCTGTTCGATCGCTACGCCACGCAACGCGCTCGGCTGGTCGAGTGCTGGGCGGCCGGGGTCGACAGCGACGGCACCCATCGCGACGACGGCTCGCCCGCGCCGCTCGATTCGTCGCAGCAGTGGCAGGCCGATCTGTGGCGAGCGGTGCACGCGCGCATCGGTACCCCGAGTCCGCCCGAGCGGTTGCCCGGCCTTTTGCAGTCCATCGCCGACGGTTCGGTCCGACCGAATCTGCCCGACCGTGTGGCCGTGTTCGGTGTGGGTTCGCTCGCGCCCACCATGCAGCAGGTGCTGGTCGCGCTGGCCGCACAGCGCGAGGTACACGTCTTCCTGCGGCACCCGTCGATGCAGGCGTGGCAGCGTTCCCCGCACCGCTTGGCGGGTGGGCTCAACGTGCGCGCCAACCTCGATGTCACCATCGCAGCGGCGCACCCGTTGCTCGCGTCATGGGGGCGACCGGCACTCGAGAGCCGAGCCATGTTGCACGGCCTGCCGGGTGTGGTCGAGGTGCCGCACGAGTCGCCGCCGCCGTCGCCGGGCACGGTGCTCGGAGCCGTGCAGCACAGCATTCGCGTCGACGCGAAGCCCGAGCCGGTGGCCGGGTTGGTGGCCGACGGGTCGTTGCAGGTGCACGCCTGCCACGGCGAGGTGCGGCAACTCGAGGTGCTGCGCGATGCGTTGGGCCGAGCCTTCGTCGACGACCCCACGCTGCAGCCCCACGAGGTGTTGGTGCTGTGCCCTGCGCTCGATCGGTTCGGTCCGCTGGTGGAGGCCGTGTTCGCCCAGGGCGCGTTGCCGTTGCCAGTGCGCGTGGGCGACCGGTCGCTCACCACCGATGAACCCATCGTGCAGGCAGTGCAGGCCGCGCTCGCGCTGGTATCGGGCCGCGCCACGTTGTCGGAGGTGCTCGCGCTCGTGCAGCTCGAGCCGGTACGGCAGCGCTTCGGCTGGAGCATCGAACAGGTCGAGCAGATCGCCGAGTGGAGCGAGCAGCTGGGCGCCCGCTGGGGTCTGCTGCCGCACCATCGCACGGCGTGGGGGCTGCCCGGTGAACTCGCCGCCGGCACGTGGCGGCTCGTGGTCGACGGGCTGTTGGCGGGCGTGGCGATGGCGGCGCCCACTCCGCGCATGGTCATCGGTGGGGTGGCACCGTTCGACGATCTCGACACCGACGACGCCGCACTGGCGGGTTCGCTGGCCGACCTGCTGGCGCGTCTCGTCGACCTGCACGACGCGGTGCAGGGGGAACGACCGGTCGCAGCGTGGATCGAGCTGTTGCACCGCACCGTCGACGAGTTCACGCATCCGGGCGACGACCCGAGTCGTCGGCAGCAGGTGCACCGGGAGCTCACCGACGTGGTGCGTGCCGCCACGTCACCGCTCGGTGGGGTCGACGGCTCGGCGGCTCCGTGCACCGTGCCGCTGGCACTTGCCGATGTGCGCGCGCTGCTCGGCGACACGCTGGCCGAGCGACCAGGCCGACTGCCGTTGCGCAGCGGCTCGATCACGGTGAGTTCGCTGGTGCCTCAGCACGGCGTGCCGGCGCGTGTGGTGTGTCTGCTCGGCCTCGACGACGGCGCGCTGCGAGCCGGCACGTTCGACGGCGACGACATCCTCGGGCTCCGACCGTGCGTGGGTGAGCGGCACCCGCGGCACGAGAGCCGGCAGCTGTTGCTCGACGCGCTGTTGTCGGCGAGCGATCGGTGCATCATCACCTGCAACGGTGCCGACCTCACCACCAACAAGGAGCTGCCCTTCATCGTGCCGCTGGTCGAGCTGCTCGAGACCGTCGACGCGTTCGGCGGCGGCGGCGAGCAGCGGCTGTCGGAGCACGTGGTGGTGCGGCATCCGCGGCACGGGTTCGACGAGCGTGCGCTGCAGCCGTCCGTGCTGCCGCCTGCGGTGCCGCATCCGTTCACGTTCGATCCGGCCATGCTGGCGGCGGCGCAGGCCCGCCGCGCCGCACGCTCGGCCGACACGGCGAGCACCGAGTCGCCATGGTTGCTGGCACCCGTGCCCTTCGACGTCGTCGAGCTCGACGAGTTGGTCGAGGCGGTCGGCAACCCGGCGCGTACCTACCTGCAACGGCGGCTCGACGTGTCGATGCCCGAGGAGGCCTCGGTGGCCGACGACGGGCTGGCCATCTCGGTCACGCCGCTCGGCACCAGCGCACTCGGCCGCGGGCTGCTCGCCGTGCGCCGGCAGGGCGGCGACGCCGATGAATGGGAGGCCACGGCCCGACTCGACGGAGCGTTGCCCCCCGGCCAGCTCAGCACCGCAGTGTTGTCGTCGGTGCGGGCCGAGGTGGTGGCGTTCGAGGAGTCGGCCGCCGAGTGGGACATCCCGCTCAGCGGCGGCGACGAACTGCTCGTCGATGTGGTCACACCGGCCACGTTGTACGACACGCCGGTCGCGCTTTCGGTGCGCGGCAAGGTGGCCGGTGTGGTGCCGGGGCCCGACGGGCCGCGTGTGGTCGACCTGCGCTTCGCGCGCCCGCGGCCGTCGTTCCGCCTGGCGCTCGCGTTGCGCGTCGCCGCGGCGCAGTTGCACGAGCCGGCACACGACTGGAGCGGCGTGCTCGTCACCCGTGCTGCCGAGGCGGGACGCAAGCAGCTCACGACGGTGACGGGGTTGTGCATTCGCGGTGAGGGCGAGCAGCGGGCCGCGAACGCGCATGCACTGCTGGGCACGGCGGCACAGCTGCTGGCGTGGGCGCGGCGTGATGCGGTGCCGTTCCTCGATCGCACCTCGTACCACCTCGCGATCGGCGACCTGAGCGCCGCCTACGACCTGCTCGACAAGGACCTCGACGACCGGTTCCAGGGGTTGTTGTGGCCCGACCTGTCCATCGAGGCGTTGCAGCGCGATCCGGTGCTGCCCACCGACCCGCCAGCCGTGCAGGCCGTCGCGGTCGACGGTTCGATGGGGCGCGGCGACGCGGTGGCCACCTGGGTGTGGCAGGTGTTCGATCGCTGCGTCCAACTGCTCGATGCGAACGGTGGCCGGGTGGGCGACGACGGGGACGGCGACGAATGACCGACGTGCTCGACCTCACCGGACCGTTGCCCACGGGACGCCTCGTGGTGGAGGCCAGCGCGGGCACGGGGAAGACCTACTCGCTCAGCGCACTGGTGGTGCGTCATGTGGCCGAGCGTGGGCTCGCCGCCTCGTCGTTGCTGGTGGTCACGTTCACGCGCGCCGCTGCGGCCGAACTGCGCGACCGTACCCGCAAGGCGCTCGTGCTGGCGCGCGACGCCGTCGTGTCGGGCGACATCCCCGACGACCAGCCCTGGATGTCGGTGTTGCTCGATCCGCCGGCCCTGCGCGAGGCGCGTGCGGCGGCGTTGCGCGCCGCCGTCGAGACGTTCGACGACGCCACCATCACCACCATCCACGGCTTCTGTCAGCAGGCGCTGCGACAGCTCGGCGTGAGGTCGGGCACCGGGCTCGATGCCGAACTCGGCGACAGCACGCCGCGCATCGTCGACGAGGTGTGCCGCGACCTGGTGGTGGCCGAACTGCTCCACGATCCCCACGCGCTCGACTGGCCGGTGAGCGACCTCAGCCCGGCGAAGGTGTTCGCTTCGTTGCGCGACGCCGTCACTGCCGTGCTCGGCAACCCCGGTGCCCGCCTGGTGCCGACGGTGCCTCCGGCCACGCCGCACAAGGACGACGCGCCCGAGCGTCTGGCGCGTTGGGTGGCGCTGGTGCGTGAGGCCGTGGCCGAGGTGGGAGTACGTCGCCGTGCCGCACGCGAGCTCGGCTACGACGACCTGGTCACCGGGCTGCGCGACGCCGTCCGTCATCCGGTCACCGGTCCGTCGGTGGTGCAGGCGCTCGACGAGCGCTACCAGCTGGTGCTGGTCGATGAGTTCCAGGACACCGACCCGGTGCAGTGGGACATCTTCGCCACCGCGTTCTCGGGGCACCTCGTCACGGTCGGCGATCCGAAGCAGGCCATCTATCGCTTCCGCGGGGCCGACGTGCAGGCGTACCTGGCGGCCACCGCCGGCGGCCAGAAGGTGATGCTCGGCACCAACCAGCGCAGTGACGCTGCGTTGGTGCGGGCCACCAACACGCTCATCCGCGACGTGCAGTGGGGCGATCCGCGCATCGTCGGCACGCCGGTCGAGGCATCGCGGCGCAAGCCCGAGCAGGCGTTGTCGCCCGGTGCGCCGTTGCAGATCCGGCGCATGCCGGCGGCCACCGCGCCCACCACACCGAAGGGCAACGTGTCGGTGCCGCTGGTGCGCCGAGCCATCGTGGCCGACGTAGCGCAGCAAGTGGTCGAGCTGTTGCAGGGTCACCGCATCGGCGACGGTCCCGACGCGCCGCTGGTGCAGCCGGGCGACATCGCCGTGTTGGTGCCGACACACGGGGCAGCCGAGCAGGTGGTGCGCGCGCTCGATCGAGTGGGCGTGCCGTCGGTGCGCACGCGCACCGGGTCGGTGCTGGTCACGCCGGCGGCCGACCAGTGGGCGCTGCTCCTGGCGGCGCTCGAACGACCGTCGCACCCGCCCACGGTGCGTGCCGCCGGGCTGAGTGTGTTCCTGCACCGCCGCGCCGCCGAGCTCGATCCTGCGGCGCCCGACGCGGCACAGCGGCTGGCCGAGCTGCAGCGGCGCTGTGCCGAGTGGGCAGATGCGCTCACGTCCACGCCGTTCCTCGCCTGGTACCTGCGGGTGCGCGCCGAGAGCGAGTTGGTCGGCACGTTGTTGGCCGAACCGGGTGGTGAGCGTCGGCTCACCGATCTCGATCACATCGCCGAAGTGCAGGCCGCCGAGCTGGGTGCTGGTGGCGTCACCGCTGCCGTGGCTCGACGCACGCTCGACCGGTTGCGCGCCGCGTCGGCCGATGCCGCCGAATCCGAGGCGCAGATGCGGCGTATCGACAGCGATGCGCAAGCTGTGCAGATCACCACGCTCCACGGCAGCAAGGGGCTCGAGTACCCGGTGGTGCTGTTGCCGCTGAGCTGGACCCACTCCAACAGCAAGGGCGTGGTCGTGTACAACGATCCCGACACCGGCGAGCGGCTGGTCGACGTGGCCTCCGGGCAGCTGTGGGACGGCCCCGACATGCATTCACGTGCCGACGGCAGGAAGTTCCACGCCCATGTCGGCGAGCGTGGCGACCGGTTGCGGCTGTTGTACGTGGGCCTCACTCGCGGTGAGCACCGCACCATCGTGTGGTGGGCACCCACCGATCAGTCGAAGAAGTCGGCGCTCAGCACGGTCTTGTTCGACCGCGACGAGGCCGGCGCGCCGTGCAACACGCAGCCGCGCATCTGGGTGCCGCGCACCAAGGTGAACACGTCGATGGCCGAGGTGGCCAATCCGTCCGACGACGAAGCCCAGGCGCGCCTCGAGCAGTTGGCGGTGGCGTCGGGGGGCACCATCGCAGTGGCCGAATGCCCGGTCGGTGGGGTGCCGTCGCGCTGGGAACCGCACGTCGACGCCGACCGTCTGCCCACCCTCGCAGTGGCGACCGCGCAGGGCCGCGCCGTCGCCGATCGCGCCTGGCGGCGATGGTCGTTCACGTCCATCACCCGCACGCTCGAACAGGACTGGTCACCCACGTCCACGGTGGCCGGCGGCACCGACGAACCACAGCCGGTCGTCGACGGCGACGCCCCGGCTGTGGCACCGTCGGCCGTCGGCCCTGCCATCCCGCTGGCCGACGTGCTGGCCGGCGCTGCGTTCGGCACACTGGTGCACACGGTGCTCGAGCGCGTCGACCATGCCGCCGACCCGCTGCCCGAGGTGCTCGGCCAGGAGGTGCAGTTGCAGCTGCGCCGAGACCGCCTCGACGTGTCGGGCGAGGTGCTCACCGCGGGGTTGGTGGCCGCGGTGCGTACGCCGCTCGGTCCGCTGCTCGACGGTCGTTGCCTGGCCGACATCCCTGCCACCGATCGGCTCGCCGAACTCGACTTCGACATGCCGCTGTGGTCGGGCGCGCCTCGCGTCACCGCCGTCGATGTCGGCCGGGTGTTGCTGGCCACCCTCCCGGCCGACGACCCGCAGTTGGCGTATGCGCAGTCGTTGGCCGACGGTCGGTTCACGGTGGAGTTGGCGGGCTTCCTGCAGGGCTCCATCGACGCGGTGCTGCGCGTGCCCGATGCCGCGCACGGTCACCGCCATGTGGTGCTCGACTACAAGACCAACCGCCTGCACACCCGCGATGCGGCCGACCCGATGGCGGCGTACCACCCGTCGCTCCTGCCGGCGGCGATGGCCCACTCCGACTACCCCCTGCAGTCCATTCTCTACAGCGTGGCCGTGCATCGGTACCTGCGGTGGCGGCTGCCCGACTACTCACCCGAGCACCACCTCGGTGGCATCGCCTACCTGTTCGTGCGGGGCATGGTGGGTGCGTCCACTCCGCAGGCCGACGGTCATCCGTTCGGCGTGTTCAGCTGGCGGCCGCCGGCCGCGACCGTGGTGGCGCTCGATCGATTGCTCGCGGAGGGTGCGGCATGACCGCCGTGCGCATCCCGGCGCGGGTCGCATCGCTCGAGCCGTGGGTGGAGGCCGGCGTGCTCGGGTCCACCGAGGTGCACCTCGCTGACTGGGTGGCGCGCGCCTCGGGCGACGAGCGTCCGTTGGTCGGGTTGGCCGTGGCAATGGCGTCGTGGGCGGCGCAGCACGGTCACGCCTGCGCCGACCTGCACCAGCTGGCCGACGCAGTGGCGGCCGAGCATGCGGTGCGCAACGACGACCAGGAGGCCGTCGAGCTGGCGTGGCCCGATCCGCACGAGTGGCTGCTGGTGCTGCGCGACGCGCCGGCGGTGGTGCGCTGCACCGACGCGGTCGACGAGGTGCCGGTGTACGGTCCGCACCCTCTGGTGCTGCACGGGTCGCGGGTGTATCTGCAGCGCTACTGGCTCGACGAGTGCGGCATTGCTGCGACGTTGCGCGCGCGAGCGGGCGACCTGTCGGTGGGCTTGTCCACCTCCGTGGCGGCGGTGCTCGAACAACTGCTGCCGGCCGTCGACCACGACGAACCCAACCTGCAGCGCGCCGCGGCCGACGCCGTGTTCGCGAACCGCGTCACCCTGGTGGTGGGCGGTCCGGGCACGGGTAAGACCTACTCGGTGGCGCGCATGCTGGCGGTGTTGCTCGAGCAGCAGCCGTCGGTGCGGGTGGCCCTGGCGGCGCCCACGGGCAAGGCCGCGGCACGGCTGCAGGAGTCCATCGCCGCGGCGCTGCAACAGCCCGACGTCGAGCAGCACATCTCGGCCGACGTGCGGCACGCGCTCGCCGGGGTGGCGCCGAGCACCATTCACCGCTTGCTCGGCCCGCTCGGCGATCGTCGTCAGCGGTTCCGGTACGACACGTCGAACCCGCTGCCCCACGACGTGGTGGTCATCGACGAGACGTCGATGGTGTCGTTGCCGCTGATGGCCCGGTTGCTCGAAGCGGTGCGCCCCGATGCTCGTCTGGTGCTCATCGGCGACCCCGATCAACTCGAGAGCGTCGATCTCGGCGCAGTGTTGGGCGATCTGGTGCAGGTGGTCATCGACCAGCCGGCCGGTGTGCTCGCCGGTCGTGGGTGTCGGTTGGTGCGCGGTCACCGCTATGGCGGCGACACCCCCATCGCGCTCGTGGCTGAGGCCGTGCGCCGTGGCGATGCGACGGCGGCGTTGGAGTATCTGCGTGGCGACGCCACCGGCTCGGTGCAGTTCCACGAGTGTCTCGACCCGATGACGCCGGCGGTGGTGGCGGCCGTCGAGCAGGTGGTGGCACCGCAACTGGCCGCAGTGCGAGCGGCGGCCGAGTCCGGTGATGCCGAGGGCGCGCTCGCTGCGTCGGCAGCGGTGCGCATCCTGTGCGCTCACCGCGAAGGTCCGTTCGGTGTGTCCACATGGAACCGGTTGGCCGAGCACTGGATGTGCGGCCCCGCGGGTGCCGGCAGCACCTGGTTCGCCGGACGTCCGTTGCTGGCCACCCGCAACGATCCGCGTCTCGGTCTCGCCAACGGCGACACGGGGGTGGTGGTGCGTGAGGGCGGCGACCTGATGGCAGTGTTCGACACGGCGCTCGGTCGGCAGTCGTTCCATCCGGCACAGCTGTCCGAGGTGCGCACGGCGTTCGCGATGACCGTGCACAAGAGCCAGGGCTCCGAGTACCCCACCGTGGTGCTGGTGTTGCCGCCGCGCACGTCGCCACTGGTGGGCCGCGAGTTGGTCTACACCGGTGCCACCCGGGCCAAGTCGGCCTTGCACGTGGTGGGCGATCCGCTGTCGTTCGCCGACTGCCTGGCCACGCCGGCGCGACGGATGACCGGTCTCGCCGATGCACTGCGCGAGGGCGCGTCGGGCGCGTGAGTTTCCGCCAGCCGGTACCGTTCCGGGTCATGGCGCAGATCACCAAGCTCATCGACGATCTCGACGGCTCCGAGGACGGGGTGGAGACCATCCGCTTCGCGTTGGCCGGCAAGGCCTACGAACTCGACCTCAGCGCAGCGAACCGACAGGCGCTGGAGGCTGCGTTGGCACCGTTCATCGCCGTGGCGCGCACGCCGGGTTCGGCCTACTCGAAGGTGGTCGGTGGTGCCACGCGCAGTACGCCGAAGCCCGCCTACGACGCCGAGGCGTTCCGCGAATGGGCGAGAGCGAACGGCACGTCGCATCGCGGTCGCCCGAGCAACGACGAGATCCAGGCCTTCCTCGCCTCGCAGGCGTGAGGTCGCCTCAGCCGTAGGTGCGCAGCTCCACGGTGGTGCCGTCGGGGTCGCGGATGTACAGGCTGGAGGCCAGCCCCTGCGCGCCGAACAGGCGGTCGCCGCGGCGTCCGTCGGGGAACCGTTCCTGCAGCGCTTCCAGGGTGTCGCCCTCGAACACGAGGCAGAGATGGTCGAGGTTGCTGCCGTCGGGCTCGCCGGCGAACAGGTCGATGATGGTGGTGGGCGTCACCCGCACCGATGGGAACAGCGCCTCACCGCGGCGCCACTCGTCGACCCGTTCGGGCTCGAGGCCCAGTCGGCCGCAGTAGAACTCGATCGACGCCTCCACGTCGCGGCACTTCAGCACGATGTGGTCGAGGCCGGTGACGCGGAACGTCACGGCTGGAAGCTCTGCGTGTCGGCGAGCGGTGCGTCGGAGAGCAGCGTCATCGGGCTGCGGCCGCCCTCGATGTAGCCGAGCGCGTAGGCGCCGGGCTCGTAGCCCAGCAGCCGTTGGATCCGTTCGGGGAAGGTGCGCACCTCGTCGAGCGAGTAGGTGAGGTACTGGTTCTCCTCCTGGCGCAGCCACCCGAGCACGTAGTCGACATTGATGCCGATGCGTACGTCGTCGCTGCGGTTCTCGCCGCCGCCGTGCACCGTGGAGCCGAGGTACAACACCACCGAGCCGCGGGGCATCTCCGCCGGCAGCGAGTCGTCGGGCGTGTAGCGCACGTCGTCGGGGGTGCGATGGCTGTCGGGCACCACCCGGGTGGCGCCGCGCTCTTCCGTGAAGTCGGTGAGCGCCCAGATGGTGCTCACCTCCACGTCGACGTCGCGTGGGAACGGGAAGAAGTCGAAGCACCAGTGGTCGCGGTGCAGGAACTGGGCCGGCGATCCCGGGCCGATGGCGATCGACTGGGTGAGGTGCAGTTGGAACGTGGTCTTCTTCGGCCACAGCGTCTGGTCGACCACGTCGAGCACGAGCGGATGACCCACCAGCTCCAGGCTGGAGGGGCACCGGGCCAGCAGGCCGCCGGTGCGGCGGGTGTTGTGGCCCGAGAACTCGTCGCCACCCACGGGGGTGGTGTCGAGCCAGGGTTGCAGCTCGGCGTGCAGTCGGTCGCAGGTGGCGTCGTCGACGAGCCGCTCGATGATGACGGCACCGTGCTCGCGCAGCGCGGCACTCACCGTCTCGGCGTTCGTGTCATTGCCGTACCGGGGAATCGTCGGACGGGTCATGACACGGACGATACGACAGGGGCGGGTCGCACGGCGACGGGGATGCCGGTCATGTGCGCCTGGCTGGAGAGCGGCTCGAAGCTGTCGGGGCCGATGGGCAGCAGCACGTTCGGGTTGGCGCCGGGGTTCGCTGCGGCCACCTGCAGGCGCGGGCTGGCGCGGTGGCCCCAGCCGTGCACCATCGACACCACGCCCTCCATCAGGTCGTCGTCGAGCTCCACCACGGCCTCGATCTCGCCGTGCTGGCTGGTGACGGTGACGGTGTCGCCGTCGCGCAGACCGAGACGTTCGGCCGACACCGACGAGATGCCGAGCGGGTTGTTGGTGCGGCCGTGGCGCTTCATCCGTTCGAGGTTCGAGAACCACGAGTTGTGCATCCATGCGTCGCGCTTGTGGATGAGCAGCAGCTCGCCGTCGGCACGCCGCGCGGCCGCGGCGATCGCCTCGCCGAACAGCCGGTGGCTGCGCTCGATGGCCGGGCCGAACACCGGTGGGCAGCAGTCGACTCGGCCGTCGGCGGTGTGCACCTGCTGGTCGAAGAACGTGCCGGGGGTGGGGGTGGGCAGCACGCGGGCCACGCCGTCGGCGAGGTCGTCGAGCTGCAGCCCGCTGCCACGCTCCAGCATGTGCCGCCACTTCGACCACGGGTCGGGCTGCTGGCCCTCGGCCAGGTCGTCGAACAGCGACGGCTTGCCCATGGCCTGCAGCAACCGATGGGCGATCCACCATTCGGGCATGCGGTCGGCCTTCGGCGCCACCACTGCCTGGGTGTACTGCGCGAACGGCTGTGCGCTGGTGCCGATGTTCACGATGTTCAGGTCGTCGCGCTCGTACATGTCGGTGCTGGGCAGCACGACGTGGGCGAGCTCGGCGGTGGCGCTCGGATAGATGTCGATGACCACCAGCAGGTCGAGCTGCTCGAACGCCTTGCGCAGCGCCGCCTCGCCGGCGATGGACAGCAGCGGATTGCCGGCCACCACGATGAGGGCACGCACCGGGTGCTCGCTGTCGAGGATGCTGTTCGACAGCAGCGTGCCGGGCAGCGAGCCGCGGCGCAGGCGGCCGAACTCGGTGTCGACGTAGTTCTGCTCGGGCACCCCGGCACCGGCGCGGGCGTTCGGGTAGAACCCGTCGCTCTTCAGGTTGCCGCCCTCCACGTCGAGCCGGCCGGTGACGAACGACAGCATGTGCACCAGCCAGTAGGCGAGGGTGCCCTGGCGGCCCATGTTGATGCCGGTACTGGCGTGCACCGAGGCGCGAGGTGTGCGCACCCACGCCTGGGCGAGCTCGCACACGGTGTCGGCGGGGATGCCGGTGACGTCGGCGGTGCGGTCGGCCGGGTACTGGGCGATGAACTCGCGCAGCTCGGCGACGCGTGCGCCGTGCTGCGCGAGCACCCGCGAGTCGAACCCGCCGAGGAGATCGATCTCGTGCAGCAGCGACGCGAGGAACCACACGTCGGTGTCCGGGCGGATGAGCACCGTGTCGCCCACGCCCTGCTCGGGTGTCTCGATGCGCCGTGGGTTGACGAACACCATGCGTGCACCACGGGCAGCGGCACGGCGCATCTCGCCCAGCACGTTGGGCACCGAGTAGAAGCTGGCCTGCGAGGCGCGTGGGTTCTCGCCGATGATGAGGCACAGGTCGGTGTTGGTGAGGTCGGGGATGGGGTGCACCATGCTGCTGCCGAACACGGCCTCGCTGGCGACGAACTTGTTCGCGCAGTCCTGCGTGCCGGAGCTGAAGTGCTTGCGCACGCCGAGGGTGCGCAGCAACGTGCCGACGTGCAGTTGCCCGAGTGCGTTGAACGCGCTGGGGTTGCCCACGTAGGCGGCCACGGCGTCGATGCCGTGGGTGTCGATCACGGCCTGCAGGCGGCGGGCGGTGGTGGTGAGTGCGTCGTCCCACGAGGTGGTGGTCCAGGTGCCGTCGGCGGCGCGCAGCATCGGATGGTCGAGCCGGTCGGGGTCGTGGTGCAGGTCGACCGCGGCGAGACCCTTGTGGCAGGCGAACCCCTTGGTGACCGGATGATCGCGGTCGGGCGAGAGCTTCACCAGCACCCCGTCGTCGACCTGCGCCACCAGCCCGCAGCTGGGCTCGCAGATCCGGCAGAACGTGCGCACCTGTTCGGTGGTTCCCACTGTCGATGCCTCCCCATTGGCCCGGTCGGCCGTCGCCGACCCCGTCGTTCTACCGCGCGGGCTACCGTCCACGCATGCCCGGAGACCAACCGCGCCTGCAACCGCTGTCCGCTGCCGACGATCCGCGTCTGGACGAACTGTTCTCGAAGGGGATGAACGGCCCCGACGGGAAGCCGCTCAACATCTTCGGCACGCTCGGCCACCACCCCGACATGCTGCGCCGGTGGATGGTGTTCGCCGCCCACGTGATGGCGAAGAACACGCTGCCCGAGCGCGAGCGCGAGCTGCTCATCCTGCGCACCGGCTGGAACTGCCAGAGCCGCTACGAGTTCTCGCAGCACGTCGTCATCGCGCTGCGGTGTGGCGTCGAGGAGCGTGAGATCGAGATGGTGAAGCAGGGGGTCGATGCCGGTTGGAACGACGACGACCGCCTGCTGATCTGCGCGGCCGACCAGTTGCACGACCGCTCCACCATCGACCCGCCGGTGTGGCAGGCGTTGAGCGCCCGATGGTCCACCGAGCAGCTGCTCGACATCGTCGCCACCGTCGGCAACTACCACCTCGTCGCGATGTTCCTCAACAGCACCGGCGTGCAGCTCGACGCCGGCGTGCCCGACGCGTTCGCCTGACGCATCCGGGCGTCAGCGGCCGGCGGCCTCCAGCTCGTACATCGGCACGCCGTTGCGCGGCACCCACAGCCCGGCACCCACCTGTCGCAGGTGCAGCTCGAGGTGCGATCGGTACCACTTGCCGGTGCGATGGAACACCTCCATGTCGGTGGCGCTGCGGTCGACGAGGTGACGCAGGTCGTCGCGAGTGGGCAGCTCCAGGTACAGCAGCGAGCGCGTCGCACCGACGAGATGGTCGATGGCGCGCACGACGCGCTCGTCGTCGACGTACTGCAGCACGCTGTGACACACCACGAGGTCGAACTGCCCGCGGGGTCGCCAGTCGGCGATGTCGCGTCGCTCGTGCCCCCAGGTCGCGCAGGCGTACTCGCTGACGTCGATCGATCGCACCTTCACGGTGGGGTGCGTGGTGCGGTACCAGTCGCGCCAGAAGCCCATGCCGGCGCCCACGTCGAGCACGGATCGCACCGGCACGCCCCACCAGGCCGCCATGTGGTGCACGCCCGTGGCGAGGTGCTCGACCTGGGCCCGGTCGTGGGCGCCGCCCTTGCCGTAGAACCGCCGGTAGTACCGATCGTCGAACCGCGCCGTCTGCTGCACCATGCCCCTGGAAGCTACGTGGTCAGCAGGGCGTCGAGGGGGTGCCGAGGAGGGCGAGCATCGGGGCGTAGGCGTCGGCGGCGTTGCCGACCTGGCGCACCGTGTCGGCCAGCGCGGTGAGCGCCGTGCAGGGCACGTCGGCGGCGGTGTGCACCGCGCTGCCCTCCAGCCAGAACCGCACACCGGTGGAGGCGGCGTTCAGGGCGCTCAGTTCGCGCAGCAGTTCGAGGCTCTCCTCCACCGGGCCGACGAGGGCGGCGCTGACGCGCACGACGTCGGGGTGACCGTGGTGCAGTTGCAGCACCACCTCGCGGTCGAACCCGCCGATGAGCCACGTGCCGTGGTCGCGCTCGAGCACCTGCAGTTCGCCGAGCTCGTCGTCGACCTTGCGTTCCCAGCGGCTCAGCAGCGGCTGCACCAGCCACAGCGTGAGCTGCCAGCCCTCGCAGCGCAGCTGCAGTGCGGGGCGGTCGTCGCGGTCGTGCGCCACGGTGCCCACCTCGATGGTGAGGTGCAGCTCGTCGTCGCCGCCCAGCACGCTGGGCACCAATCGCAGGAAGCTCTCGAGGAGGTGATGGGGGACGGCCACGGTGGCATCGCCGTCGTGGCGTGTGGAGCGGATGCGGTACGTGGCCCGGCTGGGCAGGAAGTCGGTCCAGTCGACGTGCAGGCCCACCCAGCCGTCGCCGATCTGCATCCACATCGTCGGCATCGGGTACGAGCTGTCGCCGAGACCGCTGGGCATGTTGCGGGCCGACCAGAGCATCCCGAGGAACGACCGGAACGGCACGGTGACGGTGGCCTCGCAGTGGAACTCCCACGGCACGGGCGCTTCGTCGGTGGCCACCAGGTCGATGGCGGCGGTGGCGTCGCCCGACGACGCGACGATGGTGCGGTCGTCGGCCAACGACAGTGCGAGGGCGTCGTCGTCGAACATGTCGCCGAAGCGGCGGATGCGCTCGGACAGCGCCAACGGCCCCATCAGGGTGGTGACCTCGGGGTCGGGCACGTCGAGCACGAACTGGCCGGTGTCGGACTCGATGACCCAGGTGCGGCGACCCGGCGAGGTGCGCAGGTGCATCGCCTCGCCCTTGGTCTCGTCGACGTCGATGGAGTTCACCGCGGCGCCCAGCAGGCGCAGCTCCTCCTCGGTGACCGTGGTGACGAACCCGTTCATCGCGGCACCTGGATGTGCACGGTGGAGGGCGAGGGCGGTGCCACCGGGCCGCCCGGTGTGCCGGCGGAGAACAGGCTCGGGCCGCCGCGCACCACGGTGACGTGCACCTGGCGTCGCGCGGCGAGGTCCTCGAGCAGGCACACCAGTCGGTCGAACTGGCGGGCGGTGAGGTCGCCGAAGTGCACCGTGTCGATGTGGTCCTGCGTGGCCCAGTCGGCGGGCACCGGCATGCCGAGGTCGGCAGCGGCTCGGGCGAATCGCCGCAGCTGGGGCTCGATGCGCATCATCCGCTCGTAGGCGGCGGACAACACCTCGTCCATCTCGTCGTTCAGTTCGGGGTGCTCGTCCATCGGCGTTCCTTTCGTGCGGTGACACGAAGAGAACGCACCGGGGTGGCGCGCGCGTGACGCCGTCCGCGTCAGTGTGCGAGGACGGCGTCGACCATGGCGGCTTCCATCTGGTCGAGCTGGTCGTCGATGCGACGGTGCGCCTTCTTGCGCTGCACGAACGGCATCGGCTTGGCGATGGCCAGGGCGACGCGCAGGCCTTCGATGGCCTTCAGCAGGTCGGCGCGAGCCGGGTCGTCGTAGTTCGGGAACGCCCGCACGACCACGACGGCCAGCGACTCCACCCGTCGTTCGAGCGACTTCTGGCCGAACCGCGACGTGGGGTCGGGCAGACCGCGGCGGTTGGCCTCGCGCCGCAGGGCGCGCTGTTGCTGCGCCCAGTCGATGACGATGCCGGGCGCGGCGATGAGGCGCTTGCGCACCTCTTCGTTGGACAGCACCTTCTGCGCGATCGCGATCGCGCTGAACAGCGTGGGCTTCGGGATGAACTTCGCCATGCAGGGGGAGACGGTAGCGAGGTTTGGCCGACGTGGGGGCTCAGGCCGGCCAGTGCTGGTGCAGGAACTCGCGGAACACGGGGTTCCACGGGTCGTACCGCGACCAGGTGGCCGTGAGCCACTGGTGGGCCTGATCGGCCGACATGTCCTGGGTGGCCATCGCGTACGCCTGCAGCAGCAACGCCGTGCGGCTGCGACCGCCGTGGCAGTGCACGAGCACGTCGCGGCCCTCGGCACGCCAGGCCTGCATGGTGGCCACGGCGTCGGCCACTGCCGCGCCGAGCGCCGGGTTGTCGAGCGGACCGGCCTGGTCGACCAGGTACACCTCGCGCCGCACCGGCACGTCGCGGAACGCGTCGCCCACGCGGCACAGCGACAGCACGGCGTAGTCGCGATGACGGGCGGCCTCGGTGGCGGCCGACAGGTCGGCGGCGAACACCCCGGGCAGCACCTCCTGCGGCCCGGCGGGCGACTCGGCCGGCGGTTCGGCGCCGTTGCCCAGCCCCACGAGCGAACGGGCGAGTGCCTGCAGTTGCGCGTTGTGGAACGTGTGCTCGCCCTGCGGCGTGCGCAACCGGCCGTGCACGTAGGTGGTGAACCGGCTGGGGATGGCCTGGATGCCGCAGCGCGCCCCGGCGAGGGCACCGGCCACACATGCCACCGTGTCGGTGTCGTCGCCGAGATCGATGGCGGCGGTGACGGCGTCGTGGAACGAGGCGTGGTGGCGCACGGCCCACACGGCGTGGGCGAGGCAGGTCCACACCGAGCCGTTGCCGGGTTCGTCGCGGCCGCCGGGTTGCCAGTCGGCGGCGAGCATGGTGGCGAACCGCTCGCGATGGTCCGCCGGCACGAGGCCGACCACCTCCTGAAGTTCCTCGATGGGGTCGGCACCCAGGATGGTGCGGCGCACCACCTCGGCGGCGATGGCGGCACCCCATCCGGCCGCCGGGTCGTGGTGGGTGACCGCAGCCTGCAGCACGGCGGCCTCCATGCACTGCTGCGTGGCATCGGCACCCGCCGTGGCGTAGGCGAGGGCGATGGGGGTGACGCGCATGAGCGCGCCGTTGCCGGCGCTGCGGCCGAGTGCCTGGTGCGCCTGGGCCGCCGCACCCTCGACCGCGGTGTGCCGCAGCGCGGCGCGGGTGATGACCCCCACGTCGGGCGCGTCGGCGGCCCACACCTTCCATCGCGCGAACAGGTCGGCCGGTTGGACGCCCTGGTGCTGCACCAGTGACTGGGCGAGCGCGAGCGCCATCTGGGTGTCGTCGGTGAACTCGCCGGGCCGCCACCCGAACCCGCCGCCACCGAGCATCTCGCCGGCCCCGCCCAGCACCGGCTGGGGGAACGCGGCGCGATAGCGGCCGCCGGGTTGGAACTCGAACGGCGCGCCCAGGGCGTCGCCGACGGCCGAGCCGACGAGTGCGCCGACGGCGGCGTGCTGTTGTGGGGTGGTGAGGGTGCGGTGGTGGTGCAGCGGGTGATGGGTCATCGGCGTGGTGTCTCCAGGGAGGTGAGCAGGGATCGAAGTGAGGTGTCGGCCGTGGGCCAGTTGGCCGGGGCCAGGAGTTGCTCGAGCGCGTCGTGGAACTGATGTCGTTCGTGGTCGGTGAGCGTGGGGGTGGCACGGGCCGCCGCCGCCGTGGCGGCTGCGGTGCCGGGGGCCGTGAGGCCGCGGCGGTGTTGCAGCATGCCGCCGAGTTCGCGGAGCAACTGCGCGAGGTGATCGGCGGATGCGGCGTCGTCGGGTGAACGCAGTGGGACCTGGGTGTGCACGGCATCGGCCACGCGTCGGAGTGAGCGAGCCAGTGCCACTGCCTCGTCGGAGGGTGGTGACACCGCCCCGGGGTGCAGCGCCGGGAGCGCCGATCGGTGGAGTTGGGACAGGGGAAGGGTGGTGTTCGCGGTGGCCGTGGCACGGGCTCTGGCCACGGGGTCGTCGACCTCGTGGAGGGCGTGCTGGGCGGTGGTGATGAGGGATTCGACGACCGGCTGGAGCGCTGCCGGCAGCGGGAGCCGCCCCTCGGCGAACCGAGCGGCGGCGAACACGAGGTGGAAACTGTGGAGGACGGGGCCGGCGGGTGACCCGCCGGCCCCGGTGGCCCACACCACCGAGGTGTCGGCATCGGGGGTGTCGGTGACCAGCGTGTGGTCACCGACCTCCCCGAGATGGATCTGGCCACTGAGCACGTCGGCACCGGGCCGATAGCGCAGGGTGACCGGAGCAGGGTGGCTGCTCATGAGGGGGACTCCTGTTCGTGGGGCATCGCGGCGTGGTACTGCCGGATGCGACGGCGGGTGGCGTTGAGCCGGCGGCTCACGGTCTCTCGCGCCTGGCCCTTCATGCGGGCCACCTCCAACACCGAGTAGCCGCAGCCGTCGACGAGCAGCAGCTCGTGGAGGTCGGCGTGGCTGACACCCACACAGCATCGCCGCAGCGACTCGAGTGCGTCGAGGAACTCGACGGTGGCGCTGTCGAACTCGGCGTGCACGTCGCGCGCCGTGGCGAACAGCTCGTCGCCGCCCTCGGGCCCGGTGGCGTTGCCCGACACGTACGAGCGACCCGGGGTGAGCAGGCCGTCGCTGCCACGACGGAGGCGCACCCCCTCGCTGCGCTGAGCGCGTTCGCGCCGGTCGAACGAGATGCCGGCGTGCTTGGTGCGGCGCCGTGCGTAGACCGCCGGGTCGGGGTACCGGGCCATGATGACCTCGGGACGCCGTGCGACCTCGAGGGCGATGTCCTGGGCGATGTCGTCGGCGTCGAAGCCGTGCCGGACGAGTGCGACGCAGCGCAGCACCTCACGGTGGACCGCCGCGATGTAGCCGTTGATGGCCTGATCGAGGCGGGGGGTGGGGCGGGTGTTCGTCATCGGCGTGCTCCTGTCTGCGACGAATGGGTGGTGGAGGTGGTGATGGAGGTGTTGGCCGGAGGCTCCTTTCGTGCTGCCCTGCTGCCCGATCCGCCCGGGCGTACGGGACGTTTCCCGTGGGCGAGGGTCAGTATGAGGAAGGGGTGTGACAGGGTTTCGACGGGGGTGTCGAGGGCGTCAGATCGGGTTGCCGTGCTCGTCGGTGTCGGCCGAGTACTCGGTGCGACGGCCCTTGCTGGTGCCGCGGCTGCGGGCCATGTGGCGCTTCGCGTCGCCCGCGTCCCACTGCCCGGCCGTGAGCCGGTCGGCGTCGATCGAGAGCTCGTGCACGAGGGCCTCGCTCATCGGCAGGTGGGTGGCGTGCGATGCGCCGAGGCGCAGGAAGCCCGACGCCGCGTCGTAGTCGCCGCGCTCGGCGGCCTCGCGTGCGTCGCGGCGGGCCTTCGCCACCTCGAGGCGCAGCACCTCCTCGGTCACCTCGGGCGAGGCACCGGGGTCGACCTCGCCGCCGTTCGCCGCGCCGGCGGTGACCACCACCGGCACGGTGACCGTGTGCAGCGCCACGTCGCCGGCCGTACCGGCCCAGCGGATGGTGAGCGTGGCCACGTCGATGGGGCCGTCGGCGGTGATGGGCCGCAGGTGGAACTTCGCCACCACGCGACGGTGCTCGCCGCCGTACGCGTCGCCCAGCGCCACCTGCACGCCGTGCGCCACCTGGGTGACGGGGAACTCGTTGAGCACGGCCGTGGCGGCCACCGCGTCGGACGGGGCGATCTCCACGGACACGTTCTGGGCCACGACCGAGGCGAGGCCACCGAACTCGTCGGCGAACACCTGGGCTGCCTGGTCGGGTCCGGCGCACCAGTAGTCGTTGCCCATGCCGGCATCGGCGAGCGCCGCGAGCAGCACCTCGTCGTAGTCGTCGCTGAACCCGATGAACGAGGTGGTCACACCCTGCGCGTGGCCGCTCTTCACCAGCGGCGCCAGGTTGCCGACACCGGTGATGCCGGCGTTCGCCTGGCCGTCGGTGAGCAGGATGATGCGGCGGAGCGCGTCGGGTCGCACGTCGCTGGTGAGCATCTCCAGGCCCTTCAGCCAGCCACCCGACAGGTTGGTGGTGCCGCCGGGCTGCAGCTGCAGCACGGCGTGGCCGTCGCGGTCGGCGTCGTGGCGGCCGAGGGGCAGCACCAGCTGCACGTCGGAGTCGAACGCCACCACGCCGACGCGGTCGTTGTCGCCGGCGAGGCGCAGCAGCTGCGCCGTGGCCTGGGTGACGGCGGCGAGCGGGGCGCCGCCCATCGAGCCCGAACGGTCGAGCACCACGACCACGTCGAGCGGGGCGCGCTGCATCGGGGTGGCGGGCGGTGCCGCCAGTTCCAACATCACGTGCACCACTTCGTCGACGAGGACGGTGACGAGGGTGCGGTCGAACTTCACGGTGGGCTGCATGGCGGCTCCTTCTCGGTGTGGGGACGAGGAGCGAACGCACCGAGGGGCTTGCCGCGTGACGCAGGTGTCGGTGCGGCAAGAATCGGGTGCGTGGCCACGCTGTTGCCGACCGACTTCGACCTCACCACGCTCGCCGAATCGGAGCAGCGTGTGTGCGCGGCCTTCGTGAAGGGGCTCGACGACACCTGGGTGGTGGTGCCGCACGTGCCCATCACGGTGAGCGGGCACGACCACGAGATCGATGTCGTGCTGGTGTCGCCCACGCACGGGGTGGTGTGTGTCGAGGTGAAGGGCGGGTTGGTGCACCTGCGTGAGGGCCAGTGGTTCCAGTACGACACGAAGATGAAGCGGTCGCCCGCCGAGCAGGTGATGAAGGCGAAGCATGCGCTCGTGGCGCGGTGCCGTTCGGCGGGCATCGACATGCGTGCGCTGCCGGTCTGTCACGCCGTCGCGCTGCCCGACGTGGGCGAGGTGCCGGCGGCCGGGCTGGGCCCGGATGCGCCGCGTGAGATCGTGCTGGCGAAGGCCGATCTCGCGTTTCCCGCGGTGGCGGTGGAGAAGCTGGTCGGTCAGCGTGCGCCGGTCGCCGACGACACCCTGGCGCGTGTGCTGCGCCTGCTGCGTGCCGACATCGAGCTCGACGGCAGCGAGGGTCGGGTGCTCGAGTGGGCGCGCACCCGTCTCGACGACGAGACGCGTGTGCACCTCGCGAACGTGGCGGGGCTCGACGCCAACCAACGCGTGCTGGTCACGGGTGGGGCCGGCACGGGCAAGACGATGCTGGTGCTGGCGTGGGCCAAGCGTGCGGCCGACCGGGGCGAGCGCACGTTGGTGGTGTGTTTCAACAAGCCCATCGCGAACCTGCTGCAGCAGGAGCTCGAGACCCGTGACGTCATGGTGAGCACGTTCCACGATGCGGCGCTGCAGTTGCTGGAGCCGCACGGCTTCCGCGTCGGGGAGAAGCCCACGCCGGAGTACTGGCGCGACGCCATCACCGATGCGCTCACGTTCCACGCGGCGGCCATCGGCACCCCGTTCGACACCGTGATCGTCGACGAGGCGCAGGACTTCTTCCCGCACTGGTTGGCGGCGCTGGAGCGACTGCTCGACCGCTCGGGTCGTCCGCGTTTCCTGCTCGCCGCCGACCCCGCCCAGGCGGTGTACGTGCAGGACTGGGTGGCGCCCGACGACATGGTGTCGATGCCGCTCGTCTACAACCTGCGCAACTGCACGTCGGTGGCGCGGGTGGTGCAGCGGTTGGGTGGCCCCGTGCCCTTGCCGTCGGCACCGTTCGGCGATGCCGTGGTGCATCTGCATGCCGGTGGTCACAAGGAGATCCGCAAGCGGGTGCGCGATGCGGTGCGGCGGTTCACCGAGGAGTTCCACGTGCCGTTCAGCCAGATCGCGGTGCTCACCACGCGCACCGATGTGCGTGACGAACTGTTCCGCAACCAACCCGAAGGCTGTCCATTGGCCAGTTGGGAGCAGCGCGGGGAGGAGGCCGTGCTGTGCGAGACGGTGCATCGCACGAAGGGACTCGAGCGGCTCGCCGTGGTGCTGGTCGACGTGTCGGGTGAGCCGAACCCGGTGCTGCTGTACGTGGGGGCCAGTCGTGCGGTGTCGTCGTTGACGCTGGTGGGCACGCCGGCACTGGCCCAGGCGACGGGCGTGCAGGCCGGTGCGTCGTCCTCGGTGTGATCATCACGCAATGTGGTGATGTCAGCACGTTCGGAGAAACGATGGGTCGAACCGGTGTGACCTTCGGACCTTTCTTGATGGAATTGGGTCACATCGACCTTGAAGACAAAGTTCTGATCAAGCACAATTGACCTGTCGGTGACTGCGGGAGACACCGACGACGGGAATGGGAGCAACGATGCCGTGTCAGACGGGAGACGTGCGGGGCAGCGCCCGCGGGCGAGTGTGGCGCTGACCTCGGCTCTGCCGCCGGACCTCGAGTCCAACCCCCACGGGCTCGGTCCGGCGGCAGAGTGCCCGCCCGTCCTCTGACCGGCGAAGCGATCGCTGACTACTGTGGGCGCCCATGGGCCTGCGCTCCAATCCTCGAGTACGCCGCTGGACCTCGGTGGTGTTGGCGGTCGTCGCGGCGCTGTCGTTGGCCGTCGGGCTGCTGGCCGCCTGGGCCATCTCGACGGTGTTCGATGCGAGCACCTTGAGCCGCCGGGCGGTGCACGCCCTCGACGGCGAGGCGGTACGCCACGAGGTGGCGGTGCAGCTCACCGATCAACTGGTGAAGAGCGGCAACCGGCAGGTCATCGCGTTCAAGCCGGCGGCGCTGCTGACGGTGGAGGCGCTGGTCGACACCGATGCGTTCAAGTCGATCTTCGCCACGGCAGTGCGGCGCACGCATGCGGCGCTCATCGCCGGCGACGGGGCGAGCGGTCTCGACCTCTCCGATTCGCTGAGCCTGCTGGCCGAAGGGTTGCAGCTCAACACCGAGAAGGCGGCCGCCGCCAGCGACGGTGGCAGTTCCAATTCGCTGGCCGACGTGATGACCACGGTGGCCGATCTGCCGGTGTGGGGCTGGCGTTCGGCCATGACGTACGGCGCGCTCGGCGCGTTCCTGCTGGGCCTGGTGGCCGGGGTGGGGTCGGTGCTCGCGGCGGCCGATCGACGCAAGGGCGTGGTGCGTGTGGGCATCGCCATGTCGGCGGGCGGCGCGCTCATCATCCTGGTCATCGCGCTCGGTTCGCTGGTGGCGGCGCGCTTCGCCACCGATCCCGATCTGAAACTGGCCGCGCAGGAGGCCGTGTGGGCGGCGGCGGCCGATCTGCGCGCCACCGGTCTGGGCTTGGCGGTGATGGGCATGGTGGTGGCCGCGGCCGCATCGCCCGGCGAACGGTTCTCGCCCGACCGGATGCGCGCGTCGGTGACGGCTCGCTACCAGCAGCTCCGTGCGTCCACCTGGGGCACGCTGCTGTTGGCCGGCCTGTCGGCGATGGTGGGTCTGTGGATCATCAGCGACGGCGAGACCGCGACGCGGGTGGTGGTGTTCCTGGCCGGCCTGGGTCTGGTGTTCGTGTCGGCGCGACTGGTGGTGAGCTTGGCGTCGGCCGTCGCGGCGGTGGTCGATGCCGATGGCAACGTGCAGCCGCAGCGACGGTGGCTGGGCTGGACCATCGCGGTCGTCGGCGTGTCGTCGTTGGTGGTGGCGTTCAGCGTCGTGAACTTCAACAGTGCGAAGGCGGCCGCCGAGAGCGCGTCGGTGCGCACGTGCCTGGGCCGCGAGGACTGGTGCGATCTGCGGCTCGACGAGGTGACACTGCCGGGTTCGCACAACTCGATGTCGTCGCCGGGCTATGCGGGATGGCTGTTCGCCGAACAGATCGAACCCGTCGGCGGGCAGTTGCGCGCCGGGGTGCGGGCCCTGCTGCTCGATGCGCACTACGGCCGCAAGAGCAGTGTGCGTGTGCCGGGGTCGAACGTGCAGTTGGTCATCACCGACATCGCGGGCGAGTTCGCCGTGCCGGGTGCCGAGCTGCCCTCCGAGGAGATCCGCAAGAAGGCCGAAGAACTCGCTGCGTCGGCACCGTCCTCCGGCTCGGCCCAGCGCGAGGTGTACCTGTGCCACAACTACTGCGAGCTCGGTTCGGTGAAGATGGTGGACGAGATGGTGTCGGTGCGCCGGTTCCTCGAGAGCAACCCGAGCGAGATCGTCACCATCGTGGTGCAGGACGCCGTGTCGTCGGCCGACATCGTCGCGGTGGTGGAGGCGGCGGGGCTCACCGACATGGTGGCCACACTGCAGCCGGGCAAGCCGTTGCCCACGTTGGGCGAGCTGGTCGACAGCAACCGTCGGCTGCTGCTGTTCGCCGAACGCGGTGATGCCGACGCGCCCGCCTGGTACCCGAAGGCGTACGACTGGTTCCAGGAGACCGTCTACAAGTTCGACTCCATCAAGGGGTTCACGTGCGAGGCGAACCGTGGCGATGCCGACAACCCGCTGTTCCTGATGAACCACTGGGTGGGTGCGTCGCCGCCCGATCCCGACCTCGCGGCGAAGGCCAACAAGCGAGTGGTGCTCGAGCAGCGCGTCGAGCAGTGCCGCCGCGATCGGGGGTTGGTGCCGAACGTCATCGCCGTCGACTTCGCCACGAAGGGCGACGTGATGGCGGTGGCCGCCGACCTCACCGGGAACCGCTGAGTGGGCGACTGGTATCGCACCCACATGCTCGACGCGGGGCGCAGCCCGGCGTTGTGGATGTTGATCGGGTTCGTCGTCACGTTCGGCATCACCCGTGGCATCACGTTGCGCATCCGCAGTCGGAAGCTGCGTGGCGATGACGAGTCGGACGCCGCCATCAAGGACGTGGTGGTGGGCGGCGTGCACATTCACCATCAGGTGTGGGGCATCCTGCTGCTGCTCGTCACGGGTGCGATCGAGTTCCGCGTGCGTCCCGACCATCCGTGGGCCGAGGTGCTGGCGGCGTTGTTCGGTGTGGGTGCGGCGCTCGCGCTCGACGAGTTCGCGTTGTGGTTGCACCTCGAGGACGTGTACTGGAGCGACGCGGGCAAGAAGTCGATCGACGCGGTGCTCATCGCGGTCGCGGTGCTGGGGAGTGCGGCCGTCGGCAGCACCCCGTTCGGCATCGACAGCGTCGACGCGGGGGAACTCGGCGCGTGGTTCGTGACCCTCTCGGTGCTCACCCACCTCGTCTTCACGGTGATCTGCATCCTGAAGGGGAAGCTGCTGATGGGGTTGCTCGGCATGCCGTGGCCGGGCTTCGCGGTCATCGGCAGCATGCGGCTCGCGAAGCCGCACTCGTACTGGGCGCGGCGCCGCTACGACGAGCGCAAGATGGCGCGTGCCGAGGAGCGGTACCAGCGCTCGGGGCCGACGCGTTTCGAGCGGGTGCGGAACCGCTTCGTGCCGACGGGTGAGCAGACACCCCAGCCCTGACAGACTCGGCGCCATGAGCTTCGAGACGGTGACGGGGTACTGCTGGCCGCAGTCGGTCGCGCCCGGTGGCACGGTGGCGCTGCACCTGTCGTCGGCCGGTGGACGCACGGTCGATGTGGAGGTGGCGCGCATCGGTGCGCGTCGCGAGGTGGTGTGGCACGAGTCGGTGCCCGCGGGCGACCACCCCACTCCGCACCATGCGTACTCGCAGGGGTGCGGCTGGCCGGCCGCAACCACGGTGACGGCCGGGCCCGATTGGCGCAGCGGCTACTACGAGGTGCAGCTCACCATCGACGTCGATGGCAAGCGGCGCCGCGACCATGCGTTCTTCGTGCTGCGACCGCCGGCCGACTCGCCGAACCGCATCCTGCTGCAGCTGTCCACGAACACCTGGTACGCGTACAACGACTTCGGTGGCCGCAACCTGTACACGGGTGCGACCCACTCGTCGCTGCTGCGGCCGATGGCGTTGGGCTATCTGCACAAGCCGGCCGGTGCGGGCCGCCGGGTCACCACCACGAACCCGCCCGATCCCGACATGAACACCCACGTCGGGTATCTGCGCCGTCATCACCTGTCGCCCTACGCCGGGTCGGCGGGGTGGCCCGACTGGGAGCTGCCGTTCGTGCAGTGGGCCGAGCGCGAGGGGTACGCGATCGACGTGTGCACGAACGCCGACCTCGAGGAGCATCCCACGCTGGTCGACGGCTATCGGCTGTTGTTGTCGGTGGGGCACGACGAGTACTGGTCGGGCCCGATGCGCGACACGGTGGAGGGGTTCATCGCCCGCGGCGGGAACGTGGCGTTCTTCAGCGGCAACACGGCGTTCTGGCAGGTGCGTCTGGAGGACCATTCGCCCGAGGGTCCGGCCACCACGATGGTGGGGTACAAGGGTCGCTTCAAGGACGACCCGGTGTACGACACGGGCCGGGTGGGCGAGCTCACCAGCATCTGGAGCGACCATCTCATCGGTCGACCGGAGAACCAGATGACCGGGGTGAGCTTCGCCCGCGGCGGCTATCACCGCATCGGCAAGCGGGTCACCAGTGGGTTGGGTGGGTACACCGTGCACCGCGCGGATCACTGGGTGTTCGAGGGCACCGGCCTGGGCTATGGCGACGTGCTGGGTGCCGGGGCCACCATCGTGGGCTACGAGTGCGATGGCTGCGACTTCACCTACCGCGACGGTCTGCCGTACGCGACGGGCAGCGACGGCACGCCCGAGTCGTTCGTCATCCTCGGTACGGCGCCGGCGGCGCATTTCACACGTGAGACGGCCACCCGGCCGCCTGCGCCCGGGGAGCCCTCGGAGCTCGAGTTCATCTCGGGTCGCGTGTTCGGTGAACGCGGGCACGAGCACCGCATCGCCAACGGGCACGCGGTGCTGGGCGTCTACACGTCGTCGGCGGGTGGCACGGTGATCACGTCGGGGTGCACCGACTGGGCGCACGGGCTGGCGGGTCGTGATCCGCAGGTCGAGCGCATCACTGCGAACGTGCTCGACAACCTGGGGTGAGGGTCAGCCGTTCACCGACTGCACGGTGGCGACGATGTAGTTGGTGAGCAGTCGGTCGGCCTGCTCGATGCGCAGTTCGCCGGCCTTGACGGCGATGGCCAGGGTGACCACGGTGCCGGCCAGCACCTCGGCGGTCACCGCAGCAGCGATGCGGTCGCTGTCGGGGCCGAGGAATCCTTCCCACCGGGCCAGCGTGGTGTCGCGGAGGCGAGCACGGATGGGGCTGAGCCGCTGATCGCCGTGCGAGGCGATGATGGCGTGCACGGCGTACAGGTCGCTGGGGGCGAGGAGGAGCAACTGCCGCAGCGCCATGAGGGCTCGTTGCAGCGGGGTGCCCGCCGGGTCGAGGGTGGTGTCGATGGCCTCGAAGTAGCCGGTGATGCGGCCGTCGAAGAAGCCGATGGTGAGTGCGTCCTGGTCGGGGAAGTACTGGTAGACGAGCGCTCGGCTCACGCCGGCCTCGCGTGCGACGGCGGCCATGGT